>Ga0182027_10009809_pt1 | contig 13688 bp, 14 predicted proteins | sample 712E1DmetaG_FD_121300 | JGI IMG/M metagenome (GOLD analysis project Ga0182027, IMG submission 121300) | Permafrost microbial communities from Stordalen Mire, Sweden - 712E1D metaG (Illumina Assembly) | ecosystem: Environmental > Terrestrial > Soil > Wetlands > Permafrost | place: Sweden...
ACCGCATGGGTCAGCTTCTTATCATTCTCAACAGGCTCAACCTACTCCGGGTGAACTGATCGATGCGGTCAATGCATTGCGGCTCGCCTATGGTCTGCCGCCGTTAAGCGTTAATTCCATTTTGATGTACGTGGCTCAAACTCAGGCGAATTATCTGCTCGAAACCGAAGGCGGATCAGGACACAGCCGCGCGAATGGAATGAGCCTCACGGATCAGCTTTTATCCCTGGGATATCCCCTGGGAGGCGACTTATCGCTTGGCGGATATCGATCGGAAAACTACGTATTTGGATCTGGCATGGATGTTCAAACTGCGATCCAAACCTGGATGGGAGACGATCCTCATACAAACACGATGCTTTCACCCAACTATTTTGATATCGGTGGTGGTGTGGCGATCGGCAGTGACGGCACGGTCTATTATGTGATTGACACGGCACGCCATACACCCAACGGCAGGCCGCAGGATGATTACACTCCTGAGGCGGCGGGAACCGTAGTGACCGGCATCACCGTGAATGGGACTCCCGGCGTGGAACAGTTCATGGTCCCGGTGTCTCTCAGCACGCCCAATTCGGGCGGGCTTGTGATCCATGACGTGAAATATGGTCAGACACTCTGGAGCATCGCCATCGCCTACAAGACCACCATCCAGCAGATCCGTAACCTGAACGATCTGCCCTCGAACGATATTTATTCCGATCAAAAACTCTTGATCCGCAGGGAAAGTATACTAACTCCCATGGTTTCACCTTCTCCTTCTCCAGAACAGGCTGCGATCTATACACCCACTTTTGTGCCGTCCACTTTGACATACCCCACGCATACCGCGACTCCTGCCCCACTCTTTCGGGGTTCCAATCCATCAAAGGATAACATCCCTTTGATCGCGGTCTCCATTTTCGCGTCATTATGCTTTGCAGGGATGGGTTTTTGGGCAAGCAAGAGGAGAAACTAGATATCATTGTAAATGAAACGCATTCTCCATGGAAACGTATGATATATGGGGTAAGTTTTTTATCACGCAGATAATCAGGAACATGATATGGATATTTCATTGGCATTAGGTGGGGGTGGGTCAAAAGGCAATTCGCACATCGGCGTTCTGCATTTATTGGAACAGGAAGGGTTTAAAGTCCGTGCCATCGCCGGGTCAAGCTTCGGAGGCATGGTCGCTTGTTTTTATGCAGCCGGTTTTCATCCGGAAGAGATCGAAGAGATCTTCTCATCGGTGGACCAATCCCGGTTGTACGATCGCGTCAGGAACGAAAATCCCTCCCTTCTGGGCTTGTCCGGGGTCTCTAAATGGCTGGACGAGACATTGGGCGAACGTACCTTTGATGATCTGTTGATCCCGTGTGCAGTTACTGCGGTGGACTTGCGCACTTCCCAGGCAATTGTTCTGCAAAAAGGGCTATTGCGTGACGCCATCCTTGCAACGATTGCAGTGCCCGGGATCTTTCCGCCTTTATTCGTTGAAGAATTCGAACTTATTGACGGCGCCTTGCTCAATCCGGTCCCGGTCGCCCTCGCCCGTTCTCTGGCACCTTCCCTGCCCGTCGTGGCTGTCACATTGTCAACGCCTCTCGGCAAACCGCCTCGTTCGGTCCCCATCCCTTTATTAAATAACCTGCCTGCACCGCTGGTTTCGAGTCTTAGCAATCTCCGCGTAACGAAAGCATTTGATATTTTCGTCCGCTCGACCGATATAAGTAACCGGCGGGTCACCGAACTTCTCTTCCAGATCGAAAAACCGGATGTTGTCATTTGCCCTGATGTGGATGAGATCGGAATGCTCGATAAGGTGTCAGTACACGAAATAGCAAAACTCGGTGAGATGGCTGCGCGGGCCAAACTGCCTGAATTAAAGCGGGCAGCCAGCTGGACCAGTCGTCTGCGACGCAGTTTCTTTGGAGATCACAATTGAAACGTGATTTGCGCGAATTTGCTAAACAGACCAACATCCGGCTTGGCATCGGCGCGGTTATCCTGCTGTTTGGTGTGGGCATCGGCTTGATCTATTATATTTATGGCCCGGGCGCAGCGGGGGTGGGTCTATTGTGCTTGCTCGGCAGTTTGGTACCGATCGTACTGATTATCTTATTCCTGTATGGTTTGGATTGGGTCCTTAAAATTGTCCGACCAAAATAACACCGAGCTCATTTCATTTCATAACTGGACCTTACGCATCCGTCCGGCAAAGGGCAAAACACCGCGCTTGCTCCTGCTGCTCCATGGGTGGACGGGTGATGAAAACTCGTTGTGGGTGTTCGTAAGGAATTTTTCGGAGGATTATTGGATCGTGGCGCCACGAGCGCCTTATTTCTCCGAACAACCTGCGGGAGGTTATTCATGGCGTCCGCTGCGAGCTGAGAACCAGGCTTGGCCAGGTTTGGAAGAACTCCGTCCTTCTGCCGATGCTTTGATTCCATTAATGGATGCTTATTCGGCCGAGAATAACCTCGACGCCGGCCGGTTTGACGTGATGGGCTTCAGCCAGGGCGCGGCCCTGACGAATACGATCACACTGCTGCACCCCGAACGGATTCGGCGGGCTGGAATATTGGCAGGCTTCCTTCCCGCAAATGCAGAACCACTTTTGCGCGACCGACCATTAATGGGAAAATCTTTCTTCGTCGCTCATGGAAGGTTGGATGAAACGGTCAATATCGAATATGCGCGTCAATCCGTAAAATTGCTGGAACTGGCCGGTGCGGATGTAACTTTTTGTGAAGATGATGTCGGTCACAAGGTCAGCGCGCACTGTCTGCGTGGCTTGGAAGACTTCTTCGCACGTTGAGATAACCTGTGAAATACAATGATTTGCAAATCCGTCAAACCCTTATACGGTTACATTAACACATCCTAAACCCCCCGTTGACGCTCCAACCTTTTACGTGTATCCTTATTCAAAATTTTATTCCATGGTGTGTGGAAAACAATGAAGAGTAACAGATCTCTCTCTCGTCGTGATTTCATCAAGCTGGCAGGTCTCGGGCTGGGAGCCCTGGCATTCGAAACGCCTCATTTTCAAACACTTCCGACTCTGGCGCAATTCCCGGCTGGCGATTCTTTGGGTAGGGTTGCAGTGATACCTAATTTCTATTCCACAGAACTGAGATCGCAGCCGAATGAAAATGCTCCAACAATCCGCATTCAAAACCAGGATGATGTGGTAGTCTGGCAGCGGGAGGTTGTTGGAACCAATGTTTCTGGTCGGACAAGTACTCGATGGGTTGAGACTCCTGACGGCTTTATTTATGCTCCCAACCTGCAACCTGTCCGCAATCTGCCGAACACTCCCCTGAACACTCTGCCTGCAGGCAAGCCTGGTTTTTGGGCCGAAGTGACCGTGCCTTATGTCGATCTGATCCTGCCAAATGGTGCAAACCCAATCTCACCGGGTGTTCAATTCACTATTCAAGCCAACCAGCAGGATAAAAAAACCTACCCACCGATGCGTTTATATTACGGTCAGGTTGTCTGGATTAATCAAATTGGAGGTGGTCCAAATGGATCAGTACTTTATGTGGTCAATGAGGCACCCGGCCATGGATACGGATATGGTGATATCTTCTACGCAGATGGAACTGCTTTCCATGCTTTGACAAATGACGATATCGCACCGATTAATCCAAACGTTGACCCGAGTACCAAAAAAATTGTGGTAGATGCGACACATGGGCACCAAACCCTTTCGTGTTTTGAAGGCAAGAACGAAGTTTATTTTTGCCGGGTCTCAACCGGCTTTGTTAGTGCTGCTGAAGATGACTCTACACCACCGGGTGACCAATCTATCTCATGGAAGATATTCTCCATTCATATGGCTGCTAATACAGCAAATCATGGTGGTTACGATACCATGGGCGTTCCTTGGCCGGTTTACTTTAACCAACCCGCTGGTGCAGCCATCCATGGAGCCTTTTGGCATAACGATTTCGGCGTGCAGCGGTCGCATGGCTGTGTCAACACCTCACCCGAGGATGCAAAATGGATCTTCCGTTGGACGACTCCCTTCCTTTCTTTGGATCAGAGCGAGTGGAGGGAAACTGACTCATCAAAAGTGGGTGGCAGTTTTAGTACAAATGTGACCGTGAATGTAATCAAGGCATAGAGGATGGATATTTCACAGATCACTCTTGGCCTGGCATTCCTGGCAGGCCTCGCCTCGTTTCTTTCACCGTGCGTTTTTTCCCTTGTACCGGCTTACGTCGGCTATCTGGGCGGACGCGCAGCCGGCGATGATGGCAAGGTTGCTGATCGCTGGGTGACATTCACGCATGGCATCGCGTTCGTGCTGGGTTTCAGTGTGGTATTTGTAATATTCGGCGCGGCCGTCTCGGTCGCGGGAGGGCTTCTCTATAATCTACGCTACTGGCTCGCAAAGATCGGTGGTATCGTCGTCATCATCTTGGGCCTGCATATGATCGGCATCTTCCGCATCCCTTTCCTTGAATACGATACGCGGGTCGACAAGGCTCCAAACCAAAAATGGGGATATCTTTCATCGGCCCTCCTTGGTGTTTTTTTCTCGGCGGGTTGGTCCCCATGTGTTGGCCCTGTCCTGGGGACGATCTTGACGCTGGCCATCAACGGTGGATCGGTTGCGCTGGGTGCAAAATTATTGAGCGCCTATTCGATTGGATTGGCTGTCCCTTTTCTGGCGGCGGCTTTGGGCATTGGCTGGGTCATGACCATCCTGCGCAAATACAATAAGGTCTTGCATTACGTTGAAATGGCCATGGGGGTGGTTCTCGTTTTCGTCGGTGTTCTGCTCTTTGCGGGTGTATTCGAACTGCTCGCCCGCTACGGTTATTATGTCAACTTTGGAATATAGGTTATGGCTGAGAAAACTCTACTGAATGTTACGCTTTATACACGCCAGGACTGCAAGTTATGTGATGAAGCTAGAGATCATCTAAAAAGTCTGCAAAAGAAATTTCCACACCGGTTGGCGGAAGTCGATATTGATTCTGATCCGATCGTTCAGAAGGCTTACTTTGACCAGATCCCAGTGATTGAGGTGGGTCCCTACAAGCTCAAGGCACCGATTTCAAAACAAGCCATCGAAATGACCCTCGGCGCGGCCAATGACCGTCGCAGTCAGCTTGTCCAGGTGGGCGATGAAAAATACAGGGAAAACGTCCGGAAGGGACAGACCGTAACAGGCGGTGATGGTTTTTATTTCTGGCTCTCAAAGCATTATCTTGCGCTCCTCAACCTGATTGTTTTTTTGTATGTAGGTTTGCCTTTCCTGGCCCCCACACTTATGAAAATCAATTTGGAAGGTCCGGCTCGTTTGATCTATACAATTTACAGCCCGCTTTGTCATCAATTTGGGTTCCGCTCATTCTTCCTCTTCGGCGAGCAGGTCGATTATCCATTGAAGGAAGCGGGGATTGCCAATGTCCGGACGTTCGATCAGATTACAGGCTATACCGATCTTGCCAATCCTTTTAGTGTTTCACGCTTATATGCGCGCCAGTTCACCGGAAATCAGACGGTTGGTTATAAAGTTGCTCTGTGCGAACGGGATGTTGCCATTTATGGGGCTATGGTGATTTTCGGCCTGTTCTACAGCCTGACCAAACGGCGCCTGCCCGCATTGCATTGGCTGGTATGGATCCTGATCGGTCTTGGCCCGATCGGTCTGGACGGTTTCTCGCAACTGTTCAGCCAGTTTAATTGGCCCTGGCTGGCTCAGTACCTGCCTTATCGTGAAAGCACACCTTTCCTGCGCTTGTTAACCGGTTTTCTGTTCGGATTTACGACCGCCTGGTTTGCATATCCAAATATCGAAGAGTCCATGCGTGAGACACGGCAGTCCTTCATCAAGAAATTCGCAGTTGCGAAGTCCGTTTAATCGATGTCCTTCTCTAACAACAACGGAGTCCGGTATTACTCGTTTGACATCTTCCCGCGTGCGCTGAAGCAGGCAGTTTTCACGCGTCAGGGAGGCGTCAGTCCGGCCCCATGGGATTCGCTCAACGTGGGCGGCACAGTCGGCGACGATGCGACCCGCGTCCGGGAAAACCGTGCACGTTCGTTTGCCGCCCTGGGCAGGACTTTCGAATCGCTCTTCGACGTTTGGCAGGTTCACTCCGCCGACGTGGTCTACGCAGATGCACCGCGGCCCGCAAATGTGGATCATCACAAGGCAGATGTCATCTTGACCGATAAGCCCGAAGTCACCCTTTACATGCGTTTTGCGGATTGTGTGCCGATTTTGCTGTATGATCAGAATAAAGGGGTGGTTGGAATCGCTCACGCCGGGTGGTTGGGAACCGTTCGCGGTACATCCGCTGCAGCTGTACATGCCATGATCGGGCATTATGGATCACGGCCGCCTGATATTATGGCTGCCATCGGGCCTTCCATAGGCGCGGATCATTATGAAGTGGGTCCGGATGTTGTATCACAGGTCGAACAGTCTTTTGGCATGGACGCAAAACGTTTGATCGAAGTGCGCGCAGGAAAAACCTATCTCGATTTATGGGCAGCGAACCGCCTCCAATTGGAAAAATCGGGTGTGGAACAGATTGAAATAGCGGGTCTATGCACCGCCTGCCATCTCGAAGACTGGTTTTCACACCGTGCCGAAAAAGGGAAGACCGGCCGCTTCGGCGCCCTGATTGCATTACAATCATAGCAACACGACCCGCGCATCCCCTCTTTCACCTGCGGTTCCCTTGATCACAGGTCAGGGTTTCGCGTAAAGAACCGCCCATTTATAAATGATTGAAACTGGCTGGTTTTCAGCCTGCCAATTGAGATATACATGGCCGACTTCATTTCTTCCATCCACGAACGTTATAAGAAGGTATTGGATACCATTGCCGCCTCGGCTCTTAAGGCCGGACGCAAACCGGAGTCGATACGGCTGGTGGTGGTTACCAAATTGCAACCCCCTGATGTCATTCAAGCCGCCATCGAAGCAGGCGCACAGATTCTCGGTGAAAATTATGCAGACGAGGCTGCCGGGAAAATATCGGCCTTGAAGGTTCAATCTGCGGTAGAATGGCACATGATCGGCCACGTCCAGAGCCGCAAGGCGTCACTGGTTGCACAGTATTTTTCGCTTGTTCACTCCCTGGATAGCCAGAGATTGGCCCAACGCCTTAACCGCTCTGCCGGTGAACTCAATCGGACGCTGCCTGTGTTGCTTGAATTCAACGTCAGCGGTGAAAAGAGCAAACACGGCTGGGAGGCTACGGACGATGCCTTGTGGCCGGATTTGTTGACCGACGTGAACGCGATAGCGATCCTGCCAAACCTTAAAGTCCGCGGCTTGATGACCATGCCGCCTCTTTCCACAGACCCGGAGGCTGCACGGATCTATTTTCGTCAATTGCGCCGCTTGCGTGATTTTTTATCCAGGCGGGTTCCTCAGGTTGATTGGAGCGAGCTTTCAATGGGCACGAGTGCCGACTTTAATGTGGCTGTCGAAGAAGGTGCAACATTGGTACGGATCGGGCAGGCCATTCTGGGCCCGAGGCCTGAGGCGGAGGATCAATGAGTGTTATCTTCCTTGTACAGTTGATCGGTTTGATAACCGATATATTGGTCCTTCTGATCTTTGTCTGGGCCATCCTTTCCTGGATTTTGCCGCCGTATCAACCGGTGCGTGAGGCGCTCGATCGGATTATGGAGCCGCTCCTGGCACCTATCCGTCGCGTGGTGCCCCTGGCTGGAATGATAGACTTCAGCCCGATGATCCTGATGATCCTGATCGAAATAATTTCAAGAGTTCTGATCTACATCGTTCTATCTTTCTGATGAGGTGGACATGCCCAAGCGAGAATTCCATTTGCATGATGGTAAAACCGGTTCTGCACTGGCAGTGCGTGTGACCCCGCGCGCCAGTCATAACGAGATTGTGGAAGTGATGAGTGACGGCACCATCAAGATACATATAGCCGCGCCCCCTGTGGATGGTGAAGCGAACGAACAACTGTTAATTTTCCTTGCCGAAGTTTTGAATATTCCCAAGTCGCGTATCGAAATTGTGGCGGGTGCGGTTGGACGGGACAAATTAATTTCTGTGCTGGATATGGATACGGAAACCGTTCATAAACGGATCCTTGCTCATCTTGATTGAATCCGGGTTTGCTTAATGAATTGGACGGCTCACTTATAAATTGAATTGAACCGCTAGGTTGGTTCTAACCCTTGCGAAGTCAAGTGCTTTCATGAGAGTTGCCAATTTTTGTGGGCATCAATCGAAGAGCAGCATTTTAAATATCGCAGATCGGGATTCCTCTAAACACACTCCATCCATACGGACGGAGTGTGTGGTTTAAGCGCCTGATCCGTAAAGCCTGCGATAAATGGTGTAAATCTCATAGATGCTGCGAATATACTGGCGCGTTTCTTCGAAGCGCACCGACTCGAGGAACAGATCCGGATCGCCCTGCGAAAGCTTCTTCCAATCCAGGGCATTGCCCAGGCCGCCGTTATAAGCTGAAAGCGCCGCATACAAATCGCCATTCAAGGAGGTCCGGTTCGAGGCAAGATAATACGATCCAAAAGCAATGCTCACGTTCGGACGATAGAGTTGATCGGAGGTGTAATTAATCGGCCAGCCGAGCGCATGGGCTATGCCGGCTCCGGTTCCAGGTACGATTTGCATTAATCCACGCGCACCCGCGGTTGAATTCACAAATCCTTCGAACAAGCTCTCCTGTCGAACCACACTTAGGAGCAGGAGAGGATCAAAGCCATTTTCCTGCGCGGCGGGAAGGATCAAGTCGCCGTAATATATGCCGTAACGTACGTGGCTGAAATAGAGCGGCGCCAGCATAGATTTGGTTTGATCATCCAACCCGGCCATGGTTAAAACCTGGCGCGCGGCAGTTATCCCGGAAAAATAATCACCCAGGTCAAGCAGGTAGTTGGCGAGTCGATACGTTGAAACCGCATCGTTGCTGATGGAATTGCGAAGGTCTTCGAATTCCAGGTGCGCATCTTCGTATTCGCCAAGATCCCATAATTCCTTTCCGCGTATCATGCGCGGGTCGGAAGCAAGCGCTCCGGGACCTGAAAGGTCTGTATCAGCCGGAAGTTTAAAAGTCAGACGCACCCAGGAGTCCGCTGCTTTCCGGTCAGCGGTCAGTTCAACATTGAGATTGGTTTTTAAGGCGGGGGCAAATGGTGGGCGGCCCATCAGCAGGTCACTCGCTCGTTCACTGTAATAACCGCCGGGGTCGGCGTTTTGTGCCTGCTGCCAGGCATTTTGCTTGTCAGTGGCACTGCCCAACTTATCCTGTGTTTTGCCGATCCATAAATAAGCGCGTGCTTGATCTTCAGGAACAACGGCGATCACAAGGCTTCGTTCAAAGAGCGGAAGTGCAGCCTTGTAATCGGCTTGTCGATATTGCATGATACCTGCGAAGAACACCGCAAGGGACGCCTGACTGTTGGCTGGATATTCATTTGCGACCTGCTGCCACACCTGGCCCGCCTGATCAAATCGTCCGTCGCGTTCCAGAATGCGCGCAGCGCTCATCAAATCGTCCGCAGACCCGCTCGTCGTCGGGGCCGCTTTCACATGATCGAGTAAAGTTTGCGCCGCATCGGGATACAGGTTAAGGTCCGACCATTGTATGGTGGATTTTTCGTCCCATGCATCTGCCCATTTGGGGTTGGCGGAATAATTTTGTATGAAGTAGGTGAATTCGTTGACCGCCTCTTGATACTTTTGCAATTCTTCAAGGCACAGACCGCGATAGTAATGGGCTGTCCCGTCGTTGACGGGGTTGGCAGCAATATAACGGTCAAACGCAGCCAGAGCCACATCATATTGTCCGGCAAAGTAATCCGTAAGTCCGCGGTCGAGATCGTTGACCTTTACGTTTGCACTGATCAGTTCGATCAGACCAAGGTAGGAATAATAGGATAGCGGGTAATTCTCGACAGCGTGTGTGAAGCTCGTATAAGCCTTGTCCTTTTGATTGAGCGCAACATAGGCTTCGCCGGTCAGATAGTCCATCTGCGCCCGGATGTAATCGTTGGTGGTGTTCGTTGCAATTTCGTCGTACATCGAGAGCGCTGAGGCGTAATCGCCTATCTTGGCATGCGTTTGCGCGATCTTGATCTGTAGCGCCTGGGCGTCATCGAGGTGCGGTGCCGCCTGGGCGGCCGTGTAAGCGGAAAGCGCATCCGCATAGTTTCCGCTTTCTGAGAGCGCGTCACCGCGCAGTTGCTGGGCATAGGAATCCAATACACCCGGTCGGGCGGTTAGATAAGCCTGATAAGCCGCCGCCGCGTCGGCATAGTGCTGAATGCCGGAGAAGCTCTGGCCTTTGATAAAGTTGGCGGCAGCCAGATAAGGCGAATTTGGATAACTGCTGATGAGCTCATCTAAAGTCGTTATGGCATCTGGATAACGTGCATCGTCATATTGCGCGCGGGCCAGTCCCCACAATGCGGATGCTTTGATGTTTGGATCGTTTGTGTCACTGAAAGCCGCATGATATTGCGCCATGGCAGTATCCACGTCCCCATCGAAAAGCGCTTTATCACCGCTTCCAACTCGTACAATGGGGACGGGCGTCTCGGTCGGTGATGGGGCGGGAGAAGGCGTAAAGGTGGGTGTTGGGCCAGGAGTGTTTGAAGCAAAGGGCGATTGCGTAGAACCGAAGGAAAGCAAGTTACAGCTCAAAAGAGCCACAGCCAGCCCCAATCCTAGAATGAGGCGTGAGAAGCGTTTCATGGCATCTCTTATACTGGTAATAAAAGAGGGTGTCAAGCAGGCGTTTATTAGTTTTACATGAAGAAAATGTTATTGGAAATTTATGCCAACGCCGTTCGGGATCTTCTCCAGCCTGATGTCAGGGAGCCTGCCCAACGATTTCCATTGGTGGGTTGACAGACTTCGAGTGTTCCCGTAATTTTGACTCGATTAATTTCTAGACAATATCGTCACAGCATGATAAACTTTTTCCGCTCACATCGGCGCACTCGCAAGAGTGCGCCTTTTCCTGCAGCCACTTTCTGTTCATGCTGTAGTATCTCGCGAAATGCCCCGGGTTGGGGCAGCGCTCAGAACAATAAGGAACTATGAATATCCTTCTAACCGGCTCGGTCGCTTACGATTATTTGATGACATTCCCAGGGTATTTCAAGGAACATGTCCTTCCCGAACGTCTCGAATCCATTAGTCTTTCATTTTTGGTCGATTCGATGTCAAAGCAACGCGGCGGGATCGCTCCCAATATCGCTTACACCATGGCTTTGTTGGGTGAGAAGCCGCGCATTATGGCGACAGTGGGAGAAGACTTTGCGGATTATCGTTCCTGGCTCGACTCAAAGGGCGTCGATACTTCCTTGATGAAAGTCATACCCGGGGAATTCACGGCCTCCTTTTTTGCGACCACGGACCGCGCATCGGCTCAGATCGCTTCTTTTTATCCCGGAGCCATGGCTCACTCCGCCACCCAATCCCTAAAGGATTTTTCGACAAAACCGGACCTCGTTGTAGTATCACCCAGCGCACCCGACGCCATGATGAAATTCCCGGCGGAATGCCGTGAGCTGGGAATTAATTATTTATACGATCCAAGTCAACAGGTACTGCGCCTGGAAGGGGCCGAGTTGGCGCGTGATATGGAAGGCGCCCATTTCCTGTTCTGCAACGATTATGAATATGGCTTGATCTCAAAAAAGACGGGCTGGGATTTGGAGCATATCCTTAAACACGTCGAAGTGTTGGTGATTACGCGCGGCAAGGATGGCGCAAATCTGTACACGGACGGAGAAGAATATTTCATTCCAACCGTGCCTGAACGTGAGATCGTTGACCCGACCGGAGTCGGTGATGCCTTCCGCGGCGGCTTCCTGACCGGTTATTCCCATGGCTGGGATTGGACGCTATGCGGAGAAGTGGGCTCACTGGCCGCTGTTTATTGTCTCGAATGCCGCGGTCCGCAAAGTCATCATTATACAAGGCAGGAATTTGTAGAAAGATTTAGGCGACACTTTGACGACAAAGGCAGGCTGGATATTTTGGGAAAGTTGTAGAACGCAATACTGATAATCGGGAGAAGTACAGAGTACGAAAGGAACACATCCCGAATTTCGAAATACGAAGGAGTCAATATGAGCGATAATTACGACATCAAGGATATTAATCAAGCAGAAGGCGGCCGCCGCCGCATTGACTGGGCCGAGCGTGAAATGCCTGTGCTGCGCCAGATCCGGGAGCGCTTCGCTAAGGAAAAGCCGCTCAAGGGCATACGCCTCTCAGCTTGTCTGCATGTCACCACCGAGACGGCCAACCTGGCCCGCACTCTGCATGACGGCGGCGCCGACTTGGTCCTGACGGCTTCCAACCCATTATCAACGCAGGATGATGTAGCTGCCGCCCTGGTCAATATGTATGAAATACCGACGTATGCCATCAAAGGCGAAGACAATGTGACATATTACAAACATATCAGTGCCGCGCTCGACCACAAACCGCAAATGACGATGGATGATGGCGCTGATCTGGTCTCGACGATTCACAAGGACCGCCGTGAACTTTTGGATGACATTATCGGTGGCACGGAAGAAACAACGACAGGCGTCATCCGTTTGCGCGCGATGGCTGCCGATAAAATGCTCAAATTCCCGGTGATCGCGGTCAACGATGCCATGACCAAGCACTTCTTCGATAATCGTTATGGCACGGGTCAGTCCACCCTGGACGGAATCATCCGCGCTACCAACGTGCTGCTGGCAGGCAAACGGTTCGTGGTTGCCGGTTACGGCTGGTGTGGACGCGGCCTGGCGTCACGTGCGCGCGGCATGGGTTCGATCGTGATCGTCACCGAGGTGGATCCATTGAAGGCGCTCGAAGCCACGATGGACGGCTTCGAAGTGATGACGATGGAAGATGCAGCCAGGATCGGCGATATCTTTTGCACCCTGACCGGCGACATTAACGTGATCGATAAAAACCACTTTGAAGTGATGAAGGACGGTGCCATCGTTGCCAACTCGGGCCACTTCAACGTCGAGATCAACATCCCCGCCCTCGAAAAGATGAGCAAAGGCAAGCCAAATCTTGTCCGCCCATTTGTGGAACAGTACACCACGAAAGATGGCCGCAAGATCAACATCCTGGGCGAAGGCCGGTTAATTAACCTGGCTGCCGCCGAGGGACATCCGGCCTCTGTGATGGACATGTCCTTTGCGAACCAGGCACTGGCAGCGGAGTATATGATCAAGAATGCCGATAAACTCGAAGCGAAAGTCTACTCGGTTCCGGCTGAGATCGATGCCGAGATCGCTCGCATTAAACTGGAAGCGATGAACGTCAAGATCGATATATTGACCGACGCTCAGCTCAAGTATTTGAACTCATGGGAAGAGGGAACGTAGACAATTTAGGGTTTCAGTTATACGATTTTCAAAATGTCCTCGCGGATTCCTCTGCGAGGACATTTTATTGAATGGGATCGGTCGGCGGTGGGCGTCCGGGCACGTCCACCTTCGGGACGGACGGTATGGTAACGGGTGTATCGACAGGATCAGGGGCAGACCGGCGTAGTAGCGCCCATATGTTCGCTCCAATTCGATTCTCCCGTCTCATTGAAAGCACGGACGGCATAAAGATGGGTTACCGGGAAATTAACATCACAAAATTGAGCTGCGTTATTGCCCATTGAACCGATCCCGGGATGGGCCGGTAATGTAACGTATAGTAC
>Ga0182027_10009810_pt1 | contig 13688 bp, 7 predicted proteins | sample 712E1DmetaG_FD_121300 | JGI IMG/M metagenome (GOLD analysis project Ga0182027, IMG submission 121300) | Permafrost microbial communities from Stordalen Mire, Sweden - 712E1D metaG (Illumina Assembly) | ecosystem: Environmental > Terrestrial > Soil > Wetlands > Permafrost | place: Sweden...
CGCCGCCTTTATGAAATTCTGGTCGGACGCGTCACCCAGATAGACCCGGTCTCGGTCGGGCGTCCTGGAGAGCGATTGAAGGGCCTCGCGGTAACCCGCGATCCGCGCATCCACTGTTGGCGCCGAATTCGGCCGGGCGAAAAACGCAATCCGTTTAGCTCCGGCCTTGATCAGGTGTTCGGTAGCCAGATACGCCGTGCCCCGATTGTCAATTCCAACCAAGTCGTAATTGCTGCGCCGCGGATATCGCTCAAGGCACCTGTCCAGGAGGACTATCGGAATGCGCGCCGCGTCAAGTGCGGCCACAATCCGGTGATTCGCCTTGGTCCTGCTTGGCGAGAATTCGACCGGCGCAAAGAAAACACCGGACACTTTTTTCGAGATGAAATGCCGGCATAACTGCTCCGCGACTTCTTCACTTTCGCTCTCCTTGGCTGAAGCGTTTCCCCAAAGGAGAGAATGGTGAACGGCCTGAGGTGCTTCCATCATTCCCTGACAGATCACCTCAAATATTTCCGTTTGGCCCAACTCTGGAATCAATAGTCCGAATACGTAACTCCCCGAACTTATGCTCTGAGAAACGAAAGTACCCGAACCGACCCGGCGCATCACCAGTCCCTTGGATTGCAATTCGTGCATGGCCCTGAACACCGTCATCCGCGAAGCGCCATACCGTCTGACGAGTTCAGCTTCGCTTGGCAAGCGTTGGCCGGGTTGGTACCGCCCCGATGCAATATCTTGCTGTAGCTTCTCGAAAATCTCTCTGTACTTGTGATTCGGCATCGCGGACCAGCTTTCTCGTCGTCTGGGCACCCATTCTTGTGCAAGCAACTCTAGCCGAGGGTGGCACTAACACCATCATATTACCCTATACAACCTGAGGGAACAATCTACCGGCGCTGGAGGACATGGCAATTCCATTGGGTTCGCACCGGCATCGGCGGACATCACATTCGGGTGGAAGTATCGAGGATGCCCGCCACTACACTGTCAGGCAGCGCTGATCATGGGTGCCGGCAATGGATGTCGATACGACCGCCGAATGGGCCTTTGAAGAGGCCATCGGGCGCGCACCGCCTGAAATGTCTATACAACATGTATGACAAATTCATTGACAACGATGGAAATGCAGTACAACAATCGACTGGCCAAAGGAACATCCCTGCAAGAGCCGGCTCAAGGCACGCTGGAACATCAAGGGGCGCCAGGCTGCGATCTTGGAAAGAACAGCGTTGTCGCGAACAAGAGTGACGATGATTCGCTTTGCGTACAAGGTGAATGCTGAATACTGTTACCCGTAGTCGAATGATTCGAGGCCGATCGGCCGAGCCAATTTCCCTCCGGCAACGGTCGAGTCAACTGGTCTTGGAGAAAAAGTTGTGGACAGACGAAGTTTCCTTCATGCGTCCCTTTGCGTTGCGGCGACAAAGTCCGGCCGAATCTTCGAGCCCGGCTCGCAAAGTGACGCACTCAACTCAGCTATCAGGGAGGATCCTCAATTGCCAACCGATCCGGCGTTTGTAAGAGCCATGCAAGCTGTTCAGAATGCCATCCCTGGCGCGGAAGCAGACCCGGACCGCCCGGTCTACCATTTCAGACCGCCCGCCAATTGGACAAACGACCCTAACGGACCGTTTTATTTTCAGGGCTGGCACCATCTCTTCTATCAATTCAACCCCTTCGGGGCGCAGCTAGCGCATCAGCACTGGGGTCACGCCAGAAGTCGAGATTTGGTGAACTGGGAACACCTTCCTATCGCCATTTGGCCCTCGGCGGAGTTGGGCGAAACCGCGATTTTTTCAGGCGGAGCCGCGTTTGCCGCGGATGGCCGTCCGCGGCTTATATACACGAGCATCGGTAATCGTCAGCCGGAACAATGGTTGGTTCTCCCAAAAGACGAAGAACTGTTCCTCTGGGAAAAGTACGCAAAGAACCCGGTTCTTTCGCAAGCGGCTCACATTGGAGGACCGATATCGCAGTGGCGAGACCCCTTCATGTTTCGGCATGACAACTCTACATATATGGTATGCGGCGGTGCTGGCGCCAATGGGCGTGCCCAGGTGCAGTTGTACCGTTCAGAGAGCGGAGATCTGACTCAATGGAAATATTTAGGCCCAATCTTCCAGAGCATGGATCGTGAAACCCGCAATTTCGAGTGTCCTAACCTTTTCCCGCTTGACGATAAATGGGTGATGATCGTGTCTCCAAACCGAGCCTGCGAGTACTGGATCGGCGATCTCGACATAGCTGCAATGAAGTTCTTGCCTACCGCCCACGGCATTGTCGATCCGGGCGACGCCTACGCGAGCAATATTTCCATCGACAGCAAAGGCCGAACGATCCTTTGGCTCTGGGGGCGGACAGCCGCATTGTCGCCAGGGCAACCCGTAACGCACAATGAGAAAGCATGGAGCGGCGTCATTACGATGCCGAGAATTCTCTCCATTGGACCCGACGGATATCTTCTGGAGCGCCCGATTCCGGAATTCGAGACGCTGCGCGGATCTGTTCTCGAGTTTCCCGGTCAGGCTCTTGAGAAGCCCTCCGTAATCGACGGCGCTGCAACCGACTGCGCCGAAATCGAAGCGGTTTTCGCCGGCAGTGGCACATTCGGTCTCGAACTTAGACGGTCCGCCGGCGGTAAGCCCGGCGTGGTGGTCTCAATACAGGCTGGCTTTCAGGGTACTTACCTGAATGTCGGAAACGTCCGCGCTTATGTCGGTCCGGCCGAAAAATACAAGTTGCACGTGTTCCTGGACAAGCGGTGCATCGAAGTATTTGCCAACGATGGCTTGGCCGCTGTATATAAATGGGTCGACGCGCCAGCGCCCGACACAGGGATCGCCGTTTTTGGTCAGGTGGCGCCTTTGCCGAAATTTCCTGAAGGAAAACCTCCAGCCGGCATGCCTGACTTCGCCGCCCCTCAGCCGCCGCGTCTGGAATCCTTAAAACTCTGGCCAATGAGAGGCTCTACCTTCAGCCTCGATCATTTTCATGTCTGAAGAGGGTCAGTGAGTCGGAAACACATAGCGATATTTGAACGCCTGTGCCTTTCAGTCCATCTCTTGATTCAGGAGACCGCGCAAGTACTCTGCTCCCTTAAATGCAACATCCTCGGGCGAGACGTGAGTTTCGGCCCACAGAAACCCCGGCGCGGACTTCTCATCTGGTGAATAGCCGAAACCTTCGATCATCAAGTAGCCTTCGTACTTAATTTGTTGCAGTGCCAAAACTATCCCCGGAAAATCGACATGGCCTTGCCCCAGAGGTCCACGGTCATTTTCGCTCAGATGCATATGCTTGAGTCGGCTGCCAAGCGAATGAATAGAGTGAACAATATCTCTCTCTTCAATGTTGGCGTGGAAAGTGTCGATGGTGACGCCTATCCTCGGATGACCAACGGCTTCACAGAATGAACCCGCCTCTTTCGCAGTTCTCAGAAAGAATGTCTCGGAGCGATTCACGGGTTCAATTGAAAGCGTCATCTTGTGAACGTCCAGAATTTCACCCAGCTTCTGAAATATTTCAACGGCCCAAAGCCACTCGTCCTTGTTTGGCCTATGCCCTGGCAGATATCCGATTGGCGCATATAGGGGGCCACCCAAAACTCTGGCTCCGAGAGCCGCCGAGGTCTCCACACAGGCAATCAGATGCTCAAGAGATTTCTTCCGCACCGCAGCATCCGGACTGATGGGATTGACTGCGTCAGGAAGAATGGCACAGACGGTGCATTCCACCGCGTTTGCTTCGAATGTCTGCCGGATTTCCTGGACGCCTAATTGCGTCGGATCAAACATCGGAATCTCTAGACCATCGAGCCCAGCTTCCTTGATCTTTGGCAGCAGAGCGAGATGTTCACGATGAAATTTAGCCGTCCAAGCGAATGCACTGACGCCAAGTTTCATCGCATGATCCCTCATCCCGATTGTTCCCCTTGCGCTTCTGCTACCCATCCCAAGTCAGCGAAACCAAAAGAACCCCAGACCCCATCAACAGACAGATTACCAGCGCCGGCAGCATGAGAGTAAGCCGGCGCAAGACGGTTATCTGCTTTGTCGAGTCTCGATTGTCGCATGATCGCCAAATCACGCATTGAGAAATTTTTGGGTCCCCAAAATGAACGTTCTCGTCGGTTCCGGTTGGATCACCGCCGACACGGAAGTACTCGTTGGGCAACCGTCAAGCCTGGCTCCTGGGATTGCCGGGTTGTTTCCCCATGAACTCGCCGGGGAAATATGTACCACTTTGTCATCAGCAAATTGCCATCAGGTCCGCAATTCGATATCAGGTGAATCCTCTAGCTGCAGGGCAATCGCATGGACGTTGGCGTTGGTGGAACAGATTCGGGATCAAAGCTGGCATGAGCACCAGACCGTCGTAGCCGGTCTTCTTTGACTGGCCTTTCGTGGCGACTCGAGTCCTGCACCGCGTGGCGAGCGCTGATGCAGAGGAACACGCCGGCGATCAACATGTAGTGCGCGGGTTACTGTCCGTCGCCACTGGGAGCGGGTAGCGTTGTTTCGCCGCGCCTCCACGCAAAGTACTTCTCCCACAATTCCATCTTCTCCAGGTTGGGATAGGGGCCCGCTTGGGGCGTATCGCCGAAGTGCATCGCGAGCGGATGGTTCCCGCTGAATGCCGGCCACTGGGGCAGGCCGGAGCCATTCGGATCGCCTGTCTTGGCAAAGTTCACCCAATAGGAAGAGACCGCATCTGACAACGTTTTGTCATTGGGAGTCCAGGGCAATTCTCTGGATTCGGGATAACCAAACACATACTGGAGCTCATCGCCGTGCGACGCTCCCTGAGTCTGATACTCCGGGGTGTTTGGGTAGGGTGGCCGGTGATTGAAATAGTAGACAAACACCTGGCCCTTCCCAGTCTGGGATTGAAGGCGCGCCCAAGTCCAAGTAGCCCACGCAAAGGCGGTTTCCCGCCACACGTCGCGTTGCGACTGCAGTGCTTGTCCCTCCGAATCCGCCGGATAGGCCGCAAGGATTCGGTCAGCAAAAGGGCCAAACATTTTCTTGAGGTAGGCGGTGTATGCCTTAGCAGTAGTGCTATGCACCCAAATAGCGCCCTCGTTGGAGTTTGTTCCGATTAGAGCAGGGGTGTCGTTGTACTTGCCAGCCTGATAGAGTTTGTATTGATCGCCGGCGATTACGTAGTCGTCCATCACCGGCCAGAATCTATCGAGTGCGCCTCCGCCGGCCGCGCTCAGCTTCTCTGCCGGCAGCTTTCGAGCTTCTACGATCGTCTGAACACCCAGGCCGTTCAGGAACGCTATCCCTCTGTTTTCTGCCGTTGACAACTGCAGCACGTTTTCTCCGCCCTCATCGTCAGACTTGGCCGGGGCGAACGAGCCGCCACTTTCACAAATCACGCCTTGGAACAATCCCTTTGCCAGCGGCGAAGCGGCCAGCATGCTGACCGAGATGCCGCCGGCCGATTCGCCGAATATGGTCACCCGGCTCGGGTCTCCGCCGAATGCCGCGATATTGCGCTTGATCCAACCCAACCCCGCAATCTGATCCAGCAGACCGTAGTTGCCGGAACCGTGCCCACCCGATTCAGAGCTGAGCCCCGGATGGGCCATAAATCCGAGCGGACCAACCCTGTAGGCGATGCTGACTACCACCACACCTTTCTTGGCCAGGTTTTCACCGCTGTAGAGCGGTAAGGATGTGAAACCTGAGACGAAACCACCTCCATAGATCCATACCATCACTGGCAGACGCTCTTTGGGCGACTGGGCCGGCGACCAGACGTTGAGATAGAGGCAATCCTCACTGAACGGCAAGTCCGCCTTGCCGACCGTCGAGGCCCATCGCGCTTCTTGTATGCATCCGGGCGCAAACTTGTACGCCTCACGCACTCCCTTCCAGTTGGCAACTGGAGCGGGCGGGCGCCACCGGCCCTCGCCGATGGGAGGCGCTGCGAATGGAATCCCGCGATAGACAGTCAATCCCGATTCCACTATCCCTTGCACCAACCCGGTCTCGACCTGAATTGGAGCGGGCTTTGAAGATGTGCTTTGCGCGCTCAACGGGCTCGCAAGCGCGAATACTGCTGCCATCACCGCAGGAAGGCTTCTCATGGTTGCATTTCTCCCCTATAGCGGTTCTCCAATTGGTGTGGAGCGGAACCGATGTGGCCAAGTGGCGTTTTCCCCTCCGGGGTCCCCGGCAAGCGATTGTTGCTTGCTGGGGTGGAAGTAAACGCCACATTGCTCCATCCAAAGACTCCACAGGAATTGGAGAACCGCCGTAATAAACAGGCGACTAAGGACGCGAGCGAGGGGAAGAGTCTTCCCCTCGCTCGCAATACATGACGCTCAACAGAGTTCTAAGCCTGGAACATCTGCTTAGAACGTGAACTTCGCTCCAAGCTGCATCTGGCGTGAATCGAAAACCGTATTGTGGATTCTGCCGGCGTCATCGTTGGGAACGCCTACGCCCGGGCAATTGATATCGCCGGAACACGGCGGACCTTCGTAGAGTGTCTGATCGGGAAGCGCAAAGTCCGGACGGTTGAAAGTATTGAACACTTCGAACCGGATCTGCAATCCCAGATGTTCGGTAAGCCGCGTCTCCTTGTCTAGCGACATATCGAAATCCGCGAAACCCGGAGCGACCAGGCTATTACGTCCCAGATTGCCGATTGTGCCCGGGTCCTGAAGAGCAAAGGAGGCGGGATTGTACCATTCGGTCACACTGCCCACCTTCGGGTTATTACTCTTTCCGGGAGCCAGGTTCGGGCGCTCGCCGCCGCCCGTACTGTTACCGATGCCGCCGTTGTCGCCCAGGTCCGCCCGGTCGAAGCCATCCATCACGGTGAACGGGTTCCCGCTGTGGGCGCGGGCAATAATGCCGTATTGCCAGCCCCCTATCCGAGTATTCTGCTTGAATGGAAGGGCGTAGAGCGCGTTGCCCACAAAGGCCTGGCGCGAATCGAAGTTGCAGGGCCCTTTGTCTGCCGCCAGATTGTAAGGATCATACTGCGCTTGGGCGCTGTTGGAACTCGACATGCCGACATCTTCCGAACCTTCGTCGAGGCACTTGGAGTAGATGTAGCTCGCCTGGAACTGCAGCGCCTTGCCGACATTGCGCGTCACGTAGAGCTGCAGCGAGTTATACCACGACGGGCCAACCGGCTGGGAGTAGGGCATGCCGAGGAAGAATGTAGAGTTTGCCCGCGAAGTCGAGGTGCCGATCGATTCTGTGCCGGGGTCCGTAACGCCCTGGCTATTAGCGCCGGCATAATTAGCCACTCCATTCACGATGTTGGGAATGGGCGGATTCAAATCATCCTGCACCAGCAGATTGTATCCGCGGGAGCCAACATATCCGAGACTGAGCACCGTGCCCGAGGTGATTTCCCGCTGCACGGTGAGGTTGTACTGCATGACAAAGGGAGTCGTGTTCGCATGGTAAGACACTCCTTCCGCGATCAATGGCAGGGCGACGCTAAGCGCGCCAAACTGCGTCTCGAACGGCGTCGGGTACTCACAAACAAGTACCAAACCAGGAAAAGGCGAAAGATCGCAGGGCTGCACGCCAATCGTATAGGGTTTGGTAAACCCATAGGAAGCATTGTAGGTACGTACTCCAATCGGGTCGTGGAAGAGCCCGACGCCCCCGCGCACTGAGGTCTTATGATCCTTAAACAGGTCCCAGGCGAAGCCCACGCGCGGATCCAGGGCCTTGACCGATGGGTTGCTGGCAAACACATGGCTGACGGGAACGCAAGCTGTCTCGCTGGGATCGGAAGGATCCGCGTATGCACACAGCGGTTCCGTCGCTGTCGGGTTGGTGACGAAGTCGTAGCGCAGCCCGAGATTCAGCGTCAGAGAATGCCGCACCTTCCAGTCGTCCTGGAAGTAAGGAAACCAATGCGTTTCGCGGAAGTCGCGATGAGAATCGTCTTCGTTGGGCATAGCCCCCAGGAAGCTGGTGGGTGAGTCCGCAAGGAAACCTGCCAGGCCGGTGAAGCTCCAATCCCCATTGGTAAAAACGCTGTTCATGACCTGGCTCTGCTGGCGTTCCATTTCCAAGCCGAAGGCAATGGAATGCCTGCCCCTGGTCCAAACCACGTCGTCGCCGGCTGAGTAGGTGTTCTGAATTTCAAAATCCGGGGTGTAAGCAGCGGGCCCGAGAGAGCTCAGCCCGGGAATAGTGAGGTAACCGTTTTGCCGGTTCTCGCCGGGGAAAAAGACTAAGGCGGGATTGCTGACCGACGTGTGAGCGGATGCATTCGTGCGCACAAAGTTGACGCGGGCATCGTTGAGCAAGGTGGAACTGGCCAGACGCCGCTCGCCAATGGTCAGATACTGATTGATGCCTTTGGACAATTCAGGATAGAGACCAAAGGCGTCCGCGAAGGGATTCGTCATCGTGCCATTGTCGTACACGTAGCGAGCAAACACATTGTCCTTCTGGCCCAGGGTGTAATCCCAGCGGGTGTTGAGGTAGTCCTCGCGCGCCGGCTCGTTGCCGACGATCGAATCCTGGTCCACGCCGTCGCCGATCTCCGTCGCCGCTGGGGAAGGGGCGGGATAAAGGGCCAACGCAGGCGCTATCGCAGCGAAGCAGCTCGCGCAGAGCGAACTGTAATTGGTGGTGCCGATAATGCCCTGACGAGCCTGGGCGTCGGGAATGTCGACCACGTTAGTCTCCCCGGTCATCTTGCGGAGACCTTCGTAATTGGCGAAGAAGAAAGCCTTGTCCTTCTTGACGGGCCCCCCCACCGCGCCGCCAAACTGGTTTTGCCGGAATTCCGGGATAGGCTGCGTTGCGGAATCGAAGTAGTTCTTGGCATCGACCGCACTGTTGCGGATAAACTCAAAGGCCGAGCCGTGAATCTGATTGGTGCCCGAACGCGTAGTCTGATTCATCACGCTGCCACTGCCGCCGAATCGGGCGCTATAAGTATTGATAAGCACTTGGAATTCGCCGATGGCTTCGACGCCAAGCGACGTGCCAATAATGCCGTTACCGGCGCCGTGTCCCCAAAAGGTCTGGATCTCGGCGCCGTCGAGCAAAAGCTCCTGGCCTTCAGGACGGGAACCCGCGACCGAATATGCCTGGGCGCGTCCGTAAAAGGAATCCTGCTCGCCGGAGGTGATCTGCAGCACCCCGGGAGCCAGAAGTATCAGTTTCTCGAAGTCGCGGCCGTTGAGGGGCAGCTCGCGCATTTGCGATTGCCCCACCTGCGCCGACACCTCGGAGGTAGTGGTCTCAACCTGCGACGCTACGCCCTGCACAGTGACCGTCTCGTTTTGTGCGCCAGGAGCCAGTGTGAAGTCCACCTCCATCTGGCGGCCGACCTGGAGTTCAACTCCTACCCGTCTTTGCCCTGAAAAGCCTTTGGCCTTGACCTCAATGTTGTATACGCCGACGTTGAGGTCGGGGGCGACATAGAGTCCGGAGCCGTTGCTGACCATTTGGCGCGCAACACCGGTTTGGGCGTCCGTAATCGTGACCGACGCACCCACGAGCACCGCTCCGGTGCTGTCCGTAACCGTGCCCATAACACTGCCCGTGCCCACTTGCGCCATCAGCGAACCCGCCATGACGACCAGCACGAGCATCACAAATCCCACACTCGAGGCAAATATTTTCTTTCTCATATGCTCCTCCTAAATCCCACAGAACCCGCTTTGACCCCCGGCACGCGCGTCACTAAATGGCTCCCGAATCAGTGACTACCGGATAATTCATCAATACCGGACTTTTGAATTGACAACTCGTTCCCTTGCTGCACCCTCGATGCCTTTCGCACCTGGCGCTTTCCGCACCCGGGCACAGTCCGGTCCGGAGTGTATCGGCAGAGAAGCATCTCGGGAGTAGCTGCGACGAATGCTATGCTGCGACCTGGCGCCTGTCAACAAAGCTATCAATATATTGAGCACGGGTTGCAGGGAGTTAAAGTCAGGAAGTCGAGTGGAGGTCCACTCAGTGCGGATTGACCAAGCACCGAGGGTCGGAAGGCATGCTTGATCTTCTGTACCCAACGATTCGAATGGGAACATGCGGTCGCGCAAAAACAGCAATTCAATGTGCGCTCCGTGGCCATATGCCAGGGGGGAGATTGTGAAATCGCCCGGAGTGTCTGGAATCTTGGCCTGGCGGATAAATTCGTCTATGAACTCAGGTGCAGCCAGTAGAAGGGCGTGGCCCTGCTTGAGATTTGCCCGGCGGCCGCCTTAAGCCGATCGACAAGGCCGCGCGGACGCTTCCACACCACCTGACTTGTCGTTCCGGTTACAACCACGGCGGCGCAAACTACCCCACCGGCGTCGAGAATAGGGACAGCCATCGATAGCACCTCGGGTATGTTTTTGTTCATCGCATATCCTTGCTTCCGAACCAGCTCCATTTCCTGGATAAACTTGGAGGGAGAGATGGCGCCGCGGGTATTATTGCGGGAGTTGGCCTTGGACAATCCGAACTGCTTAACCAGTTGTGACAATTCTTTGGCCGGAAGCCACGCCACCAACACCTTGCCCAGTGCGCTGATATCGAACTCCACCTCGGAACCGGTGCTGAGATGGACCGTTAAGTGTTCGGGACTGTCGACGTGGCCAACCAATAGCACCCGCCCGTGGCGGAGCACGCCCACCGCTGCAGTAAGCCGGGTATCCTCCACCAAGCTGTGCAGAGCCGGCAGCAGAATGGACCGGAGAGCATTGTCTTGTTGCACGCTATGCGCCAGACCGGCAATCTTGATTCCAATCTCGTAGCGTCCGCTGTCTCTGTCCCTTTTGAGATAGCCGTGAGACTCCAGCCGGCCCAGGATGTAGGAGCACGTGCTGGTAGCGACATTGAAGTAGCGGCCGATCTCAGCGTTGCTGAGTCCTCCGGATCGCCGCGCCACGAGCTCAAGCATCATGAGCCCGCGCTCAAGCGAGTTGGTTGGAGAATTCACGACGCGATGATAGCACCTCTCGGGCCCGTCGCAGCGCTTGGGTTTCTGGAAAGATGCGTGACATAGAAGTGGGACGTCTTCGCAGAGCCTTAAAGTTGCACCAGTCCGGCCGTACCCAATACGCTCGGGTGGCAGTGCCGGCGTCGGCTGCCCGTAAAGGTTTGCCTCCTCTACCCTTGAAGCGCCCGCTCCGTATCTCCCTCTAAGTGGCGAGCGGCCATCCACATGAATATTCCCCCGCCGATTCCGACAAGCGTGCCGAACCAAAGCATCGAATAGCGAATGGCGTCCGCACCATAGATCGGACCCATTTTGTCGTTCATGATGCCTATGCCCAGAGGTCCGACGGTCTGCCCGATGAAATTCACCATGAAGATGAACACCGCCACCGCCACCGCGCGCATACGAACCTTGACTACTGTCTGACATACCGCCATCAAGGGGCCGTAGTGCATGGCCGTGAAAAATGCCATCAATGCAAATCCCACAAACATGATCCAGGGGACATTGGAAAATACGAACAGCACCCCCGCGGGAACTCCCAGGAAGCACCCGAGAGCAGGAACCCAGACTCGCCAGCGATCGTCCCACCTGCTGAATGCGGTGGCGAAGTATCCCCCCAGAAGGTAGCCAGGAAGGCTGGCAACCCGATTCAGTCCAAGAAAGGCTCCGGCCGAAGATGGGGTGAAATGATGGACACGGATCAGGAACGGAACGGCCCAGGCGCCCTGACTCGAAATCGCGATCGCCATCACCACTCCGCCGAGCGCCATAAGAACGTAGGTCTTCGATGTCGCCAGGAACCTTACGGTCCCCCAGAACGAACTAACCTCGAGAGACACCTTCCCTTTGTCCGATGCCCCGCGCACCGGCTCCCTTGTAAAGAGCAGTAACCCCGCCAAAAGAAACCCTGGAATTCCCGACCATATGAAGGCGGTTCGCCACCCATAATGCTGGTTGACCCAGCCACCCCCCGCAAGTGCAACGATTGCGCCGAGACTGGCTCCTGCCCACAGAATCCCCAGCACGAACGGACGTTTCTCTTTTGGGTAGAGGTCCACCACCATGGCATTGGAGGGCGGACCGCTGGAGGCTTCTCCGGCGCCCATCAGGAAGCGAACCACTGCCAACTCCCAGACATTGGCCGCGAGGCCGGTCAGGCACGTCATGGCGCTCCAGAAAGTCATGCCTATGGCAATGATGTTGCGGCGATTGTACCGGTCCGACAGGTAAGCGATCGGCATCCCCATAAAGGCATAGAAGAGCGCGAAGGCGAGACCTGCCACCAGGCCCATCACCGTGTCGGAAGCATGCATTTCGGTCTTGATCGACTGCAGTACTACCCCGAAAATGGTCCGGTTCAGGGAGTTCACCGCACCGACCAGAGTCAGCAAGGCGAGCAGGTATCCCGCGGCGGGATAGATCGACGGGGGCGGAGGTGTTTCGCACACCTTAACGCTGGGTGAACCTGCCGTTGCACTCATCCCCGAACTTCCTTTTAAGCGCCGGTTAATGGAGGGACCCCGCTCCAAGCAGGTTGTCCCTTTCTTCCTCTACCCCTTGCCCGCCGGTAGCCCCTTTCGCCGTGTCCTCGCCGGGGCGCACTTCCCGCGGCAGCCAGGCTCCCTGCTCCAGCAGCCGCTTCTGCAGTGCCTGGTAGCTCACCAGGCGCGGGCTGGTGTGGTTCTTCAGGGCCAGCGCCGCCGCGGTTCCGGCAGCCTCGCCCATTTGCACGCAGAAGGGGATGAGGTTCAGCAGATCGTTGGCTTCCACGTCCGATGAGAAGCAGCGGCCCGCGGCCAGCAGGTTCTCCATGCTGACCGGAACCAGGGCGCGATAGGGAATGCATTTGTTGCGAATGGTCTGGGAGATGTTCTCCGCATACGGCGGAACGGCAGCAATGGTATCGGGAAATACCGTGCCCGCGCGCACATCGTCGAGCGTAACCACGTATTCGCCACGCAGCCGCCGGCTGCCCCTGGTGCCGATTTGCGACGCGGTATCCAGAATATAGCTTTGCTCGAAGCCCGGCATCTGCTTCCTGAAAAGCTCTAGAGTCTTCAGCATGACCTTGCGCACCTTCACCTCCGCTCCGGTAAGGTGTTCCACATTCAGGCAGTCATTCCCAGGCACCCAGTTGTTCACCCAAACCTGGTCGTCGCGGTGCGTAGCCAGGGCCAGCAAAGGGAAGCCGCCAATCGCTCGCATCTCAGCCTGGATCTTCTGGAGTGCCTCCGGATCGGTATGCCTGAAGGTGCTGTACTTGAGGTAATCCACTCCTCCTAACCTGAAGACGACAGCCAGCATGCCGCTTCTCAGGTTGTGATCGATGGCTCCGTCGAACTCCGCTCCCGCCGAGGCAAAGATGTCGCCATCGCCCGTGGTGTCGATGGTCAGCTTGCTGAGGATGGCCTGGCGGCCGGACTTGCTCTCGAAGACCGCGCCTTCGACCTTATTCCCGTCGCTAAGCGCCCGGCTGCCCCAGGAATGAAGGAAAAGCTTGACCCCCGCTTCTTCAATCATGTCGTTCAGAACACATTTCAACAGTTCCGGGTCCACAATCACGCTCATCCGGACGCGGCCGCGCACCACAAAGTCGTGGTAATGCTTCAGGCGGCTTGTCAGTTCAGGGTCGTCGGACCCGAGCTGCTTGCGCTGGGGATGGCGCGCGCCTCCTATGGCGTCCAGCCGGTCCACTATTTCCTGGCACACGCCGGCGACCTCCTGTTCCGCCGTCCCCGCGCTCATGTGAGGGATCAGGA
>Ga0182027_10009811_pt1 | contig 13687 bp, 8 predicted proteins | sample 712E1DmetaG_FD_121300 | JGI IMG/M metagenome (GOLD analysis project Ga0182027, IMG submission 121300) | Permafrost microbial communities from Stordalen Mire, Sweden - 712E1D metaG (Illumina Assembly) | ecosystem: Environmental > Terrestrial > Soil > Wetlands > Permafrost | place: Sweden...
ATGAATATATTCGGGCGTTGAGAGTCCGTCATGAGTTGTATGCGTCCGTAAATGTGACCCACCATTTCTTCCAGTGATGCAATTTTTGAGAAATACGCAAGGTTGGGACCAGGGCACACAGCAACCGGATGATTTTTTGCGGTTCCGTTTGTACTGCTGCTTATAAAACCGGTTGCGGCAAGATCTTCGCAGAGACATACTTTTTCGAGAACTTTCGCAATTTTTTGTTCAAACACTTCAGGCGGCAGGTTCTGATTTTTCAGCTGCTCGATTTTCAATTCTTGATATTGACTTGATGCTGTGCAAATCGGTTCTGTTGTGAACTCTGTATTGGAAATAAGAAATTTTTTTGTACAACGGCTGCCGAATTTTCCATCGTTGATACGTTGTTGTATTTGCAGGTCGCTTGAACTGCCATGAACATTATTAAATGGTATGCCGAGCGGTGAAGCATCGCTGATGTAATAATCTTCTTTCTTTGCGCGCGCAAGAATATCTCTGGTCGTGCTGTCAACATTCGTCGCTTCGGGCACGAGCAAGAAAGGCGACCCCCATCCGGTTCCATCAACGTGATAATATTCGCGCAGGAACACATCTTCTCTCGCAGTACCGATTCCACCTTGCACGGTAATACGAAATTTCATTGGCACAGAGGGGACAGATAGTCTTTTGTCTCTGAGCGCCAAATTGTAGAGAAGAGAGAGTTCATCGAAAAGCATTTGCCGATTGGTTTTGAATTCATCGAGAATCGGTCCAAGCAAATAACCATCAGAGGCAAAGGCGTGGCCGCCGCAGTTCAATCCGGATTCGATACGGAATTCAGATATCCAAATTCCTTTTTTTGCAAGAATTTTGCCTTGAATATATGCGGAACGATAATCTGTGACTTTTAAAATTACTCTTTTTTTAAGATTCCCCAGTTCATCCGGAATGAACTCTTTGCGCTGTCCCAGATAGCTGAAGAGACGGGAATTTAAACCTGCAGAAAGAACAACCGACGCGTTGAGGTCGCTTTGTGCAAACCCGCGCAATGATGAAAGGGCATCAGAGAATTCTGCAGGTAGTTTTTCTTGATCTGATCCTGCATTTGCTTTATCCAATTTTGTCATTATATTGACATCAATATCACCGGCAACAATATTTGTTCGTAATTCATGCTGTAATGCTGATTGTTTTTCGGTGTCAGTCGCATTGACCATGCGAAGATAAAGCGCTTTAAGCTGTGAATCCTCAGGCAGCATTTCGAAATATTTCACAATTTCGCTTCCTTTCTCAAACGCTGAGGCTTTGAGAACGGCTATTTGTTTCTGTACGATAGTGTGAAGAAGATTGAGATATGCGGTTATCCTTCTTGCCCGATAATCTTCATCCCGTACAGTAATGGGATCATAGGTTTGTTCGTACATTCGCGCATAATGCTTCCGCATATGCTCGATGAGGATGTCATCGACAATGGAAATGACAGATGATATACCGTACCTTGCAACACGAATAGGTGTATCGATAGAAAAAGCCAGTCCTAAGACGGGGATATGAAATGAATGCACTCGAGAATCTGCCATCGTTAATTCTTTCAATAATAACAATAAATATCAAACGAGTACAAGGTCGTGTATTTTCCTGTAAAATCAAATTGTTCCCGGATTAATTCCTCATTCCTTGGTAAAAGCGGCTTGGAAACACCATACAATTGAGCGTCACACATTAATATTTTTTTAATTATTTCTCTCTCTCATATGAAACAAGATTGAAAACGATTCGTCAAAATAGCATGGTCCAGTTGCAGAAAAAAATAGCCTTAGTTTGTTTTTCCAATGCCCGCGGGGGGCTTGAGCTTTCTACTATTCGCATTGCGAAAGCAATGGGGAAAAAAAGTGTTTCCATAGTTGTCGTAGTTCCAAAATCATCGCCTTTGGAACAGCGGGCAAAGGAAGCAAACCTTCACGTCATCACAATCACACCTCGATGGAAATATGGTGATCTCTCGGCTGCGCTGCACCTTGCCCGTGAACTGAAAGACCGACAGATCGAATTAGTTCTCCTCATGCAGTCGAAAGACATTCATCTCGCAGCCATCGCCTCTGTCATATGGCCTCACGTGAAGCTGGTGTTTTACCAACAAATGAATTCACGCTATAACAAGCGTGATTTTATTCACTCATGGCTGTATTCGAAACTATCGCTCTGGATTTCCCTCACCCAGAGTATGAAAGAAGATGTGCTTTCCTATACGCGCGTTCCTCGGGATAAAGTAAAAGTATTACCACTCGGTACAGATCTCCAGCAATTTAATCCATCGCATTATAATAAAAATGAAGCTCGATCATTTTTCGGTTTGCCTCATAAGGGTAATACTATTGGAGTTCTCGGACGGCTCGATAAACTCAAAGGTCAGCATATTCTGCTTCGTGCAGTACCGGAAGTTTTGAAGCAGCACCCAAATGTTATCTTTCTTATAGCCGGGGATGAAACTGAAGGGGAACATGGATATAAAGAATATTTGTTGAAATTGTGCCGTACACTTGATATTGAACGGTATGTGAAGTATCTGCCTTTTACAGATGACGTGCCTCGTTTGATGGCCGCCCTTGATGTTTTTGTCCTTCCATCATTCTCTGAAACCTTCGGACTTGTGGTGGTAGAAGCGATGGCAATGCAGCGGCCGATCATAGCAACAAATGCGGGCGGTTTACCAGAGATTATTACGAACGGTAAAACAGGATTACTTATAAATCCGCATGATGCAACCGCGGTGGCGTGGGCGATACACCGCGTTCTTAGTGATTCTGTCCTCCGTTCATCACTTGGTCATTTAGCTCGCGAGGAAGCGTTGAAGCGATACGACTTTGATATTTGCGTAGATTCCCTTCTTGGATCGCTCGCAACACTTTGAGAAATTTTTGCCATCCTTACAGAGATTACACTTTTCACGCTTCATTCGTTATTTTGATTTCTCAATTCTCAGTTTTGAATAAAAAGAAAAGGCAAGGCGAATCATTCGATTCTAACCTTGCCTTTACATTTGTTACGCCTCTTAATACCCCTTGCGACTTAGCATTTCCCGTTGTGCTTCGTCAAGCTTTACGCTGTAGATGAAGCGTTTCACTTTTTTGGTAGATCAAATCCCAACTACTCGGATTACAGCGTTGTAGGTGGTTTCCATTAACCCTGAGTGGGCTACAAACTGCACGTCTAAGATACATGTTAGCTCACTAAAGCGGTATCACGCAAATGCGTGATTTTTCATTTTTTATTATTTTAACGTTTTCTTGAAAAAATTACTTGGAAAATATACCGAAACCCTGGATTAGAAAATTTTTTGCATGAGAGCTTTTGCAACAGCACTGCTCCGTTTGTTGACATGAAGTTTCTCGTAAATTTTCCGTACATGCGTATCAATGGTATGATGACTGAGGGAAAGCTTTACGCCGATTTCCTTTTTCGTTAAGCCGTTAATCATTTGCAAAAGTATTTCATGTTCGCGGTTGGTTAAATCATAATCGGAAGACGGTATATTTGATGCGGCGAACGCTTTTAAAACTTTTCGCGCTATCTGCGCATTGATAGGTGATCCACCTTTCTGCACATCGTGAATTGCCTCGATGATCTTCTCTCCAGGAGAATCTTTGAGTAAGTAACCGGCGGCCCCGGAACAAATAGCTTGAAAGATACTGTCGCTGTCTTCATGGACGGTAATAATAATAATTTGAGTGGATGGGGCAACTTGTTTAAATTTCTGTATTCCTTCCAAGCCGCTCATTCCGGGCAGGCCGATGTCTAATAAAATAATGTTTGGATGTATGCCCAATTCCAGTTGTTGAAGGGTTTTCTCGCAGGAAATAAATGAATGGCTGCACACTAAATCGGTTTCATAGTTAATCAATTCAAAGAGACAATTTTTAAAAAAAACATTATCCTCAACAATCCAGATCTCTGATCTTTCGGTTGACTGTACGACCTTATGTTTTGTTGAGCGCCTTTTCATACCATGGTGTTCTTTCGTCTTGTATCGATGCAAAGAGCTTTATTAAAGTAATCAATTCCAACTATCTTTTCAATACGCTGGTCCAATTCTGTGATCCTCCATGTCGTCAATGCCGGTCGGACGTAATAGTTCCCCAACCTTGCTAATCGAATGATTATTGGCTACATTTTTCATTAATGAAACGAGTTGTTTTGATATTTTCCTTCCTAAGTCTCTTTTCGTTTCCGGTGCTTGCACAAGATTCAAAAGAGAACGCCGATTTCAAGCTTGCCGTGAATCTCTATAACGATAAATTATACGACCTGGCCTTGGAACAATTTCTTGTGTTTATCAGTATGTATCCCAACGCAACACAAGGTGTTGAGGCTCATTTCTATCTTGGACTTACTCAATCCAAGCTCGGGAAACATGACGATGCACGTTTCACCTTCCAAAATTTTGCTCTTGCATATTCTGACAACAGCAAGGCACCAGAAGCATGGATGAACGCCGCAGAGGAATATGCAGCGATGAAGAATGAACGCGAAGCGGCGATGGCGTTTGAGCGTGTTAAGACGTTTTATCCGAAGAGCAAGTTTGCACCGATCGCGCTGTCAAAAGCAGCGGACTATTACGACCAGATTGGCGATAAGGAAAATACGAACCGTGTTCTTCGCTTGTTAACGCAAGAATACACGACAGCCGAAGTCCTTCCGGCAAGGCTGAAGATAGCGGAAATGTTTAATGCGGAAGGCCAGTATGAACAAGCACGCCAGGAATGTACACGTGTTGTGGAAGCAACAAACGATCCACAGCTGAAAGCGCGCGCGTTGCTGTTATTAAGTCAATCTCTCATCGGGTTAGGAAAAAATTCAGAAGCGGAAGAGGCCGTCTCTGATATCGCCAAGAATTTCAGATCCACTTCAAGCTATTACAACGCACTCTTCACATTGGGTGTGTTAAAGAATATGGCGGGCAATACAGACGGCGCCATGGCAGGATGGAAATCGCTCGCAGAGGATAGTTCCAAAGCACCCAAACAGCTGCGACAAGACGCCTACATAGAAATGGCGGAGGCGAACAATCACGTTCGGATGTATTCACGTGCGTCATCCTTGTTTGAACGTGCGAGCGAAATTCGGGGATTACGCAATGGAGAAGCGTTCTACAAAGCAGGCATCGCGGCAGAGCAAACAGGCGATCTCGCAAATGCCGCACGGTGTTATTCCCGTGCACTCAACGATAGTCTTGGCCATGCTGATCGGCGGGCTGTGATCATTGGTGCATATAAAGCAGCCAAGATAACAAAAAACTATGCAGAAGCTCTGCGATTAGTGAATTACTACCGTCAGCAATTTCCATCGGATGTGAATGTACCGCGACTTTTGGTCGAGGGCGCCAACATCGCGAACACTGAACTCAACGATCCAAAAACAGCTATAGATCTTTGCGAATGGCTACGCGAACATTATTCAGCAAGCGAATGGATTGATGATGCTGCTTTTGCACTCGGTGAAGCAAGGAAAAAATCCGGAGATGCGGACGGAGCGATTGATGCGTTCGAAAATTTGCAGCGGCGATATCCGAGCAGCGAATTTATTTTTGATGCGCAGAAACAAGTTCGGCTCATCAAAGCGTTCGATCAACGGAACAAAGATGCAAGCCTGCAAAAACTTGCATTGCTGATCGGCGATGTGATAGCTCAGAAGTCAAAAGGTAATCTTGCGTATCGGCTTGCAGAAATTTACTTCTTTGATTTGAAAGATTACCATCTTGCTGCGGGGCAATATTCTTTCGCGCTCAGTGTCGATTTGGAAGATACCCTTCGACCGTCTGCATGGTTGAAACAAGCACAGTCCTATGAACTTCTCGCGCTTAAGGAGGGGAAAACAAGCCCGCGCGGAAAAGAATATATCATTAAAGCCATTGCGTTTTATGATTCATTAGCAGTGCATTTTCCCGCAGGTGAACTCACGGATCAAGCCGTCGTTGCTGCGTTCACACTCCGCCTGCAAATGGCAGAGAAAGCGGAAGACTTGAGAACGCTGGGAACGGAATTTTTATCGAGTTCTTCAGGTACACACGGTAGAGACATAGCCCTTCTCATGCTCGGCGATTCATATTTTTATGCCAGGAATTTTGAAAGTGCGATCCTGGCTTATAAACTGTTATTGGAAAAATATTCGGATCGTGAAACAGCTCCATCTGCATACTATCACCTCGGCATATCGCTTGATGAAATAATGGAAAAAGATTCCGCTCTGCAGGTGATAAATCAATTTCTTTTGAAGAATCCCAATAGCCCGTACAGCGCAAAGGCAGCGGCATACCTCGCAAAAGCGGCGGCAGACAGTGCCCAAGTAACAAAAGCGCTTGGCTTTTTTGATCTGTTGGAAAAACGATATTTCTACAGCCCGCTGAATTCGAATATCGACATACTGAAAGCGGATGCTTATTTCAATGCGGGAGATTTCAAGAATGCTTTCGATTGGTATGAACGAGGATGGAAGAGGATGCAAGCGGATTTTTTTACAGTAACCGGTGATCCTGCCTTGGAGCGTTCGATAGTCTTCAAACTGGGAGTGTGCAGTGAAAAACTCGGCGACCATGCAACGGCAAAGAAATATTTTACAGATTATGTGACGCTGGATCAAATGTCCGAAAGAGCCGGACAGGCTTACTATGCACTTGCATCTATCGCAAAAGCAGAAAACAATATTGATGCAGCGACAATGTTTTTGCAGAATGTAAGCCGCGTTACGGAAAAGACAGGCGGGCAGGGCGCATCGGTAGCACTGGAAACGGCAGAATTATTGTTTCGCAATGAAAAATATTCAACTGCAATTGTGAAGTATCATGAAGCTCTATCGCAAATACAAAATGATAGTCTGAAGCATTATGCACAATCACGCGTTATCGTATCATACTTCCGTCTTGATAATATAAAAGAAGCGGACAAGCGTGCTGTGGAATTTGTTAAAGCGAATTATGCAGGCGCGTACAGCTATGCGGCAGAGTATGAATTTGAACGCGGTAAATATTCAGTTCGAAAAGAAGATTTTATTCAAGCGAAACAACGATTCGACAATGTTGTTCTTTCGTACCGCGGTACACGCATTGTTCCGGAGGCGCTTTTCTGGATAGCGCGTGTGTATGAATCGGATCAGAAAATGAAGCAGGCGGTCCAAGTATATGATTCTCTTCTGCGGAATTTTCCTAACGACAAGATTCTTCCACGTGCACGGTTGAGTCTTGGCAATGCATACTATAGCCTGGAACAATGGGACAACGCTTCCAAACAGTACCGTTTCATTCTTGATAATGAACAAAGCTCGCCCGAACTAGTTCCGCTTGCTATGAGTAATTTGATTATGACTTACAAGGAAATGGAGCTTTTCGACGGTGCCTTGGAATTAACACGCAAGTACATCGATCGTTTCCCAAGCGATTCGGACCTCATCGATAAAAAAATCGATATGGGTGTGCTCTATCAGAAATTAGGGTACTATGATCAATCGATTCTGCAATTGCAAAGTCTCATTGAAGCGGGCAATGCGGATATTGAATCCGAACTCCGTTACTACATCGGTGAAGCGTACTTCTATAAGGGAGAATTTCAGCAGGCGGTCCTTGAATTTTTGAAGGTGCCATATCTTGTTGCGAAAAGGGGCAAAATAGATTGGATCTCGACTTCGTACTATATGGCCGGTCAATCGTACGAAAAAATGTCCAAGTACGATCAGGCAATAACGATGTACAAGCAAATTATCGATCGGAAAGATACTGATACACAGTTTAAAACAGCGGCGAAAAAAGAAATCGACCGCGTGAAAACTATTTTAAAAAAATAGAACAATGATTCATTCACTCAATCTCGCAAGGCACCATGGGTTTCATTTTTGAAGCAGAAATAGAGTCCATTATCCATGCTGTCCGCATTAAAACGATCGGCGAGGATGACGGTGTCTTTTTAAAAAAAATACTCTCAGCAGGAATTCATCCCGCGGTAAAAGCGTACTTCAAAGCTGAGGTTGAAAAGACGCTCTCACAGGAAAGGGGAAAGGAATATCGTTCTAAAAAATTTTCCTATTCACTTCCTGAAGTGCGAAGTCTTGAAGAACAGATTGATTTATTGCTCGTTCAGAATTATCATTTCAGTTTACAGGAATTTGAATCGCTTCTCGATGAATCGGTCCATTTCCAATTCAACTATCTCTGCCGTCCGCAATGGACACTCTTGAATTTTATTGTTGGCGATCAGCGCAGAGTTGCTTCCGCAATCGTCGAAAAACGTCTCAGGTATTGCGTCGATTATACGTACTTCCCTGAATTGATTAAACGGTATATTGCTGATCACGGATTGGCAGAGGTGACATATGAAGAATTCAAGTCGCTGATAGAAAAGATCGATCATGAAGTAGTAGCCCGACATTCCAGTCTTGAGCTCGCTCATATGACGCGGGCTTTGTTTGATTTTGTTGAGTCAGGTAAAATGGTGCCGCAAGTGGAATTTGAACAACAAACGCTTCCAATCAATGCAGCTATAGTTTTTTTTGAAGACAAGAAAAATCCGGAAGTCTACACGCGGTTGGAATTCGAGCGCGATCATAACCGGGTAATACAAATCACTTCAGACCGGTTGGCAGATATCATAGAAATCGTTCGAACCGGAAATGAAGATGCAACTGCTCATGTATCGGAATCGCCATTGATACCGCCCGACGCAACGCAACAAATGAGCGAACCGGCATCGACTGTTATTGTTGAGAGAACCGGTCTCATGCAAGAATCAAGCGAAGATGGAATCGCGGCGGAAAAATCCGTGCAACCGAAGGCACAGCTTCTCATCTTTGGCGAGAACGATGAACAGTATCGTGTGTTGACACCCGGCATGAAGGAAAAGGAAATCCTTGGTTCTTTTTCGGCTAAAGAAAGAGCGCCCATTGTCCGGAAACTTTTTGCTCATGATAAACCGGCTTTTTTTGGGGCAATAACGGAAATAAGTCTTTTACAGACTTGGGAAGAGGTTGCTCAATATCTCGACAAACTATTTTTAATGAATCAAGCCAATCCGTTTAGCAAAGAGGCGATAAAATTTACGGATAAGTTGTTTGCCCATTTTCATTCAACCAGTGCCAAACCATAAGCAAGCAGTTTTTCAGAAACGGGTTTATTATGCAATTTATCGATGAAGCAAGGATTTCTGTCAAAGCGGGTGATGGCGGTAATGGATGCATCAGCTTTCGCCATGAGAAATATATTCCGAAAGGCGGACCGGATGGCGGCACGGGCGCCCGTGGAGGTAGTGTTATTATTCGTGCGGACAGACAATTGAATACATTGCTTGATTTTAAATACAAACACAGCTATCGAGCTGAACGCGGGGAAAATGGACGAGGAAAAGATCAGGGAGGAAAATCGGGGAAGGATGAGCTTGTGAAAGTGCCTTGCGGTACGCTGGTGCGGGACGCGTTGAAGGGAAAGACGATTGCCGATTTGGTGAACGATGGCGATGAGTTCATAATTGCCCATGGCGGGAAAGGCGGGCGAGGCAACGGTGAGTTTGCCACACCGACGAATCAAGCTCCGCGGTTTGCTGAACCGGGAACTCCGGGCGAGGAACGTGAACTGATTCTTGAACTCAAGCTCCTAGCCGATGTTGGGCTTGTCGGCTTTCCGAATGCTGGTAAGTCAACGCTTATCTCGGTTGTATCCGCGGCCAAACCCAAAATTGCAGATTATCCGTTTACGACGCTCACACCGAATCTTGGTCTCGTCCGCTACGCGGAAGGGAAGAGTTTTGTTCTTGCCGATATTCCCGGACTTATCGAAGGCGCGCACGAAGGAAAGGGGCTTGGTATTCAATTTATCCGTCATATCGAACGCACACGCGTACTGGTGTTCCTTATTGAATCCTTCAGCAAAGACCCGAAAAAAGATTATCAAATTCTTCTCAATGAACTTGCCTCATATAATCCTGCAATTGCAAAAAAGAAAAAGATTGTCGCTGTTACAAAAATGGATGTTGTCGATGAATCAGACAAGAAGAAACTTGCAAAGATAAAATTCGGGCGCGGTGTAGTGACGATTCCTATTTCGGCTGTTGCAGGAGAAGGACTCCGCGAACTGCTGGATGAAGTATGGAAGACGTTGAATAAAAAGTAGGCTGTATTCGTGACAAGTCTCCGTTATAAAATTGGTTTCAGTTATTTCGTTATTGTTATCATCGGTTTGGCAACAAGTGCCTTTGCTGTCTATAGCTTTTCTAATCTTCGCGATACCTTCAGTCTTATGTTACATGATAACTATGAAAGCGTCCGTGCAGCGCAAAACATGTTTAAGGCTCTGGGTGGGGAAGAAAATGCGCAACTTTCCATGCTGATTCAAGATAATGATGCTTATTTTCAATTTAGTACGAATCGATCAAATTTTCTCGGATGGTTGGAAAAAGCAAAACAAGGGAGTCTGAACGATCGAGAAAAGATAGTATTGGGCCGGATCACACAGGATTCTTATCGGTACACCCAGCTTACTGATTCGTTGTATCATCTTTTGCAAATGAAAAGACAGACAACCGCTGCAACTGAATTTAGAACTAAATTAATTATTCCTGTAGCGAAATCATTGAAGGACGGATGCTTTGAGTATCTTGAAATCAATCAGGATGCGATGACTCTCACAGAAGACAAATTGAATCAGACTGCAAGCGATGCAACGCTGACAGTGATTACAATTTCCATCGTTGCTGTGTTCTTGAGTTTTTTTACGAGTATACGATTCTCACGAAGTATTATCCTCCCGGCTGAAAAACTTACCCGTTCTGTTCGAAATATCAGCAGCGGCCAGCTCAATCAGAAAATTGACTTGAATACGGATGATGAAATCGGGGAACTGAGCCGAGAATTCAATAAGATGACAGAACGGTTGAGAACGTACGAGCAGATGAATATTCAACAGCTTATTGCGGAGAAGAAAAAATCCGAGACGATTGTGGAAAACATTGCCGACCCGGTTATCGTGACGGATAAGAATGGGGTGCTTGTTCTGATGAATCAAGCCGCAGCTGCTGTCTTCGATGTTCGCGGAGCCGATTGGCAGGGTAAGTTCGTACGCGAAGTCGTCGGCAATCAAAGCTGGGCAGAAATGCTTGAGCTTGGCGGCACCCGGCGTATTGAACAGGAACACCGCGATCCCCTTTTCGCATTCACACGCAACGATTTGAAATTGTATTTCCGGCCGCGTCAAGCGCATATTGTGGATGAACATGGATATATTCAAGGTGTGGTAACACTGTTGCAAGATGTGACGCGATTCAAAAACCTTGATCGGATGAAATCCGAATTTATTGCAACGGTTTCTCATGAACTTCGCACGCCTTTGACGTCATTAAGTATGGGCATCGACATTCTTTCACAGGAAGTTATAGGGTCAGTCAATCAGCGCCAGAAAGACCTGCTTATCGCGGCGAAAGATGATTCTGAACGGCTGCGAAAATTAGTAAAAGAATTGCTGGACCTATCCAAGCTCGAATCCGGAAAATACGAAATGAAAAAGGAATTCGTCGATTTTCGGCGGCTTGTAACAGACGCAGTACGGCCACTGAGTCTTCCGTTTGAAGAAAAACACATTCGCCTGGAACTTACTATTCCGGAACATTTGCCTGCTCTTTCTGCCGATTCACATCAGCTCGCATGGGTGATAACGAACCTCTTGAGCAATGCACTTCGCTACACTGATACGGGCGGCAAAGTTCAATTGACAGCCAGGGAAGAGAAACAAGGGCTTTTTGTGACCGTTGCCGATACAGGACATGGAATTTCACAAGAAAATCTCGAAACAGTTTTCGATAAATTTGTACAGGTGAAAAGCTCAACAGAGACAACACCCGGCAGTGTCGGACTGGGATTGGCAATTGCGCGAGAAGTCGTAGAAGCCCACGGGGGACGAATCTGGGTAGAAAGTCAAGTGGGAATTGGCAGCACATTTTTCTTCACTATTCCTGCAGCACTGCAAGCCGAGGCATAAGACGTATGCAGCAGCAAAAACCAAAAGTACTTGTTGTCGATGATGAAAAAAATATTCTTAATACCATCGGAATCTGTTTGGAATCGATTGGTATCGATGTAACGCTCTGTGCGAAACCGCAGGAGGTGCTGCACTTATTGCAGGAAAATGTATTTGATATCGCTTTTGTCGACCTGAAAATGTCGCCGATGGATGGTATTGAAGTTCTTACAGAGATCAAACAGTATTCGCCCAACACGACCGTCATTATTATGACAGCCCACGGTTCAGTCGATTCAGCGGTAATCGCGATCAAAAAAGGTGCGCACGATTATCTACAGAAACCGTTTGATTTTGAAGAACTGAAGTTATTTACTCAGAAAGTTCTTGCGCATCATCAGCTCGTTCATGAAGTAGCTGAACTTCGTGAAGAACTTGCCTCAATGCAGGGCAGCGGTGAAATCATCACACGGAACCGTGCAATGATTGAACAGCTTGACGTCGCGTCGCGTGTTGCTGAAAGTACCATTAGCATTTTGGTCGAAGGTGAAAGCGGGACAGGAAAAGAATTAGTAGCACATTACATCCACCAGAAAAGTAATCGCGCCGATAAACCCTTTGTCAAAGTGAACTGTGCAGCAATTCCAGAACAGCTTTTAGAGAGCGAACTTTTTGGCCATGTGCGCGGAGCATTCACAGGTGCATTAAAGGATCGGCAGGGCCGGTTTGAAATGGCAGACGGTGGGACAATCTTCTTGGACGAAATTGGGGAACTGTCGCCATCCATCCAATCTAAACTTTTGCGCGTTCTGCAGACGAAAGACTTCGAGCGCGTTGGTGAAAATGTTACGCGCAAAGTAGATGTGCGAGTGATTTCCGCGACAAATCGCAATCTCGACGAAGCGTTAAAAGAAGGAAGTTTTCGCGAGGATCTTTTCTACCGCTTAAATGGAGTTCGCATAAAATTGCCATCTCTTCGAGAACGGCCGGAAGATGTACCGTTGCTCATCTACCATTTTCTCAAGAAAATTTCAAAGGATCGCGATATCATCATTTCACCGGAAGCCGATAAAATTTTGAAGGCTTATCGCTGGAGCGGCAATGTTCGGGAGTTGGAAAATGTTATCGAGCGTGCAGCGCTTCTTGCTTCCAACGGAGTTATTGAACCTGCTCATTTGCCGGAAGAAATTTGTAACGGTTCAGCACCGAATGCGCTTTCTTTGGAAGAAGTGGAAAAACTTCAGATAAAAAAAGTTCTGCAAATCGCAAAAGATTATGATGAAGCCGCCCGCATTCTTGGCGTTGATCGAAAAACTCTGCTGAACAAACGCAAGAAATTTGGATTGTGAGCGCAAGAAAACGGGGCATTTTACCCCAGACATTTTACCTGTAAATTTCTGCAATTTCGCTGCTAAAGACTTTTAACTATAGCAAAGCCGGGAATTTTTCCCCATGGCGTCACTTTCTGTTTTCCAAATATGCCGATTGAGTGATGAAAGAGCAATGATACGCTATGAATGTATGGTACTAAATTTGAATGTGCAGAACTGGTTTGTTTATTACACTCAACGAGATGAGGAAAAAAATGTCGACAAAACTTACAACACTCAATAATTTAGATATCGCTGTACTGGAACCGCGTGGCTCACTCATTGGCGGAGAAGAGACAGACGAATTTAAAGCGAAGGCTAAAGATCTTATTCAGCAGGGGAATAAGAA
>Ga0182027_10009812_pt1 | contig 13686 bp, 7 predicted proteins | sample 712E1DmetaG_FD_121300 | JGI IMG/M metagenome (GOLD analysis project Ga0182027, IMG submission 121300) | Permafrost microbial communities from Stordalen Mire, Sweden - 712E1D metaG (Illumina Assembly) | ecosystem: Environmental > Terrestrial > Soil > Wetlands > Permafrost | place: Sweden...
CGGGTCGAAGAAGTGCAAGGAAGGGAAAATCTTCATCGAATCCCAGGGCATGTGTATCATGGCCGGCATTGGCCTGAAGGATGGCAAAGCGAAGAAGACATTGGCTTCGGTCAACAAGCATCTCGCCACCAAACACGGCATCGTGCTCCAGCAGCCGGCTTTCACGAAGTATTACATTGAAATGGGCGAAATCTCCTCGTACCCGCCGGGCTACAAGGAAAATGCCGGTATCTTCTGTCACAACAACCCGTGGATCATCATTTCCGAAACGATGGTCGGCAACGGCAATCGCGCCTTCGACTATTACACCCGCATCAATCCGTCCGCGCGGGAAAACATCGGTCAACTGCATCGTTGCGAGCCGTATGTTTTCGCACAAATGGTTGCGGGCAAAGACGCGCCGACACACGGTGAAGCGAAAAATTCCTGGCTCACCGGCACAGCAGCCTGGACTTACTTCACCATCACGCAATGGATTCTAGGCATCCGGACTGAATACGACGGACTGCGCGTTGACCCGGTGATTCCGGCCAAGTGGAAAGGTTTCACTGCCACGCGCCGTTTCCGCGGCAACACCTACGTCATCAAGGTCAAGAACCCCAAGGGCAAGCAGCGTGGCGTGAAGAAGTTGCTGGCGGATGGAAGGGTCGTCATGGGTAACATCCTGCCAGTGCGTTCACCGCAGTCCAAACCCATCCAAGTCGAAGCTGTGCTTGAAGGTTAGCAAAAGATCATTGGAAAAGGAATTACGATACGATGAAAATGTTTCTGGCCGCCGAGCAGAAGGCCAAAGAAGCTGTCCAGCAACAATTCCAGCCCGCTTTTCTTTGACAGTTTGTTGATTGTTCAGGCTGGGTCTGTAAAATTGCTTTTGGTAAAGGTTCTATCTATTTTTGTAAATCGTGAACTCCAGAAAAAAACAGACGGTCGAACTGGTTTTCAAAAGGCGGAATAATGGGAAAGCCGCCTCAAAACATCCTTTAAAAAAAATCCCCACCATTGGGCTTCTGGTGGAATCCTCACGAGCGTCGGGTCGGGCGTTGTTGTGTGGTATCGCAAAATGTGCCCACCATTATGGTCCATGGTCTTTTTATTGGGAACCGGGAGGATTGGAAAAAGCATGGCCCAAACTCAAGGCATTGGGTGTGGATGGGATTATTCTGCGGGACGTGGGGAAAATAGAGGAAGTGCTTGATTTAAAAGTTCCCGCAGTGGTGATAGGGCACAGCATGACCGAAATCCCCAATCTCGTCAATGTGGTGAGTGATACTTCCGCCATCGGCCAAATAGGCGCTGAACATTTGCTGCAATGCGGTTTCAGGCATTTCGCCTATTGTGGTTACACCGGCTCATCATGGTCGGATTTTCGCCTGAAATTTTTCAGGCGGCGCATTCGTAAAGCGGGATTTGAAGTTCATGTTTATGCTGATTTGGTTCCCGCAGCCAACGTGTGGCATAAAGAACGCCACAAGATGGTGGCGTGGTTGCAATCCCTGCCAAAGCCTGTCGGTCTGATGGCTTGCAACGATGATTGCGGCCAGCAAGTCATTGAGGCCTGCAAAATGGCGAATCTGGCGGTGCCCGACACCGTGGGCGTTCTGGGAGCGGACAACGACGAGGTGGTTTGCGGGCTTTCAGATCCACCGATGTCGAGCGTGGTCATCAACTTTGAGCGTGCCGGCTATGAGGCGGCCCTTGTGCTGTTCCGGTTGTTACGGGGAGTCCGGCGTGTTCCATTAAAAATTATCGCGGGCGCAACGCATGTGATTGCCCGCCGTTCGACGGATTTTATGGCCGTGTCTGATCCTCATGTTACCAAGGCGCTGCAATTCATTCGTGATCACGCTCGTGGAAACATGATGGTCATGGATGTGGCCAGTGCCGTGGCCTTGTCACGTCGGGCCTTGGAAATAAAATTCCGGCGGGAAATCGGCTGTTCAATTCTTGAACATATCCGGCGGGTACGGACGGACCAGATAGTGCGGCTGCTGGTTGAAACGGAATTGCCGGTGGGACAAATTGCCGAGTCTCTTGGCTTCCCCGATGTCCAGCATTTTGCGCGCTATTTCCGCGCCAGCAAGCAGACAAGCCCACTGGCATATCGCAGGACTTGCGGGAGACGCGCGGGTTAAAAAGCCGCTCAGGAACTCATTGCGCAAATTGGTGAATCATTTGCGCAAAGTGGCGTTGCGTTTTTCACCCCCTTGATAGGAGGATGATTTATAACCCAGATGGAGCTTGCGTTTTCCTCCCGTAATGCGGGATCAGCAATCTCGCCCCATCGAAAATATGCTAAAGATCCAAGATAATATAAAAAAGTTTTCATTCACCCCACGGGTGACGGTTTTGTTCAGCATCTTCTGCATGAACCTTTTGTTGGTTTCATGTCAGACCAAGCCTTCCCCGCAGGTCAAACCAGCACCGCCCCAAGCCCGGCACATTCAAAACGGTGTCCAGTTGAAAACCGGAGACTTGAACGTGAAGGTGCAATTCTGTGCGGATAATATCGTTCGCGTCGTCAAGTGGACGCCCAACGGAACATCCAAAAAGGCGAGTTTGGTTGTAATCCAAACGAACGTACCGAATTTAAAAATTTATCTTCAGGAGGCTGCCGAAACCATCACCCTGGGTTCCAGCAAAATGACAGTGCAGTTGTCCAAAAGCGACGGCTCGATTCAATATCTCACCGCTGGCGGCCAGCCCATTCTGAAGGAGCAAGGCACAGCGATCATTACGCCGGCCCCGATCGCTCATGACGAGAAAGCCTTTAGCGTTCAGCAAAACTTCAAACTGACACCCGACGAGGGCATTTATGGCCTTGGGCAGCACCAATCCGGTTACATGAACTATCGGGGACACACTGTCAAAGTGGTGCAGGCCAACACCGAGGCAGTCACGCCATTTCTGGTTTCCAGCGCAGGTTACGGAATCCTCTGGGACAATTATTCCAAAACCATCTTCGCTGATAATCCGGATAAAATGTCGGTGTGGTCGGATGTGGCCGACAACATTGATTATTATTTCATCGCTGGCAAAAACATGGATGAAGTCATCGCCGGCTATTGCGACCTGACGGGTCACGCACCGATGTATGGCAAATGGGCTTACGGCTACTGGCAGAGCAAGGAACATTATGCGACGCGCAATGAGCTTCTGGACGTGGCGCAGGAATACCGCACTCGTAAAATCCCCATCGATGGCATCGTGCAGGATTGGAACTACTGGGGCGGCAACTCGAACTGGAGCAGCATGTTCTTTGACGAAAAAACATATCCGAACCCGAAGGAAATGATTGATATTCTTCACGCCGAAAATTTCCACCTCATGATTTCCATCTGGGCTGGGTTTGGTCCCGCCACGGCCATTTACAAGGACATGGAGCAAAGAGGTTACCTGTACCCGACGGTCGGCTGGGCCAATTTCAAATACTTCGATGTCTATAATCCGGCTGCGAATGACCTGTATTGGCACTATATGAACGAGGGATTGTTCTCCAAGGGGATTGACGGGTGGTGGATGGATTCGACCGAACCGGACATTGTCAATGCCATCACCAAGGAATCGCATGAGTATGAAATGAAGCGGATGGGAACCAACCACATTGGCTCCTTTGCCAGATACCTCAACCCCTATTCGCTGCTCGACACCGAATCAGTCTATCAACATCAACGGCAGGAAACCGACCAAAAACGCGTTTATATCCTGACCCGCTCAACGTTCGCCGGGCAGCAACGGGCGGCCGCCACCACATGGTCTGGCGACATCGGCGCGAACTGGGATGTCTATAAAAAACAAATTCCGGCCGGTGTAAATCATTGCATGTCCGGGATCCCGTATTGGACGTTTGATATCGGCGCTTTCAACATCGGCAGCTATGAAGGAGTTTTCCCCGGCGGCGGCAAGGATCCTGCCTATCAGGAGCTTTACACGCGCATGTTTCAGTTCGGTACCTTTTGTTCCATCTTCCGTTCGCACGGTTCGGAAACACCGCGGGAAATCTGGGAGTTCGGCGATTTCACCGATGTGCTCGTGAAATTTGACAACCTGCGCTATCGCCTGCTGCCCTACATCTATTCGCTTGCCTGGCAGGTGACCGATCATGGTTACACAATCATGCGCGGCCTGCCCATGGATTTTACATCGGATAAAAAGACCTATTCCATCGATGACCAGTTTATGTTTGGCCCGGCCATCATGGTCTGTCCAGTCACGGAGTACATGCTCCACCGGCCGCCGGAAAACAGCATCCCCATCGCGCCGGAATTCTTCCGGACGAAAGACGGCCAGCCGGGTCTGACGGCCAAATATTACAGCGATGCGGAGTTCAAAAATCTGGTTCACGAGCAGGTGGAGACCAACGTCAACCTCTACTGGTACACTGGCTGGCCTGATTTTATTACCAGTCCAAAATTCTCGATGCGCTGGGAAGGCAAGTTGGTTCCAACTGAAACCGGGACCTATCGTTTCCATTTCAAAAGCTTTGGGCCGAAACGGGTCTTTCTGGACAGCAAGGAACTTCACAATAATTACGTGGGAACGGAAGCGATGACTGTTCCCGTAGAACTCGAGGCCGGAAAAGAATATGACTTTGCCTGCGAAACGGCCAATTCGGTCCTGGGCGCTTTCAAAGCCCAGCTCTTCTGGAAAACGCCGGAACTTTTTGCCCGGGAAAAAATCGTCGAGCCAAGAGAGAAGACCCGCTCGGTCTATCTGCCCGCCGGAAATCAATGGATAGATTTCTGGACCGGACAAACTGTCGGCGGCGGCCAAATGATTGTTGCGGATGCTCCCATCGACAAGATTCCGCTATTGGTCAGGGCAGGCTCGATTATCCCAATGGGGCCATTTATTCAATACGCGGCTGAAAAACCGGCTGACCCCATTGAATTGCGCATCTATCCCGGCGCGAATGGAAGCTTCACGCTATATGAAGATGAGAATGACAATTACAACTACGAAAAAGGGGGCCATGCCACCATCGCTTTTCACTGGGACGACGCCAACCACCAACTCACCATTGATGACCGGAAAGGATCGTTCCCCGGCATGTTGAAGGAACGGACTTTCAACATCGTTGTGGTGGGCAAAGATCATGGGACCGGCGTGGAAACCACCACTAACCCGGACAAAGTCATCTCGTATCAAGGCGAACGGCAGACTGTTCAGTTCTGAATGTTATAGTGCGTTTCACTTCAGAATTTATCGAGGCGTAATGATTGCGCCGGCAGTTCCTGCGCGGCTTTGTATTTAGTTCGCCGTTTTCCTGTCTGGCGGTTTTCTGCGCTTTCATCGAATTAAGTCAATAATATCCATGCACTGGTCAACTATAGCCATCCCAGACGCTTCCTGTTGAGGGTATTTTAATGCGCGTTGAGATTGAGTTGCCGATTGTCGTCGTGTGAAAGTATATCAGCGAGATCGAAACCACCTCCCAACAATATAATATTCCAACCACTATGTCCTACATTCCCAACCGCATCGTGTTGCTGGGCATTTGCACTGTCGTAACGTTCGTTCCTCTCGTCGCGGCTGAAAACACTCAAGTCACCGTTGCCGGCGCAGACGGTACACACCTGCGCGTGGAGGCCGTCGATCCTTCCATTGTTCGTCTCTGGCTGAAACCCGCCGGAGAATTTACACGAGTCCAGTCGCTCGCAACCGAAACGGCGCCCGCATCGCACGTATCGCTGGTCGTGTCTGAGTCGGGTAATTCCACCGACGTCCACACCGAAGCGCTTTCGATCTCGATTGACCGCCGCACGCTTGCCTTCAAGGTACAACCAGCGACGGACGGGCTGGCGCTCATTCCTCCGACGACCATCACCACCTCGACCAATACTCCGGCCTGGACGCTCACGCGGCACTTGGCCGATGGCGAGCGTATCCTTGGTCTTGGCCAGGACAATCATAACAACGGCCGTCTCGATCGCCGCGGTGTCATCCGCGAACTCTGGGCCGGCCAGCAGATCGACTCGGGCAACGTCACCGCCCAGTATCCGGTACCATTGCTTATCGGCCTGCTTGCCGACGGCCAGGCCTACGGGATGTTTTTCGACAATGTGCATCGTCTTCGCTTCGATCTCGGTGCAACGAAATCGGATGAACTTCGTCTCGACGCGGATGGCGGCGAAATGGATATCTATGTCATCGCCGGGCCGAAAATCGCCGACGTGATCGAACGTTACACCCGGTTGACCGGACGCCCCTCGCTTCCCCCGTTGTGGGCTCTTGGTTACTGGCAGAGCAAATGCACCTACTACGACTGGCACGCTCTCGACGACGCCTATCAGCAACTCACCGCGCGTGGCTTTCCGGTGGACGCGATGGTGATTGACTACGACTGGCCCGAAATTCTCAACGATTATCAATGGGCCAAGCGCTGGTTCGTTGACGGCAAGACGCCTGCGGATTGCATCGCCGAATATGCGAAGAAGGGCGTCAAGATAGTCGTTTCCGAGTCCGGCCCGATGATCAAGCAGGAGTCGCCGACGTTTGCCTCCGGCTGGGACGCCGGCGTGTTCGCTACCGACGGCCATGGCCATCCAGTCGAGGCCGGTTATTACGGGGGCAAACTTCTCGATTTCACGTCGCCAAAAATCAACGATTGGCTCTGGCCGCAGGTCCGTGCCCGCACGCGTGATGGCATTGCTGCCTGGTGGCTCGACCTCACTGAACCCGAGGGCGAACCGCCACAAACGCACTACTTTGCCGGCACGCCAGCCAACATACACAACGAATACTCGCTACTCGTCACACGCAGCTTCGAAGGCGCGCAACTCGCCGAAAATCCCGACCGCCGCCCGTTCATTCTCACGCGCAGCCTCTCGGCAGGAGCACAAAGCCATCACGCCGCTGTCTGGACCGGCGACATCTACAGCGACTACGCCACGCTCCGCGCACACCCGCCCGAAATGCTTAACAGCAGTCTTTCCGGCCTTGTCTGGTGGACGTGCGACACCGGCGGCTTCATGGAGGGTTATTACAAGGACGACCAGATGGGCGCCCACGCACGGCTCTATGAACGCTGGATGGAGTTTTCCGCTTTCAGCCCGATTACACGCGCGCATAAAGCCGGTGGCCGCCCCGAGCCGTATCAATTCGGCCCCGCCGTCGAGCAAAGCTGCCTGCATTATCTGAAACTCCGCTACCGTCTGCTGCCCTACATCTATTCCTACGCTTGGGAGGCGAGTCGCAACGGTCTGCCGCTCGTGCGTCCGCTCGCGCTCGAATTCCAAAATGACCCACAATCCCTCGCCACATCCGGCGACGAATATCTCTTCGGCAGCGAACTGCTCGTCGCGCCCGCGCTCTACGAGGGCCAGATCAACCGCACCGTTTATTTCCCACCGGCCCGCTGGTTCGATTGGGACACGGGTGTCGAATATACCGGCGGTCGTAAATGGATCGTCGCCGCACCGCAGAATCGTATCCCCGTTGCCGTCCGCGCCGGCGCCATTATCCCGATGGCGCCCGACATGAAAAATACTGCGGAGAAACCGTGGGATCCGCTTACGCTCGAGGTTTTCCCGTCCGGTCAATCCAGCTTCAAGCTCTACCGCGACGATGGCACGACGTTCGGCTATCAGCGCGGTGAGTTCACCGCCACGAAGATTGTATGCGACGAATCGGCAAAGTCGGTAAAACTGACAATTGATGAATCAAATAAGAAGTTCACGCCTGCGCATTACATCGTGCGTTTCCATCTAAAATCGTCGCCCATCGCGGTTACCACCACTGCCGGTGCAAAACTCACGAATGAATGGTCTCCTGAAACATACGTGCTAACCGTCACTCTACCAACAGGTTCTGAAACACAATACACGATTCATGTCACGCTTGACGGCACACCGCTCGCCGCGCGGCTCGCGCCTGAGTTGACTGCACAAGTAATTGATCCGAAGGGCGAGGCTGCCGGTTCCGGCGGCAAACCTGTGCCGAATTTTTATCCCCCGCCCGCCCTACCCGTCCGCATCAAGGTCGTTAATTACGACAAGGGCGGCGAAGGAATCGCATTTCATAGCACGCGTCCACTGCCGGAGAAAACCAACTACCGTCCTGACGATTTCTCAATCGTTGACGGCAACGACGCCGGCGGCGGTTACGTGCTCGGCGGTCTGTGTGCAGGTGAATGGATGCGCTACACCATCAATTGCGGCAACGGCGGTTGGTTCGATCTCACCGCCCGCGTCGCCAGCGCCAAGGGTGGTGGCTGCATTCGCGTGGTTGCACTCGACCAGGTCGTAGCCATGATTGACGTGCCTGCGACCGGCGGCGACAACGTCTGGCAGGATGTCGTGATCCCCGCCACCTATCTCAATCCCGGCGAGGTCAGCTTGATGCTTTACGTGGACCAGCCGGGATTCCATCTCAACACACTCGGCTTTACCCGCACCGTGAAACCGCTGGCGATTTATCTGGCCACACGCGCGCTCCGCACCGGAGTCGCCGAAATCGAAAACGGCGGCGGTTCCACCGGCCAGGGCGCGATTCGCAACTTCGGCCGACACGGTACCAGTCTGACATGGGGTGTCATTGCCCCACGCACCGGCGAGGCAACGTTGAAGTTCTTGTACCAGAGTTTCAATGACAAGCCGTTGCCGTTCGCGCTGAAAATCGGCGAGGTTGAAGCCCAACCGGTCGTGTTACCACCCACGGGCAGCGAGTGGAAAACATTCGACGTCAAAGTTCCGCTTCAGGCCGGAGCCAACCGCGTCCAGTTGAGCGGTCTCGTGGATGGCTGGAATTCGATCACCTTGGAACATCTGGAACTCATCATGCCTTGAACTTGAATTCTCGTTAAACAACAACTCATTATGACAAATCGCTCTCCATTTACATTGGTCTTTTGCACATTCCTGATCGTCGCACCCCTTGTAATGCCGTCACGCGCAAGCGCCGCTGCCGCGACAGATCTTACCCTCACTAACGAGCAAGGTTCCCTGTGCTTTACCTTGTTCATTGATGACGCTGGACTCGGGTACAGCGTGGATCATTTGGACAAGGGAGTTGCAACGCCCGTGCTGGAACGCTCGCCACTGGGCATCATCCGCACTGACGTCGAACTGACCAACGGACTCACCTTTGTCTCCGCCACGCCTGTAACCGTGGTCGAGGACGATTACACACTGGCTTCCGGCAAACAGTTAAAAATCCACAGTCGCGGCGTCGAGCGCACCTTTACACTGCGCACTACCCTCGGTGTCCGTCTCGACCTCACCGTTCGCGCCTACCGTGATGGTGTCGCTTTTCGTTACGGCCTGCCGGGCCACGGCTCACAATTGCTCCAAATCTCGGGTGAAACCACCGGCTTTAAGCTGCCTATTAATGGACGCGTCTGGACACAGCCCTACTCGAAAGTCGCCACTTGGGCGCCCGCCTACGAGGCCGATTACGTCAACGGCGTTCCTGTTGGCACTCCGGCCCCTGCTGAGGAGGGTTGGTCCCTGCCGCTCCTCTGCCAGACAAAAAACCTCTGGGTGCTCATCACCGAGACCGGTCTTGAACCGAATTACTTCGGCGTCCACCTCGAGCAGCAGGCAGACGGCGGACTTTACCGTGTTCGTCTTCCTGAAGCGGCAGAGACCTATGGTGTCGCCCCGCAGGCAGCGAGCATCACGCTGCCTTGGGTTTCGCCCTGGCGTCTGATCATTGTTACCGACCATCCCGGCGGCATCGTTGAATCCACACTCGTCACTGACCTCGCCCGCCCGAGCGAGTTGAAGGACGTCTCCTGGATCAAGCCCGGCATCGCGTCGTGGAGTTGGTGGAGCGATATGGGCAGCCCCTACAGCTATCAGAAACTCGTGCCTTTCATTGATGCCGCCTCCAAACTGGGTTGGCAGTATTCCCTCCTCGATCTCGGCTGGGACCAGATGAGCGGGGGCAATGTCAAACAACTCGCCGCCTACGCCAAAACAAAAGATATCGGTCTCATCGTTTGGTATAATTCCGCCGGCAAACACACTCAGGTGCCCGGCACCAGTCCGAAGGATGTGCTGAACGATCCCCTGCTTCGCGATGCCGAGCTGGCCCGCATCGCCGCCATGGGCATCAAGGGCATCAAAGTGGACTTTTTTCAAAGCGACAAACAGTTCGTCATCGCCCTGTATCACGACATCTTGAGGGACGCCGCCAAGCATCATCTTATGGTTGATTTTCACGGCTGCACGATTCCGCGCGGCTGGCAACGCACCTATCCCAACCTCATTTCCATGGAAGCCCTGCGCGGAGAAGAACAGTATTGGGACAAGACCTATGCCGAGAACGCCCAGACCTTTGACAGCATCTATGTTTTTACCCGCAACGCCATCGGCCCGATGGACTACACCCCGACAGATTTTACCAACGTCGCCGCGACCAATCCAAAGAGCCAGCTGCATCTCACCACAGTTGCCCACGAACTCGCGTTGCTCGTCGTGTTCGAGAGCGGCATCCAGCATGTCATTGATCCTGCCACGGACCTGATGGCCCAGCCCGACTTTATTCAGGATTATCTCCATAACTTGCCGAGCGCGTGGGACGAAACCCGCGTAGTTGCCGGCGCTCCCGGTGAACTCGCCGTGCTCGCCCGCCGCTACGGCAGCACTTGGTATCTATCTGGCATTAACGGCGAGAAGACCGCCAAGACAATCAAGGTGCCGCTGTCTTTCCTGGGCAGTGACCGGTTTACCCTGTCGCTAATCACCGACGGTGCGACGCCCACCCAATTCGCGCATGCCACCCGAATGGTTGGCGCAAAAGACGAACTCGAGATTACACTCGCCGCCCGTGGCGGTTTCGCCGCACGCCTGACCCGTAGTACCCCAGGCCTGTAGATCTAAACCCGGCCAAGTCCTGCGCGGTCAGCATGATTTGAGCTTACCCCATGCCGAAATCGCGCTTGAGTACCGGCATATCAACTGGAAATTGAAAGGTTTTTCCAATTTATGCAGTCGAACAGCAGGTAAAATTTAACTTAACTGTAACACCACTGACACATAGACTTGCGAAAATGACGCCGTGAACGCAATACTTGAACCCGTTCGGCTGTCGATCCGCACTCCGATGCAATACACCACACGGCTCGCACGAAACGCGGAGGAAATTCGCGCAACACAAGCTTTGCGTTTCCAGGTCTTCAACCTCGAATTAAACGAGGGACTCCAAAAATCCTATGCGACGGGCTTGGACGAAGACCCATTCGATGCGGTTTGCGATCATCTCCTGGTCGAACACCTGCCCACCAGCGAGATTGTTGGCACCTATCGTTTGCAGACCGGTTTAAGTGCCGCAGCAAACCTGGGCTATTATTCGGAACAAGAATTTGAATTCCAGGTTTACGAACCGCTTCGCACTCAAATTGTCGAACTGGGCCGCGCATGTGTCCATGTTCAGCATCGTAATCTCAACGTCCTGGGACTGCTGTGGAAGGGCATTGCCGATTATACGCGTCAACATGAGGCACATTATCTTATCGGTTGCAGTTCTATTACATCGCAGGATGCGACGGTCGGCGCGTCGGCCTACGCCGAGTTGTGCCGGAATCATCTTGCAAAACCTGAATGGCGCACGCGACCAAAACCTCAATACGATTGCCCGTTAAACCATTTGTCGGATGAAGGTGCAAAAATTCCCAAGTTACTCCGCGCTTATTTGGGCATCGGCGCAAAAATTTGCGGCCCGCCTGCCATGGACCGGAACTTCAAAACGATTGATTTTCTGACGATGCTCGATTTGGATGCAATCTCGCCGCTTGTGCGCCAGCGTTTTCTGGGTTGACCGTTATGGCTATCAAGTTTGAAACCCGCAGGAAACTCGCGCATCAATTACACTCGGAAGTTTTAAGGTTGAAAGGAAGTCACGAAGAAACGAACCTCACGGCTGGCTGGTGATTTTTTGCCAGTTGACACCCTGCATTCCGGCATAAATGGCAAAGGCCTTTTCATTCTGAATCAGCACGGCGCGCACAACGCTTGAATCGTCCGCCCGGCCCAGTTCCAGAATGCTGTCGGGAATGATGCCCATTTTTTTATGCGCATAGAGAAGCGCAAAAACCGCCTGCGCAACGGCAACGTAAGGCAAATCCTTGTAAACACCCTCGACCGCATCTTCAACGGCATCGGCGAGAAATTCCAGCTGATCCACAAGGTGAGGAAATTTCGGCGCGGCGATTTGCGTGAATTCGAGCTTCCACTGCGGCAATTGGTGCAGGACCTTTTCCGCAATGGCCGGCGTGATGCTCGCCGCGGCGTTGTTTACGAATTTCGCAATCTCAGGCATGACGGCGGCAATTTATGACAATCCCGGTGTCAATCAAAGTGAAATTGTCGTAACAAAACGCGTTTTCTTTCACCCGGCTTCCTGCTAGGAATAGGCTGTGCAAGATTTAATCGCCAAAGCCGAAACATTGCTTGAAGCGCTGCCCTACATTCAAAAGTTCAGCGGTGAAACATTTGTCGTCAAATACGGCGGCAGTTTCATGGATTCACCGGACGCCAATGTCCGCGACAGCGTTGCGCGGAACATCGTTTTTCTTGAAGCCGTCGAAATCAATCCCGTTGTCGTTCATGGCGGCGGGAAGGCCATCACCCGGGCGATGGAAAAGTCCGGTCTGAAGGCGGATTTTGTGCAGGGCCAGCGTGTCACCGACGAGGCCACGGTACGAATCGTGGACGCCGTCCTGTCCCGTGAAATCAATCCTGGAATCGTCAAAGCCATCGAGGGACTGGGTGGCCTGGCGCGGGGATTTTCTGGCGCGGACATTTTTAGGTGCCGGAAGTTGTTGCTCGACGATCCGGAAAAGCCCGGGGCGAAAATCGACATTGGATTCGTCGGGGAAGTGACCGGGGTGAATACCGATCCGCTGCGCCAGTGCATCGAGCGCGGCGTGACTCCGGTCATCAGTCCGGTGGCGCTCGGTGAGGACGGAAAAATCTATAATTGCAATGCCGACGTGGCCGCAGCACAAACGGCCATCGCGCTCAAAGCCAAGCGGCTTGTGTTCATGAGCGATGTGCCGGGTCTGTTGCGTAACGCAAGCAAACCGGATTCGGTCATCCCGCATCTTAAAACAGAGGAAGTCGCCGCGCTCAAAAAATCCGGTGTGATTGACAAAGGCATGATCCCGAAGGTGGATAGCGCCGTGGCTGCCATCCAATCCGGCGTGGAGAAGGTTTCATTCGTGGATGGCCGAGTGCCGCATGCCGTGTTGCTGGAAATCTTCACGGATGAGGGAGTGGGGACGGAAATTGTTTTGTGAATTTTTTACTCCGCGTTTCTGCAACTCTGTGGTTAATATCCATCGGCAATGAAAAAAAACGTTTCAACACCCATCGTCCAAAATCAATTTGAGACGATCCGTGAATTATTTACCAAGAATGTCGTGCCGAGTTATGGACGCTTTGACCTCGTCTTTAGCCATGGCACGGGTAATTACGTTTTTGATGTCGCGGGCAAGCGCTATCTCGACCTTGGCGCGGGCATTGCCGTTTGCTGCCTTGGCCATGCGCATCCGGCCATCACCGAGGCACTCACTGAACAATCAAAGAAGCTGATTCACGTCTCGAACCTGTATTTCACCGAACCGCAAGGCCGGCTTGCGGCTGAACTGGTCAGGCGCATCGGACCGGGCAAATGCTTTTTCGCCAACAGCGGCGCGGAGGCCAACGAAGGTCTGTTCAAGCTCGCACGAAAATTCGGTCATGACGA
>Ga0182027_10009814_pt1 | contig 13684 bp, 4 predicted proteins | sample 712E1DmetaG_FD_121300 | JGI IMG/M metagenome (GOLD analysis project Ga0182027, IMG submission 121300) | Permafrost microbial communities from Stordalen Mire, Sweden - 712E1D metaG (Illumina Assembly) | ecosystem: Environmental > Terrestrial > Soil > Wetlands > Permafrost | place: Sweden...
CTATGGGAACGAAGTGTCCTCCTGCTGCATCTGTACGTTGTAAATCTGTCAGCCAAATAAGTGACTCCAATCCGGCGTCAAGCATCGGTTTGTTTGCCATCAGTTGACCGCACATGAGCATTGCATGCGGAAGAACTGCATTGCAATAAGAAAGTCCGTCTTCGTACCATCGCCACTCGTTCGAGCGGTTAGTTTCGTAGAGCTTCAGCAGCCGACCAGCCAAATCATCCCTTACCTGGCTTGCCATGCGGTCACCTGCAAACCGTCTTAGATATTCATGGATACCGATGAGTGCAAATGCCCAGGCACGGGGACTGGTGGTGTGGCGAATTGCAGGCAATGCCTGTTCGAACATCCATCCGGCCATATTATGGAGAGCAATCGTCGTTGATCGGCCAAGCACCGCACCCAATGCCCTTAAGGCACGGCCGTGACTATCTTCTGAACCGCTATTTTCCAGCCAGTGGCGGTCGTAATCCAGGAAATTCCGAAAACGTCCTGTCTCAAGATTGAATGAGTACCAAATAAAAGCGAGATATCGTGAAGCCAGTTTGAAAGCTTCTTCATTCCCAAGTTTTTCTAGGAGAGGAATAATCATGAGCGCGCGAGCGTTGTCGTCGGTGGTATAACCCTCGCTGTAATTCGGTACCGTAAAATTGGCATGCTGCAAGATGCCGGTCTCATCTGTCATGTGTCGTAAGTGATCCAGTTTTAATGGGGGGAGTTCACCCGGAGATTCATCCAGGGCTTTGACAATAATTCCAGGACGGCTAAAATGCCGACGATCGGATCGCGCACGTTGAAAACTTTCCATGTAACGTTGTGCTATTTGCGGCCAGATCATATCCCTTCCAAACATATATGCCCGTTTCCGCATGGCTTGCCGTTTTGACTCATTGTCTAACAAATCAATAACTTGTTCGGCCAACGCAGCAGGATCATTGAATGGAATCAGTACTCCGCGGTCCTCTGCTAACATCTCTTCAGCATACCAATACGGTGTAGATATCACTGCCTTGCCGGCTCCCAGTGTGTAGGCGAGTGTACCGGATGTGATCTGCGCCTCGTTGAGATACGGTGTTAGATAGATGTCCGCCGCACCGATGAACTCGTTTAGTTCCTCTAAGCTGACAAATCGATTGTAGAAGATCACATGTCCTTCCACACCTTTCTCTTGGGCCATCCATTGCAAAGACAACCGATATGTCTCACCTTCGTGCAAAATAACTTGAGGATGGGTTGCCCCGAGAACTATGTAGACGACATTCGGGTAGCGATTCACAATAGCAGGCAAAGCGGCGATGACATTTTCAATACCTTTGTTTGCAGAAAGCAATCCGAAACTGAGGAGGACTATTTTGCCCTCGACGCCAAACAGGTCTTTGTGGAAACTCGGATCCACAAAGGGGACATCAGGAATTCCATGCGGAATAAAATCTATCTTCTCCGGCACCACACTGTAGACATCTTGCAGGAATTCTGAACCGCGCTTACTCATAACGACCAAACGATCCGACAGAGCAGCAACTTTTTTTAATACCCTGAATTGATCCTCGTCGGGGTCACGAAGAATAGTATGCAGTGTCGTCACAACGGGCATACGCAATTCACGCAGCAGTGCCAGTATGTGGCTTCCTGCCCGGCCGCCAAAAATTCCATATTCATGTTCTAGGCACACGAGGTCAACACGGTTAATATTCAGGAAATCGGCAGCTCGCCGGTATGAATCTATATCCTTCTCTTTTAATTCAAATCGTACACGCGGCGGATATGCGTATCCGGCTTCAGTATCGTTGACAGGAAGGGCAATACATGTTGTCCCTGTATATTCAGCGGCAATAGACTCGCACAGGTCGGTCGTGAATGTGGCAATACCGCATTGACGCGGTAAGTAATTTCCAATGAACGCAATACGTTTAATTGTTTGACCGTGTTCTAGGTTGTCTACCATTTTTTTTAATTCAACCGTGAGATAATCACAAGAATTTATCCATTATGTGGATTTACAACGCACAATAACTCTATACCATTCACCTGGAATTTCGATTCTCTCATGACGATTATCCATTTGATTGGGATCGAGTTCGTATTCCCGGTGGTTTATTAAATATTTTAGATGTTTTGGCAGACTTCTTCTTGATCAAAGCCTTCTGCAGCTTCATCAATTCGCGATTTGACTTTTTTAATTCCTGGGCGTTCATTTTGAATTTCTCCACTTGTTGTCTGGCTTCCTCTTTGGCAATCCCATATTTTTCCTGAAGCCTTCCAACAAGCTCCTCGTACTTACCCGCGACCGCTGCCAGTTCGTCGTCCATCACTTTTCCCCAATGGGTCACAGCTTTGCCTCTGCCCTGTTTCCATTGTCCCTCCATGCGATCCCAATTCATGGTTCTTGTTCCTTTCTACTTAATTGATTCACCGACGCTCTTCAATTATTATTTTTGAGTATAACAATCATCTACTGAGGCATAAAAGCATACTGATGATTTTGCCAATGGGAAATAGGTCGAAAGGATGATAAAGTAGTTAATCCTTTTGGGAAGGAAATAGCGATTTTCGAGGAGGATTTGAAAATCGCTCAACGTTACTTTGGTGATTTTTCAATTCGTTAAAAGGGACATCAACATCTGGAAGGAATTCGCGAGATTCTATCTTGAACTCCTTGATAAAAGATGGCGGAATGAAATTCCGATTTTTTTTAGCAGGGATCAACTATCCTGTATAAAGCACAGATCGTCCGCTATCGGTGAGTAATACAGAAAACAAAAAAAGCCCGGTTTATCCGGGCGTTTTCATTTATTTCAAGGTAAAACGGCTTCTAGAGAATTTCTTTCTTATTGAAATTTCGTTGATATATTTATATTTCCTTTTTATCCAGCACTTCCCGTATTTTCCGTAGAACTTCATCCGGACTATATGGCTTTTGAATAAACCCTTTCGCCCCGGCTTTATCGAGTTCGGATTTAATTTCCGGCTCAAAGAATCCGCTGGCAAGAACCACATTTGCACTTGAATTAATCTCTCTGAGTTTTTTAAATACATCCGCTCCTGTCATCCCCGGCAAGCCCATATCGGTGAGCGTAAGTGCAATCTCTTTCTCGTTTTGTTTGTACACATTGACCGCTTCTTTACCGTTTTGCACTGTATATACTTTGTATCCTTTGGATTCGAGCAAAAGGCGCACGATGTCTCTGAGAGCATCTTCATCTTCCACGAGTAAGATAGATTCTGTTCCGCCGGTGTCAAATGATTCAGCTGGCGCCGGTACATGCACGTTCTTTTCACTCATAGCAGGAACGGGGAAGTAGAGCCGGAATATTGTCCCGCGTCCCACAATACTCTCCACATCAATGAAACTATGGTGCGATTGTATAATTCCATACACAACGGCGAGGCCAAGCCCGGTTCCTTTCCCTTGTTCCTTTGTTGTAAAGAACGGATCGAATATTTGGCGGAGTGTCAATTCATCCATTCCTTCGCCGGTATCCGTAACGCTGACGCATATATATGAATCTTGATCGGCAGCAAGAACCTTTCTGAGTACTTGTTCTTTCGTTTGTTTCTCAGCTTTGATGATTAATAAACCACCATTTGGCATGGCATCCCTTGCATTCACACAGAGATTCAACAGGACTTGATGTATCTGTGTGCGGTCGGCATTGATCAATGGAAGATTTTTATCAACATCTTCTATAAACGTGATGAGCTTAGGAAAGGTTTGCTGGAACATAGAAAGGAGCTCATGGATCAAATCGGTCAAACTCATAGGTTCGAATACGACATCTGTTTTCCGTGCGAATGTCAGTATCTGTCGAACAAGTGAGGCGCCGCGCCCAACGGCGTTATTTATTATTCCGAGACTTTCATGAAATTTATCCGGACTCATCGTCCCTCGATCCATGAGCGAGGAGTAACCTAAAATAATACCCAGAATATTGTTGAAGTCGTGCGCAATACCTCCTGCCAGTGTGCCAATACTCTCCATTTTTTGTGCTTGAAGCAATTGCTGCTGAAGCTTTTTTTGTTCCGTGATATCCTGTCCTTGCGCAATGGTCGATAATAATGTTTGACCGTCTGCCGCATAGATGTTCGCTGAACTCCAGAGGACAGTATGGACATTTCCATTCTTGCAAAGAATAGGAATTTCTATCGTTACTAAGTGATCGCCCTGCGATGTCGGTGCGATGAGAGATAATGAAGACTCTCTGCTCTCGGGAGGAAAAAGCATTTCCAGATGTTTACCAATAACCTCATATATGGTATAGCCCGTTAGGCGTTCAATCGCCAAATTAAACCGCGTGACTTTAAACTCTGGATCCCAGACTATAATTGGCGCATTTGCGAAACTAAGCAGGTTCCCAAGATAGTCGCGGGTTTCCCGAAGCGCTTCATCTGCATGTCTGCGCTCGGTGACATCTTCATCTATACCGATCGTATATAATTTTTCCCTCATCGTGATTGGGACGCCGATATATTCAATGATATTATCTTTTCCATCCGGTCGAATCCATGAGAATGAACCTCGAAATAACGAATTTGTTAAAAGCGATTCTTGTCTGGCGCTGTTTGCAGAGTCTTCAAGCGTTCTCTGAAGTGCTTTTGTGTTTCCGAGCCTGAGCAATTCTTCGCGAGTCCGGCCTGCCATTGAAGCATACCGTCCATTGCACTCGACGAGTCTTCTCTTTGAGGGATCAATATCTTCATAATAAATACTAATTCCGTTAAAAACATTTTCAAACACCATTCGAAATTTTTCTTCCGACTCCCGTATTGCTTCTTCCACTTGTTTGCGTTCCGTGATATCTCTTCCTTCGGCCATGATGGACTTCGGACTTCCGTTCTCATCACGGATGAGACTGAATCTGTTCTCCGACCAATACGTTGTACCATCTTTGCGATAGAATTCAAGTTCTAATGTGCGCAATATATTACAGTCCGGATCAGCCATCACTTTGGGTATCTCCTCCGAAAAGGCATCCATTGCCAATTTAAAAGAGGCGGGTGCGAACTGCCGATCAAGAGGTAATTGTTGGAGTTCTTTCAATGTAAATCCCCGTAATTTTTCAACGGATGGGCTGATGTATGTCGTTTTTAAATCCATATCCATGAGCCATACCGTATCTTTCATATGGTCGGCCAGTAAACGGTACCGCGTTTCGCTTTGCTTGAGCAATGTTTCCGCTTGTTTTCTAATGGTAATGTCCTGCACCGTCCCGATGATGAACAGGAGATTGCCTGCATCATCATATTTGCCCTGGAACGTCGAGAAATAGTATCCGATGCTTTTATCAGGACGAAGGAACCGCTGTTCATACGAGCTTTTTTCATGAGACTCCATCGCTTTCCGTATCAATTCCTTGTCGCGCTCGTGATCCTCTGGCCATGGCGATAATGCCAGGATTGAATCGAGTTGCGGGGTAAATGTTTTGGGATCGAGTTGAAATGTTTTGAACACTTCTTCCGACCATTCAACTTCACCGGTTTTCACGTCCCATATCCAATGGCCTAATTGAGCCATTTTTTGTGTTTCTCTTAGTTCTCTTTCGCTCTCGCGCAGTGCATCCTCTGTATGCTTGCGTTCGGTTATGTCCCTGGCTATCGATTGGATTGCTACAGGTATTCCATTCGACAGGATAGATGACCCTTTTGTTTCCACGTATACTTCATCGCCATTTTTACATTTCAGCCTAAACTCTACCAAATCCTTCTGAATACCGGTTTCTTGTATTTCCTGTATTATTTTGAATGCAAGCGGCAATTGATCTTCGCTCAGCAGTGAGGCAAAATTGAGAAAGCCAATTTCTTCTTTCTTGTAGCCGAGCAAATTCAAGGCTGCATTGTTCGCATCGATAAATTTGCCTTCAAAACTACAAATATAAATAAGGTCGAGTGAACGATCAAAAAGAGCATTATATCGCTCCTCGCTTTCCTGAAGTGAAAATTCTGCTCGCTTCCGTTCGGTTATATCAGTTAAAATATTGAGCGTTGCTTGTTTTCCTTTCCATAAGATTAACGCTGCAGAAAAATATATCCATGTTAGATTTCCTCCCGCGCCGATAATCCTGAAATCATATGTTTCTGGAACTTGCTCTCTTGCGATTCGCTTTCTATAATTCGCCATCACCAATTCCCTGTCTTCAGGCCAGACGAAATCTATGAAAGGCTTCCCTTGCAAATTTTCCTCAGTCACACCCAGGAGTTCCGACATCCTGGGATTAACGAAGATTAAAAGATAATCCTGTGCGATGGTAATTGCTTCATTTGCTTTTTCGACTAAAGTCCGGTACTTCTCCTCGCTCTCCCGCAATGCATCCTCCACCCGTTTGCGTTCAGTTGTATCGCGGGTAATGCAAATGTAGCTTGTGACTGTACCGTCTTCGTTTCGCAAGATTGTAGCTAAAGTCTCTCCGTAGAAAGTGGTTCCATCCTTTCGGACCAATTCATACTCAACAGCGGGAATATCTTCGCCGATTAAGCGGCGCCGTATGATTTGCTCGGAATATTCCCGTGAAGAGGGAGCAACAAACTGCGGGGGATAAACGCCGATCAGGTCTTCTGGTGAATCATATCGATACATACGCGCCATGGCGATGTTTGCACGTGCAATACGTGCATCGGGCCCGATGAGTATAATACCGTCAGGGCTGGCATCGAATAATTGCTTGTATTTTTCTTCTTTTGCGCGCAGAGCATCTTCCGCTTCCTTGCGTTCGGTGATATCAATTGCAACACCGACAAGGGCAATAGGTTGTTTTTTCTCATCATAGACAACCGAAGTGGAAAGCGATATCGGGAAAATTGTGCCGTCTTTTTTTCGATTAAACAGCTCACCCTGCCAGCCACCAACGAGTGTTTCTCGAAGTATAGCATCTCCAACGGGAGGAACATCAGCACGGACAATATTGATGGATTTTCCTATGAGTTCATTCTCGGTATACCCATAGGTATTTAAAAATGCTTGATTCACAAAAAGAATATTATTATGAGAATCGGTAATACTGATACATTCCTGAATACTCTTAAAAGTATGATTGATGAGTTGTATTGCTTTTTCCGCCTGCTTGCGTTCTTCTATTTCTTTTTCGAGATCGGCATTTTTTCCCCTCAATTCTCTTTCAACCGTTTCAAGTTGACTCATTTTATCTTCCAGTTTCCTTATAAGAGCCTCATTATACTCTTTAAGAAAGACTTTCTCTTCGGGTGCTCGTGCTGGCATTGGATGTGCCTTTTTAGTTTTGTATTCATTCAATGTTTCTTTTATTATTTTAAGAAATGAATTCATTTCATACGGTTTGATGATAAAACGATCTGCACCTATGCTGAGAGCAAAATCTTCATTCTTTGAATCAGTATAGGTAGCTGTATAAATAACGAATGGAATGTTCTTTAGGATTTTGTTCTTTCTCCACTCGCGGCACAGAGTAAATCCATCCATGACCGGCATAAGAATATCAGAAACAATCAAGTCTGGAGGAGTTTTTAGAGCAATTGCAAGAGCTTCAGCTCCATTGGCGGCAGAAAGAGTTTCATATCCGTTTCCCTGAAACAGCTTTCCCAGCAGATAAAGATTTTCCTCTTTATCATCGACAAGTAGAATTTTCATACTAACTCCTTATTTCCGTCATTCTGTCATGGTAGGAAATATTCTTGAAGCTGAGAGATAAACGTATCCGGATTGATTGGTTTCTCGATATACCATGTTGCACTTGCGACAAGAACCCGTTCTTTATCTCCTGTCATTGCGTATGAAGTAACCGCAAAAATCGGGATTATGAATATTTTCTATATATTTTTGTGCGATCTTATCGAAAGATAATAGGAAAGCAAGCCTACCCATCCATTGTTGAAAACCGGTACATGAACCGCTACCGACCTAAACCCCTGAACAGCCGCTAATACGTTACTTACTACTATTTCATGTGTTATCATGCTCAAACGAATATGTTCTTGATGCGAGATATCTTTGCCTATTGATTCCTTATCAGGATATGTATAGATGATTTTACCGTGTGCGTCAAGTCGTGTAACACCTTTGATTTCCTCCATGGAGAGATCCTGGTAGTGTATCATGAGTCCCTTGCCTGCAGCATTCAGTTCGATGATGTCTGGAAAACGGGAGAGAAAGTTTAACGTATTGACGACATTTTTTATATGGTCTTCAATCTCAACCGCAGCTTGCTGCGCATGGATCGTCCGACCTACATTCACATCTTGAATCGTTTGTTCTTTGACATTATTATACCGCATACAACGATAGGACAAATAAGATTAAAATACCGATGGAAATAATGATGAAATATTTTACGAATTTCATTTCGATATTCCCGTAATGATAAAAATAAACAGCAAGTGTTTTATCTTCGTCTTACGATCAACATACTCATAACTTTTTTAATTTCGGAAGGAAGTGAGCCATTCCATAATAGATTGCGTGGTTCTGATATATCAAACATTTTTTGGATCAATTTCATATTTACTTGCATTACATTATCATCTTTGATAAAGGATCATCAATATAGTGCATACAATAAATGAGCCTTGAATTTGCATATAATTATAAAACTTGAGCGTACTTAAAACATTGGTCTTTGGATGAACGAAAGATTTGTATTCTTTGAGATTTTGATAATACGATTTTGGAGAGTATAAATTCTCCTCGCATAGGTTTAGTAATCAATATTGGTAACTATCAATCGCCTCGTAGAATTATAGGGATTTAAGGAGTTATAGTCAACCTGGCCTAGTGTAAACAATCCGCAAATTTTCAGCGTTAATATTCAAATTACTTTACAAACCATCTTACAACCAAAGTTTTCATTTTTATAACTTCAGGATAGTACGTGTTCCATCGATGATTATCATAGAAAATTTTGAACGTAAGAAAAAATTCACTCTGGATGATTTATGTTCGGAAATTTCTACATTTTACAATGATATGTCTGCAGATTATACATGAATATTGCTGTGTTCTGCATTTGGATGCTGAGATGAATTCGAATCAGCAGTTATGGGGCCTTTAAAAAATGCGTTAGAAACAAAAACTCCGCTACTGAGTCTGCATCGGCTAATGCAAACAACGAACAGCAGCGGAGAATCTGCAAATTGTGGAATAAAACGAAAACGGTGCGGAAGTGAAATCTATCTGCGTTCTGACCTATCGTTATACCAACGTCCCTGGTAAAATACCCATTCATGATTCCTCTGTTCCCAACGACCTGGAAACCACACCATGTGAGCGTGCGGTGGGCGCCCCCAATGTCCTTTTACCCAGAAATATCGGTGATATCTCGGGCGCCATTGGTGATATCCGGGAATCCACACGGCATTGCGGTACGGTTTAGCGATAGCAATTTCTTCTTTTACTGGCGCCGGCGGACCGATGTTTATTCCGACACCGACATGAAGTTGTGCAAGTGCTGGTGTCGTCATTGTACAAATTGCCAAAATGAATATGAGTTTCAGTATTGTTTTCATAATTCCCCGCTAATTTAATTGTACCGTAACGAGCAGCGTCAAGTTACTGAGTTTGTCCTATCTACGCTTCGACTTCTCTAGTTTGCGGATAATTGCCCGGCGTTTTCTTTACTTACTTGGTATGTTATAATATTTTTTATCTTCGTATACAATAGATGTAAAAAGATCACAAAGGTTTAACACTCAGATGCAAAATATTGTAATTATTTTTTCATCCAGCGCGCAATATTTCCTCACGCCGCAGGCTGGGTGCAAAGTCCTTTCATCTCACTGTTTCACATTTGATAATTCGCAATCCATTCTTTGTCGTCTCATCTCGTGAAACTTATTTTCCACTCACGCTTTTTTATCTAAGACTTGCCGAATCATCCTCAATATGTCATTCGGATCATATGGTTTTTGTATAAAGCCATTGTCTCCATCCTTCTGGAGTTCCGATTTAATATCCGGCTCAAAAAATCCACTTGCAAATATTACCTTAACATTTGGATCAATTTCCCTAAGTTTTTTAAATTCATCGGTTCCGGTCATCACTGGAAGTCCCATATCGGTAATAACAAGCGCGATCTCTTGTTTATGGGATAGAAAAATATTTACTGCTTCAAGGCCGTCACGTGCGCAGAGAACTTTGTAACCTTTGGATTCGAGTAAAAAACTCACCATTTGTAAAAGAAGTTCTTCATCTTCAACGAACATAATTGTTTCTGTGCCGCCGATTTCATATGATTCGACTGACTGTTGAGAAACGGCCGTTTGTTCACTGATAACAGGGACAGGGAAAAAGAGCCGGAATGTTGTACCTCTTCCCATATCGCTTTTTACATCTATAAAGCCATGATGTGCTTGTACAATACCGTAGACAACTGATAAACCGAGACCGGTTCCTTTTCCTTTTTCCTTGGTCGTGAAAAATGGATCATAGACTCTTTGACGCGTTGCTTCGTCCATTCCTTTTCCCGTGTCAGTTACGGTCAGACAGACGTATTCTTTCTCACGGGCATCAGGAAAATTTTGATATATCTGTTCTTTAGTCTGTTTTCCTGCTGAAATGGAAATTGATCCGCCTTGCGGCATGGCATCCCGTGAATTGATGCAGAGATTTAATAACGCTTGATGGATTTGTGTTCGGTCGGCGAGAATAAACGGAAGACTTTTATCGATACTCTCAGAGAATGTGATCGTCTTGGGAAAAGTTTGTCCCAACATGGAGAAAAGTTCGTGTATCAGTTCGGGAATATCCGTTGGTTCAAATAAGATATCAGTTTTCCGTGCAAATGTCAGAATCTGGCGGACAAGCGCAGCCCCCCGCTGTACCGCCTGATTGATGGCGATAATACTCACAGAGAATTTATCCGGGGTCAGCTTGCTCTTGTCGAGAAGAGAAGAATATGCCAAGATAATGCCGAGTATATTGTTAAAGTCATGCGCGATGCCGCCGGCAAGCGTGCCAATACTCTGTATCTTCTGTGTTTGAAGAAGTTGGCTTTGCAGCTTTTTTTGTTCAGAAATATCGCGTACGACAAGTTGCATAGCGGATTTTTCTTTATAGACAATCGGCATAGCAGCAACTTCGACGTCGACGATGGATCCGTCCAGCCGGATGAACTTTTGCTCTGTCAATGGCAGTGCCAAATCTTCCTTCATGAGCGTGATTATCTGTTGATGGACAGAATCTCGATAATCAGAATGGATAATATCCAAGAATGGTTTGCCAATTAATTCCGAAGCATCGGTTGCACCAAGCAGCGTAAGGGCGGCTGGATTAACATACCTGATTTTTCCTTCGCTATGCACTACAATTGCATCCGGAGAAAATTCAACAAGACGTCTATAGCGTTCTTCACTTTCTTTCAGTTCCACTTCCGCGCGCTTACGCTCGGAGATGTCTAGTGCAGCAAAAACAATCCCTCGGGATATATCTTGTTGATCCACCGCTCCTCCGGTAAGATATATATTCAGGATGCTGCCGTCTTTATGCTGCCAGTCGACCTCTATATGGGCTCTTCCTTTTTCTCTTAAATCATCATAGAATTGCTTGCCTACTTGATGATACATCTCGTCGCTTGAATAGAATATGCGAGCATTTTTTTTGATTATTTCTTCTTTCTGGCGCCCGATAAGATGCAGGAGACTATCGTTAACCCATTGCACTTCCCTATTAGAGACAATACCTATACCGACAGGCACTGCAGAAATAACACCCCTAAACATCTCTTCGCTATGCCTCAGTACTTCTACGACAAGTTTGCGGTCGGTAATATTGCGCGCTACGACCTGCACTGCTTTCATTCCTTTGAATATAGTTGGAACGGATACAACTTCCACATCAATCACAGTTCCATCCAAACATAAAAATTTTTCTTCCGTCATCGGTTGTGCTTTCCCTTGTTCTATCGCTCCCATAACGCGCTGACGCACCAACTCTTTATAATCTGGATGAACAATATCAAGAACAGGTTTGTCGATAAGTTCCGATCTATCATGTGCGCGTAGAAGCTTTATACCGGCAGGATTGATGTATACGATTTTTCCATTGGCATGCACTGCAACCGTATCCGGAGAAACTTCAACGAGACATCGATAGCGTTCTTCACTCTCCCGCAATTCCTCTTCTGATTGTTTGCGTTCCCGCCGCATCTGAGCTTCTGCGAGTTCACGCTTCACAACCTGTGCAAGGCGTACAAGTTTGTTTTTTATAAGATAGTCATGTGCACCAGCTTTCATAAGTTCGACTGCCAATTCTTCTCCCATTGAACCGGAAACAATAACGAAAGGAATATCAATATTGGCCTTTTGCAATAGTGTCAGAGCTGCAGCTGCATTGAACCGGGGTAGTTTGTAATCTGAAATCACAATATCCCACTTTTGTTTTTCCAGAGCTTTTTTCATTTCTTTTGCATTTTCAATTCTTTCGTGGTGAACTGAATACTCTGCTTTCTTCAACTGGCGTACAATGAGATCGGCATCGCTTTCGGAGTCTTCGACGAGTAGTACGCGTAGTGGTACTTTCATTTTAACCTCTTGCTTGTTCTACCTATGTAATACGACTGTTTGATGCCTGCTAAAACGTCCGTTCAAAATGAATGCGGAACGGATAACTCTATCCTGACAGGCATACTATGTGTCTCTTGAATTTTAAAGAATGTCTGGTCCGAAGGATTGAGCGGATCTATGGTCTCAACTCATGTGAAGAATTGTTTCTTAAGGTATCAAAGCTATTCATGTTCATTTTTCCTCTTATTTGTTTGAGTTGTTTTTCGTGATGTCGGGATAGAATTTAGCCATGCATTCGGGACACATGCCATGTGTAAATCTGGCATCGGAATGTTTCATAATATACGATTCGAGAATATTCCAATATCCTTGGTCGTCGCGAATTTTCTTGCATGATGAACATATTGGTATGAGTCCGCTCAATGTCTTTACATCGGCAAGTGCCACTTGCAATTCATTGATAAGATTTTCCCGTTCGGCCTCCGCCTTTTTGCGCTGGGTGATATCTTCTTTGACCGCAAGGAAATGTGTGATGATGCCTCGTACATCTTTAATGGGTGAAATCACGGCGGATTCCCAATAAAGTTCGCCACTTTTCTTTTTGTTATGAAACTCGCCTTGCCATTCACTACCGGAGGTAATGATGGACCAGAGTTGTTTATAATCCCCCGATGGTTTTTCACCAGATTTGAGAATACGGGGATTTTTACCGACAGCTTCTTCGAGCGAATATCCGGTAATTTGGACAAACTTTGGGTTCACATACTCAATTGAACCGGTTGTGTCTGTAATGACAATTGATGCAGGGCTTTGATCAACTGCGCGGGAAAGTTTACGCAGTTCATCCTCGGCTTTCTTGCGCAAGGAAATATCTCTGGTTATCATTGATGCGCCAATAAGTGCGCCTTCAACATTGAAAATGGGAGATACGGAAATGGATACATCGAAGCGTGTTCCGTTTCTTTTCATCCGTACTGTCTCAAAATGATCAATGTGCCGTCCCACTTTTACCTTTTCCAGGATTTGACTCATTTCATATTGATGGTCGGGCGGGATTATTATCAATATTGGCTGATTGATAACTTGTTCTTTGACATAGCCGTACATTTTTTCTGCGCCAGTATTCCAGCTCGTAATGATGCCATCCAGTGTTTTGCTGATAATTGCATCCTCTGAAGATTCAATAATCGATGCTAATTGCAGGTTTTTTTCTTCC
>Ga0182027_10009815_pt1 | contig 13683 bp, 4 predicted proteins | sample 712E1DmetaG_FD_121300 | JGI IMG/M metagenome (GOLD analysis project Ga0182027, IMG submission 121300) | Permafrost microbial communities from Stordalen Mire, Sweden - 712E1D metaG (Illumina Assembly) | ecosystem: Environmental > Terrestrial > Soil > Wetlands > Permafrost | place: Sweden...
ATTTATCCATGGAGCCGGCGTCATTTGACCTTTTTCAAGCCGGATGACATACTCGCTTCCATTTTTATCAAAACCTCCAAACCCATTGAAGAAAAGCAGATCCATTTCAGTCGGTGCCGGTAATGCCGGTTGTTCTGCATTCATACTGAATTTCTTTAACTCCGGCAGATATGTATTCATTTGGATCTTTGCCTGTTCTTCCATTGTCCCGCCATTACCGCTGAATATCATCCTTGCTGTTGAATATAATAGACACAAATCATCTTCAGGCATGTTTTTTCCATCCAAAATAAACACTTCACCCGGCCTGGCGAAAAAATCATGACTTCGGCCGGAGAGAACATTATCCGAAATCAATGAAAGCAGAGGATGAGTGTAGCTGTTTTCCTCATCACCAAGTATGACCAGATCCACTTTTAGATCCTTTAAACGCCAATACTCCTGCGCTTTTAAGATATCGTAAAGTATTTCAACTTCCTCGGCTTTTTTTAAGACAACTAGTACTATCGGAAGATCACCGGAAATTCCATATCGCCATAATGAGGATTGGCCTTTTTTGTTTTGTTCGATAAACTCTTTATAAATCCTTCTCATCGGACTCATAAAAATTATGCCCGATATGATATCCTGGCAAAGCTCGATTTCAAAAGGTTCCAAATTCAAATATCCCATTTCCACATGACTTCTTGTTAATGCAAGAGCAAAAGCACCCTCTACCGATTCGGGACTGCTATACTTGTCCAGGAGTTGCAGGAGCGCCTCATTATTATCATCGACAATTGATATAAATGAAATCCTGGCAATTTTTCCGGGCTCGATCCGTATCCTGAGTTTCAGGCACGCTACAGGATCCAGAATTGCCCCAACAGTGTTTGTAAATGGTCTATTACTTGAAATAGCACTTGGGGATTTTGAATTGTTCCCTCTTCCCAGAAAATGCATTCTATCAGTTTCGTACTGCATATCTCCTATAGCTTCACCTTCAACAACTGCAGTATTGGCTATCCACAGGCATTTATCGGATTCCGACCTTGGACGTCTGTTTGCAATAATGCACTTTTTATCAGGCAGATAGCCGGTTTCTATAAAAAGGTTGCTGAAAGCAGGATGGGCAATATCTGCAGCGATTGGGGCAAGTACGATTTCAAAATAACTCGTGACTTCCAGAACACATGGCAAAACTCCATTATTTTTAAGTGTGATCCGTCTTATCTCCACATTGTCTCCTGAAGCGACCACGATCTCTGTTTGTGTTTCTATATTCCCATCTGTGCGGGTGAATTTCGCCTTGTCGGCTGTAAAAACAACCTCATACTTATCAGGCAGTACATTCAAAGGTCCATATGCAGCAGACCATACTTTATTCGTATTGATATCTTTCAAATAGAAAAACATACCGTAATTGTCAAGGATGCTGTCCTCCCTCCAACGGGAAACTGCTGCTATTTTACTTTTACTGTATCCTGTTCCCTTGTCAGTGATCATGACAGAGTAATCGCCATTAGACAAAATGTGAGCTTTCGGTAATACCGGATCCGGAATATTAAATCTGCGCATTGAATTTGCCTGCTTATATGGGTGGCCCTTAAACGGAACTATCTTTTCTTTTGCTTCTTTGGTAAAAATAAGGTTGGCCGGAACTTTTTCCTGCAGCAGGATCCGGGCGGCTTTTACTTCAGGGTCCGCATAGAATCGCTTTTGCATGATGTCCGCATTCAAACAATTATCAAGCGATATGAAGCTCATTCCCTGGTGGTGAGCCATAAAGCTTTTTATGACTGCATACTTAGTCCCGAACGGCAATCTTTCCGGGGTATAGTCCACAGCTTCATAGAAACCATATATACCATCCAGCCCCTCGGCCTTAAGACGTCTGATGTTTTGAACAGCTCCCTCCGGATCGACGGAAAGGGCCAGGAAAGTTGCATATGGGGCAGCCACTGCATCTTCTATCAATCCTCTTTTCAGACCAAGCCATGGAACACCGATGGCTTTATAATGATACTCAAGATTGGCATCCATCGAATAGAAACAGGACTCCGAGTTGCCCCATGGCATATTCCTTTGCCTTGCGTATTTTTTCTGGCTTTTTATAACGAATGAATAAGTTTCGTCCAGTAAAGTGTTTCTATATCTCTTCATTATCAATAGCGGCATCAGATACTCAAACATCGTGCCATTCCAAGAAACCAGCCCTTTGTAATGGTCTACTGCCGTCAGCATCCTTCCCATTCTTGACCAGTGCTCGACAGGAATTTCACCCCTAGCAATTGCTATGTAACTGGTTTGACGTGCTTCTGAAGCAAGCAGATCATAATAAGAATTTGACAGCTTTTTTTCTTCAATATTGTAACCAATAGAGAATAATTTCTTTTTTGCGTCAAATAATGGCAGAAATTCAGTTGCCACCGTCAGATCCTGTATTCTTTCGATCAAATGACCATATCTGTGAATGAACACAAGGGTATATTCAATCGAAGCATCAATTGAATGGATCATATCATGGGACCATAACAAAATATTACTGTAAGCGCTTTCTGCTTTCCCTGATAAATCCGACACTTCTATCAGTCTGACGATTTCCGCTTTGATATCCTTGTAAACACCCGGCATATCCTGCAGAGGAACATTATTTTCCAGCCGGTTGACGATTGCTTTGAGCTTCCGGGTATAATCATTGAAGGGCGGATCCTCAATATGGTCCATTGGCATTTTTCCCATAACTTCGATCCATGGCATGAATTCTGAAAGTTCTTTTTGGGATATTTTAGCCATATGTTCAATTTTGGCCTTCCAATCCAGTTTCTTTATATCGGAGAGTTTTCCACCGCTCAATATTTCATCCAGGGTTCTATTCCATGTGATCAGATCAATAGAATCACCTTGATCCGGTTTACAGGTCAATATCATCCTGTAAACTTCACTGTCGTCTTCTCCTGCATTCCTGAATGTGTCCCTGAACCCATCCATGCACTTTAAGTCTGCCAGAGGTTTGGCCAGGTAATCGCAGAGACCTTGCGCCAGGGTAATGAGGTAGCATGTGAAATTCCCGCTATCTACCGTGGATATGTAGGCAGGCCTCAGTAATTTCAAAGTACGCGTATCATACCAGTTGTACAAATGACCATTCCATTTTTCCATTTTTTCAACAGTCGATATCGTATTTGAAATAAGGTCTGTCATTTCAGAAGTACAGATATATCCCATATCCCTTGCGGCAAGAACAGCCAGCAAGCCCAGACCGATATTTGTCGGCGATGTCCTGTAGGCGACCCCTTTAGGTGGCGATTCCTGATAGTTGTCAGATGGGAGGTAATTGCTTTTATAGTTTGAAAATTCCTCAAAATATCTCCATGTTTTCCTGGCGATCCTTCTGAGTTCATCAGTATCTTCTACGGAAAACCTGTATGTGGGGTCCTGCTGCTCTTTACTGATACGGAATGCTATCCAGGGGGCTGCTCCCCAAATGGTAAAAAGAAGAAGACCGGCAGCAGCAGTCGGCCAGGGATTGAATATTACAGCCAGGATAGCAATGATCAAAGCCTCCAACACTGAATAAGACATTCTTGAAATATAACTACGCAATGAGTTGCTCAAACCTTTTTCGGCATCTGCAGATGTTGTCCATTCAAGCATATTCCTCTTTGTTATCAGAACGCGTAAAAGTGTTAATGTGATTGCATCAGCTGTTAAAAAGGCTTGATATGGCAGAAATACAAGATTCAGTAAGACCTGGGAAAATACCGCCTTGAGACCGAAAAAAATGGGTATATAATGTTTTGTACTACCTGTTCTGAAAGATCCCGAAAACAGATAGCTGACGATATTTACAAAAGATGGGAAGATAACAACAGCAATTAAGAACCCAAGCCAGAAAATAATACTGCCCGGCAGCACAGAAAAACCAAGCATCAACATAATCATCAGCGCAGGCGGCACAAGACTTCTTCTCAAATTATCGAATATCTTCCACCTTGATATCAATGAAAGCGGGTTTTTTATCTGTTCATTGCTGCCATTTAATATTTTTCTGCCGAGAAATGGGACCAATTGCCAGTCTCCTCTTATCCAACGATGCAATCTTGTGGCATATGAATTGTATTTGGTCGGATAGGCGTCGATCAGTTTAAGATCCGTAACGAGGGCTGTCCTGACATAAGAGCCTTCCAGCAGGTCATGGCTAAGAACTGAATTTTCAGGAATGGCGTTTTTTAACACAGTCTGGAACACCCTGATATCATAAATTCCTTTCCCGGTATAGCTTCCCTCGCTGAACAGGTCCTGATAGACATCGGATATGGCGCCGGCATAAGGGTCGATACCTTCCTGCCCGGTAAAAATCCGTGAAAACATCGACTTGCTTGAACTTTCAATATCGAATAAAATCCGGGGTTGCATAATACCATAGCCTTCAGAGACAATTCCTTTTTTCACATCTATTATAGGTCTATGCAATGGATGAGCCATAGTCCCGATCATTTTTTTAGCCATACCTATAGGCAAAATCGTATCAGCATCAAGTGTGATTATATATCTGATTTTTGAAAAAGGTGCTGCATTGCTTGATGAAACCGTATATGTAGTATCTTTGGATCCAAGTATCATATCATTGAATTCTATTAATGCACCCCTTTTTCTTTCCCAGCCCATCCATTTATTATGTCCTTCATTATACTTCCTCGTCCTGCTGAAAAAAAAGAAGATGTCACCGTTCCCTTTTGAGTACTTCCGGTTAAGCTCGTTTATACCGGACAAAGCCGCCCCGATAATCTTTTCATCATCCGGCATGCAGCAGTAGTCCGCATCTTTCAATGTCCCACTCAATGCAAAATACAGATTTCTTTCCCTATTTGAAAGATAATGACCTTCCAGGCGCTCCAGCAGATCCCCGACCCTTGTTTCATCCGGCAGTAATGCAGGGATGACGATGACTGTGCCCAATTCTTCCGGAACGCCGTCTTTAAGCTCAAGTCTTGGAAAAACCGCCGGTTTTTTATCTTTGCAAACGATCCGATTAATAAAGCTTACAGCAATTTCGGATGAGGGTATTAATACAACCAAGCCGGTCAATATCGAAATCAGAATAAAGTTAGAGGAAGCAGCATAAAACGAATATTGGACTGCAATAGCCGTCAAAAACAGTGTGATCAAACTAATGGTGCCAAGATAAAGAATTGCAGGAGATTTTTTAATGATCCGCCCCGCCTTCTTTATAATGTTTTTAACGCCTCTCTGCCTTTCTTCCAATATTTTGACGCCTTTTCCGATTAAATAGTAACCGACATGAAAGGTACGTTTTATTTTCAAATCAGAAGCTGAAGCATCACTATTGCTCAAAAAAGCACCTTTTGCCAGTCCAATGGCTTCCCTGGCGATATGCAGCTCAGATACGCCATATATTGCAGCAATTTCCTCAACCCTGCTCCTGTAGTAGTTGCGTGAAAAATGATCCATAAGGGGATACGAACCATCGGGATCCTGCTTCAGTATCTGCTCCACAAAACTTGCAGACTCGAAAAGATCCACCCAATCAAACTCGGATAAATATTTCAAACTCGTAATACAATTCCCCATGGATATGGTCGTCACAGACTGTGAATTATGCTCTTTTTGTATAACATTCTCCACTGTAGTGCCATGCCTGGCCATGTTTTCATCCATAGTCCTCAATACCAGCGAATAGTTCCTATACGATCTTCTGAGTTTATAGAATAAATGCTCTATAAAGGAAGGATCAACAGCATCGATGGCTTTTGAACTGTCTTTTATCAACTTTACAGTATTCTCAGTATCCTTGCCCTCAACAGCGAGCCAACCATCAATCGCTTCGTCAGCTTTGTACCATTTAGAACTGGTATCTTGAATTTTTTCACATAATATCTTGATATTTTCTATTAATGCCAGTCGGATCATAATAGGAACAGCCCATATTTCCCTGTCAAATAATACGCTGTGCGACTGGTATGCCTTAAGATAGTTCATAAGAATGATTTCATCGATTTGTCCATCAGTATGTGCTACAAGTTCAATGGCAACAGCAAATATCCTTGAATATCCTTTCAATGGGTCGCATTTTAAAACAGGAAGCTGGGCATAACTTTTTTTCCCAAGATCCCTTCTGATACTTTTTACCTGTTCCTCAATGATATGAAAATTATCCAGCAACCATTCACTTGCCGGAGGAACTGCACGTTTTTCATGTATATCATCATTTAAATTCCTATAAACTGAAAGAATATAACTATAATTATCATTCATCCTTGGGATAGGCCAGCTGAAAACATTTTGCCTTGTTGAAACAGAATGCTCCATTGCTGTATTTTTCGCATGTTCTTCAAGCTCTTCGCAAGTCAGAGAGGCATCGCGTATTTTAAGAGTTCGACCACCTTTGATCTTGAAAATAATTACCCATATCAAATAAATAGCCAGAACAGCAATGCAGATTTCCATGATCAATCTGATTAATAAATTCAACGAAATCACCTTTCGGCCAAAGGTCTGATAATTTCAATAAGATATAATTACCCTTAATAATCTTCAAATAACGGCAGATTCACTAAATTCCTATTTGATCAAGTTTCTGCAGATCATACAGCTTAATAATATCCATGAGTTCCTGCGGATAATCTGAATCGGTAGCGTATCCTGCTCTTCTCAAAGCCCAGGCGCCCTGCGTGCTGTCGCTCATTGCATCGCGGAAGATCTGATACCAGCTGGCGGTAAGCAATAGACGCTTATGATCCGTCCAACTCTCGCCCACACTATTATAAGCCCGAAATTTATCATCAACTCTAAAGGATACCCCATTATATTCTTCCCAGGTGTTGGAAATAACATAACCTGCCGGACCGATTCCTTTAATGCCGAAAAGATTATATGAAAGCTGACCATTGTATTTATCCACCGGAACATTCTGTCCCCAGTTTGTTTCAAGAATCGCCTGCGCTATCTGCAACGCTGCAGACATTCCTGTTTTTTGCATTGAATCGATCGCCATTCCGGATGCCATCTCAAGAAACCTGCTCTTCGCAATGACCGGTACAGACGAGTAGATCTTGCCTGTATAGATAGTAATCGGTATCGCCGCACTTGTGATTTTTCCCACTGGTCCATATACTCCTTCAGCATGGATATTCCAGACACCGTCATCTCCCGTAACAGGAGCATATGAAAATACGGCCGAAGGATCCTGAAGGCCGGGAATAACCCTTCTTGCTCCTGTTTTAGTGTTGACAAGAATATATTTCAGACTGTCCAAAACAACATTGCTGTTCACTTTCAGCTTTACTGTCCCGGAAACGACCTGCTGCGGTCCTACTCCTTCCAGCACCAATCTGGGCGTTCCAGCCAGATTCACACTGATCGCGCCGCTTGAGAAAGTTTCACCTTTGGTATCCATAACGCGGACCATAAGCTGTACCGCACCTTTCAGTGCCGGTCCCGGAAACCATTTGTAGCTTGAATACCCGACTTTTGCAAGTATCACTTCAGTTCCAGTAAGGGGATCTGTCATCACATATTGGGTCCCGCTGACCTGAAAGTTTCTGGAGACCGACAGCGTGACCGGTCCATTTATGGTCTTGCCTGCCGATACTCCAACCAGCGACAACTTACGGGCCACAACGGCCATAACCTTGAAAGCATGGCTTTCATAAGCCCGGTCATCCTGATCATAGGCTGTCGCTTTTATTGACAGATTTCCATTATCCTCCATCATAGGGGTCCATGTATAACTCCCTTGTGGATCCAATTCCGGTGAAATATAAGCTTTGCCGTTATCCAGATTGGTGATCGTATATTTCACATAATATGCCGAAAAATTCATAACAGCTCCAAGAGAAACTGAATCATTGATCACCTGGCCATCAACAAGTCCTGTCATTGATACTTCAGGAATGACATTCACCTGTACTGGAATGGAATCCCCAGCCAGAAAATGGCCATTGATATCATAAACCGCTGCAATTAAGATCCTGCTTCCATTTTGCCGCAGGTCAGGCACCCAGTGATATGCCTTGGTAAACTGGTCCCCGCTGGCAATGATCACACCTCTTGCAGTCCCCATGTCAAGGAGAAGATATTTTATCACTGCAGCGCCGACCGGAACCCCGGTCGGGAAAGCCGCCTGCAAGTCATATGGTCCTGTAATGACTTGCCCAGGCTGCACAGATAAAACCTTCATATCAAAAAAAGGAGTTATATCAATAGTTTTAGAAGAATCAACATAAACCGTTCTGCTGCTCTCATCCCATTTGATCCCTGCGCCAAGAGCGTTACTGACCAGACGCAGGGGCACAAAAGTTCTTTCGTTTATGATTTGAGGGGCTACATCACAAAGATTGTATGTGATATCCTGATCCTGATCTACATACTCTATCAGATGACTGTCTATTCTAAGCAGCACGGAGCGAGCTCCTTTGGTGATCCGGACCGTTCTGTCCTGTCCATTCCAGTCAACCTGTGCATTCAACTCCTCAGATACAAAGCGGACCGGTACAAGCGTCCTGCCATTTTGAATCACTGGTGCGGCAGCAGCTGTGATATCATTATTGTCCACGAGCAATCTGATAGGATTGATCGTACTGAAAGCAAAACTCTCTCCAAAAGACCCAATAACAAATATCAGAATAAATATAAACGATATAAAATATCGTAAAATGCGTGTTTTAAAATTCATATTCCGCCTCCGTTTTTAATTAAACGGGAATAAATAATATATACCCATATTATTAGCTTCTGCCACCGAATAATTGTGATTTTCAGGCTAAAACATTATCAGACCATTACACAAAATGGCTTCGATCTCATTAGCAGGCATAGGTTTGTAATATAAAAAACCTTGCATTTCATCACACATATGTTGCTTTAAAAAAGACTCCTGCTGCTGTGTTTCAACCCCTTCAGCAATGACATCCATCCCCATATTTTTCGCTAAGACAATAATAGCTTTTGTAATTGCTTCATCCTTATCATGTGTATTGATCCCTTGAATAAATGGCATGGGGATCTTGATTCTATTTATTGGCAGGAGTTTCAAGTACTTTAGCGAAGAAAACTCGGTGCCGAAATCATCAATAGAGATATAAAGGCCGATTTCGCGAAATTCATTTAGAACCCTGATGACAAAATCGGTATCTCTCATGGCAATACTCTCTGTAATTTCCAATTCAAGATGTTGAGACGATAGATCCGTCTCCTTTAAAATACTCTTGATCTGATTAACGATTTCAGGATTTTGAAACTGGACGATAGACAGATTAATAGCAATTCTAATATGAGGTAATCCCGCTTCCTGCCATGTTTTGTTCTGTTTGCATACAGTACGCAGCACCCATTCACCAATAGGATTGATCAATCCGGTTTGCTCCGCCAGATGAATAAATCTCCCGGGAAGAATCATTCCAAACTCCGGATGATTCCAGCGAAGGAGCGCTTCGAGGCCTACGACCCTCTTCTTGCTGAGGCAAACCTGGGGTTGATAATAAATCTCCAGTTCATTTCTTTCTAAAGATCTATATAATCCATTGGTCAGCTTCATATTTTCATCAATTCTTTCTTTCATGATCTCTGTACAATAAGCATATTGATTTTTACCATTATCTTTAGCTGTGTACATGGCTAAATCGGCATTTTTTATTAGTTCATCGCCTGTTTCACCATCTGTCGGGAAAATTGAGATCCCAATACTTGCGCTCATATATACTTCTTGTCGATTTAATTTGAATGGTTTTTTAAAAGCACTGTATACCTTATCTGCCACTTTGTAAATCTGATCAACTTTACTCAGGTTTTGTACCATTATAATGAATTCGTCGCCGCTGAACCTTGCTACTGTATCACTTCTCCGAACTATGCTGACAAGCCTGCCGGCAATAACTTTCAGCAATTCGTCCCCCTGATCGTGCCCCATGGTATCATTAACCATTTTAAAGCCGTCCAGGTCTATGAACAGTATACAGAGTGGTTTTATGATCCGCTTTGCCAGATCGATAGCCAGATTTAGTCTGTCTATAAGCATCAATCGGTTGGGCAATCCGGTCAAGTGGTCAAAATAAGCGAGATACTCGATTTTTTCCTGCGCTTGTTTATGAAGTTCTATTTCTTTTGTCAACTCTTCATTTGATTCAATCAGATTCCGGTTATAAGTTTCAATCTTCTCCTTGGATGCTTTGAGGTCTTTCGTCATCAAATCAAATGCAGTCGCCAACTGTCCAAGTTCATCATTTCTTTTAATACTTTTAGAAACAGCAACATCCAGATTGCCTGCCGCCACACTCCTGGCACTTCTGGTAAGTATATGTATCGGCTGGATGATATACTGAGAGAATAAAAATCCAATGAGCAGCGCAAACAACAGTGAAGCTGCCAGCGCTTCAAACCCTGCATTATTCATCTGTGCTTCCATGACCTTTATAACTGATATATCCATGTCAACTCCAAGAACACCGATGACATTGCCGCCTGAATCTTTAATTGGCGCATATCCTGACTGCGACCATATCTTGAATTCTTTGTCATAAGTAATGATTTTCTCGGCTGTAGGCTTTAAAAAGCCATTTATGGCTTCCGGGTAATCTGTCATTGAAAATACTGAACCAATCGGAGAATGGTTTTCTTTATCTCCAATTGGCTCTGCGTCAAGGATATATATGTACGAATCACCTGATTTTGCAAAAGTGTAAACATATCTCAACTTGCCCATACTGGCTTCTTTCACAGCTTGAAGCTTTTTCTGCAGTTCAAGGTATACAGCATTTCCTTCGTCAGCCTTGGTTTTGAGCAACGCAAGTTTATCGCCATCCAATGTAAGCGCTGCATTGGATGCTACAATTTCCAATGTATTTTGTATTTCTCTCCTGACGGTATTATAACTTGAGTTGTAAACAAAGTAGATTTCGATTGAAGAAGCTGCAAGAATCAAGACTGTGATGAGAACGATAACCTTGATGGTCAGACTGAATTTCGTTTTTTGCATCAAACCAAAATCAGATCGCACAAGTATAACCCTTCCAGATGCTTCAAATATACTTTATCTTAAGGTTACACCAGTTTGCTATAGTTTACAATAATTATATGCAGCTAAATATCGCTAAATGTACTCTTGTTTTTTACAGCCCTTATTGTATTAAACATCGTTTCCAATTCTTCATCAGAGATGGAATCAAGTTCGTCAAGTCTTACTTTGACTTTATTAATGATTTCCATTTCAAATGTTACCTTTTTGTTTTTATCTTTCATAAAGAAAGTAGCTACAGTCCCGGTAAACACGCCAATAAAACCTATTCCGCTAAACATTAAAATAACTGCTATCACTTTGCCCATTGCCGTTTTAGGGGATATATCCCCATAGCCTACAGTTGAAAATGTTACTATTGACCACCATACAGCATTTCCAAAATCCAAACCTTCTATAAGGCTGATCAAAACCGACCCGGTGACGATAATCACTACAATGATTGCAAGAACCAGGTAGAAATGATTAGTCTTGAAGAACGAATCAAGTTTTTTGCTTGATCTTAGCAAATAGGCTAAGACTTTGTTTATAGTGAACACTTTGACAAGATTTATAAGCTTTGCCAATCTTGCTATTCTGAAAACAGGACTAAAGGGTATTATTGCAATTAAATCTATAATATTGGATTTAATAAACTTCAATTTGTTTTTGGCTTTAAAAAATCTGAAAAAATAATCGAAAGCAAATATTACCAATACCATTGTATCAATAATCGAGAAAAGGTTTATTACGGCAGGATCCAATTTAATAGAAACTTCAAGAATAACTATGATCAGCACAGCAAATGCAAGAAAACTCATCAAGGGTTCATAAAGTTTCCTTAATTTAGAATTCCCATTTTCATCTACCTTCCAATTGGAGTCCATATTTAGTAATTTACCATTTCTCTGTTCACTTGAAACAAAGCATTATTTGCTTTTCAGCTTCGCACCCATGAAATCCGAAGGAAGACAAATTCCATTCATTAAGCTGATTTCTTTGAGTTTCAAGTACATATTGCAAAAAGTTGTCGTCATATATGGTCCCAGCCACAGATAGCCTATACCCAAAGTCAATGCGCCGATCAAAGCCCATCCTATAAAACTGAGATACATGACGAATATCATGCCTTTGTTCCCATTGGTCATTTTTATGCTGGTTTTAAGCGCGTCCACAACTTTTACATCAGGATTTTCGGCTATTACATAGAATGCCTGGGAATAGGCAATTGCCTTGATGATCCCGGGAACAATGAACAAAAGACTCCATAGTATGACCCATAGTGTCGTCCAGAGGGATATCCCGATAGATTTGCCATAATAGCTGAAACCTTGGAACATCAAAGTAACTTCAGGTTGTTCCGCATTTCCGGCTATTGCAAAAAAATACATGATCATGCCGATCATAAGCGGCGCCGTGACCAGTATCGAAAGCAGATTAATAAACGGTACAGGGGAAAACATTTCATTCGACTGCAATTGATAAAATACTACCGAAACCACCCCAACAATGACTGTATAGATAAATACAACAAGCACCGCATAGTTCCACTTGCCTCTTAACTGTTCCTTTGCTGCATTCTTCAAATCAGCTCTGATAAAACTCATATTCCGCCTCCCCGCCAGGACTGCCAAAATCGCTATTAAAATTATTCCATCAATAAACAAGACTAAAATAAATATATACCCATATTATCAGCTTTTGCACTGTAAATGATATTTAAGCCGTATCTGCCAAAATGATCGATATATTTTAACATCTTTCACCTGTTTTTACAGCAATAGAAATTGTGACGAGAAAAAAGCAGCTTGCCATTGTATCAATGACAAGCTACCGTTGTGGCTGCGGGACTAGGATTTGAACCCAGACAGAGTGATCCAGAGTCACTAGTGCTACCATTACACAATCCCGCAATATTGACCGCAATCGCTATTATAGCATCTATCTTTCCCGATTTCAACGATTACTATAAAAGTTCAAATTCCTCGCAAAGATCAGAGTCCCTGAAATATCCTCACTTCTTGTTGACCTATATTTAATGTGAACATCACTGCATCTTGTACAGGCACTGTTACAAAATCCTCTCCGCTTTCAAGACAACGGAATTTAGCTACCTGTAAGTCTGTATTGATAGAAATCACGATATTTCCGGCATATGACCCTTCGTTATTGACGATCAGTATACTGTCTGTACCTTGTGTAAGAAAGTCGATCCTTATATTTGGCCTGTTTACAGATGCATTTGGCCGAATACATGCCATTGCAGCCATATCTGTCAGTATTGCTTCAATATTTTCATCACGCTTGAAGTCATAGGCAGCCCCAAGAAGCGTTCCGATATAAACCGCTTTTCCATTGCCGTAATTATTTATTACAACAGCCGGTTCACCAGTATCAAACGTGGCTAATGTCCGGCCTGTTCCCGGTATGAAAGTCTCCTTGAAATAAATCCCTCCTGCATTTATCAAACGCCCATCCGCAGCGGTGTAATCAATGCCGATCAATTGATTTTCAGTTTCAGTGATCCAGCCATTGAGACCGAATACCTCATCAAAACCATATCCCGGTGTTTTGATCGAATGCAGGTTGTTCTCCGCCTGATATGCCCCAAAAAGCGCTTCTGAAATCAATGTACCGCCGCTTTGTACCCATGATCTGATATTATCAGCCAGACATTTGTTCATATAGTA
>Ga0182027_10009816_pt1 | contig 13683 bp, 10 predicted proteins | sample 712E1DmetaG_FD_121300 | JGI IMG/M metagenome (GOLD analysis project Ga0182027, IMG submission 121300) | Permafrost microbial communities from Stordalen Mire, Sweden - 712E1D metaG (Illumina Assembly) | ecosystem: Environmental > Terrestrial > Soil > Wetlands > Permafrost | place: Sweden...
CGACCATGATCGTCGGGAAGATCATCTCCTTGGTCTCGGCCTTGTATTCCTTCATATAGAAGAAGCGGTTGCCCGTGCCCTTGACAAAGAGGTTCTTGCGCGTCGTGAAGATGCTGTCGCTTTTGCCGTGGATCAGCACCTGTTCGATATACTCGGCCCGGCTCTCGCTGGCCGGCACGACCCACTCGTTGAACCAGAACATGAACGCGCTCAGCCCGAGGCCGAAGATAAACGCCGGCACGGCCAGGGTCTGGAAGCTGACGCCGGCGGCGACCATGGCCAGGATTTCGCGGTTTTTGGCCAGCAGGCCGTACGCAAAAATGCACGTCATCAGCCCGATCATCGGGAACACGAGCGACAGCTGGGCCGGAAGGCTGAAGATCAGATACAGAATCACGCTGAGCGCCGTGGGCGACTTCTCCACCAGCTCGTCCTTCATGTGGTAGATCGAATTGATCAGCAGCACCACGATGAAGATCGCGACGAAGATCAGGCAATAATAAAGCACGTCTTTGAAAAGATAGCGGGTCAGTATTTTCATGCCATCAGCCGTTCGTCCGGAGGTCGCTGGGCGGGTCCATCCCCCGGCCCGCGCACAACCTTTCCCTTAACATAGCGGTCCGCCAACGCTTGGGCAAGGGCAATCCCCATCAGGGTCGAAACCGAAAAATATTGATCCCCGGCCGGGGCGCCATCAAGATGGACTCAGCCGCCCCTTTTTTTCGGGCGCAGCCAGGGGCGCCTCCGGCGGGGCGCGCGCAAAGGATCGTCCATCATGGAATTGCCGCTCAACCCCATCGAGGTCCGGATTCTGGGCGCCCTGGTCGAGAAGCAGATCACCACTCCCGAGTATTACCCGCTTAGCCTGAACGCCCTGGTCAACGCCTGCAATCAGAAGAGCAACCGCGAGCCGGTGATGAACCTGGGCGAGGAAAATGTGGAGGCGACCCTCGACCGGCTGCGCGGCAAGCAACTCGTGCGGATGATCATCGAGGACACCGGGCGCGTCCCCAAGTACGCCCACGCGCTGACCCAGGCGCTTAAGCTCACCCGTCCGCAGGTGGCCGCGCTCTGCGTGCTGATGCTGCGCGGGCCGCAGACCACCGGCGAGATCCGCGGGCGCTCCGGGCGGCTGCACGATTTCCAGGGCCTGACCGAAGTCGAGCAGGCCCTGGCGGAATTGGCCGAGCGCGAAGGGGGGGCGCTGGTCGTGCGTCTGCCGCGTCAAGCCGGCTTTAAGGAGGTTCGCTATGCGCATTTGCTCGCCGGTCCGCCGCCGCCCGAAGCCCCGCGGGCCATGCCCGAGACGGCGCGGGCCGGCGCGCTATCCGACGACGGCCGATGGGATAAGCTGGAAGAAGAAATTCGCCAGTTGCGCCAGGAGTTGCAGGGCCTCAGCGCTCAGTTCGCGGCGTTCAAAAAGCAATTTGAATGAGTTTCGTAATCTGGTTGAGTGAGCTTCGTAATCTGACCGTGCCATTCTGGCAGGTTCCGCCCCCCGTCCTTTTCGTCTTTTAAGTCCTTTACGTCCTTGTGCCCGATCTCGCCCTCAACCGCGCGTGTCGAACATCCGCTGGATCATCGCCACGTCGAACTCATGGCGTTCGCGATCGTAGTTTTCCAGGTAGATCGAGGTCAGGCGCGAGGCTTCGACCCGCACTTCCTCCGCGCTGAATTCCGGATGATCCTTGAGAATCTTGTCGCCGATGCGTTCAAAGGCGACCGTCAGCATCTCGCGCATGATTTGCGCCGACAGCTTGTGTTCCTCTTCCATGGATGCCCTCACATTGACCCATTCTTCATTACCCCCAATAATGATGATGCGTGGATATCATATTCCGATCGGGTATCGGGCGTCAAGCCAAGATGCCTAACAAAAAACCGCCGGGCGCGCAGCGACAAAATGTCTAATCCGTCCACCCCGTCCGCTCCATCCACTTCGCCGTTTCTGGGCGCTTCGTTCAGTCCTCGATTTTGCGTGTGAGGTCGGGGATCGTCTCAGGTTTGCCGGCTTCCATGTAACGGCTTTCCTGACCGCTGCGCGTGACGTTTTCATAGACGCCCGTGTCGCGCTTGACCAGCTTGGTGAAGCCCAGATTCTTCAGGTCCGAGTTGCTCTGCGGGACGCTGATGAAGGTGCGCGAGATCAGCCGCTGAACCGGCTGGCCGCACTGTGGGCAGACTTTGAACGGTTCCTCGCGGATCGGTTGGGTGATCTCGAACTCCACGCCGAGCGGGCAGCTTGCGTCCGTGTGGGCATATTCGTAAACGGGCATGGCGCGCGCGTCTTCATGCGATCGGGATGAGGCCGGCCCCGCGCTGGGCGAGGCAAACGGGCCTTAATTCTTCATACGACTGTATTTTAACCCAACGCGCCCCGTTAAACAAGCCCGGAGCCAGGAAATCCGAATCCCCCTGCGCTGTCCCGTCCACATCGTCCACTGCGTCCACTTGGCCACAACGAAATCGTGGCTCAAGGCGGCCTTGTGCCTCGATTCGCCGTGTGCTACAAAAAGGAAGGCATTCCCCTGCGAATGCATCCGGATGCGAAGCCCCCCAAATTCCGCGCAGGCTCCACGCCCGGGATCCGGCTTCCCGGATCCCCATTTTTCGCTCCCGAGGATCGACCCATGGCCCCGAACCCTAAAGCCTTCACTCGCATCCTGCTTCTGTTGCTGGCGCACGGCCTGCTGGCGCTCGGCCTGCCGGCGTTCGCCCAGGAGGCCGCTCACCCGCGCACCTTCTGCAATCCGCTCGACATCGAGTACCGCTTCCAGCTTGACCCGCCCAGCCGCCGCGAAGCCGCCGATCCGGTGATCGTCCTGTACCAGGGGGACTATTTCCTGTTCGCCTCCAAATCGGGCGGCTATTGGCATTCCAACAACCTGCGCGACTGGACGTTCATCGCCATCAAGGAGCCGACCCTCCCCATCGAGGATTACGCTCCGGCCGCCCTGGTCATGGACGGCGCGCTTGTCCTCCAGTTCAATCAGCAGATCTTTAAGAGCACCGACCCCAAGGCCGGCCAGTGGCAAAAGGTCGCCGACATCCCCACCGGCATCGCCGACCCGGCCCTCTTTCTGGATGACGACCACAAGCTTTACATGACCATGGGCTGCGGACCCAACGGCCCGCTTTACCTTGCCGAACTGGACAAGAATTTCAAACTCAAGGGGCCGATGGTCGAGACGATCAAGGCCGACCAGGCCAAACACGGCTGGGAACTGGGCGGGACGACCGAGTTCCCGTTCAAGAGTTTCCCCGATACGAATGCCTTGAGCGGCGGCGGCCCGTGCTACGTCGAAGGCTCATGGCTCAACAAACACAACGGCCTCTACTACATGCAGTACGCCGCGCCGGGAACCCAGTGGCAGATCTATGGCGACGGTTATTTCACCGCCTCCAGCCTGAAAGGCCCCTGGACCTATGCGCCCAACAACCCGTTCTCCTACAAGCCGACCGGCTTCATCGGCGGCGCCGGCCACAGCGCCACCTTTGACGACAAGGACGGACGCCCCTGGCATATTTCGACCATGGTCATCGCCGACAAGCATTGGTTCGAGCGGCGCCTGGGCCTTTTCCCAGCCGCGTACGATAAGGACAACCTGCTGTACGCGAACACCTACCTTGGCGATTACCCCCAAATGAACCCCGGCCTCAAGAAGCATCCCGCCGCCGACAACCTGGCCGGCTGGTGGCTCGTCTCCTATGGCAAGAGCGCCGAGGCCTCCTCGACTCTGGACGCCGCGCACGACCCGTCCAAAGCATTTGATGAAAACGTCCGCTCGGCTTGGTCGGCCAAAACGGGCGACAAGGGGGAGTGGCTCAAGGTCGATCTGGAAAAGGTCTGCCGGGTCAACGCGATTCAGGTCAACTTCGCCGAGCAGGACGCCCAGGGATTCGGACGCAAAGAAAACTATTACCACCAATACACGCTGGAGGCTTCGTCCGACGGCCATCAGTGGTCGATGCTGGTGGACAAAAGTCAAAACCAGAAAGACGTGCCGCACGATTACGTCGAACTGGCCAAGCCGGCCAAGGCGCGCCACCTTCGGCTGACCAACCTCCATTTCCCGGCCCAGGCCAAATTCTCGGTGCGCGACCTGCGCGTTTTCGGCAACGGGCTGGGCAAGGCTCCGGCGCGCGTCAGCGATTTCAAGGTCGAGCGCGACCCGGCCGACGAGCGCCAAGTGACGATCTCTTGGCCGCCGGCCGCCCGCGCCGAGGGCACGATCGTTCGCTATGGCATCGCCCCGGACAAGCTCTATGAAAACTACCAGACGCGCGGCGCGGGGCCGGTCAAACTGGTCTGCCTCAATGCAGGCGTCGATTATTATTTCACCCTCGACAGCTTCAACGACAGCGCCCTGACCCGGGGCAAAAAAAACGTTGCCGCGCCGGCCAAGGCGACCTCTGAAAAAAAATAGAGCGGATGCCAATAGAAATTGGAGTTTCTTTGCAGTCCCGTTAGGGACGACTCGCTTTCAGCCCAGGACTTTAGTCCTGGGAAACCAGCGCCCCCTTTCCGAGTCCCGTTAGGGACGAAAGAAAACAAACCCTGAACTCTTTTGTCAACGAGTATGGGCACAGGAAAAGCACAATCGTGACGCGATGGTTGATCTTCCTAATGGGCGTGGTCCTTTGCGCCGCGCCCGCGTGGGCCGGCAACACGACCACGCAGACCGGGGACGGGGACCGGGTGGACCTCTCGCGCGGCAAGCACCTCTTTCTGGTCGCCGAGGCCCACTTGGATACCAATTTCAACTGGACCACCCAGGAAGCGATCCGCCTGGCCATCCCCGACACCCTCCACCGCAATTTCGCCTTGATCGAGAAATATCCGCATTATGTGTTTAATTTCGAGGGCGCCTTCCGCTATGCGCTGATCAAAGAGTACTACCCTCAAGATTACGCCAAATTGAAAGAGTACGTCGCCCGGGGGCGCTGGGCCGTCTGCGGCAGCCATGTTGACGCGCTCGACGTCAACATTCCCGGCCCCGAATCGATCGTCCGCCAGGTGCTCTATGGCAACGGCTTTTTCCGGCGCGAATTCGGCAAGAGCTGCAACGAACTCTTCCTCCCCGACTGCTTCGGTTTTCCCTACTCGCTTCCCACGATCGAGGCCCACTGCGGCCTCACCGGCTTTTCCACGCAGAAGCTGACCTGGGGTGGCAACTTGCCATTCCCTTTCGGTCAATGGCAAGGCGTGGACGGCTCGGTCATCGCCGCCGCCCTGGATGCCGGCGGATACAGCACCAACTTTATACATGATCCCAGCGCCGACCCTTCGTATCTCGACCTGGCCAACGAACTCGGCGCGAAATCGGGCGTCTATGCCGCTTATCGCTATTATGGCACTGGTGATTTCGGCGGCTCGCCCACGGATGAAAGCGCCCAGCGCATCGAGCAGGCGCTGGCCCATCCGTCCGGCCCGCTGACCGTCCATGGCGCCGACGCCGGCCTGGCCTTTCGCTCGCTGACCCCGGCGCAACTCGCCCGGCTGCCCAAATACACCGGCGAGCTCTTGCTCTCGGTGCATGGCACGGGTTGCTATACCATCCTAAGCCAGCTCAAGCGCTGGAATCGGCGCAACGAACTGCTGGCCGACGCCGCCGAGCGCGCGGCCGTGGCGGCGGACTGGCTCGGCGGGGCCGCCTATCCCAAGGAGCAGCTTCGCGCGGCCTGGTGGCGTTTTCTGCAGAACCAGGATCACAACACGCTGACCGGGGCTTCGGTGCCCGAAACCGATCCGTTCCTTTGGAACGACCAGGCCGTGGCGATGAACCAGTTCGCCGACGTTCTGGAGACCGGCGTCGGCGCGACGGCCCGGGCGCTCGATACGCGAACACAGGGTGCGCGACAACAGGGCGCGGCGGTGGTGGTTTATAATCCACTATCCTGCGCCCGGCGCGACGTCGTCGATGCGCGGGTGCGCTTCCCCGGCGGCCCACCTGTGGGCGTCCGCGTCATCGGCCCCGACGGCCGGGCGGTGCCGGCCCAGCTTGGCGCGACGACCGCCGAGGGAACGCAGGTGCTCTTCGCCGCCGAAGTCCCTTCGACCGGATATGCGGTGTACGATGTTCAGCCCTCCGCTTCGACCTCTCCGTCCACTCCGTCCACTCTGTCTACTTCGTCCACCTCGTCCACCCAAACCCTCCTTGAAAACGAGCGTTACCGCGTCCGCCTCGACGCCAAGGGCAACATCGCGTCGATCCTCGACAGGGCGGCCAATCGCGAACTCCTCTCCGCGCCGATCCGGCTCGAACTCCTCGATGACAATGCCGTCCCGCAGTTCCGGCCCTGGCGCATCATCTATGAGGACCTCTGCCGCCCGCCGCGCGCCGCGCTGGGCGATGACCCCGGCGTGCAGGTGCGCGTGATCGAGCGCGGCCCGGCGCGCGTGGCGGTCGAGATCGTCCGCACCACCGCCCATCTGTCCACCGTGATCCAGACGGTGCGCCTGGCGGCCGGCGGCCAGACGGTGGAGGTCGAGACGCGCCTGGACTGGAACGACCGCAACACGCTGCTCAAGGCCGCGTTTCCGCTGGCGGTGGCCAACCCCGAGGCGACCTACGATCTTGGCCTGGGCACGATCCGCCGCGCCACCAACACCGAGGATAAATACGAGACGCCGGCGCAGCAGTGGGCCGACTTGACCGCCCCCGCCGGCGACACCGGCGTGGCCATCCTCAGCGACAGCCGCATCGGTTGGGACAAGCCTAAAGACAACGAACTGCGCCTGACCCTGCTCCATGCGCCGCCGGCGGGTTATTTCCCGCACCAGGCGACCCAGGATTTCGGCACGCACCGGCTGGCCTACGCCATCGCCGGTCACGCGCGCGGCTGGCAGGAAGGCGGCGTCCCCTGGCTGGCGGCGCGGCTCAACCAGCCCCTCTTGGCGTTCCAGACCCCGGCCCACGGCGGCAAACTGGGCCGCGCTTGGTCGCTCTTGCGCGTCGATTCGCCCCAGGTGATGGTCAAGGCGCTCAAGCAGGCCGAGCAGGGCCACGAGGTCGTGGTGCGCGTTGAGGAACTGACCGGCCGGCCGGCCAAGGGCGTAAAACTGACTTGGGCCACGCCGATCGCAAGCGCCCGCGAGGTTAATGGCCAGGAAGATCCGCTCGGCCCGGCGACGCTGAAGCATGGCGCTTTGCTTTTCGACCTCAAGCCTTACCAACCGCGGGCGTTTGCGCTCAAGCTCGGCGTGCCGCCCCGGCGGCTCAAGCCCGCCGCCGCGCGGCCGGTGGCGCTTAATTTTGATGCCGACATTTTCAGCCGCGACGGCGAAAAAAACGGCGGCGCTCTCACCGGCACCGGCGTCACGCTCCCCGGCGAGCAGCTCCCGGCGCGGCTGGTCAGCGGCGGGATTCCTTTCGTGTTCGGCGGGACGGCGCCCGGTGAAAAGAACGCCGTGGTCTGTCGCGGCCAGCGCATCGAGCTCCCCCGCACTTGGGGCTGGCCCTGGCGACGCCCCAGCCGCGCCTGCGTCCTCGCCTGCGCCGTCGGCGGCGACGCCACGGCGACTTTCCTGGTCGACGGCCGGCCGCAGATCGTGCAGGTCTGCGACGCGTTGGAGAACCTTGGCGACTGGGAGATTCGCGATGGGCGCCGGTATCTGAAGCAGACGGCGCTGGCCTGGGTCGGCACGCATCGCGTTTTGCGCGACGGCACGGCGGATTCTTACCGCTTCGGTTATCTGCATCGCGCCGTGCTGGCGCTGCCGGCGGGGTCGAAGGTCCTGACCCTGCCCAACGACCTGCACATTTTCGTTACTGCGCTGAGCGTGGCGGACGATCCCGCGCACGACACGGTTGCCGCCGGCACGCTGCTCGACCCGCCGCTCGGGCGCGACTCGTTCGCGCGGCCCGGCCTGACGTTTGCTCGGCGCGCGCCCGAAAACCCCGCCGGCGCCGCGCCCGGCCTGGCCGTCGGGGGCTACACCTACGAAGGCGAGTTCAAGCTGTGGTGGCTGTGGGGCGCGCTGGCCAAGCCCGAAAGCCTCGCGGCGCGCGGCCCGAACTATTGGCCGCTGCAATGCGGCGAAGCGGCCAAGAAAGAACTGGAAAAGAACGGCGCCAAGGCCCTCGCGGGGTGGTCGGTCGCCGCGCCCGAGGATCTCAAAGCGCCGCGCCCGGAAAAATACGCGCTGCGCCTCACGGGCTACTTGACCGTGCCGGAAGATGGCGTCTACCGCTTCGCCCTGCGCGGCCCCGAGGCCAGCCAGCTTTTCATCGGCGATTTCATGGTGGTGGATAACGACCTGCGCGTGACCAACGAGGGCTGGGATCGCCGGATGAAAGAGCAGTCCCGCGACGCGATCCCGCTCCAGGCCGGCGCGCACGCCGTGACTTTATTTGTGGCCCGCCAAAAAGGCGCCCCGGACGTGGCGGTCGAGTGGCAACGCTCGGGCGGCCCGTGGCAGCCCATCCCCACAACCGCCTGGACGCACGGAGGGCGTGTCTAGTCCTGATCTTAAGTTGACACTCTGCCATTCGTTATTCCCTTAGCTGAGAGGTTTTAGCCCCCTCCCCCCGACCCCTGACCTGCATCTCTTTCACCCTTCACCCTTCACCCTTCACCCTTACTTCTTCAATTCGCTTGCATTTACCCTTGCGGAGTGGGACGATCCGTTAATAGCTAAGGGAATCTGATCGATTGGCTGGCGAAATCGGGAATGCCCGTGAATTGAAGACTTACAGATACGGAGTTTTGGTGATGCCGAAGAAATTGTGCGTAATATTATTTGCCGCATTATGCCTTTTATCTTATTATCCAGCGGCTTCCCAGCAGGCGCCGGTGGGACCGGGCGAATCGGGGCAAAGTCATTACTATCCGCACGGCATTCCAGTAAGGGGAACGCGCGGGGGCGTTCCGCCTTATGCCCTGGTGAACGTGCGGCCGGGGCGGCAGATGAAAGAGCTGGCCGCTCGGGCGAAGGCGGCGCTGCCCGCCACGATGGATTGGACCGCTTCGCTTCCCCCCGTCCGAAACCAGGGATCGACCCCCCTTTGTTGGGACTTTGCGGGAATCGGGGCGTTTGAAGCGGCGGAGATCCTTACTCGGAGCCTTGCGCCGGCTTCGGTGGATTATTCCGAACGCATGATTGGCGATTATTACCCGAATGCAGGCGGGAGCCTGAATATGGTGGCCAGTTACCTGCTTACTTACGGAGCGGTTAAGGAAATCGATAAACCTTGGACGGAAACCCAAAGCGCCTGGACCCCGAATATTCCCGCGGATCGTCTTGTGAATAGCTGGTGTTACTTGGGGAATTTGAATACGGCGGCGGATATCGCGACCTTAAAAGCGGCGGTATTGCAGCAACCCGTCGGCGTCGCGCTCAAAACGGCGGCCCTGGACGCCTGGGGCGATTGGAGCCATCAGGTGGCCCCGGCTTCGGTCGAGGCGGCCACGACCGATACCGACCATGTTGTTGTGCTCGTTGGCTGGGATGACGGCAAGCCACAGTCGGGTGGAGGGGTCGGCGCCTGGAAGGTCCGCAACAGTTGGGGCTCCGGATGGGGGGACAACGGATATTTCTGGATCGGCTACACGGCCGCGGCGATCGGCAGTTGGGCCGGTTTTTATCCCCCCGCCGCCTCCGAATCCTATCCCACGGCGATGGTTCCCTTAATCCTGGACCATGGCTGGGACGGTGGAATATGGGGCTGGTCCAATTGGCATGATGTCTACATGATCAACCAGTTTACAATACCCTCCAGCGTCAATACAAACGCCGTGCTGCAATCCATCGATTTCGCGGCTCCCGATTCGGATCTCTCCTATGAGGTGCGCGTCTATTCCAGTTTTAATCACGTCACTCCATCGGGATTGCTCGCGAGTAAATCAGGCCAACTCAGTGAGGCCGGTTGCTATTCGATTCGCCTGGATCAGCCGCTTGCCGTGGAGCCCCTGAGCACCGTGTACCTCTGGCTGCACTTTCATACGGCCCACGCGGACGCCTATCTGGTTCCCATCGGGCAATGGGGCGTGGACCTGCCGCAGCGCTGCTATATCTCAAGCAACGAAACTGGGGCAACCTGGTATGACGTCAACACCAGTGCCCATGGGCAGATAGTCCTTCGCGGAAGGGTAGTCAATGGTCCCAATCAAGTTGGGACGGTGTGGAATGCTTATGAATAACCAGGAATTGGGGGAATTGGGGATTTGGGGACAGCGCCCAATTCTCCCATTCTCCCAACCCCTCGATTATCGAATCAAATGGATCGCCGGCGCCGCGTGGCCCGTCACTTCTCCACCCACACGCAGGATCTCCCCATTGCTCACCGTGCCATTGGTCGGGTCGTAAATCAACTCGATAAATTTGTTGGGATAGAACAGATTTTCGCCATCCAGGAACGTCTTGCCGTTGGAGCCTTTGCTGCGCACGCGGTTGGGGCCGTGGCTGAACAGGACGTAGAAGAAGACCTTGGGCGTTCCGGGCGCCGAGGGATAGACGGTGATGATCTGGCCCGTATACGTATCGGCGTTGACGTATCCGCTTTCGTTGAAACGTGTTTCATCTTGCATGTACTTTCCTAACGGGTCCGGCTCTTTGCGAGACAAAACCAGATTCTGACTTGACCCGCGATATAAAGAGCAATCCCGAAGATAAGGAAGGGCATTTTTGTCAAGGTCTTGTTCAGTTCAGTCAGGTTGCCATCTTCAAAAAACATCAAAATCAATGGAATGCCCAGGTAATGCAGGCCGATAATGCAATAAAAAGCGTTCCTAACAACCGGACGATGAAGGCGGGTCAGTAGGATGCCCACGGCACTCCATAAAAATGGAACACCCAAGACAGCGGCAGGAATCCCCCCAAGGGCCAATGGAGATGAAAAAACTCCGAAAAAAGCATAGGATCCATGCCCCCCACCTGCCTCAAAGAAGGCAAAGATAAAGAGCAAAAAGCCATAAATAAAACCATAGATTAGACCCATCCACCATTGCTGCCGAATCATCTCACGCTCCTTCATTGCCTCGGAATCAACTTGATGGACGCTGCGGCCCTTCCAACTAATTCCCCACCCGTTCGCAAAATCTCGCCATTGCTCACCGTGCCATTGGTCGGGTCATAAATCAACTCGATAAATTTGGTGGGATGGAGCAGGTTCGCCTCATCCAGGAAGGTTTTGCCGTTGGATCCTTTACTCCTAACACGATCCGGTCCATGACTGAACAGAACATAGAAGTACACCTTCATCGTGCCGGGTGGTGTGTAAACGGGAATGATCTCTCCCGTAAAGGTATCGGCATTGACAAAACCTTGTTCGTTGAAGCCGTAGTAGCGATAGGTCGAGTAGCTGAGGTTGCTGTCGGGGCTGTTTTTGATCGCGCTGGGGCCGGTGAAGGGGTCGTCCATATCGACGCGGGCGATGTAGGCGACCGGCGAGGAAATCCAGCGCAGCCACTTGACCGTGCCGTTGCTCTCGGCGCTGGGGTAGCCGTTGTGGTCGACGCGGTAGGCCTCGATCGCCGTGGCCAGCGTGCGGTGATCGGCGCGCGCGCGGGAAGTCTTGGCGCGGGTCTGCGCTTCGAGGAAATTGGGCACGGCGATGGCGGACAGGATGGCGAGGATGGCCACCACGATCAGCAGCTCGATCAGGGTGAAGCCGCGCCTCGACGCGGTTTGACGGCCGAAGGGGTCTTGACCGCGCCGTCTTGGCGGCTGGCGACAGACAGGACAATTTTTTTGCATGGTTTTCCGCCCCAACCCGGCCATGGCCACAAAAAATCAATAAGCAAAATGTCGTCTCACGCTGACCATCATGTTTTTAGCAAATGGCACGCGTGGGCACAATGGGAAAAAGGACGCAAAGGACGGAAAGGACGTAAAAGACCGAAGGGACGGAAGCGAGGACGAGCACGAGCACGAAAAACCCAAAAAGAACTTCAGAAGCGCGCTAGATTTTATCATCCGCGGGTGCATCCAGGGGATCGGGGCCGAGCGTTCGCTTTTTCGGCCGACCCTTTTGCTCCGCGCGGGCGTGGCGCTGGACCAGGCGGTCGACGCGATGGCCGAGCGCGGCAAGCTGCTGGCTGAGCGAGCCATTCCTCACATCATCCAGGTCATCCATGGAGCGGGTCAGGCGTCTGAGCTCGGCGTGCGAGCGGATGATGTCCAGGGCGCACTCGGCCCAGCGGCGGGCGGCGGCGAAATCCTTCAGCCCATGCTCGGCGTGCATGGCCAGCTCGAGCAGCGGGTCGAGCCGGCCGGGGGCGGCCTGCTTGGCGCGCGATTCCCAGACCGCCACGGCATCGGCGGTCCGGCCGCGCCGCTTGTAAGCCTTGGCCAGGTGCATGGCCAGGCGGAAACCGAATTCCTCGTCGCGCGCGGCGAGCACGGCCGCCTCCATCCGGGCCAGGGCCTCGTCCGCGCGGCCGCGCAACGTATACAAGCGGGCCAGGCCCCACTGATCCTGGGCCTCGGCGAAGCGGGCGTCGTCGGGGTGATTCCAGGCCCGCAGGACGGCGGCGGCCAAGGCGCCAAGCGAATAAATGTCCTGGGCGTGGTGATCGAAAACAGGCACGATACGCTCGGGGCGCAGGCCGCGGGTGAAATCGAAATAGATGCGCGGCACCCACGAGCCGTCCACGTCGCTCAGGCGGGTGATGTCCAGGATCTGCTGCTCGACGGTCGCGAGGCTGCAATCGGGCAGTCGCAGGCGCCAGAGCCGCCGGGCGTAATGCAGGAGGTCCAGGTGCAGGTCGGGGAAGCGGGGGCGGCGGCGCTGCAAGCGCCAGCGGGTTTCGAGCAGCGGCACATCGAACGTGAGGCCGTTGTATGAAACCAGCGCCTGGGCCTCGGCGAGGCGCGGGTCGACGGCGGCGATGATCGCGGCCTCGTCGGCGTAGTCTTCCATGAAGTATTGCTCAACGATGAAGCGCTCGCCCTCGAACCGGCCCAGGCCGATCAAAAACGTGTAGGTCCCCGTGCCGGTGGAGAGGCCGGTGGTTTCGGTGTCGAGATACACGATGCGCGCGGGGTCGACGTCGGCCCAGCGCCGGTCGCCGGTCAGCGCGGCCAAGTCGGCGCTCCGGGGCGGACCGCCGAAGGGCTCGGCCGGGCAGAGGTAACCTTGCGCGGTGGGTCGGCCGGCGAATGGCGCTTCGCTGCGCACGCAGCGGCAGGCGCCGGCGCAGGCGTCGGACGCGAGGCGCTCGGCGGCCGGAAACAAGTGGTCAAAACACGCGCGTCCGCTGCGGGGTGGGGGCGGCGCGTCGCCGTCCGGGAGGCGGGCGAAAAAGTCCGAGGCGCGGGCCAAGCCGCGTCCCTCGAGCTGCCTGAGCAGGGCCAATTGGCGGGCTAGGGGATCATTGGCGTCCGGGCACATGCTTTCGAGCTTAACGCAAGGGGTTTGAGCCGGGATAGCAAAAAGCTCACATTTACCTTTATCTTCGATTCCTTTTGGTGCTCAATAAGCATGCGCAGGGCGGGGCGCGGAGAAGATTAAGATTTAAGATTAAGATTTAGATTGGAACTAGAGCGAATCAAACATGAGTCTGCCCATGTCGAACCATCGATGACGATGACGAGCACGAGCACGAGCACGAAAAAGTGCGCATGCGGAGCAAAACCGATATCAAGGGCCGGGGCGCGATGATTGAAATTCGCAATCTGAGCAAGATCTACACGGATTACGCCGCGCTCGAAAACCTGACGCTGAGCGTGGCGCGCGGGGA
>Ga0182027_10009817_pt1 | contig 13682 bp, 11 predicted proteins | sample 712E1DmetaG_FD_121300 | JGI IMG/M metagenome (GOLD analysis project Ga0182027, IMG submission 121300) | Permafrost microbial communities from Stordalen Mire, Sweden - 712E1D metaG (Illumina Assembly) | ecosystem: Environmental > Terrestrial > Soil > Wetlands > Permafrost | place: Sweden...
TCTCGAAGTTCTCACTTGACACTGGAGACGTCGTGTGTTCCCCGGCGTCCCGACCGTCGTATTCCGAGGTATTCGGCAGGACGCTCGTTGAAATCGGCGCGCAGCGAAGCGACGTGGTGGCCATCACCGCCGCAATGCCCGACGGGACCGGCCTTTCGTTTTTCCGCGACGCCTACCCCGATCGTTTCTTCGATGTGGGCATTGCGGAAGAGCACGCGGTGACGTTTGCCGCCGGCCTGGCCCTCAAGGGCCTCAAACCGGTGGTCGCGCTGTACTCCACGTTTCTGCAGCGCGCGTTCGACCAGCTCGTCCACGACGTTGCACTTGACAACCTCAATATTACCTTCTGCATAGACCGCGCCGGGCTCGTCGGAGAAGACGGCCCCACGCACCACGGCGCGCTGGACCTGTCGTTCGTTCGCACCGTACCGGGCGCGCTCATCATGGCGGCCGCGAGCGGCACCGAACTCAAGCGCATGCTCATAACGGCCATGACCTATACCGCCGGGCCGGTATTCATCCGCTATTGCCGCGGGTGCATACCGGACGACCTTGCCGGCGGCGACGTCTCGCCTCTGGCCATCCCGGAACCGGCAGTTGTGAGGAAGGGCGCCACGGTGGCCCTGGTGTGCGCGGGCGACATGCTTTCGCACGCCGCAGCCGCTTGCGACATTCTCGAAAAACAGGGCATCTTGCCGACGCTGGTGAATGCGCGCTTTGTCAAGCCGCTCTCAGCGGAGTTCTACGGCAACCTCTTTTCCTCGCATTCGCACATCGTAACGCTGGAAAGTAATTCGCTGGCCGGAGGGTTCGGATCCGGCGTACTCGAACTGGCCGCCGCGATGAGCGTTTCCCTCTCCAAATTCCTGCGTCTTGGATACCCCGACTGTTTCCTCGAACATGGGAGCAATGTCAAGATCCTGGAGAAAATCAAGCTTGATCCGAAGTCGATTGCGGAACAGGTTTTGCAATTTGTAGATAAATAAGTCAAAATAATACAAGTCATAACTTTCAACTCGCATCTCCGGTGGGGTCACCCGCTCAGCGATCCAAATGCACTTCATTAATGCGCAGGCCACCGCCTCTTCTCGCTATTGCTACACTTTTCCTAAAATTGCAAATATTGGAGAGGATTCTTCATCAAGTTTCTCATTGCACGACTAATTTGAACGGCATTACTATTGCTACATGTATGATGTTTACTATGAATTAGGCAGCTAATGTCAAATGAACCGTAGAAGACCTGTGCTGGAAGCATGACTTCCCTCAGGACATCCACCAAAGCGGGGGACAAATAGCAACAAATTGGCTGCTGCCCGCGTAATACATACACAACGAAGCGAGCGGCCTATGGACATTTCCGCTGTTCCAAGCGCAATAAACAGCTTAGAGTCTCAACTGGGACAAAATAGCAATAGTGCTCCTGTTAATCACAACCCTAGTGATCAGGCAATTACTGCATCGAATGCAAATGTCGGTCTAAATGCTCCAACCACACTTGCTTTCCGATTGAGACAAAAGGCGAACGCTGCCATAGTTTCTGCTGATGCCCAAAATATCGACCCGTTGTCTGTTCCTGCAGATAATCAGAATACTGATCCGCTTCTCGTTAATCCGAAGACTGCAGGCATTTCAAGCGCAGCAAACAGCCCTATTTCTCCAACGATACAAAACACAAACGGAACAGTTGTTCCAGATGCCACCGAAATTGCTGTCCCGCCCCCTGCTTCTTTAAACGCAACCGATGGTCTAAATGCCGTGGCGGGTCAGGTTTCTCAACCGGTGCAAAACGGGAACCCCGTTGTGGCTCCCGCTGCTGCTCAACCTGTTGTCGCGCCACCTGCTTCTTTAAACACATTTCAAGCCGCAACTGCTGCGATCGGCCCAGCTATTCCACAAGCAAAAACTCTAGACGCCCTCGCGGTTCCTGTAAATGCTGAGGGAACTGTTCTAACGCCTCCCTCTTTAAGTGCCTCTCCTGCTGGAGCGGCTGCCAACAATATCGTCTCTCCACCGGTGCAGAACGCGAACACCTTTGCGGTTCGTGAGATTGCTCCAGGTATGGTCCAGCCGCCTGCTTCTCTTGACACCGGTGCAGGTCCTGCAAACGGCCCTGTCGCTCCAACAATACAAAATACGGGCGATACCTTTATTCCCGATGAGGCCGAAGTTATTGTCCCGCCGCTCAGTCCTCCGAAAGCTTCCGGTATTCCGGGTACCATAAACAACACTGATGCACAAACAACAGCAGATAGGAACGTTACCTTTGTTCCCGATATAGCCGAAGTCATCGTCCCGTTGCCTGCGCCTGGTCCTGTTGCTCCACCGGTCCAAAACACAAGTACTACCATGGTTCCCGGCAATGCTGAACTTGTTGCCCAGACCCTCGCGGACGTCAATACGTCCGCTCTTTCAATTGCTGCATCCGCCCCTATCATCCCAGCGATACAATACGCGAATGCTGCGGTGGCTCCCTCTGCTTCCGGAGCTAGTATCCCTTCGCCTGCTGCAGTTGTCACTACTGGTGTTTCAACTATTGCATCCGCCCCTATCGCCCCACCGGTACAAGACACGAGTGCTGCGGTGGTTCCGCCTGCTTCCGGAGCTAGTATCCCTTCGCCTGCTGCCGTTGTCACTACTGGTGTTTCAACTATTGCAGCCGCCCCTATCGCCCCATCGGTACAAAACACGAATGCTGCGGTGGTTCCGCCTGCTCCCGGAGCTAGTATCCCTTCGCCTGCTGCCATTAACACTGCCGGCGTTTCAACTGTTGCAGCCGGCCCTAACACTCCACCGATAGAAAGTACAAGCAATGTAACTGTTCCCGATACTGCTGCTACAACTGCTCCCGACACAACGCAAGCTATAATACCCCCGCTCGCCGCATTTAACATCATGGGTGGGGAATCCGTGGTCGTAATCCCGGCTCCAAAGGAAGACGCGAGTGGAATCGGCGGTCACGGAGAAGTGGCAGCGGTTTTGCCCCCGCAGCCGGTTCTTAACAATGTTCCCGAAAAAACGGCCGAAGCCACATTTACAAATAGCGCAACGCCCTCCCGAGGACCTTCGGCCGGCAAACGTGCGCAGGACTACCTTCGCACCATTAGTACAAGGGCGCAGGCCACAAACCTTGAATTCCAGCGGCAACATCTACCCTATCGGTTCAAGGTGCTTACCGACAATAATGAAAACGTCCTGATCGACCTTTCAATTCTGGATGGTCAGGGGAAGGTCGTGAAACATAAGACACGCAATGTAACAAATGATAATTTTGGCGCGCTTATGGACGATATATCCACCGGAAAGGGTCTGCTCATCGATGACCTTCCGCAAAAATAACCCCCCTACGGTTTCTGCCTATCTCAGATTGTTCGCAACGATACTGTCCATCCCGTGATTTCTGTTTTATACCGTTTCTTAATGCTAACGCGGCGAAAAGCGGCGAGTCAGGAGCCAAAGTGATGGATTTGTACGAAGTAAGCCGTAAGCGCCAGCTCACAAAAATGCGGATTATTGCCACAAGCCTCCTCGGCTTCATGGCATTCCTCTATACGGTTTCGCGGTTATTTGAACATAAAATACCTCTCATGAGATTTCTAACAGCATTCTCCGAGGCAGGTATGGTTGGTGGGGTGGCCGATTGGTTTGCCATAGTAGCACTTTTCAAACATCCCCTGGGCATCCCAATCTGGCACACGGCCATAATTACAAAGCAGAAAAGGGAAATTAGTAAAACCTTGGCACATTTTGTCGTTGAGAACTTTCTCACGAGAAAAGTTATCGGGAAAAAACTGGAGGAATACGATTTTAGCACCAGTGCCGGTTCCTTACTAATTGGGCATACCGATTTAATATCTTCCAAGGTGGTAGACATAATCCCTTCGCTTTTTGGCCTTCTCAACGACAAAGATATTCACAATCTCTTGCATGAACAAATATCGAGTAGACTTGAAAATATTCAGCTTGCTCCATTGGCGGGTGAAGTCCTGGATATGCTCACATCTCACGACAAGCATCATGAACTCTTTAACGAGGTAATTCATGCCGTTCAGAAGATCGCCGGCGAAAACAGGGCTTTCATTACCAGTAAGGTTAAGTCAGGGATTCCATTTCCCAAATGGGGCATATTAGACAAGGTCAAGGACAATCTAGCAGAATGGCTTTCGGGAATAATAGCTGCAAAGATCAGCGAAACTACGAATGACCTTGAAAACAATTCGTCACATGAATTGCGAAAGTCATTTGAAAATCAAATTAAGAAACTCATTGAAGACCTTAAAAGTTCACCTGAGCTCGCTGCTCGTGGCAAAGCAATCCTGCACACGGTTCTCGAACATCCGGCAATAAGGGACTATATAGTCGGCCTTTGGTCGGACATTAAGATTCTAATTCTCCGAGATGTCGGTAATCCCGATTCGGCAATGAAAAAACAGTTAGCCTCCTTGGTTACGGGTTTCGCCACTCGTATCCTAAAGGAGGAACCGTTTAGGAGTCGAATCAATGAATGGCTAAAAGAAAAGGTGCTTATCTGGATTGAAAAATACAAGGGCGAAGTCAGCACTACCATTATCAGGACAGTAGAAAATTGGAAGGACGAGGAAATTGTGCGGAAACTTGAGTTATCCGTCGGAAAGGACCTCCAATATATTCGATTGAACGGTACTATCGTGGGTGGGCTTGCGGGCTTGACGATTTATTCAATTTATCAGTGCATTTTGCTATGCAATACCTTGCTTGCAAAATAGACTTACGTTTTTGCAGCGATCATTGACAAAAGAAAACATGATCTTTGATTGCTGAGCGGGTGCGGCGTGATAGTTTCGCCGTGAGATTGAACCGCATGCATCAGCCTAATGCAACCACCCCGCCATAACCGGGCCACCGCTTCCGGATCGAGGCCATGGTCGTATTTTTGCGAAGCGATTTTCATTGGCGCCATGCCGTGTGCATAGGCAATACCAGCAGGACACAATTCCATCAGTTTGTTCCCCGGTCAGCATGCCGGAGAGCTCGTTCGGGTACTCAGGGTCACTTGAATGCAATGGACCAGACACGTCATTTCTCGGACACTGCGCTCACCGCACCCGTATCACTTACCATTGTCCATTCGCTGTCCGGATTGTATTCCTTCATCGCCCTTGCAATGCGAGAAGTCTTCTCACCGAGATTCCGCTGAAAGACTTGTGCCTTTTGATTGACTATAAATGTCATGATGCCCGACTGATCCCAATGCGCCGGATACGCCACCAGGGCGAATCCCAGCGTCAAATTGCCATGGTCCACATAATTCATTCTTCCGCCCTCCGCAGCCGCGCCTTGACTGGTGAGAATTCTGAAATAATAGCCGTGAAACGGATGCGGCCCCGCGCCTTTGTTCCCCACATAACCATCGGCATGAGCTTCCGCCACCAAAGGCCCAAACGGGCTTGCCTTTTCGTTCTCCGCTGACGCCCAATACAGGCCATCCGTTTTGCCGGGCGTACTCTTGAATTTCTGCGCGTACTTCACGCCTTGATTTGCGTCCGGATTCAAGCCGGCATACTGCAGTTGCGCTGTCACATATGCACGGCAAACGCCAATGGCGTGAAGCTCGTCCTTCCCGATATGCCGGTTGATGATTTCCTCTTTGCCTGCCGCAGTGTTGAAATACCATTGCCCATTTACTTTTACGAGCGGAATCGGCATAGGCCAATTGTTCGTTCCCACCTCAACAGTAACTTTGTCTTCCCCGTCCTTCACAAGCGTGTAGCTTTGAGCCATGTTGCTGGCGAATCTCTGCGCGTTCTTTGCGTCCTGCACGCTATCGCCGGTTAAGAGTTCTTTGACTTCTGAGCCAAAAATTTCCCTCAAGGCAACCTTGTCTTTGGCCTCCGTAGCAGCCTGCAAGACCTTTACCGCCTCTTCCGGCGAAGCGAACAGCCGTGGAGCAACAACTGAATTGCTTTGCGTTTCGTTCGGTTGCTCAGCATAAAGGTTCACCGGCAAAACAGTGACAAAACCCATAAACAATGCAATTATCATAAGCCTGCAAATAAACTTTGATTTCTTCATCGCCTTCCCCCCTTGTCGCCGTGTGCTTCCCGGTGATTTCCTCTGGAGTGTGCTGCGGCCCGACTTTCAAATCCCCGATGGCTGTAATCACGAGCGTCGCGCCCGCCGTAATATTCGCCGCCAAAAAGATACACATCGGGCTCCGGTACAACCACGCCGCCATCGTAATATCCTTCGGCCACGTATCCTACGCATCCCATCAAGACCATCAACCATCCAATAACCAACCCAATCTTGATTCGCTCAATTGGACCATTGGCCTTATTCATGAGTTTCTCCGTGGAAACTAGGTTTGTTTGCAGACCATATTTAAAGCAATAACTGGGCCAGCGGATATATTGACAAATCGAGGGCAGAAACGGATTGCCAGCCTCGAGGGGGAGTCTTCCTGCTCCTGAAGATTCCCGGTTTTGAGAAAGCATTTCTAGTTTGTCCCAAAATATCGAACTGCGGATTTCAGAGGCAATGGATATTGATGGGGAAGGATGCTGACAGACTAAGCGGAAAGTCTCTCCACCGAAATGACGTTTTCCAAAAGGAAAATTGTGTCCCTATCACCAAAATAGATTTGATCCAAAGACACCTTACATTTCTCAGCATTGATTATCTCGGGCTCCGGCCTGTCCTTTAACGTGACCTTAAACGTTTTCACAAATTCTCCTGGTTTAGGCGAGGTGATCTGAACCACTATCTTACTATTGATCTGCAGACAATGCAATGAATACGTGGTAAGCGCAGGGATTCCCTATTAACCCTTTGTCTCGCGGTTGCGTAATGGTATTAAGGTTGGTTGAATCCCGTGGGAATGCCGAGCATGTGCGGCGACGGACAAATAATACTACCCCTATCTTGGTTTGATGACCGGGTGCAGCCAGGACAAGATTGAAGGACCCCGGAGCAAGCTTCGGGGACCGCGATTACAACCGGATGTACACCCCAGTGAGCAGCCTGCAATGCGCTCGCTTTGGGATTCACCACAGGGGTCACGGAGAAAATAGAATTGAATGCAAGTTTAGGTTGCTGAGAATGGCCTGCGGCCGGGACGGCCGGCACTTTGCTTCGGCGCACCCTTCGGTCCAACTAACGCAGAGCAGAAGACTGTAGCCACAATTGTCAAGATCAGCTTGCGCAAGGGAGTACCGGGGACGGCGTCGTCCGACCGAGGCCCGGGGCAATACTTCCCCACCCAATAAATCCTCATGCCCTATTTCATTGTGATAACCACTTTGCCGCGCGGATGATTCTGCTCCGCATGGGCAAATGCCTCCCGGGCCCGATCGATCGTGAAGACTTTGTCGACATGAATACGAATTGCACCTTTGTCAACAAGCGCGGCCAGACGGTCCAGATGTATCGTATCGGTACTGGTCATCTGTCCCATTGCCGTGACGCCGCTTTCTTTAGCAAGCGCCTCATCGGGGCGACCCGCGAGGGATACAAGAATCCCGCCTTTCTTGAGCACTTTGAATGACTTTGCCGTTGCGTCACCACCGACCAGATCGAGAACGGCATCGAAATCTTTAAGAACCTCATCAAACGCCTGCTTGCGGTAATCGATGACCGTGTCGGCGCCGAGTTCTTTTGCAAACGAGATATCCCGCTCGCTCACCGTCGTTGCGACTTCCGCGCCCACGGACTTTGCCAACTGAATTGCAATGCTTCCGATTCCGCCTGCGCCTCCGTGAATCAGGATCTTCTGACCTTTCTTCAACTTGATCGTATCCTCAATGGCCTGGATGGCACTTGCTCCCGCCAGCGGAAGCCCCGCTGCATTGACGGATTCAATTGTCTTGGGCGCTCGGGCAATGTTGCCGATATTTGCCGCGGCAAATTCCGCGAATGATCCGGACCCGCCGCTCAGGACTGTGGCCTGACCGTACACCTTGTCGCCTACTTTGAGTCCGGAATTGCCCACGCGTATTTCTGTTACGACTCCCGCGAAGTCTCCCCCGATGGTTGCAGGAAACTTCAGCGGGACAAAATCCTTCATGTATCCCAGTCGAACCTTGTAATCGACAGGATTGATACTCGCCGCCTCAACCTGCACCAGCACCTGCCCGTCACCAATGACGGGCTTGTCGGCGTTCATGACAACATCGAGCACGTCAATCCCACCGTAATTTGAATACCTTACTGCCTTCATTCCCGTCCTCCCCTTGATTGTATGGTTTGTTGATATATATTAAAAAAGCAAAGGACGTGCCATCAGAAGGATCTTGGCGTCTAGCTACGATATCGCAAGAAATTGGGCGTTGTCCGCTGCCGATCCACCCATTGGAAAACATTTCATTTTCAAATGCACTCCATCCTCCAAGTTCCTATTATATATAATAATAATAATGCAGCCTCGTCCGCTTACGTTTTGCACCCACTCCTGAGGGTGTACTATAAAACAGGTGCGATGTTGCTGTACCGTACGATGCATAATCAAGTAAAGAGATATTTCGTCCCTTTTGCAAAGTTCGGCAGCGCCCGGACGCGGTAATTTCACAAGGAGCATCATGATAGGCAGGCTGGCGGCAAGTGCGTTATTCATTCTCTTTCACCTGTGTTTTGCACAGGTAAAACTGGGCGACGTGACCGTTCCCAGGGACCACATAATTGTCTACATTGCCATCGGGCATTCGAATATGCAAAGCGCATTGGCAAATCTGGCACCGGACACCAATGTCTTTGTCGGCACCGATCCGCGAATCTGGAATTACAACATCGCAGACCAGTTCAACGGCGGCCAGAATCACACGTGGATTCCGGCGCGGGAAGCGATTCACATGCGCAACGCTGCTCTTCCCGAGTGTTTCGGACCCACCATGCCGTTTTTGAAGATGCTGCTTGCAAAGCTTCCGCCGGACTACTACCTTGGCGTTGTCCAGAATGCCGAGGGCCGGGCGCAGCTGAAGGCGCATTATATAAACGACAACACGACGGATTTTGGAACCAAGCTCTAATCCCAGATCCGTGATGCGGTGACCGCGCTCGATACCACCGTGACATGGGGCGGCGTTTATACAATGATAGGCCTCCTCGAAAGGACCGACTCGGTTGCGTCCTACAACTTCGCAACCAACATGGATACATTCGTCGTGAGGATGCGGACGCTTACCAAGACGCCGAATCTTCCGCTGCTGGTCACGCAATACGAGAAGGGCGCCAGCCAGGAATTTGCTCTTTCGCTCTATTATGCCAGGGAAATCGTCAGGCAGATTGATTCCATACCCACTTTCGTTCCTTTTTCCCGTGTGATTCCCACGGACTGGATGGTTGACTCGGCGAAATACATGGACGACGCCCACCATTTCAATCCGGTGGGACAGATTTACTGGTCCACGCTTGCCTCGGGCATCTACGACAGCGCCGATTTTTTTCCTAAATATTTCCGGGATACCATTCCGCCGGGGCCTCCGGCCGCTCTTTCGACAGATTCGCTCACTTGTCAAGGAGCATGGCTTTCGTGGACCGCAGGGCACGATAATGTGGGATGCAAGGGTTACCGCATCGTGTCGCCCGGAGGCCTCGACACGGTGGTCTGCAACACGCATGCGCTCCTCCCTATTCCGAAGGACTCATCTTCAATCACCTTCACTTTTCGAACGCTTGATCTTTCTTCAAACCAATCTTCGCCGGTCACCACACATCTTTCGATCCCGTTCTCCTGCGACGTTCCAGCACCCGACAGTATTCGCCTTGTGCGGGCGACGCCGTCATCTCTCACGCTGCAATGGAGCTATGGTTCTTTGAACGGAGATTTTCTCGTTTACATTGCCGACTCGCTCGCCGCAACCCTTGATTCTCTCTCGTGCACGCTCTCCAACCTGGTTCCGGGGCATTCGTATCCGATAAAGGTTTCGTTTCGCAACCCGAATGGTCTCGCCTCTCCGTGGACATCGGCTCTGGCGTGCACAACAAGAACCGTTCCGGTGGCAAGCGTCCCTTTGTATGTCGATTTTGGCGGGCCGTCGCACGGCCATTGGGTTCCGGAGAATTTGTGGTGCGACACCGTGGGCCAGGGGATGATGGAACAGCTCCCCGCGGAAACCGCGCCTGCCGGTGTGCTCGCAACCGATGTCGACACGGTAATGTCGACGATGTTCGAAGGCGAAATGCACTACCTTGTCCGTACAGCCCGCGAGCACTATAATCTCACGCTATACTTTTACGATCCTTTTGTCCACACCGCAGCGCGGGTATTCAACGTATCGGTAAACAGCACGCCTCCGGCCGACACGGTCATAACCTCGCCGGGATTGGTCAACGGCACGCCGTGGTCGGCGGTGGTAACGCTCCCGGTTGTCACGGATTCAATCATAAAGTTTTCGCTCACAAAGACCTCGTCGCTGTTGCCAATCGCGAGCGGTTTTGCGCTCTTAAAGGCCCCACCGTTCACGCTTACCCTTCCCTATACAACCGCCATCGGCGACACAATGCGCATCCGCTGGGTTTGCAACAGCTTTTCCGTGACAAGCGCCGCCATTTACGTGAGCGCCGATTCCGGCAAGTCATGGACTATGATAACGACCAAGGCAATCGACATCAGTGATTCCTCGTGGGGACGTTTCGAATGGGTCGTCCCGGCTGCTCTCAACCAGCAGACGCTCAGCGACGCGCATTTCATGGTGGAAGTCGCGGATTACAACCAGACCCTTTTCGGAACCGCCTGGTGCTTCATAGGACCTCCATCCCGTGTCAAGAGCATACCCCGATCGGCAAAGCCCTTCCACATTGTTTTCGGCGATCACGTCATTCGGTTCGTGGGAGCCTACACAAGCGGTTTCGTGCGGATCTACAGGCCCAACGGAGCGATTGTCCGTTCGGTGTCTTTGCACAAGACGCAATCGGTAAAGCTTGATGATTTGTCAAATGCGATGTACCTGGCGTCTATCTCAATTGACGGGAAGACGCATTTGTATAAAATGATTGTCAGATGAGATATGAGGCCGGGGTGCCGGTGTTTGCCTCATAAAGGCCAAGGCCAGAAAGGAAGAAGAAGTTTATAGTCGTTTGCGCATTCCCCGAAGCAAGCTTCGGGGAATGCGCAAACTTTGGGATTCAAGTTAGAGGAGTTGCTCGCCCCGCTCCTCCAGCGACCTTGCCACGTATTCCCGCAACAATTTTGCCTCGGCGAGCCCAAGGTTCTTGAACTGCACGCCGATGTATTGCGACAGCTCCGTGACCTGCACGTGGATCGCCGTGGCATCGCAGCGGACAACGATATTGCCGTCCGGAAGTACAAACGTGACGCGAAGCAGGGTGCCGGCCTCAAACGATGTTTCCTTGCTCTCCGACTTGAAAAGCATGCCGTTTTCGCTCACGTTAATTATGAAGCAGAATTCGGGGTTTTCGAGTTCTCCAAGCGTGGAATACACCTCCACGGTAACGTGATTGAGGCTGACACGGGGATAGCGTCTGCGTTCGATTCCTTGCATATCTGTAAGATAAATAATGGTGATTCGCAATGATATATTTTGATTGGCATGAAGACGGTTTCCGCACAATGCTTTACCCGCATCACCCTGGCGCTTGATATTATCGGAAAAATCGAAACGGGCCCCTGCGCCGGGTATCACGAGCTCGCAGCCATAAAGCACAAAATCAGCCTGCACGATTTCCTCACGGTTACGGAATCTTCCCGTATGAGGGTCGTGTGCGACAATCCAGGGGTGCCCCTGGACGCGTCGAACATCTGCTGGAAAGTTGCGGATCTGCTTAAAACAGAATTCGGCATTTCGCGTAACGTCACGATTGTTATAGAAAAGCACATTCCGGTGCAGGGCGGGCTGGCCGGCGGCAGCGCAAACGCGGCCACCATGTTTCTGCTGTTGCGGGAACTGTGGGGCCTCGATCTTGACAAAAACAGACTTATGGCGCTGTCCCGCACAGTGGGAATGGACGTGCCCTTCTATTTTGCCGGGAGCACGGCCCTGGACACCGAAGCCGCAGGCACGCTCACTCCCGTGGAGACGCCGCTCCGTTTTGACGCTGTTCTGGTAACGCCCGGGTTCGGCGTCTCCACGAAAGAAGCCTATGCCAACATCGATTACTCGCTCATCGGCCGCGACAGGCAGAAGACGCTTGCAATGAGAGATTGTCTGCTGGCGGGCGACCGGGCAGGCGTTGTTGCCGCCATGCACAACGATTTCGAACAAACGGTTTTTCTCCGTTATCCCATGTTGCCGGTTATCAAGAAGCGCCTGCTCGACGCGGGTTGCGCCAGCGCGGTTTTGAGCGGTTCCGGGTCCTCCATGGTAGGCATCCTCAATTCGCCGGACGACTTCGAGCGCGTACGGCGCGAAATAGGAATGCAATCGATTCTCGTTTCTTCCTGTCCCGAACAGGTGCCGGTCATTTAACAGGAGGGATGCGTATGAACGAAGAAGCGTTGGAGCAGCGCAGAAGCTCTTTCCGATGGCATTCCAAACAGGAGCTGTGCGACTACTTCAGCATTCACTATGGCTTGAACAAGAAGCTTGTTGAAGGGGAAATAACGCAGGTAACGAAGTCATTCAGGCTACGGAAGGGACAGACGATCCGAACCAGCGAGCTCTGGCAAAAGGTGGGCATGCATTTGGAAAAAAGAATCAAGGACCTGGGCCGGTAGCAGCGGGCAGATCAATGCACCCCTGCTGCGGGCGACAGCATTGCCCCCCTGTTGACGGGCAGATAGTACAGCGGCGAATTGAAGTCGGAGTAATATCCCGCAGGCGCACGCTCAAAGCTCAGGAGAAAGAACATGTTGTCCGTGGCTTTCCACGCCAGGGAAACATCGATGGGCATGTTCCGGAAATACTCCATGGAGGTCAGGTTCTGAGAACTAAGATTCTGTCCCGCAGCAAACGTGGAAAACAAGGGCAATCCAAAATTGAGATTGAGGGTAATGGGCTGCGAGAACTTGTAGGTGAGCATGGTACTGTAGAGGCCCTGGGATTGCAGCGACGATCCGCTGGCGCTTGCCATGCCGAAACTCACGGAATTGTGGAAGGAAAACCGTGAAGGATCGAGCCACCCGCCCTTGAGGGAATCGCCTGTAGACTTGTAAGAGTCTGCATCCTGACCCAAAGCCAGCGACACAAGGCAGAGAGCGATCACCGCAACCGTCGTTTTCATAGTCCCTCCGGCAATCCCTCTAGAAATACGGAAACCGCAATTTCTTATTGCCCGCATGCCCTCAACCGTAAAATATACATCAAAAAGGCCTGTCTCCCTTCCAGAACGGCTTGCGCCTTCTGCTGGGCCGCCAGATAAACCGGCAGGCAGGGCATCTGACGCGGCGATGCCCCTTGAGCGTTCGAATCGGCGAAAAGAAAAAAGGGTCGTAGTACTCCACGCTGGTGCCGCCGCATTTGGGGCAATTGAGCCGAGGGGGATTCCAGAATGAATCCCATAACTCCGCGAAAAACGACTGGTATTCCTGTTTGCCGTTTGAACGAATGATGTGATGTGAAGCCATGTGAATCTTCCAACTCCCTGCGCCGGAAATGCGTGCAATCACCGGGTACTCAGATAACCGGCGTGGGCACAAAGAGCTGGATGTACGTCCTTTCTGCGAAGTGATCGGTCATTCCCGCTATGTAGTCGGCGGCGATCCGCCAGGCCGGCGTTTCGTCGACATAATTCGTGTTCTTGATAAAATGGAA
>Ga0182027_10009819_pt1 | contig 13681 bp, 18 predicted proteins | sample 712E1DmetaG_FD_121300 | JGI IMG/M metagenome (GOLD analysis project Ga0182027, IMG submission 121300) | Permafrost microbial communities from Stordalen Mire, Sweden - 712E1D metaG (Illumina Assembly) | ecosystem: Environmental > Terrestrial > Soil > Wetlands > Permafrost | place: Sweden...
ACGTGGGCTCGTCCATAACGGCCACCAGTTGATCGCGATTGATCATGGCGAACTGGTAGCGGGCGGCCCGGTTGGGATCGTTCGACCACCGGACCGTCAGGTCGGTCATCGGCAGGAAGTGCGTGTCGGGCGACTCGAGGAACTGCATCATCGGCCCGTGGGCGTGGAGATGCAGGTTGCCCCGCAGGTTGTAGCCACGCGTGACGACCGAAACCAGGCGGCGCTGCTTCTGGACTATGGGCGCTCCCGGACGGTCGCGCCGCACCGGGGACCGTTCCGCCATCAATACGATCTGATCGACCCGAACCCACAGCGTCCTCGGGTCTTGCTCCCGCGGGGGCGCCGACTCCTCACCGGTGTCGATGTCCACGGCCTCGTGAAGCGCGATGAACCCGGTCTGCATGTTGAGCCAGCCGGAAAGCCGGTCGAACTGGCCGGTGTGGATCTTGCCGGCGATCTCGAAGCCGTCGCCGAGGATATCGACATCGATGGCAGGGCCCTCGGGCTCCTCGGTCCGAGCAAGCCAGTCCTCATCCTGCTCGATCGGCGCGCCGAGCGTTCCCCACACGGGATCGAACCCGGGCGCCGCCTCCAAACTCGCTCCCGAGCGCTCGCCGTTCGGATTGACGAGATGAACCGGCGGCGCGCCGCTCGTCGGCGTGCGCGGGTCGAATCCCGCTTGAGCGCCGCCGTCATCCGCGTCGGTCCCGCGCGAGCCTCCGAGAAACCCCGGTCGTCCAGCCATCGCGTGCTCCGTCGCCTGGTCGTTGCGTGGCTAGTCTAGTTTTGTTCGGGCATCAGTGCGCCGTCTCGGCCGGACGGGCGAGGAAGTCGTGGTGCGCGGCCGCTCCTTCCGGAAGAGCCGAGACCGGGTTCCACGGGCAGCCCGTATCCGACCGGGTAGGCTAGACGCAGTCGCAATCGTATTGGGCGAGGCCATGCAGTCCGGGATGGAGTCAACGCGCCGCACCACGGTCCCGTTGACCTACGCAGGCCTGGAAAGACCCTACGTGCTCCAGGCCGGGCCGGCCGCAGGGGATCGTTCGCCGCTGCTGCTGGAGCTGCACGGACGCGGCATCGACGCCCTGCAGTTCGACCGTCTGACCGGCTTCGGCGCCCTCGGGGAGGAGGCGGGCTTCGCGCTCGCGCTGCCGACCGCGGTCGGCGAGATCTGGAACGACGGCCGTGATCTGCCGGCCGAGGAGAGCGGCAGGCCGGACGACGTCGGCTACCTGGAGGCCGTCATCGACGACGCCATCGCCCGGCTGCCGGTCGATCCCCGGCGAGTCTATGTCGTCGGCATGTCCAACGGCGCCACGATGGCCGGCCGGCTCGCCTGCCAGCTCGCCGATCGCATCGCCGCCATAGCGCAGATGGCCGGGACGGTCGCGGTCCAGGTCGCGGGCGGCTGTCGCCCTGGCCGCCCGACTCCCATCCTCAACATCCACGGCACTGCCGACGACATGGCGCCGTACGAGGGCGGGATCCGCCACAGCCTGCGCGGCCGCGTCATGCTCAGGCATGCCCGCGGGCCGGCCGTGGGCGTCGACGACTGGGCCCGCTTCTGGGTCGCCGCGAACGGCGTTCTCGAGCCGCCGGCCGTCAGCTCGCTTCCGCCCGACACGACGATTCGGAGGTGGCGCGGCCCGTCTCCGTCATGTGACGTGACCTTCTACCGCATCGATGGCGGCGGCCACACCTGGCCGGGTGGGCGCTGGTGGCTGCCGGCTCTCCTCTTCGGGCACACCAGCCGGACCTTCGACGCGACCACGGTTATCTGGGAGTTTCTCGCGGCCCACGGCGGGTGAGTGCCGGGGCCGAGGCCGAGTGCCGCTGCGGGCCTACTCGACCGCGACGCCCGTCTCGGCTGCGCGGCCGGCGTTCTCCAGGAATGAAACGGCCGTCATCTGGGTCCGGTTGACCAGGGTCAGGGCGAAGTGGCTGATCACCCGCCTGTCGGCGAGGGAGCGGGCCGTCACGTCGGTCATGGCCACAAAACGCGGATCGGGCGAGTCGACGAAGGTGGTGATGTCGGTTTCGGCGAACGTGTGGATCGTGCCGATCAGGGTGTGGCCGGCCGTGAAGATGACCACCTGGCGCCGGGTGCGCTCCATGACCGGTCGGTCCCTGGCCCCGGGAGACCCGGCCGGGGTAGCCGCCATCGCCTCGCCCCTCTGGCCGACGAAGGTGATCTCGTCCGGGTTGACCATCAGCTCGGGCACGATCAAGTTGGTCGGGTCGCCGTTGCGGCGGAGCAGCTGGGCATCCTTGAGCCGGACGTAGCCCCGGCTCTGGTTGATGCGGTCCGAGAGTCGGCCGAACGCCAGCAGCGCGATCTGGCCGGAGACTCTCAGGTGCGGTCCGACGAGATCGATCATCTCGTACTTGGTCTCGCCGATGGGGATGTCGGGGCCGAACGGGTCGCGACCCGAAGAATCGAACCCCCCTGAGCGCCCCCAAGTCATTTGGACCTACCTCCCGTGATCGGCGACGAGCCCCGCCTGATCATAGTGCCTGCGCCTGTCGACTAGCCGGTGACCGCGCGCACCGCAGCCCGAAGCCTCGGCGCGGACCAGGTTCGGCCCCTCAGTCAGGGCGTTCGGACGGCCGGCATCTCGACCCAGAGTCGGGCGCCTCCCTCGGCGCGGTTCTCCGCCCCGACTCGCCAGCCGTGAGCTTCAGCCAACGCTCGAACGATCGAGAGTCCCAGGCCGCTGGTCCCGGTGCCGCGGCTGCGCGATGGATCGGCCTGGTAGAAGCGCTCGAAGATGCGGGGCAGCGACTCGATGGGGATCCCCTCGCCACTATCCTCCACGGCCAGCCGGACGGCGTGCCTGGCCGGGCCGGTCCGACCGGCGATCAGCGGCCCGGAGACCGTGGCGGTGGTGGCCGAGACTCGTATCGAGCCGTCGGCCGGCGTGTGGCGTAGGGCGTTGTCGACGAGGGCTCCCATGACCTGGCGCAGCCGGTCCGGGTCGGCCTCGACGACCAGGCCCACCGGCGCGTCGGCGGATAGACGGACCGAGCCGGCCGCCGCCCGCGCCTCGAAGCCGGCAACGACGGAATCGAGCATGCCCCGAACCTCGACCGGGCGGCGCTCCAGCGGCAGGTTTCCTCCCTCGGCCAGGCTGATCGTGCGAAGGTCGTCCACGATGCGGGCGAGGACCCGAGACTGGTCGCGGATCGTCTGGACGTGGCGTCGCTCGGGGGCGTAGACCCCGTCCAGGATGGCGCTGGAGGTGGCGTCGATGACCGCCAGCGGGGTCTTCAGCTCGTGGGCGGCGTCCTGAAGAAAGCGGCGGCGCGTTTCGTCGGCCGCCTGGAGCTGGCCAGCCATCGAATCGAAGGTTCGGCCGAGCTGGCCGAACTCGTCGCTGCGATCCGCCAGGCCGGAACGCCGGCCCAGGTCGCCGCGGGCGACCGCGGCGGCGGCTTGCTCCAGCCGGGTCAAAGGCCGGACCAATCGGCCGGCGGCGACGAGACCGAAGAGGGAAGCGACCGCGGCGGCGGCGACGGCGGCCAGGATCAGCCGGATGATGGTGGTCTGCTGGGCGAGCCCGCTCGTCGAAGTCGCAGCCGCCGGCACGTGGGTGGGCGCCAGGACGGGAGATTGCAGTGCGGCGACTTCGGTCGCGACTGCTCCTCCTCCGTCGTCTTCCGAGTCGACGTCCGAGAAGCCCTGGTTGACGATCGGTGGCGTGGCCAGGGCGATGACTGCCGCCGTGGCGAGCGCAACGAGGGCGAACCCGAGGGCGATTCGCCAGCGCAGGCTCACGACGGCTCCCGGCCTCAGGCCTGGTCGATGGGCCGGGCGGCGCGATACCCGACGCCGCGAACCGTCTCCACGTACGCTCCGCCGTCCGGCCTCGAGCCGATCTTGGCCCGCAGGTTCTTGACGTGGCTGTCGATCGTCCGATCGAAGCTGTCGAACGATTCGCCGAAGACCCGCTGGCCGATCTGCTCGCGGTTCCAGACGCGGCCGGGCTGCTCGGCGAGGAGCGCCAGGACGTCGAGCTCGGTGCGGGTCAGCGGCAGGCTGGCGCTTCCGCGCAGGACGTCCCGAGCGTCCATGTCGATCGTCAGGTCGAAGAACGACGAAACTGCCCGGGGCGGTGGGGTTTCACCGGGATTGAGGGAGGCCCCGCCGACCTGGCGGCCGAAGCGCCTCAGGATGGCTCCCACCCGCGCGACCACCTCGCGCGGCTCGAAGGGTTTGATCACGTAGTCGTCCGCGCCCAGCTCCAGGCCCGCGACGCGATCGATGACGTCGTCTCGGGCGGTCAGCATCAGCACGCCGACGCTCGAGCCCTCGCTTCGTAGCGCCCGCAGCACGTCGAAACCGGACCGCCCCGGCAGCATCACGTCCAGGACCAGGAGGTCCAGCCCGGCGTTGCGGCCGCGCTCGAGGGCGGACTCGCCGTCCTCGGCTTCCACGACCTCGTAGCCCTCGCGCTCCAGATAGGCCCGAACGACCTCGCGGATGTGCGGCTCGTCGTCGGCGACCAGGATTCTCGATCCCATGGCGGCAACGATAGTCGAGTCGGCCCAGGGGCGATACCACGAGGCTGCACCTGTGCGTGAGGTGGCATCTGCCGCGATGGCCAACTCAAGCTCCGGCCTCGGCTGCGCCCGCTGGCATGTGAGTGTTGAGGGCCGCGCGAGCTCCCTGCGGGTCCACGTACCAGGTCGCGTCGACCCAGGCATATCCGGCCCATTCTGCCGGCAGTCGATCGGCCGGGAAGATGGCCTGGTTGGGGCAGGCCTGCTCGCACGCACCGCAATCGATGCAGTTGTCGGGGTCGATGTAGAGCTTGCGATCGACGTTCAGATCGGCTGAGATGCAGTCGACCGGGCAGACGCTGACGCACGACTGGTCCATGTTGTCGACGCAGGGTTCTGCGATTACGAAGGCCATCAGAAACCTCCATCTGCCGCGCCGGGGCGGTCGAATGGGCTGCGAGGCACGGGCAGCGCGCTCGGAAGGCCGGCGCGCTCGGCTCGGTTCGAGGCCGAGAGAACGATTCGATAGGTGACCAGGAACACGGTCGCCGTGACAGGCACCAGATAGGCCCAGAATGCCCAGGACGAGCCGCTGTCCGAGCCGGACAGGATGCCGTGAACGGAGGCTCCGGCGAAGGCGAGGAACGTGATGTAGTGGATCAGCCGCCAGACCCTCTGGCCGATGTGGCGCCTGACATAGAAGCTCGCCGTCACGACGGCCACGGCGTAGAGGGTCAGCTGCCCGATCCCGACCGTGAGCGGCGAATACGGCGAGGCGAAGGGAACCAGGATCGAGCGCGGCGTGAAGTTGAAGCTCTGGTCGAAGACCAGGAGCGTGCCGTGCAGGGAACCCAGGATCAAGGCGACGATCGCCAGGTCCTTGTGCAGGGCGAAGCTGACGGGACGGTGGGCGATGGCGTCCAGGATCTTGGTCGAGAGCAGCAGGCCGTACAGCACTGAGCCGGCCAGCACGAAGTAGGCGAGGAAGCCGAGGGCCCGAACCGCGTACCAGGCCAGCAGGCCGGGCTGTGTGGTCGCGACACCGCTGATGCGCATGATCGCGGTCGGGGCGGTGGCGCCCAGGACCGCGCCGACGACGACGGCGAGGACGAGCCAGCCGGCAACTCGAATGGGCTCGGGCAGGCCTCGATAGATGGAACCCGTACGGCCCGGCGCCCGGGGAGTGGATGGGCCGCCCAGTCGGGCGCCCGCCGGAGGAGCGGCGGGCAGGCCAACCCGGGGCGGTGCGGCGAACCCCGCCGGCGGCGCGGCGGCGAAGCCCGCCGGGGGAGTGGCGGGGAAGCCGGCCGGCGCAATGGTCGGGCTGCCCGGGAGGGGAGCCGCGCGATTTCCCGGCAGAGCGGCAAGGCGGCCGGGAGTCGTGGGCGCTGCCGGGATGCCCGCCGGCGGGACGGCGGGGCGCCAGGCCTGCGGAGGGCCGGAACGCGGAGCCTGCGGGCCGGCAGGTGCCCATGTTCGTGGGCCGGCGGCGCCCCAGGCGCGCGGCCCGGCTGGGACGCCGGGCATGGGATCGGCCGGGGGCCGGGCCGCAGGGAGAGCGCGGACCGCCGCCGAACCGACGGAGCTGCCGGCCGGCGGATTACCGGCAGGTGGAGCTTGCGGGGTGGCTGGGCCGCCCGAGTGTGGAGCGGCAGTCCGCGGGGCCGCCCCGGCCTCGTTGTCGAGCCGTTGCTTGGCTGGTTGCGGCTGGTCGAGTGGCATGGCCGGCTGCTCAGGCCGCCAGCAGGGACAGCGTCATCGGCAGCGCCTGGACGTCGCCCCGCGTCGTGAGGAGCACGGCTCCGCGAACGCGGGCTCGCTCCAGCAGGGCGAAACCTTCGACGCTGCCGGCAATGACCGCCGCCTTTGCGAGTGCTTCCGCGCGGAGGGCCGACTCGGCGATCACCGTGGCTTGGACCACGTCCGTCTCGGCGGGCCGGCCGGTGCGCGGGTCGATGAGGTGATGGCTGGCGCCACCGGCCACGTTCCAGCGGTGGATCGAGGTGCCGGACGTGGCCACTCCCCAGGAGGTGTGGATTCCGCCGGGCGGGGCGGTAAGCCGCAAGACGGCCAGGTTCGACCCGAGGGTGCGCGGGTCTTCGATCGCGATCTCCCAGCACTTGCCGGGCGAGCATCGAACTGCCAGGTCGCCGTCGGCGTCGACTACGGCGCTGGGCCATGACTTCAGGAGGGCCAGGGCCCGATCGGCGATCCAGCCCTTCCCGACCCCGCCCAGATCGAAGCGCAGGCCGGATGGGCGTCGAACCACGGCCGCGCCGCGGTCGCGGCGAATCAGCTGCCACTCGCTCAGCCGCGACCCCGTGGCGAGGGCGTCGATACCCTCGGCCGCGAGACGAGCGTCCAGCAGGGTGACGTCGGCGAAACCCTCGCTCGTGCCCGCCGCAACCATGCCGGCCTGCAGCGCCGCGGCGAGGGTCGGCCGCACGGCGACTTCGGCGGCCGGATCGGCATTGAGGCGAGCGAGGTCGGAGGTCTCCGTGTGGCGGGTGATTCGCGAAGCCCAGCGATCGATGCGGGCGACCAGGCGCCGGCTGTCGCGTTCGGCCTCGTCGGCTCGATCGGCCGCGTCCAGGTGGATCGCGAGACGTCCGCCCATCGCGGTCACCGAGTAGCTGTAGGGCTCGATCGGGCTGAAATCGGGCCGGGATCCGTGCGACCCGGATCGGCTCGAAGCGCCTTCCTCGGTTGCGGGCGCGAGGGTCACGGTACGACCCTTCCCGACTGCGTCGTCTTGATCACAACCGGAGTCGGGGCCGCCGCGGCCTGCGGTGGGAGGGTCACGACGACCGTCAGGGGCGTGGGAGCGGCGGCGTCGATGACCGTCGCGCCGGGCGGAGCCGTCTGGCCGGGCGACAGTTGCACGTACTTGATGGGGCGCTGTACCTGGATCGAGGTTCCGTTCGGCTGCGGATCGGCCACCTGCGATCCCTGCTGCGGCGTCGGTCTCGGCGGCAGGACGATGGCCGCCGCCAGGGCCGACAGCGCGGCGATCCCGCCGGCGACGAGAGCGAATCTCATGGGCCGGGCGTCGGGCTTTGACTTTGGCACGTGATTGGCGGTGGAGGCGCGGCCGGGCTGAGTCGTGTTCATCAGCGGTCGGTGGTCGTGCTGCCGCTATCGCGACCCCGGCGGCCGCCCGGGCGGAATACCGGTGGCGTCGCCTGGGCGCCGGGCGGAGCCGTTTGCGTGATGGTCACGGGCGTCGGCGCAGGGTTGACGTAGATCGTCTCGGGCGGAAGAGTGGACGCCGGGGAGGCCGCGCCGGTCGCCCCCGTCGTCGCCGTCTGTGAGAGGGGGGCCTGATCGGCCACCGCCCGGGCACGCATGTAGCCCGTGACGACGAGCGCGCTCGCGACCGTCAGCGCGGCAACGACCCCCGCGATAGCGAGCCCGATGCGATGGATGGAATTCATCGCTGGTTCTCCTGGTTGGCCGACCGAGGACCGACAGGTCCTGTCTCGGGGCCGGCTGGCCTACACGGAAGCTGGGCTTCGGTGATTGGATACAGACCGAGTCTTGGGCCGACCGTTGAAGCGGCGTTGAAGCGGAAGTGGAATCCGGGTGGAGGCTGGGTGGAGTTTCGATGGAGGGTGCGTCCTGCGAGACGGTTCGTAAAGATCGGCTGATGGAAGGCTTGACAAACGTCAACTGGCAAGGCCGGAGCCGGCTGGCCTCGATGCGCGCGACGACCCACAAGGCCCACCCCGCGGGGCCCGCCCGTCCCGACCTCCCGCCGGAACCTACGACGACCGCCGGAACTCCACCACGAATCGAGGGACGGGTGGATCGCCCGGCTCCACGGGTTCGGTCAGCCTGGCCAGCCGAACCCCGGGCACCTGGAACTCATCCAGTTCCGCGCGCGTAAGCGGCCAAGGCATCAGTCCCGCGGGATCCTCGGGCCGCCGGCTCCTGGCGACGACGAGCAGGATTCCCTCCGGCGCGAGCATCCAGGCGATGGATCGGGCGCAGGCTGCTCGGGCCCCTCCCGGCAACACCTGGACCGTATACGCCTCGAACACGAAGTCGAAGGTGCCGGCCCATCCGACGGGCGGCGCAAGCACGTCGGCGACGACGTACTCCACGGCCGAGCCGGGAAAGCGACTGCGGCAGCGACGCACCGCGGTCGGGGAGATGTCGAAGGCCACCACATCCAGGCCCAGCCCGGCCAGCAGCTCCGCGTCGTCGCCGTAGCCGCAACCGACGACGAGGGCGCGGCCTCGTGGCGGGGCCGGGCGCTCGCCGATCCACTCGACGAGGTGCGGGTTCGGGGCGAGGTCGACCCACGAGATGGCAAAGCCGTCGCGCTCGGATTCGCTGTAGAGGCGTTCGAACCAGCCCGTGACATCGCCGCGGGCGATCGACTCGCGGGCCAGCTCGCGCGCGTGGGCTCGTGGGTCCGCCATCACGACACTGTCGCGGCGGCCGGCGAACGTTTCGCGTCGACCGCGCGCGCGACCGGCGATTCGATCCGGACACGCGCGCCTCCGAGTCGCCGGAACTCGTCGTTTCGGTCCCCGGGACCGGAGCCGTCGCCCTCTGCCTCCGCGACCTCGTGGCCGTCCCGGTCAGGGCAGGCCCGGACGACTTCGCGGATCGGCGGTTCGGCGTCGGCAACCAGGATTCTCGATCCCACGGTCGCAACGATAGCCGGGTGAGACGCCGGATGGTGCGGCCGGTCCGGTCTCAGCCGCCGGAAGCCCGTCCGGGCGTTCAATGTGTCGGTCCTGCCGCCGTCCAATAATGCTCGCGAATGACCGCGGACCCGGGGAATCCGCGCCCCGTGAGGATCCCGGCCGCCGCTTCGATCATCTCCGGGTTGCCGCACAGGTAGGCGAGGTGTCGTCGGGATCGATGTCAAGCGTGTTGCAAACACGGCCGAGGATGGCCTCGGCGCGACCGGTGTTGCCGGTCCAGCCCGCGTTCGCGGGATCCGAACTACGCGAGACGGTGGGCACGTACGCAAGGCGGCCGGCGGCCGACCAGGCCTCGAGGCGGTCGCGGTAAGCCAACTCCGAGGCATGCGAGACGCCGTGCACGACGACGATCCGCGGCCCGGGCTCGTCTCCGATCGCGGCATCCCGCGCTCCGGCCACGGCGTCCCGGGAACGCAGGATCGCCTCCGACATCGAGATGAACGGCGCGAGACCGGTTCCGGTGGAGACGAACAAGTGGCCCCGGCTGTCGCCGGGCCGCAGCGTGAAGAGTCCTTTAGGCGGTCCGAGCCACAGGCGTCCGCCGGGGGGTACACGCCATAAGTGAGGCGTGAAGCTGCCCACCTCCACACGGCGGACCAGGAACTCGACTTCCTCGACCACACCGGGAGGCGATGCGGTCGAATACGGCCGTTGCAGCAACGTGCTGTCGACCTGGAGCCCGATCGCGAAGTACTGCCCGGGCCTGAAGCGGGGTACGCCGGCGTCGGGCCGGATGACGAAGCGGGCAACCGACGGAGTCAAGTCCACCCGAGACACGAGCCTGGCGTTTGGCGCGAACTCGCGACGCCGATTGGGGCGAGCCTCGCCGCCGGCGATCGGATCCAGGGCGGCTCGATCGACCAGAAGGGCCCTCGGCCCGATCGCCCCGGGAGGACGCGGGCCAGAATCGCGAACCGACGTCGTCATCGTGGCGACCATCAGGAGGCCAACGGGAGATAGGCGTCGATGGCCGCTCGGGCTCCAGCCGGATCCGCATACCAGGTTGCGTCGACCCAGGCGAAGCCGACCCATTCGGCGGGCAGGCTGTCGGCGCGGAAGATCGCCCTGTTGGGGCACGCCTGCTCGCACGCGCCGCAGTCGATGCAGTTGTCGGGGTCGATGTAGAACTTCCGGTCGGCGGTCGGGTCCGAAGCGATGCAGTCGACCGGGCAGACCGAGACGCACGACTGATCCATGTTGTCGATGCATGGTTCGGCGATCACGTAAGCCATCGGAAACCTCCAGGGCCGGTGAGGCCCTTGTCAGTCGAAGGTCGGTCCCACAGACGGCGGCCGCGGGGGAGCCACCCGGCGGTCGGGGAGGACGCGGCCGCCCGGGAACGCGAGGGGTAACACGAGTGATCAAAGGGCTCGGAGCGACCGGTCGCTCGCCGTCGGAGCTCGAGAGCCGAGTCGCGATGGAGTCGACGACTATCCCCGAACGAGCAGTAGACGGCAGCTGTGCCGGGCGCCACGTAGAGCCGAAATGCCCCGGCGGTTTGGGCCCGGGGGCCGGCCGTCGGGTGATCACGGAATGACCTTGCCGGACTGCGTCGTCTTGATCGTGATCGGCGCCTGGGCCGGCGCCGGAACCGTCGCCACGACCGTCACCGGCTGCGGGGCTGCCGGATTGATGACCGTGGCTCCCGGCGGCGCCGTCTGGCCGGGCTGAAGCTGGACGTACTGGACCGGCGGCTGAACTGTGGTCGGCCCGCCTGCCGTTCCGAAGCCGGCCTGCGGCCTGGGCGGCAGCACTATCGCTGTAGCGAGCGCCGAGAAGACGGCCAGACCCGCAGCGCCGAGGGCGAACCGCATCGGCCTGGCGTCAGGCTTGGCCTTGGAGACGGGGGCGGTTTGGAGAACGGGTGCCCTCCCGGTCGGACGCGCCGGGGGGGAGGAGGTTGGGTCGTCCATCAGTCGTCGGCCCCACCGTTGTCGTCGCCACCGACACCGGGCACCACCACGTGTATAACCGGCGGCTGCGCGGCCGGTTGCGCCTGCGTGACGGTGACCACCTGCGGCGACGGAGCCGGGTTGACGTAGACGATCTGTGGGCCGAGCGGTGGGGTCGTGCCAGAAGCGGCGTTGGCCACTGTCGTTTGCGCCGTCGTCCGGGCAGCGGCCTGCTGCCCGGACGTATATGCCTGCACGAAGAGGGCGCCGGCTACCGTTGCCACAGCGGCTACGGCGGCGACGCTAGCGCCCAGGCGATGGATCGAATTCATCGCGGTCTCCTGTCTATCCAGACCGGAAGCTCGCGTCGGAACTCTGATGGGACGTGAGCCGTTCGGTTGAGGCGAGTCTGGGCGCCGGAAATGCACTAAACGTGGAGCCGCGGCGGAGCGCGAGTAGACGTTCCGTGGAGCCTCGTGATGGGAGCACGCCGGCGATTGGAGCCAGCCGGCAAAGGCAGGTCCGTCACTCGGCGCGGCCGGCTCGGCTGCTCCGCGAGCGGTTGACGTCCGCGCCGGCGGACCCGCGATGCCCCGGCTTGATCCACGTGGCTACGGCACGACCTTGCCCGATTGAGTGGTCTTGACGATGACCGGTGTCGGGGCGGCGGCTTTCTGGGCCGGCCGAATCGTGGCGGGTGGAGGAACATCAACGACCACGGTCAAGGGTGTCGGCGCGGAGGCCTTGATGACCGTCGCTCCCGGCGGGGCGGTTTCGCCGGGCGAGAGCTGGACGTAGCGGATCGGGCGTTGCACTTCGATCGAGCTCGGGGGGGCCTGGTTGGCGGCTTGCGAATCGGTCACCGGGGCCGGCTGCGGAACCACGGTCGGCCGCGGCGGCAGGATGATCGCGGTCGCCAGAGCCGACAGGGTGGCCAGACCGCCGGCGCCGAGGGCTACCCTCATCGGCCGAGCATCGGGTCTGGATCTCGTGGCGTGGTTCTTGGAGGAAGACCGGGACGGCTGAGGAGCATCCATCAGTCGTCTCCTCCGCCGTCGTCTTCGCCGGTCGGGCCCGGGACTACGACGTGGATCACCGGAGGTGTTGCCTTGGGCGTGAGCTTGGGGATGGTCCTGGTTGCCGGAGGCGCCGTCTTGCCGATCGTGACGGTGGCCGGCGTCGGCACCGACTCGATGTATATCGTCTGGGGCTCGAGGGTCGGCGCCGAGGTGGCATTCGGCGCCTCCGTCGGCGGATCCGTCGGTCCCGATGAAGCCGTCGCCGCGGATGCGATCGTGCCGGCGCTGAGGTAGCCCCCGATCACGAACGCGCTGCCGACCACGAGAACGGTGGCCAGACTCGCGATCGCGAGCCCGATGCGATGGATCGAATTCATCGCTGGTTCTCCCTGCTGCCCCGACCGAATCCCGTCAGGTCGACGTTTCCCGATGGGCTGGCCCACACGGATGCCAGGCTTCGGTGGTTGGTTTGGAAACGACTCTCACACCCCCGAGCGCACCGGTTGGTGGAGAGATCGTGCAGGTTCGGTGGGGGTTTCGTGGAGGACGCATCAGGCGGAACAGACGGTGAAGATCGACTTCTGGAAGGCTTGAAGAATCGCAATCCGGGTCGGGCGGGTCCCCCGACGCCGAGCGCGCGGGCGGGTTGCCCTACGCCGAGCGCGCGGGCAAACACGGATCCAGGGACCGCGCTGTCGCGGCCGAGCGGGCCTCTCGGAGATCAGCTGGCGGTCTGGGGACGAGGAACGCGTCGCGTTTGGACGCCCGAACGCGCTGGCCGGCCTTTCGGCTCGGCCCGATCTGCGGTGAACGAGCCGCGGTTCAGGCCTTGGGCTTCTTCTCGGCTTTCGGCGCGGCCTTGGCCGGCGCCTTGGCAGCGGCCTTCGGGGCGGCCTTTTCGACTTTCGCCCTGGCCGGCGCCTTGGCGGCGGGCTTAGCCGCCGGCTTCTCGGCCTTGGCCGGGGCCTTCGCCGCCGGCTTCTGGGCTTTCGGGGCGGCCTTCGCGGGTGCCTTGGCGGTGGGCTTCTCGACCTTTGCCCTGACTGGAGCCTTGGCGGCAGCCTTCGGAGCTTCGGTGGCCGGAGCTGCCTCTGCCCGAGCCGTCTTGGAGAGCGCGGCCTTGGCCTTGCCGGCGGCGGTCTGAGGACCCTTCGCCTTGGTTGCCTTGGCAGTGGCGATGCGAGTCCGCGCGGCCTTGACCGCGGCGGCGGTGCCGGTCGTCTTGGTGGCGCGCGCAGTCGTCTGGATGGCGGTGCCCTCGGCCAGGGCGTTCAGCTTGATGACCAGGCGGGACTTGCGGCGGGCGGCGTTATTGGGGTGGATCGCCCCTACCTTCGCGGCTTTATCGAGCGCGCTCATCGCCTCGGCTAGAGCCGTCGCGGCGTCGCCCTCGGCGGCGCCCGTGGCGACCCTGACCGCGTTCGCGGCGTATGTCTTCGCCGCGCTCTTGCGAGGTTGATTGATGGCCCGCCGGCGCTCTGCCTGGCGGACCCGCTTGATCGCTGACGGCGTGCGGGCGCCGGTCCAGCCTCGGGGCGTCTTGGCCAAGTTCGAA
>Ga0182027_10009821_pt1 | contig 13680 bp, 8 predicted proteins | sample 712E1DmetaG_FD_121300 | JGI IMG/M metagenome (GOLD analysis project Ga0182027, IMG submission 121300) | Permafrost microbial communities from Stordalen Mire, Sweden - 712E1D metaG (Illumina Assembly) | ecosystem: Environmental > Terrestrial > Soil > Wetlands > Permafrost | place: Sweden...
GCCGGTGGTTGGTCCGTGCGTGCCAGCCCCGCCGGTGGTTGGTCCGTGCGTGCCAGCCCCGCCGGTGGTTGGTCCGTGCGTGCCAGCCCCGCCGGTGGTTGGTCCGTGCGTGCCAGCCCCGCCACCCGAGCTTCCGGCTGGCTTTGAGGGTGCCTTTGGCGCCGGCTTAGCCGCAGCCGCAGGTTTACTCGGTGCCTTAGCCGGGGGCTTCTTCTCCTGGGCCACCGCGAAATCCGAGACCGCAAATAATAGAACTACAGAAAACAGCAGACCGCGAACCAGGCCTTTACTTCCTTCGCTCCAATTCATCTTCGAGCCTCCTCGAAATCTCCCTCGTCATTTCCAAAATCAGGTACGCGCCATGCTCCCAGCAATGTCTCCGACGGACCTTGGCGCCGGCCGCCAGCGTGTTGCCGCCGAGTGTGAGCGGGCCTTAGCCGGGTATTCATCTTTTTGTGATGGGAATACAAGGCAAGCAGCCGGAACCTGCCGTGACCACGGAAGCTGCTTCATGATGAACTTCACACTGGGCATGCTGTTCCCCAAAAAGCCAATGGCCGCAGAGGGAGGAATCTTACTGGTCCGCGGGCGCAGATGTCAATGAAAGCTTGCGCGATGCGACGGCTATTTAATTAAAGCGTGTGGCTCGTCGATCCGGAGGGGCTTAAGAGGCTTTTTGTGGTTCGGGACGGTGGTCGTGTACCTGCAGGCGTCTGAAATCGTTGTTGACGTAATAGCCAACCAGGCTGATCATGCGCCATGCCACCAACACTCAAGAAGGTGCTCCAAGCAGTATTCTGGTTCGTCCTTGGTCATCTTAGCTGCGCGGTCATGCATCATCTCCACCACTTCACGTGGAAATGACCGGGAGGCGTGTGCCGAGTTGGCATGGGTGGGATGGCTGGGGTACTCCGCCTGTCCGTTCGGAATCTGGAAACAGCACTTTGAAGAGTGCAAGTGTCCAGGCCGGCTAGAGCGAATAGGTCAGTTGTCGGGTTGACGCCTTTATCGCGGTCAAGATGCACAAGGGGCGTCGAGGGCCAGATCTTCGCCCGCCAGATGCAGGTAATCCTGAAGAACGGAAACGACAAGCGCGTGGTCCTCGCGCTGCGGCAAACCGGAAACGGTGATCGTGCCGACGCACCCTGTTCCCGCAAGGAGAATCGGGAAACAGCCGCCGTGGGTCGCATAGTCCTTTGGATCAAGGCCCACCTTCTCCTGCAGAGAGGTTTGAGCGCGCTCCTGCTTCAACCCGATGGCGTAGGAGCTGCGGTGAAAGCGCAGCACGACGTTACGCTTGCGACGAATCCAGTCCCAATTGTCCGGCGTGGTTCCCGGCATGGCGTACGAAAAAAGAGCATGGCCGTTGAGCTGAATATCGATGGCCACGGCAACATGGCGTTTTTCAGCAGCCGCTTTCAGGGCGGTTCCCACAGCCCAGGCCACTCCTGAATCAAAATGTTTGAATTGCAGCCGCTTTTCCTGCAGCGCAATTTTTTCGAGATCTTGATCGATGGTCATGAATTTTTCCTCCGTGAAACGAGTGAAATAAACCTACAGGAAACTTCTTTGTGACTACGTAACGATCGGCGCATAAGCAACGCCAGCGAGGCCAAACACGCGCTGGTAGCGCTGAACCTCTTCGCGGGGGCCCAGCGCCTTTTCAAAGTTGTCGGAGAGTTTCACCGCCGGCCTGCCATTGGCATCGTTGAGCTTGCACACCAGGCTTACAGGATCGAAGTCGCCACTACCTTGAGCATTGCAGTTGCGAAAATCATTGGTAAGCAACGTGCCCCATCCCGCGCTGAAGCGGATGCGGCGTTCGGGAATCCACTTCCGTTCGTCGAGAAAATCGCTCGCTTGCCGAAAATCCGTGGGAGCAGCGCCATTGCGAATCGTGCCGGAAAAATAGGCATGCAAACCCAAAATCGCGTCCACATCCAGGGCGTCAGAAGCAATGAATAGCTTTTGCCGCGGATCGCGCCCTCTCTGTTCGAGCCAGGCAATATATTCGTTGCCTGCGAGGAAAGGATCTTTGCTGTCCGCGCGCTGCCCCGTCCAGTCCGCCACCCAATCCGGAGCGTTGCCGAGAAACTGGGTCGTGCCAAAGGTGTCTGGAAGCAGAATGCGCAACTCGCCGTGATAGGTCTGCTGCCAGAGCTCCAGCAAGCGGTATTGCGCTGTTTTCAGTTCGTCGTCATCCTTGGCCATCGCAGCCAACGCCATGGGCAATTCGTGCGCATTCGTGCCGATCGCTTCCAAATCGTGCTTATAGGCCAGATAGGTATTCGAGGTGCCTGTAAAGTTGCTGCCGAGCACATCGCTAATGGCTTTTACCACGTACTCCTGCCATAAGAAGCTGTGCCGGCGGCGCGTTCCAAAGTCGCTCACTTTCAATCCCGGGACGCCGCGCAACCGCTCCATTTTTTCCCAGAGTTTCGTTTTGGCCCGGGCATAGAGAATATCCAGCTCGAGTTCGCTCAGACGCTTGAGGCTGGCGCGCGTCTTCAACTCGCTGATTGCCGACAGCGCATAAATCTCCCACATGGTCGTCTCTGTCCAGAGGCCGTGAAAGGAGAGGGAGAACTGCCCGTCTTGAATGGACAGCTCGTAATCCGAGAGCCGGAAGTCGCGATCGAGCCACTCCAGGAAAGCCGGTTGAAAGATACCGCGGCGTCCATAGAAGGTGTTGCCCGCGAGCCAGATCAGTTCGGACTTTTGAAATCGCAGCTTCCTGGTTTGCTCGAGTTGTTCCCGAAGCTCATCGGCATCGATCGAGTCGCCAAGCCGTACGTTGACGGAGCGATTGATGAGCGAAAAAGAGGCGGTTGTTTTGGGGAAGCGCTTCCAGATGAACTGCAGCATCAGCAGCTTGTAGATATCGGTGTCGAGCAGAGACCGCGTAATGGGGTCCACTTCCCAGTTATGGTCGTGGGCGCGCCGCGGGAAGTTGATGATCACAATGCAACCACTTTACCTCACTCGGGGCGCCCGGCGGCAAGTGTGCACGGGAGGCGGTGGGGTGACTCGCGATAAGGCGGGCCGCTTTGGCAACCTCCCGGTCGCGCGCAAGAACGGAAATGTCGGCGCGCCGACAATGTTGATTAATGTTATAGTAAACGCATGAGTTAGAAAAACGTGATGATGTTCTACTTCCTTTGCGTCCTTCCGATAGCCCCTACCCCCCTGTTTTTGCGTATGTAGGGGAAACAAAGGACTTACGGGAGAATGGCTTGCATCAAGGGGAAACAAAGGAGTTAGCGGGCGCAAGAGCGAAGAAGGGGCGAAGGACGAGGGGGTGGGGCGCGTTGTTTGCGTCCCGGATGGGGATCCGGGACGGCCCGAAATGGCACAAGAGCAGCGTCCCCTCAGCATAACAACCGAAGCATAGCACGTTGTTTACCGTTTGTCTACTATTATTTAGTGGGTACTAGTTTCGAAACTGGTACTAGGCGGACACGCCTGAGCAGAGAGGTCAAAAAAACACACGTAAAATCGACGTGTGGGGCACCCGAGTTTACTTGCGATCTAGCGCCCGGGCCACCCTCCTTGTTGTCGCTGCAGTTTTTTCATGTTGTCCAGATCAGGGAAGTATGGATTCGCTCCGAAATCTTAGGGGCCATCGTTCTCAAAAAGCGTTCGACGTGACCACTTAGCGCTATCACTTCATCAGGTTCTAGGGGGAGTTGCGATTTGCGGACATGGGCTATGTGGCGTCTCCATCCATCGTTAAACGCCCGGATTTCTATAAGCAACCGATTGTAAAATTTGTGCGCATCCTCCTTAGTGGCAGAATTCTTCCACTGCTGAATGGCTTCCACTGCTTTCCCTAATTCCCTGATGATATTTCCCCAGTCCGTAAACTCTATCGCGTCTCCTAGTGGTATCTGACGATCCTTTGCCAATTCCCACAATCCGACTTCGGCTGCTCTCATGAAGTGAAATGCTGCCGCAGTATTCATTCCGCAAGCCAAAGAATTTCCTGCTTCTTTTAGATCAAATCGTATGCTCGGAAAAGCATCGTATACTTCTTTCCCAAAGGGTTGCTCGCTCTCAAAATATCTGGCTCTTTCCTGTGGAATGTAGGCGAATCTGCGTTTGCCTAATTCGATTTCTATGTTCTGGCGAAACGCTCTCAGTTCTCGTTTGATGCTCTCTACTTCGATGGGGTAGTTCAGGGTCAGTTCGAATCTATGGAGTTCCGTCTTGATATTATAAAGAGGCAAGATCGCGACCTCTCCCAGAGCAATCGTTTTGCACTGATCCTCGGCGCATGTCATCCGCGCCTCCAAATCCAGCACCCAGGCTTTATCCACCGAATCGCTGAGGTCCCTTTCAAGGCGTAACAACTCCTGCGATAGCCACCAAAACTGAACGGCGCGAAATTCGTTCATAATGTGCCACAGACGGATAAGTCTGCGTTCGCTCCATAAGGGCATTTGCACAGTGAATTCTCTCTTTCACTGCCAGTAACATATTGGCCCAGTCAAATCACTGAGTCACGTATATTATTGCCCTCGTAAGTGTAGGAAAGGGAGCAAGCCTCTCTTCTCTGCTTAACGTCGCTTCTTCGTTGCTTTCTTTGGCCTTGGCGTGGCGTCAGCGGAGGTAAGTTCCATTTGCTCAGGGACAGGTGTCTCCACCTTAGGGGCACGCTTGAATGTCAGATTTCCGGCAGGGTGCGGGTAGTCAACCCCTTTCCCCTCGAAAAGTTCCTCAATCGTGAGAATCTGCAATTTCGGATGATTTCCCCAGGGTGATTTATAGAAACCTGCTGACGCTGCTTCTGTTCGCATCGGCTTGGTGACATCTTCGAGGCAAAGCAGGACGCCAATCTCAGCTTTCTCTCTGTCTATCACGCCTCGCAAGTCCCGAAGCTGACTAACGTTTACATGCCCTGCTTTCACCGAGAACAGAATCTGTTTTGTCTTTCCGGTCCCGCCTTCATCGTGGAAGAAAAGGCGTCCGTCGATGCCTTGGTCTGCGCCCTTTTTCTGTTCGGTGGGACGAGCGCCCACAAGTCCAAGGGACCACCACTGGAACTGATAAGGGTCTTCGTGCGCCAACTCGGCGGCATCCGGCAATGAGGTTGGTTCTCCAATAACAGTGTAGGTCTTTGCCACTGACCGACCGAAAGCATCGAGCAGGCGACTTTTAATCAATCCAATCGCAAGATGCGTTATATCTATCCCTATCCAGTTGCGATTCAGCCGTTGAGCAACTGAGATGGCTGTGCCGCAGCCACAGAACGGGTCAAGAACAGTCTCGCCCTCGTTGCTGCTGGCGTTTATGATTCGTTCGAGCAACGCTTCGGGCTTCTGCGTGGGGTAGCCAAGACGTTCCTGTGCTTGAGAGTTGATCGCTGAAATGTCCCGCCACACATCACCAAGCGCCACTCCCTTCATTTCATCGAGATAGCGTTTGTAGCGAGGAACCCCGCCCGGACGGGGCTGGATTACCCGGCCTTCGTCCAGGAGCTTCTGCATCTTTTCCTTGTTGTACCTCCAGTAGCGCGTGACTCCCATAAACTCGTACTGAGGGTGGCCACGCATCCCCGAGCCTGGAGCAGTCAGATCGAACAACTGAAAGTGTCGCCCGTTCTCGTCTACCGAGTGATAGTGAGAGCGAATGTAAGATTCATCGTACTCTGCAAAAGACTGCTGGAATGTTGCGCTCGGTGCATTCTTGCCGAAGTAGAGCAGTACATCGTGAATCCTAGGCCAGTTCTTTGCCCCTTGCGTGTAATCATTCTTCGTCGTCGTCCTCTTCCAGATGATTTCGTTCAGGAAGTTTGGACCACCGAAGATTGCATCTAGCAGTAGCTTCAAATAATGGCTCGCTGTGGGATCACAATGTAGGTAGATGCTACCTGTAGGTTTGAGTGCACGCCGGAGTTCGACAAGGCGGGGAGCCATCATCGTCAGATAAGCCAGCATGTCGTTCGTTCCCAGGAACCGCCGGAACGCTTGCATCACATCGGAGACGCTACCTCCAGATTCGATAAGCTGTTCGTGCGTGGCCGCTGAATCCTGATTCCACTCCCATGTGTCCTCGAAAGCCTTGAACTGTGAAGCGGCCGCCGTCCCGTCCTTCTCCGCAAACAAAACGTTGTAGTCCTGGTTGGATTTGAAAGGTGGGTCGAGGTAAACGAGATCAATGGACTCGTCTTTCACATAGCGCCGGAGAACGTCCAGATTGTCGCCATAGAAAAGTTGATTCACAAACGACAGTCTACCGACACTCATCCGGTCATGCAAGAACCGGTTATCAAGATGTACCCTATAGAAGTATGAAGGCTCGCGGCGGTGGGCTGATTGGGCCTTCCTGTGCTTTCAACTAAATGTGGCACCACTTCTAGAGCGCGATATGACGTCCCGCTTTAAGCGTGGAGGTGAAGAGTGTGGCAGTGGTCGATTGCAATGTTCAAGAGCGGATGGGACGCGGTGATGGGGGTACGAAGCTTATTTAGAGAACTCAAAGAAAAACGGGATGCAATGGAGGACGAAGAGAAGGTTCCCCAAGTGATTCAATGCATGGACGAAACTGAACAAAAGGTTCGCAAGAAAGAGAATTTACACTCGTATGTGCCCGTTTTCGACGATGAAGAATGGTGGATTACGGCCCTGCCGGGTGTTCCTCGCAAACTCATCCGTAAAGCCATGCAAAAGAGACAGGAAAAGAGAAAGAGAATAGATGACTTGTGGAACAATCGCTAGGCCGCTTTTCCTTTGTCAGTTTTTCAACCGCGAGTACCGGAGCCGTAACCATAAGGTGAAGAGTATCGGGCGGGTGTCCTCCCTATTGGCGTGGCCCGGCCGGAATTCGGGCGATTGGATTGGGCACACGCATTGTTGCCTAGGATACCACTGCAACAAATCACCGCGAAGTAGAATGGCACGCCCTCCGGAAAGCGGCGGGCGCAACAAGTGCAAATTGCCGGTCGGAGCGAAACCCAATCGGCCACGCCGCGCTTATTCGAGGACGTGGATGTTCTTTTTGGCGCAGATCTCCTTGAGGATCTGGGGCCACACGCTTACGGTGACTTCGCCGAGATGCGCTTTCCTGAGCAGGAGCATGAGGGTGCGGGACTGGCCGATGCCGCCGCCGATGCTCAGCGGGATTTCATTCTTCACAATGGCCTGGTGATAGGGGAATTTGAGGAAGTCCAACTGATGGGACAACTCCAGCTGCTTCTTCAAGCTTTCCGCATTCACGCGGATGCCCATGGAGCTGAGCTCGTGCCGGCGCCGCGTGACGTGGTTCCAGACCAGGATGTCGCCATTCAAACCATGCAGGGGCCGGCCATCAACGCCTTTGGTTTCGGTGACCCAGTCGTCGTAATCGGCGGCACGCATTTCGTGCGGATAGCCATCCTCGAGGGGATAGCCGATGCCAACGATGAAGAGCGCGGGGTGCTGCTGGAGAATAGCCGTTTCGCGCTGCTTCCTGGGGAGATTGGGATACATTCGGAGGAGTTCCTCGGCATGGAGGAAGGTGAGCTTCTCCGGCAGGTTCGGATACTTTTCATTCTTGAGCTCGGGAAAGAGATCCTGGGCGTAGAGTTCGGCTTCGACGAGCACTTTCCAGATTTTGCCGACGATCTCCTTCAAGAAATCGAGGTCGCGCTGATCGGAGGTGATGGCGCGCTCCCAATCCCACTGATCCACGTAGACGCTGTGGTCATGGTCGAGGAAATAGTCCTTGCGGATGGCGCGCATGTCCGTGCAAAGGCCTTCACCGGGACGCATGCCGAATTCCTTCAGGGCCACCCTCTTCCACTTGGTGGCGGCCTGGACAATCTGGGCATCCACGGGGTGCTTATCGTAATCGTTGCGGATATGGAACTGGATGGGGGTGCGGGAACCGTCGCGGTCCAGCATGTCGTTGACACCGCTTGCGATGTCCACGATCAGGGGGACTGTTACCATCAACAGATTCAATTCCTTACAGAGGTTGTCCTCGATGAAGCGCTTGACGGCGAAGATCGCTTTCTGCGTTTCCCTGCGGGTAAGCGCACTGGAATAGTCCAGGGGAAGGATCTTCTCCAATTCCTCATAGTTGCCAATACCGGGTCCTGCCAAATCCGCTGCTTTGCTGGACATAGGTCAAACCTCCGCTAGGCTACATACTGAAAAAGGGTTCGCGATTTCTTCAGGGGCTAAAGCCCCAATAATTCCCTGAAACACTAACGTGGGGGCTGAAGCCCCCACCTCCTAAGGAGGAGTTTTTCAGCAACCTGCCAAACAGACAATCGCGCAAAGCTGGCAGGGTGGCCAGTACGGCACACACGGAGGCGTGTGATATATGTCACAGCTTTTGGTGCCTATAAGCAAGTTTAATAGTAGTGCTCTCCGGCCAGCCTCGATTGCCGGCCCCTGAACCGCTTATCTCATGACATCCGAGTACCAAAATTCAATTAGGAGGACACACTCATGGGCATTAGTACCCTATCCGCTGCGACTACCAAAGGAACCGCGGACTATGTAAATGAAGTTTTGACGAGCGTACGAGCCAAGAATCCGGCCGAACCCGAATTTCATCAGGCAGTGCAGGAAGTACTGGAATCCTTAGGTCCCGCCCTCTCGAAACACCCTGAATACCAAAAAGCGCGCATCCTTGAGCGCATGGTCGAGCCGGAACGCGTAATCATGTTTCGCGTCCCCTGGGTCGACGATCAGGGCAACGTCCAGGTGAATCGCGGATTCCGCATTCAGATGAGCAGCGCCATCGGCCCGTATAAGGGCGGACTCCGCTTCCATCCTTCGGTGAACCTGGGCATCTTGAAATTCCTGGCCTTCGAGCAGGTGTTGAAGAATTCCCTGACGACGCTGCCAATGGGCGGCAGCAAGGGAGGCTCCGACTTTGATCCCAAGGGCAAGAGCGACAACGAGGTGATGAGGTTCTGCCAAAGTTTCATGACCGAGCTGTGCCGCCATATCGGCCCAGACACGGACGTTCCGGCGGGCGACATTGGAGTTGGCGGGCGCGAAATTGGCTTCCTGTTTGGGCAGTACAAGCGGCTGAGGAACGAGTTCACCGGCGTGCTGACCGGCAAGGGGCTGAACTGGGGCGGCTCGCTGATTCGTCCGGAAGCGACGGGCTACGGTTGCGTGTACTTTGCGTCGGAAATGCTGAAGACGCGGAAGGAAAAGCTGGACGGCAAGCTCTGCCTGGTTTCCGGAAGCGGCAACGTGTCGCAATACACGATAGAAAAACTGCTGGACCTCGGAGCCAAGGTCATCGCCATGTCCGATTCCAATGGCGTGATTCATGATCCCGAGGGGGTCAACCGGGAAAAGCTGGCGTGGGTTCTGGAACTGAAGAATGTGCGCCGCGGCCGGATGAAGGAATATGCAGATCACTTCAAGACCGCAAAGTACATGCCCGTGGATCCGTCGAAGGGCTTCAACCCGCTCTGGGCCATCAAGGCGGATTGCGCCTTCCCGAGCGCCACACAGAATGAAATCAACGCTAAGGATGCGGCCACGCTGGTGATGAATGGGTGCAAGGTTGTGGCGGAAGGCGCCAACATGCCGAGCACGCTGGACGCCACGAAGCTGTTCCTGGAAGCGAAGATCCTCTACGGGCCGGCGAAGGCCGCCAACGCCGGTGGCGTGGCGACTTCGGGCCTGGAGATGAGCCAGAACAGCATGCGGCTCTCCTGGACGAGGGAGGAAGTGGACGAGCGGCTGCACAACATCATGATCGCCATCCACAAGAACTCGTTTGAGACGGCCGAAAAATACGGCATGCCCGGCAACCTGGTTTTCGGCGCGAATATCGCCGGATTCCTGAAGGTGGCCGATTCGATGCTGGATCAGGGACTGGTCTAAGACCCGTTCAGCGGTTACTATGCGGCGGGGTGAAAAGTTCACCCCGCCGTTTTACTATTCAGACGGAAACATTCATGAATCGAGACCAGTTTCCCAAGCCATTGCCGGACGCGGAACTGCTCCTGGAGGGCTTCGACAACCTGATGCCCTTCCGCGTGCAGGAGATTCTGCTGGTCTCGAGCCTGTACGATTCGTTCATCTTGCGGGAAGACGGGCGGCTAAACGAGTTGCTGATCGGCGAGTCGCTGGACTTGCACCTGCAGCAGATTCCGCGGATCACGCACGTCTCCAGTTGTTCGGAAGCGCTGGCGTTGGCGCGTTCCGATCCGCGGCGCTTTAATCTCATCGTGACGAACCTGGCGGTGGGAGAGATGAATGCGGCGCAACTGGCGCACGAAATCAAGGCGGCGGGATTGAATGTGCCGGTGGTGGTGCTGGCCTACGATTACCGCGAAATCAAGAATTTCATTGCGCGCAATCCGGTGACGGATATCGAACGGATTTTCTTGTGGCAGGGCAGCGCGCGCGTGCTGATTGCCATCGTGAAATGCGTCGAGGACCGGCGGAACGTGGAGCACGACACCTCCACGATGGGCGTGCCGGTGGTGCTGCTGGTGGAAGACAACATCCGTTACTACTCGGCGTTTCTGCCGGTGATTTATACCGAGTTGATCACGCAGACGCGGCGCGTCATCCAGGAAGGCTTGAACCTGGCGCATAAGCTGGTGCGCATGCGGGCGCGGCCGAAGATTCTGCTTTCCTCGAATTTCGAGGAGGCCTACGAACTGGCGCTGCGCTACCAGGATCACCTGCTGGGGATTGTGTCCGACGTCGAGTTTCCGCACGGCGGCGTGCTGAGCGCGGACGCGGGGTTCGAGCTGGCACGGCGGGTGCGCGCCGCCGTACCTGATTTGGCCGTGGTGCTGCAATCGAGCCGGACGAAATTCCGGGCGCGGGCTCATGCGGAGGGGTTTTCTTTTCTGCGCAAGCGATCGCCGACCTTTTTGCGGGATTTGCGGCGGCTGCTGATTCAGCAATTTGCGTTCGGCGATTTCGTGTTCCGCACATCGGATCGCAGCGAAGTGGCGCGCGCAACAGACCTGAATTCACTGGAAGCGCTGCTGCACACGGTGCCGGTGGACAGCATCGCGTACCACGGGCAACGGAACCACTTTTCTCACTGGCTGATGGCACGGACGGAATTTGCGCTGTCGCAAAAGCTGCGGCCGCGCAAGGTTTCCGACTTCGAGACGATTGAAGGCTTGCGGCAGAACTTGATCGACTCGATCGGGGAGTACCGCAGAGAACAGAGCGAAATCCTGATTGGGGACTTCAAGCCCGCCGCGTTCAAGGCCGGCGGCTCGTATTTCCTGCGGATGGGGGCGGGTTCTTTGGGCGGCAAGGCGCGCGGGCTGGCGTTTATCCGGCACATGCTGCACAAGCGAAGAGTCGCGCGGCGGTTTCCGGAGGTGCGCGTGGGCGTGCCGCCGGCCGCGGTGCTGGCGACGGATGCGTTTGACCGCTTTCTTGCGGAGAACAACCTGCTCGATTTCGCGGTTCATGCGGCCGACGATTCGGAGATTCAGCAAAGATTCCTGGACGCGCCTCTCCCCGCGGCGGTCACGGAGGATTTGCGGGCCTTTCTTGCGGAAGCGCACTACCCCTTGGCGGTACGCTCCTCGAGTTTGCTGGAGGATTCGCAGTACCAGCCGTTCACGGGAGTGTACGAGACGTTCATGCTGGGCAACCAGCAGACCGACGATTCCCTGCGGCTGCAGCATCTGACGGAGGCGGTGAAGCTGGTGTACGCCTCCACGTTCAGCCGCCATGCGAAGTCGTACGTGCGGGCGACGCCGTTCCGCCTGGAAGAAGAAAAGATGGCGGTAATCCTGCAGCAAGTGGTGGGGGCGTTTCACGGCCCGCGTTTTTATCCGGACTTTTCCGGCGTGGCGCGTTCGCGGAATTTTTATCCCATTCCGCCGATGCATTTTGAGGATGGCATCGCCGCGGTGGCGCTGGGGCTGGGGCGCGCGGTGGTGGACGGCGGAAAGTGCCTCTCGTTCTGCCCACGGTATCCGGCGAATCTGGTGCAGTTCTCGACCGTGGAGGACATTCTTTCCGAGTCGCAAGCGGATTTCTGGGCACTTTCGCTGGATCACGTGGAACAGGAAACCGCGCCGCCAGGACTTCGCGAGGTGCGCTTCACGCTGGACGTGGCGGAGGCGGACGGCACGCTGCACGCAGTGGGCTCGACCTATTCGCAGGACAACGACGTGATCAGGGACGGATTGAACCGGCCGGGGATGCGCGTGGTGACCTTCGCGCCGGTTCTCAAGTACGGGCTTTTCCCTCTGGCGCCACTTTTGGAGCAACTCCTGAAGGATGGCGAGGACGCGTTTGGGCAGCCGGTGGAAATTGAATTTGCGGTGCGCTTGCCGCGGCAAACGGGCGAGCTTGCGGAGTTTGGATTTTTGCAGATCCGCCCGCTGGTGCTTTCGCAGGAGAGCGAAGAACTGCGCATGGAGAATGCGGAGGCTTCGCGGGTGATGGCGCACAGCACGAAGGTGCTGGGCAACGGGCGCATCGAGAATTTGCGGGATATCGTGGTGGTTGATTCGCAGCGGTTTGAGCGCGGGCAGAGCCAGGAAGTGGCGCGGCTGGTGTCGTACTTCAATGCGAAGCTGAACGAGGAGAACCGGCCGTACCTGCTGGTGGGAGTGGGGCGGTGGGGCTCAAACGAACCGTGGCTGGGGATTCCGGTGGAGTGGGACGAAATTTCGGGGGCGCGCGTGATCGTCGAGGCGGGATTCCGGGATTTCCGGGTGACGCCGTCGCAGGGCAGCCACTTCTTCCAGAATTTGACGGCGTTCCAGGTGGGCTATTTCACGGTGAATCCCGACCTGGGAGAAGGATCGGTGGATTGGGCGTGGCTGGCGGCCCAACCGGCGATGGAAGAGCGCGGCTGTGTGCGGCACCTGCGGTTCGCGGAGCCGCTGCTGGTCTTGATGAACGGGCGAACGAGCCAGGGGATGATATTCAAGCCGGAGTGAGCTGGGGTGCGCGCTGGTGCTGGGGAGATGGCGCAGGGAGTCTGTGTGGAATTCCCCTGAGGGTTACTGGAGCGCTTAGAAAGAGGGTGGTTCCGCAAAGCGTAAGTCTTTTTCTTTCAAGGATCGCGGGTAGAGGGAAAACGACAGGCCCATTTGGACCCGGTAATGCTCTTTCTCTTTGCGGGGTTCCCTGCCTATTCGCGAGGGACGGGCCGGGACAAGGAGGCGGGCATGGTTTTTTCCAACCTGATTCTTGCGACGATCATCGTGCTGGCGGCCGGAGCGGTCGTCTTCGGATTGACCGTGGCACTGCGCACCTACGTGAAGTATCGCGGGGAGCGCGTGATCACCTGCCCGGAAACGCACCAGGCCGCGGCGGTACACGTGAATGCGACGAATGCGGCGCGCGATGCGCTGTTTGGCAAGACGAATGTGCGGCTGGACCAATGCTCGCGTTGGCCGGAGCGCCAGAATTGCGGGCAGGAGTGCCTCTCCCAGGTGAACGCGGACCCGGCACAGTGCCTGGTCTGGAACATGGTGGACCAGTGGTACAAGGGCAAGTCATGCGCGTACTGCCAGAAGCCCTTCACCGAAATCCACTGGCATGACCGGCATCCTGCGTTGCTGGCACCGGATCACACCTGCGTGCAATGGAATGAAGTGGCTCCGGAAAGATTGCCGGAGGTTTTCGAGTCGTACCTGCCGGTGTGCTGGAACTGCTACATCGCGGAGACATTCCGGCGGCAGAATCCCGAGAAGGTTCTGGACCGGACATGGGAGCGCGGCCCGGGCGGCGA
>Ga0182027_10009822_pt1 | contig 13678 bp, 11 predicted proteins | sample 712E1DmetaG_FD_121300 | JGI IMG/M metagenome (GOLD analysis project Ga0182027, IMG submission 121300) | Permafrost microbial communities from Stordalen Mire, Sweden - 712E1D metaG (Illumina Assembly) | ecosystem: Environmental > Terrestrial > Soil > Wetlands > Permafrost | place: Sweden...
TAAAGCTTGTAGTCGTAAGGGTTCGTGCCTGCCGCGCGGACCTCGACTACCACCTGGTTAGGCCCCGGTTCTGCGACAGGCACGTCAATAACTGAGAGGACCTCTGGCCCCCCGAACGATGCTGCCACGACAGCTCTTGTCATGCCGGTAGCAACTGGTGGTCTCTGCCCACTATTCCTGATCTTCTCGGCTGAGGAAGAGACCGGTACAAATTAGCGGCGATGAGTCTTCATTTGGGCACGCGTGTGATCTGAGCGCCCAGTTGTCTCGTGGTGGGTCTCCGGCCATCTTCCAGAGCGACGCGGTCGACCCAGCCGCGCATGTCTCAGCCTTTAGATCCTCGATAGCCAAGTCGGCGTCCAGGTCGGTACCTATCCCCAGGTACCACTCGTCACCTGGTTGGGGGGAACCTCGAGCGTCGTGGCGACCGAGCCATCAGGCTCGAGCACTTGGTAGCTACCGGCAAGCAGGCTCGGAAAGACTGCCGCGTAGACGGTCCCGGCTCGGCCGACGCGAGGCAGAACCCAGACGTGGGTGCGACGCGCCGGGTCCGAAGCATCACAGATCTCGACCTCTAGTCCCTCTCTCTCGACAGGTGCCTTCAACACCAGTGCTCCCCTGTCTTCCCCGACGTCCACCAGGACCGCCATGCTCGGGTCGGTCGGCCGGGGCGAGTCCCCGGCCACCGGTCCTTTACGGTGGTGCTGGTGAGTGTGGGCTGGCGCGAGAGTCTCCGATTGGACGTGCTGTCTCATAAATTGGTTCCTCGTTGCGATCATGGCCGTGCTGTCAGCCCGCAACCGGGATGTTCTGAGCCGACGGGTTGTCGTAGCCGTCCCACGGGTCGGCCAGATACGGGAACGAGGTGCCGTAGTCGAGGCCGGCGGACGACAGCTCGGCCAGGGTCGTCGGCTCGCTGGCCGGGCCACCGACGTCGAACAGCAGGTCAGCGGCTCCGTCGGGAGAAAAGCTCGGGACGACATCGTGCAACAGAGCCCCTGCGACTGCCTTGAGCTCGATGCTGACAACGTCGTCGAACACACGACGCCCGTTCGGAAAGCCCGCGTTGTCGCCACCTACGACACCGAGGATGTTGGCCGCGGGTGACGGCGTCGGGCCGATCGCAACATTCAGGCGCAACAGGTCCGCCTTTGTGGACCCGGTGTAATTCTGGAATCCCGCGAACAACCCTGCCGGTACGCCGGTGAGCAGGACCGCGTCGAGGTCGGGCCGGGTGTTGGAAGACTTGGCCGTATAGGCCGCGAGATTCGCGAAGGCCCCCGGGTAGAGCACGTTGAGAACCGATGCCAGCGAGGGGTGATCATAGAAAGCTCCGAACTGGGCGTCATGAGCCGGCGCTTGACGATTCCAGTAGTCCTTCTGACCCATCGGGATAATGACCTCGTTGATGAGCGGATTGCCGAGGCGCGACACCTGCGTCCACGGTCCGACCCAAAAGCCCTCGGTGCCGCCAACAAATCCTTTTTGGCGGCTTGCAGTCGTCCAGACGCCTATAACCGCGTCCTTTGCCGTGTAGGAGGAAGGTGCGTCACCGCCTGCCGTCAGGTCCTTGATCGGGACCTGGATCGCAATGCTGTGAACGTTCAACCCGGCGAGAGTGTTGATGCCCGCTGTGGCCGGGCCCTTGAGCAGGAAGTCGGGCTGGAACGGACGAAGATCGCCGAGGTCGAAGATCGACCCGAGGTCGACGTAGAAGCCGTCGGCCCGCTGACCGGCAAAGACCAGGCCGTCTTTCCCGAGTGGCTGGATCGCCTGGGTGGTCAGCGCCGAATAGCTGGGAATCGAGTTCTTGCCGACATTGCACGGAGGACAGGGCAGGTTCTCACCGAGCACGCGAATACCGTTCCGGTCGATGCGGGTCACAGAGTAGAACTGCTTGCGGTTCCACGTCTTGTCCGTCAGCTTGCTTATCTGGCCCGTGTTGTACAAGAAGATGTCGTTGGGTCCGGTATCGGTGAGCACGGTGTTGAACACGAACTGGTAGGTGATGTCCGCGTCCGCGTCGTTGTCGTTGTCGATGTGGATCTCATAGACGATGTCGTTGCCGAACTCGTAGAAGTTGGGGCCTCCGGCAGGCTGCTGGAGCGGCACGTAGTTCGCGATGATCGTGACAGTGCCTGGATTGTCTGGGCTTACGAACGCGTAGAGATCCGAGCTGTCGGCTACGGGGTCCTTCGAAATCTCGGGCGCTTCTCTGTGGGAAGACATCGTTTCACCTCGAGTCTGGTTGGTTTCGGATAGATGGACGCAAGACAGCCATATGGCTGCCTGGATCTTTTGGCTATCGGCGCGAGCTTTCCGGGTTCACCCGACCTCGCGAACCAGCCGTGCCACCAGGGCTCTGTCACTGCGGATCACTTCACGAGTGCCGACCATCAGGTGAACCTCACCCTTGGCGGGATCGGGGACGTGGACGACCAGCGGACCGGTCGCGGCGCGACCAGCGGGCGCGGCCACGCCCTTGTTGTGGACAGTCGCGGCTTTACGCGAGGCTCGCGCCCAACCGGGGAACGTCGGGATCGCGCCGGCAAGCCCAGCTGCCGCCGCACTTGCGCCACTTCGCTTCAGAAATGCTCGTCGGGAAATGCTCGCCATGTGATTGCCTCCTCGAATGTGCCGCCGACTTGGGCCGCCATGTCTATTCGGCGCTGCAGTCAGGTTGGGATGAGTTGAATCCCGGAAATTCCTCGATCTGTCCCGAAGCCAGGCACACCCCTGCGAACAATCAGGATCGGCCGGGTCGTCACGTGGCCCCCCCAAGCGTCGCGTTGGCTGGGCCGGGACAGAATGCGGCCCGGCGTCCTCATCTCGCTCTGCGGCGCAACCGAAGATCTCTGGTACGCGGCTGTGCCGGTGCGCGAATCGCCTTGACGAGCGGCTCGACGAGCCTGCCGCGCGCTAACCCGAGGCTCTCTCACAAGCCTTCCGGCACTCCTGCTCAAAGGCAGCACCGGGCGGCCCGGTTCCTGCTCCTCCGGGCCGACTCGCAGGATAAGACCGTTGACACCCCTGAGCAGGGAGTCTGTTGGGTTCTGGCGAGTGGCACATTTGAACAGCTGGAGGAGCCCGAAACAGGTCCCCGATGACGCCGACACAACGCCTCGGATGGGAGGCCGATCGGCCGGGATGGCATTCGGCACCCGCACGGCATGCGGATCGCTTCCTCGGAAGCTCAGGGGCCGGTAGTCGGAGAGTCCCGAAATTTGGCGCGCCGAAACGCACCGCGCAAGCACGGAAGTCCCGATATCCTGACCTGCTCAGCTGTCTTCTTAAGAGCGTGTCGCCGCCAGCCGATAAATAGGTGAGCCCGGAGAGGCCCGACGGTTGCCTACAGGAAGCAGTGGTGATGAATCTGGTAAGAGGGTTCCTCAAGCAGGAACTCCACTCTCATCAGATCGATGCGCATGTGCCCTCAGGAATCGGCGGCAGGTCCGCGGGTGACGACGCCGGCCGTGCCGACCGGGGCTCGTCAAGCCAAGTAGGTCTCGCGGTGTCCCAGCGCCACAGATGGAAGGTGCTGGCGGCTCTTGTCCTCGTAGTGGGTCTCCTCTTGTCGGCCACGAGTGCTTCGGCTTGGTACACCTACGTGAGGTCTCAGAGTCGCCAAGCAGTGGCGTCATCGCTGGGCAACGTGCGGTCCATCCTCGGGACGTCCCTGGAACGCGACAGCGACCTCCTGGCCACCGTCAATGCGATGGTGGCCACGCACCCTCAGGTCACGAACACCTCATTGGTGACCACCTTGACCAGGCTCGACCTCTCCCGGAACTACCCGGGGAGCCTCGCCTTCACCTATGTCGAAGACGTTGCCAGCGCTGGACTGTCCAAGTTCGAAACGGTCGCGGAGAAAGACCCGCCCTTCGGGGTCGCGGCCAAAGTATCGACTCCGGTACTCAGATCCATCAACAGCCAGCCGGGTTACTGCCTGACCCGCCTGGCAGCGGTCGAAGACCTGCCCGGCCAGTCGTTTCTCAGGAACCTCTTGGTGTCGTGGGCCTCGCCTTATCTGTCAGCTCGCTTCAACTTCTGCTCTTCTTCGTACGAGGCCCTGCTCGACAACTCGGCGAAGACGGGCCAAACCTACGTTGGCTCGCTCATCACCCTGCTGAAAGTGCTCCCGGGTATGTCACCCATCCCGAGTGTCTTGGACTCGCTCATCACCAAGCTTCCGACCGTCATGGAGATCAGCCCCGTTTACACAATTCCCCAGGTTGTCTCCACTCAACAACGGGCAAGGACACTGGCCGGCTGGACGATGGGAATCTTCGATGCCAACGAGATCCTCGACCCGGCATTGGTCAACGAGAAGAACGTGTCTGTGGTGCTTTCATACGCCCTACCGGGAGCCAAGCCCGTCGTGCTGGCCCACGCCGGACGACCCCAGCCGAACGTTGGCTTCAAGACGATCACATTTCCCGCCGACCCCGGATGGATGGTCGAGGTGGCAGTGGACTCACGGGCAAATGGGCCCTCCCCCATTGTTCAGGGACTGGCGGTGCTACTGGTCGGAGTGCTGTTCACGCTCCTGTTGGCCATACTGTTGAACCTGCTCGTCGCCTCGCGCCGCTCGGCTTGGGAGCTGGTCGAGGAACGCACCGCCGAACTTCGCCACCAGGCTCTCCACGACCCGCTGACAGGGCTGCCGAATCGCCTTCTAGTCGACCAGCGCGTCTATCAGTTCCTCGCCACGGCCCGGAACAAGGCTTTGCCCATCGCCGTGTTCTTCATCGACCTCGACGACTTCAAGAAGGTGAACGACACTCTGGGCCACAGCGCGGGAGACGAGCTCTTACGGGCTGTGGCCAACCGTCTCTCCGGGGCGGTCCGCGAAAGCGACACTGTGGGCCGGCTGGGAGGCGATGAGTTCGTGGTGCTGTCTCCTGGCCCCTTCGGCGCACACGAACTCAACCTCGTCGCCGAGAGGCTCCTCGAGGTGTTGCGGGAGCCCTTCAGCTTCGCCGACACCACGATGCGTCAACTGTCGACGTCGGCCAGCATCGGTGTCGCCGCGGGACTGAGCGACAGTCCCGAGGAGCTGTTGCGAGACGCAGACACTGCCATGTACAGAGCCAAGGCCCTCGGCAAGAACTGCCACGTCGTCTTCGAGCAAGAGATGCACGAGGTCGTCCAAAGACAGCTGTCCCTCGAAGCAGACTTGGCCGACGCCTTCACCAACAACGAGTTCTTCTTGGTCTACCAGCCGATCGTCGACCTCGAAACTGGCCTGACGACCGATGCCGAAGCTCTCCTTCGTTGGCGCCACCCCAGTCGCGGGGTCCTTGGCCCAATCGAATTCATTCCCGTGTTGGAGTCCTCCGACCTGATGATCGACGTCGGCCGCTTTGTCTTGATGGAGGCTTGTCGTCAGGTCAAGGTCTGGCATGACCTAGGGCACCCGATGGGCATATCGGTGAACGTCGCCGCCCGCCAGCTCCATTATGACGTGCTAATAGACCATGTACGCGAGGCTCTGGATGCCGCGAACCTCGAGCCCAGATACCTGACCGTAGAGGTCACCGAGTCGATGTTGATGATCGATTCCAAGATGACCGCTCGGCGTCTGGCGGCCTTGTCCCAACTTGGAGTTCGCATAGCCATCGACGACTTTGGAACCGGCTACTCCTCGATCTCTTATCTGCGGGAATTCCCTGCTGACGTCTTGAAGATCGACAAGTCCTTTGTCGCCCATCTGGGCACATCGAGTGGCGACGACTTCCTGGACGCACTAATACACCTGAGCAAGTCGCTTGGCCTGTTGACTGTCGCGGAGGGCATCGAGCAGACATCTCAGCTCGAGCACTTGAAACACGAGGGTTGCGACCGGGGTCAGGGTTACCTGTTCGCCAGGCCGGGGTCAGCTGACGAGATCGAGAGGCTGATCGCAGGGGCTCCGCTGCTTGCTGGGCGTTTCACCTTCGACTTCCGTCTGTCGGTCTGAAACAAGTGCCCTCGAAGCTCCAGGTCGCCAAACAGAGAGGAGTCGAAAGGATTTGACCAGTTCGTCAATGAGTGCGGCGCTCCGGGATCCAATTGCTCGTCCCGCGTTGGTTTCGGATCGCAGTAGTCGAGAGAAGTTGGGCGGCACGAGGGCTCGAGCTCTACGTGACCGCCTTGCCGGGCGGTAATTGGGTCTGCCATGGACTCTTTGGGACCACAAGACGGCTCTGTGCACGCCGAAGGACTGTCGGCCGAGGACTATGCGCTGATAGCTGAGCTGTTGCCCCACGTCGTCTGGATATCGGACGCCGATCGGTTGGTGAAGCACGTCAACTCGTGGGCCGCCGACTACGTGGGGTGGCCGGCCAAGCAGTTGTTCGGATGGAAGTGGGTGTTGACAGTGCATCCAGATGACATCGAACGAGTCCGGCAATCTCGCGACCGCGCCGTCCGGACGAAGACTCCACTCCGCACAGAGCTCCGTATCAAGCGCTTCGACGGGCAGTACCGATGGCACTACGTGAACACAGTGGCCTTTCTCGACGCCTGCGGCGAGATCTACCGCTGGATCGGCATCGCCTTTGAACTGGGGGACACGACTCCCGCCGACGCCGAGCTGCGCGTGGCCGAACGAGAGACGGAGCAAGCCCTGGAATTCCTGAAAACGTTGCAGGCCGATGCGCCAGTCGGTCTCAGCATCGTGGACCGCGAGTTTCGCTATGTGCGCATCAACGAGAACTTGGCTGCGACCAACGCGATGACAGTTGAGGAGCACGTGGGACGGCCGGTCGCCGACGTCCTTCCGGAGCTGTGGCGTCGGGTTGAGCCCTACTACCTCCAGGTGCTCGCGACGGGTCGGGCGCTGGCGAACCTCGAGGTCGAAGGCTGCTCCGCGACACGCCCGGGAGAGGTGCACAGGTGGCGGGAGAGTTGCCACCCCGTAGAAGTGCACGGCGAGATCATCGGAGTGGGTGCAATTGTCACGACCGGATCCTGATCGCCGGCCCTTCGGGGTCGTGTTCGGCGCGTTGTCAGCCGTGACCTCACGACTCATCAGCGCGCAGGCGTGGATCGACGCAACTTTCGACGTCCTGGCATCGGTCGGGCAAGCCACCGGGGCGGATCGGGTCTCGTTGTTCGAGAACTACCGACGCGCCGACAGCCGACTCAGTGCCAAGCTCGTCGGCGAATGGTGCTCGCCTCGAGTCGAACCTGGCTTCGCGAAAGGTTCCGACACCGAGATTGCCTATGGCGAGTCGGTGCTTCCCTTCGGTGAGGAGCTGTCGGTGCACGGGACGATGAGCGGGCGGGTTTCGAGTTTGAAGGGGCCTTCAAGACTCGCGTTCGAGCTTGTCTCGGCCTGCTACGTCGTCGCGTCCGCCGTCCATTCTGCCGATCGGTGGTGGGGCACCCTCTGCCTCCATTATTGCGACCCGGACCCGCACTGGTCCGATCTGGACCAAGAGCTCTTGAAAGTCGTAGCCACTGCTCTCGGCGCGGCGGTCGTCCACCGTGCCCCTGCGCCTGCCGCACAGCACTACCGGGAACTGGTCGAGGAGATCCCGGCGATCCTCTACATCGACGACCTTTCCCGCCTGTACAGCTCGCTTTACGTGGGGCCCCAGATCGAGTCGATTCTCGGAATCCCCCGAGACAAATGGTTGAGCGAGGACGACGCCTGGGAACGGAACATGCATCCCGATGACTGGGCCGAGACGATCAGACAGTACAAGGAGTTCCTCGCCAGCGGTACCGGCGCGCCTCTGGTGCAGGAATACCGGATGACACGACCGGACGACGGCAAGGTCGTGTGGATTCGCGACGAGTGCTCGGCGGTGCTCCCCAAACCGGGTGCTCCCGGCATCGTGAAAGGCGTCATGTACGACATCACCGAGCAGAAGTGCCTGGAGGACCAGCTCCGTGCCGCGGAAGCCAAGCGCCGGGCTCTCATCGAGCAGATCCCCGGCATCGTGTATGTGCTTCCCCTCACCGACAGCGCAGAGGAGCCCTTCGTCTCGGCAGGCGTCGAGGCGGTGCTCGGTTGCACAAAAGAGCAGTGGTTCGACGGGCATTGGTGGCTCGATCACCTTCATGAGGCAGATCGGGATAGAGCCGTCGCGGCCCGCCTGGCGCTGGAGGCAGAAAGCGAACAGGTAGAGATCGAGTATCGGATGCGGCTCGGCGACGGGCGGTTGGTCTGGATCGGTGAGACGGCCGGGGTTCTGATGCGCGAGGAACGAGCCTGGGTGTTGCAGGGCGTTCTGGCCGACATCACCAGGCGTAAGGAGGCGGAGGAGCAGATGACGTTCCTCGCCTACCACGACGTGCTCACCGGTCTGCCCAATCGCGCGATGTTCGACGAACATCTCGCGATGGCCGTCTCCCGGGCGCGGCGACAGACCTGCGCGGTCGCGGTGCTCTACGTCGACCTCGACGACTTGAAGACGACCAACGACTCGCTCGGCCATCGCGTAGGCGACGAGGTTCTCCGGGCGACAGCAACCCGTTTGAGCACCTCTGTCCGCGAACAGGACCTAGTCGCTCGTCATGGCGGCGACGAGTTCCTCGTCATGGTGCCGGATCTCGAGCTAGAACCTCACGCACTGCCGGGCGCGATACCTTCAGCGCCGGCCTCGCGCGCGAGCTCGCTCGTGGTGTCCATAGCCGAGCGCATCTGCGCTGCGATGTGCTCGCCCGTAGAGACCTCTGCGGGGCCGGTGGAGTCAGCAGTCAGCATCGGGATCAGTCTGTTTCCAGTAGACGCGGACAACCCTTCGATGTTGCTTCATCACGCTGACGAGGCAATGTACCGTAGCAAGCAGCGCGGTCGGGGAACGTTCGACATTTACACGAACCAACAATTCGGCTGAGCGGCGCGGTCAGCGCTTCGCGCGAGGTGTCTCAGAGCGACGGTCGGTGGGTGCCTCGGTACGAGAGAGCCAGGTGGCCCGAGGCGATCTTCACGTCGTACGGGCTAGTTGACGACTGCGAGAGTCTTCTTCACCGAGGCAGAGCGCTTGAACTTCGCGTTGCCGTCATAGGTTGCAACCAGCTGGCGATTGCCCGAACGGAATCTGGTAGCCGACAAGCTGCACGAGGCTTTGCCCGACGAGAGCGTAACGCGGCAGTTTGCGCCGGTGATGGTGACCGTCCCGGTCGGCGTCGTGGCGGAGTACTCCGGCGAGACTGTCACCGAAAGGTGCTCGACCTGCTCGTGGCCGTAGAGGACCTTCGTAACAGACAGCTTGAGGGTCGTCCTAGTCGTTGACTTGTTGACAACGAGAGCCTCGTAGCCGAGGTCGAGACCCCAAAACCCGTACCACCGCTGTAGGTAGCGCGAAGACGGTAGGTGCCTGCCACGGTGAAGCTCGTCACACAGGTGGCGGACCCTGACACGAGTGTGACAGCCGCGCATTCGAGAACGGGCGACGAGCCGTTCGAGAACTCGATCGTGCCGATCGCGCTCGCCGGTGACACCGCCGCAGTGAGGGTGACCCTGTCACCAGGAAGAGCCAGGGTTGGCGAGTCGACGAGCGTGGTCGTGGTGGCCGACGACGCGGTGAAGGTCAAGTTGCCCCCATAGGTCGTGCCATAGGCGTTCGCCGCAACGAGCTGGAAGTCGTAGGTGGCACCCGCGTTGAGTCCCAGGAGATCCGCGATCACGCCCACGGTGCTCGCGCCGGATCCGGCGCTCGTAGGCGTCGTGGCCGAGCCGTAGGCGCCGGTCGTGCCGTACTCGAAGTAGTACGTCGCGTCGGACCCGTTCGGGTTCACCGTCCCGCTCAGGGTGGCTGCGCCGGTGGACACACCGGAAGCTGCATCGGTCGCCACCGTCGGTGCTGAACCGGTCGAAGACGTCGTGAAGATCGTATTGGCGCCGTAGCTTGTGGTCCTTGTGTTCGTTGCGACAAGTCGGAAGTCATATGTGATACCGGGGGTGAGCCCTGTGAGGACTGCGGTCACGCCAAGCGCGCTCATGGCCGACCCGGCGCTCATCGAGGTGGTGGCCGATCCGTAAGAAGGGTCGTGCCGTACTCGAAGTAGTACGTCGTAGCCGTCCTGTTCGAGTTCACGGTCCCCTGCAAGCTAGCCGAGGTAGTCGAGACGTCTGTGGCTGCGGCGGTGGACACGCTCGGTGCCGCGCTAGTGCACAGCAGCGGTGCCAGCGCACTCGCATCCGGCGTGCCGAGCCCCGTCGCCATGTCGTAGCCGGTGCCTGCAGGATAAAGGCCCAAATTGCTGCCCTCGAAGTCGTTGTTGCCATCGGTGACATCCTGGAAGGCGCTCGAGAACGAAGAGCTCCCGGCAACGGTGTACAACGCAGGGTTGGCAAAGCCGATCGGTGTGCTTGCACACGAGCTGGACGCGTCGACAAGCGCCGTAAGTGCCGCCCAGAGAGGTGCGGCCGCGCTGGTTCCGCCGGTGCCGATCCACAAGCCGGCGTAGTAGATGACATAGCCGGTGAAGGGATCCGCGTCCGCGCTCACGTCGGGAACCTCCCTGCAATAGAGGCCGGCGCCGGCAGCACACGGATCTCCAGAGGAGTTGGAGTTGATGACATGCAGCGAGGAAGCAGCGTCCGCCTGGTACGACGGCATCGTCCAGCTCGCCGAGATGCCACCGCCGCCAGCGCCGGTGGACGGATCGTCCCAGACGCTCTCAGTCGGCGGAGGGCCGAGGCTCGACAAGGTCGTGCCGCCGACGCCGGTGACAAAAGGCTGGCTCGCGGGATCGTCGACAGCAAGAGATGCTGGTCCGGACCCGCCCGAGCAATCCTCCGACCCGGAGTCGCCGGCCGCGGCGAAAAGGGACTGACCCTGGCTCGCAGCCTGCTCGAAGAGGACGTCCTCGGCAGCGACGAAGGAGGAAGCATCCGGCTCGCACACGCCCCAAGAGGTGGAAATGACCTGAGCCCGATCTGCGCTGACAATGGCAGAGTAGGTGTCGTAGGGGCCGGTTCCGTCGTTCGGACCTTGGTAGACGTCGATGTTCACCTTCGGAGCAAGCCCGATCACGTCTTCGATGTCGAGCGCCGCCTCCCCACTGCCAGCGCCAGTACCTGGACCCGAGTCGATCTCTGTGTAGGTCACATTGGCACTAGTGCCGTAGCACGACTGATAGGCCGAGATATCTGAGCTGAGATTGGGTTCGAGCTCGAAAAGCGCGACCGAGATCCCTGCACCTTCGTCGCCGGCTCCGTACAGGCTCGAGAAGCGGTAGGCCGAGGCGAGCTGGTTTGCGGTGTAGGAGCTGTAGTAACCGCCTGCTTCGGCAGCCGCTGTACATGGCTGCGGCCCACCGGTGCCAACTAGCGGCCCGAAACCCGGTGCGGAGTGTGCAGGCTCGGCCACAAGCCCGAGAGAGTGAGGCAGGTAGAGGTCGTCAAGACCAATCACGCCTTGTACAAGGCGGACCACATCTCCTGGAAACAGTGGCGCGGAAGTGTTCGCAAACGCGATACGGCCGCTCTGCATCTTGTAGCGGCGGAAGTTGGTCGAGAAGGCCCGCCCGAGATGCTCGGCTGTGGCTGTCACCGGGATGCTCAGACGATCGGCCGAGAGCACACCCGGTTGCAGTCCGTCGGCTCGGAGCACCCCCTCGACTTCAGCGACCTCGGTCCTGGTCGGCCCGAAGACCTCAGGAAACTGATCACGCGCCAGATAGTGCCTGTAAAGACGGGAGCCCGGGGTGGAAACGGCATTCGCGAATCGGGCGAGCGCAACGGGATCCCGGGGCTGGAGCACCACCTCGACATGAAGCTTGGTCGTCAACAGGAGCGGGTCGAGCGCCTTTGCTCCCTTGGGCAGACGAGGGGCGGCGCCAATACGCGACGGCGAGGCAAGTTGGCGTCCTGTCAAAGACGCAGCTGCGGTGCTCGTCGGCAGAAGCATCACCGAACCCGCGAGAACCATGACTGCGGCTAGCACGACGGCGGTGGGAATTCGGAAAAAGTCACAGGCACGAGGCCGAAGCCTGGTCGTCGCCCGTTCGGCCTTGATGCTCGGAGCTGTTGCCGCCCCCACCCAGATGCGCGCGGGAACCGCTGAAGCACCGGACGATCGCATCATGAGCCGCGTCTCGGTTCTCGAGGCACGAAATTCCCCACCCGTCTGGCCTCCCTCGCAAATGAGCTGCCCTCAGAGGTTAGTGCGCCGTCCGAGGTGCTCAAGGCACCTCACGGTGTTGCCCTCGACGCGCAGCGCCGTCTGGCTACACGAGCCCCGACCAATCGGCGGCGGTGAGCTCACCGCGATCTCATGGCACAGTCCGGAGGGTGCCGACACCGAGACACCGACAACGTGAATGTGACCAATTTCGCCCGAATCCTGAACCGCGCCCAAGATGGCCGCCCGTCGCCTCTTGACCTTGAGCGTCGTGGTCCGTAAAGTCCGGGCCTCACAACACAAGGGGGGTCATCTCAGTGACAAGTCAGTTCCGCCGTTTGGTCGTTGCACTGTTCGGGCTGGTCGCGGTATTCGCGGGGGCAGTCGGCACGGGAGCGGGACCGGCCGCTGCTGCTCCTGTGGCGCTGCGCGTCGGTTGTAATCACGACTCTTACGCGACCATCGGGGCCGCAGTTCTAGCCGCGTCAAATGGCGACGCGATCCTCGTGTGTCGGGGCGTCTACCACGAGAACGTCGTGGTTCCGTCCTCGAAGAAGCTGTTCATATTCGGCCTCGACAATCCTGTGATCGATGCCACAGGACCTGGTACAGGGCCTTATCCAGGTGTGCAAGTCCTTTCCTCAGGTAGCGAGATCAACGGCCTCACGATCAAGGACGCCTTCGGCGAGGGCATACTCGTCGGATTTGAGCCAGGTGCCGTTGCTGGCCCGGCGATTGCAGACGTGACGATCCGGGACAACACGGTCATCGACAACGACCAGGGCAACCCGACGGGGTTGCCACTCGTTTCCTCGGGTTACGGGCAGTGTGCCGAGACGCCGCAACCTCCCCCAGCCCCTGCCATCCCGGGCGACTGCGGCGAGGGTATCCACCTCTTGTCCGCCAACAACTCCGTCGTCACTGCCAACCGCGTGATCGGCAACAGCGGGGGCATCCTGCTCACCGACGAGAACGGGCCCACCTTCGACAACGTCCTCAGCAACAACGTCGTGTCCGACAACAAGTACGACTGCGGCGTCACCGTGGCGGGGCACAACATATTCGCCCTGGGTGGCGTGTACGACAACGCGATCGTCGACAACTCGATCACGAACAACGGCGTTCTCGGCCAGGGAGCCGGGGTCATCTTCGCAACACCGGTCCCTGGGGGTGCCTACGGTACTGGGGGTGCCACCTACGACAACCTCGTGAAGGGCAACCTCATCTGGGGCAACGGTCTTGGCGGAGTGACGCTGCACAGTCACTCGACTGGTCAGGACCTCAACGGCAACGTCATCGAGGACAACATCATCGGGGAGAACAACCTCGCCCCCGACGCGGACTTCGCATTCGCGAGTCCCGATTTCGTCGATGGCCAGACCACGGGCGTCGTGATCGCCACGCTGTCCGACATCAGCATCACGATCCGGAACAACGTCATCGTGGACGACGTGAACGGCGTGTGGATCGGCGAGGTCTTCGGCGCTTCTGTCACCGCCAATGCAATTGCGTCGAACTCGTACATCGGCGTGATAACTCCTGTGCTCACCGTCACTCACTGATCCGGCCTGCGCATGCCGGTCCTTCCGGGGTCCCGTCGCTGCGGGAACTCCGGA
>Ga0182027_10009823_pt1 | contig 13678 bp, 8 predicted proteins | sample 712E1DmetaG_FD_121300 | JGI IMG/M metagenome (GOLD analysis project Ga0182027, IMG submission 121300) | Permafrost microbial communities from Stordalen Mire, Sweden - 712E1D metaG (Illumina Assembly) | ecosystem: Environmental > Terrestrial > Soil > Wetlands > Permafrost | place: Sweden...
AATGGGCGTCTCGGTGGGGCACTTCATGGCCACGTCGCCCTCATCGGTGTAAAAGTTGTGGACCGGCAGTCCGGTGACCAGGCCGCCGCCTTCCACGCCCCGCATGGCGACGCACATGCCGTATTGCGAGAAAGAGTTGGTCATCCGCGAAGCCAGTGCGAATGCCGCGTTCATCCACAGATACTTCGAATGATCGCTTCCATCCACGTGCTCTTCGTAGTTGAAGTCTTCCACCGGCTTGGTGTCCTTGCCATAGGGGAGCCGGCCGAGAACGCGAGGCAGGGCGAGAGCTACGTAGCGGGAATCTTCCGACTGCCGGAAGCCCTTCCACTTGGCGTACTCAGTGGTATCCAAAATCTTGGCCAAGTCGCGAGGAGCGTCCAGGCTGGTCCAGGACGGCAGGTTGAGCATGTCGGCGCTGGCCGCCGTGCAGAACGGCGCGTGAGCGGCCGCCGCCACATGCGACACCTGTTCCAGGAGTTCGATGTCTTCGGGGTGCTTGCCGAATTCGTAGTCCCCCACCAGGGCGCCAAAGGGAGCGCCGCCGAAGACGCCGTATTCTTCTTCGTAAACCTTCTTGAACATGGCGCTTTGGTCGAATTCCGGCGCCCGCTGCAGATCTTTCAGCAGCTCCTTCTTGCTGCAGTTGAGGACGCGGATCTTGAGCATCGTGCCGGTCTCGCTCTGATCCATCAAATACTTGACCCCGCGCCAGGTGGATTCCAGTTTTTGGAGCGAGGGGTTGTGCATAATCTCGTTCAACTGGATGGACACCAGGTGGTCGATTTGCGCAATGCGGGCGTTGATCATCATTTCCGCATCGCGCGCGATGGTCATGGAGCCGTCGAGGACCTGCGCCACGAACTCCTTCACCAGGTTCTTGCCCCGCTCGCGGGAAGCCGGCTCTACGCCAAAGCGCCCCTCTTCCACAATCTGATCGAGCAGGCTCTTCTCCTGAACTTGTTCGCTGGCAGCCACGGAAGCTTGCGCGCTCTTAGCCTCAGCCATTGGATTCCCCTCCCTTTCCAATTTCGCCCTTCAATTTGTCCAGTTTCTCCGTGTTGCCGACGCTCTCCAGCAACAGCTCTTCCAGCTTGTCGTTGCCCTGCAGACTGCCGCGGAGATCGCTCAGCCGGGTTCGCAGGTCGAGCAGTTCCTTGAGTGGCTTGACCTGACGCGCCACGTTCTGCGGCTCGAAGTCTTCCAACTTGGCGAACTTCAAGTCTACCTTGAGGTTGGCGGCTTCCGGTTCTTCGCTCAACTTGTTTTCCACCGAAAAGCTGAGGTGCGGCTTCATGCCTTCCAGAACCGTGTCGAAGTTGTCGGGATTCACCTCGACAAACTTGCGGTCTTTTAGTCTGGGCAGCGGTTGCTCCGGCTGGCCGGTGAAGTCCCCTAGTACGCCAACCACGAAGGGAAGCTCCTTCAGCTCAATCGCTCCGCCCACCTCGACGTCGTATGTGATCTGTACGCGTGGGGAACGTACCCGATCCAGTTTATGCTGCGTACTTTCTCTGGCCATTAATCCTCCCGAACAAACAGTCGGTATCACACTATACGACCCCGGCGAGAGGAACGTCAAGCGCTTGCGCAAACGGGCTGGTAAAAGCCCTAATAAGACCAAGCCCGTTTTGTATGAAACATCACAAGAGGACCAGGCGCCGCTCGACCAGCTTACGCACTACGGAGCAACACTGCCGCAACACCTGGTCCGGATCGACCTTGACCACCGCGGCGAGATCCCGCGCCAATTCGTCTAAGGTCCGGGCGCCGTCGCATCCACCGAGGAAGCCGGCGACCTGCGAGTCGAGCGCCATAGAACTGGGGAGGCCTCCGGGGCGCCTGAATTGCATCGAGGAGGGCTTCCACTCCCCAGCCTCCAGGCGCAACTGCTGGTCGATATGCGCATCCGGCGGCAGCCTGGGCTTCCAGGCCATCATTTGCTCGACGGAGATATCCGCTTCCAGCTTGTTCTGATTGTCGAACAATTCCACGATGGACTCGCCAAACGGCTGCGAGACGTCCAAGCTGGCCACATCCTCAATGCGGATCCAGTTCTTACCGGATCTCCGCCGCATGGCGAGAATTCCGCCCTGGACCTCTTCGACGCCACGGTCCCGGTAGTAGGCCATCCACTCGTCGAGCCTTTGGTTGGCGGCCAGCGGCGAATACGGCATCATGCGGCCGATGCGCTCGGCGGCATATGCGGCGCCCGAGCGCGTGTAACTGCGTAGCACCCAGGCGTCGCAGCCGGTATCCGTGAGCCATTCCGCCAGGCGGTCGCGCCAGGACTGTCCCCGCACCTGAACCCACTCCAGGGTTATCTGGAGAAATCCGCCCTCGCTGAGGTAGCGCGGCGCGGCCCGGATGAGATCCCTGCAATAACCGTCCAGTTCCAGGCTGTTTTCACAGTAGATCTGGTCGGTGGATGGGGTTACGAAAAACGGCGGGTTGCTCACAATCAGGTCGAACGTCCGGCCTTCAACGGGTTCGAACGTGTCGCCGGTGAGGCATTCGACATTCGTCATGCCGTTGAGCCAGACGTTGAAGCGGGCAAACTCGGTGGCTCGCGGGTTCAAGTCCGTAGCCACAACCTGCCGGCTGTGCCGCGACGCCAGGATGGCGAGGAAACCGCAGCCGGTTCCGAGATCGAGAACCGTCCCCGCGGGCCGCCGGATGGCGAACATCTGCAGCAATCGCGTGGAAGGATTGGGCCAAATCACCATTCCGGAGGCTTCCGGCGACTCCAGCGTACGGGCTGGATCCGCCGCGAACAGAAAGCCTTCGCAGGGCGTCAGCATGACCGTAGGAGTGAGCCGGCCGCCGTCGCGAACCAGCATTCCCATTTCCAGCATCGTCGTGACCACGGAGGCCGGGATGAGTTGCGCGATGGACCCGCTTTCGAGTGGCATGCCCAGGAAAAACCAGCGCAGCAGGGTGTTCAACGCGGTGGGCTCTGCAGTGCGCTCCAGGAGGTCCGGCAGATTGCCGAGCCGTTGCGAGGGCAGTTCGCGCAGCGCCGGGTTCCGCTGGAACTGCTCGTGAGTGAAGCCGGACTCGCGGAAGAACTCAAGCAGCGCTTGTGGATTCGCGGACAGTGGAGTGAGCATCGGGTGTCCTCACGACACTCTAGCGCAGAATGGACGCGGAAACGAAAGATCGTGCGAGGCCGCCGCATGCGCCAGGAACGGCAAGCTTCGGAACTATTTGGCATAACCGGCAAGTTCTGGTACTGTGAATGCGAATGCGGCCACTGCAACCGGTGATCTGGACGAAGGGCACGTTTCTCACCCCTCAACACCTGCAACTCCAGGATCGCTTTCTGGAGAACCTGCTGGAGTTCCACCTGGACAGCCTCGCGTTCCGTCCCTGGGGCTTTGCCACGCTGCAGATCAGCCGGGAAGGTCTTGCCGCCGGCGTGTTCGGCATCACCAAGGCCTCCGGGCTGCTGCCGGACGGCCTGATCTTCGATATACCGGGGTCCGACAGCGCCCCTCCCCCCAAAGGATTGGCTGAATGCTATGAGCCGGACCAAACCACGCTCGACGTGTACCTGGCCGTTCCGCAGTACCGCGAGCGAGGCGTCAACGTAGCTTCTTCCACACGCGAGAGCGGGGCGCGGTATCGGGCGGAAATCGAAGTTTTCCGCGACGAAAACACCGGCCTTTCCGAAAAGCCGATTCAGTTGGCGCGCAAGAATCTGCGATTGCTGGCCGAGGGCGAGAATCGCGACGGCTGCTCAACGCTGCGCGTGGCGCGGGTCCAGCGCAGCGAAACCGGCGTCTTCCAACTGGACCCGAGCTTCGTGCCGCCCCTGGTGGATTTCGCCGCTAACGACCACCTGATCTCGATTGCGCGCCGCCTGGTGGAGATTCTCACCGCGCGGTCCAGCGCCATTTCCGGAATGCGGCGGCAGAAGAACCAGAGTCTGGCGGATTTCACGGCCGCCGATATCGCCAATTTCTGGCTGCTCTATACGGTCAATTCGGCGTTCCCGGTTCTCCGCCACTTATTCGAGACCCGCCGGGGGCATCCCGAAGCGCTGTACAACGCGATGCTCTCGCTGGCCGGAGCGCTCTCCACGTTTTCCACCACCATCCACCCGCGCGACCTGCCGGCCTACGATCACGACAACCTCGGCGTTTGCTTCACGGACTTGGACGAGAAGCTGCGCACGCTGCTCGAAACCGTGGTGCCCAGCAATATCGTTTCGCTGCCGCTGAAGCTGGTCCAGCCGTCCATCTACGCCACGTCGCTCGACAACGACAAGTACCTGGTCAATACCCGCATGTACCTGGCGGTGAGCGCCGAGACCAGCCAGGCGGAGATCGTGGGCAAGACGCCGCAACTGGTCAAAGTCTGTTCGGCAAGCCACATCGAGCACCTGGTGCGGCAGGCGTTGCCGGGCGTGGCGCTGACCTACGTGGCGGCGCCGCCCAGCGCGATTCCGGTCAAGTTGAACCACCAGTACTTCAGCCTGAGCCAATCCGGCCCCGCATGGGAGGCCGTGCAGCGCGCCCGCAACCTGGCGGCTTACGTGCCCGGGGACTTGCCCAACCCTAATCTGGAGCTGATTATTCTGCTGCCGCAAGCGGGGTAGGGCGCGGCGCTAGTGTAGTGGTGTGCGTCCGAAGTTGCGACGTGTATGATTGCGCAGGCAACCGCTCTCTTACGTTCGCGGCTCGGTTCGATTTGCCCGGTTTTGCAGAGCCGCGAACGTAAGAGAGCGGTTGCTCTGGTGTTTCAGGATACTCCGCATTCTGTGTGACGCACTGCACTAGCGCCGCATGAGCAGAAACACGACAAGGCCGCCCGCTAGAAATCCCAGCAGAACCAGAATCGCCATCAGGAGGGGGTTGGCGGCGGGCGCTTTTACCGGCGGCGGTTGCGGCGCGGCGAACTTGGGCGCGGCCGGCTGCGGAAACGCGGGTGGGGCCATCGTCGGAATGGGAGGCGCACTTGGAGCCGCAATCGAGGGCAGCGGCGGCGGCGGCGCGGCGGAAGCGCCGCCCGGGACCGAGGCCAGCGAAATCATGCGCGTGTACTCGCTGGGCCCCTGCTGCGCTACGGGGGCCGGACTTTCGAACGCCGCCGGCGGGATGGCAAACGCCTGGGTGGCGCCGGTTGGAGCGGCCGAACGCGGCGGTGGAGGCGCAGCCGGCTCGCCGACCCTCGTGGCCCCGAATCCGGACGCTTCCGGCAGCGGCGGGCCCTGGGTTTCGGGCGGCGGGGCGTTGAAAAACCGCGTAAATTCGCCCCCTCGCGGCTGGCTTTCTTCCCGCGTGGGCGCGGGCGATTGAAACATGCGGGTGAATTCGCCGGCCTGCGCGGCTGGCGGCGGTGAAGGCGGCCAATCCCCCGGCGCCGGCGTGGACGGCATGGGAGATTGAAACATCCGCGTGAACTCTCCGGGAGAACTGGACGCGGCCGGAGGCGGTGGAGGCGCGGACGGCGTGGCCGGCGCCTGAAACAACCGGGTGAATTCTCCGGGCTCCGATGACGATGGCCGAGACGCCGGCGGCGGACTCGCGGGCGATGCGGCAGGGTGCGGCGACGCCGGAGCAGGCGCCGCCGGGGTTTGAAACATCCGCGTGAACTCGCCCGGCTGCGATTCTGACGGCGAGGGAACCGGCGCGGCGACAGCCGGTGGAGCAGGCGGAGAAGGCTGCGATTCGGGCGGCGCGGGCGCGGGAGACGGCGGCGCTGGTTCCGCCGCCAACGACGCAAACATACGGGTGAATTCCCCCGGCTCGGAAGCGACCGGCGGCGCGGGCGGCGGAGGAGTGCCTGGCGCTGCCATCATCTGGCCGGTGGGCATCGGCTGCGCCTCCCGAAACATGTCGGCGAATGCACCGGGCTCGGCTGGCGGGAGCGCGGCCGGCGGAGCCGGAGCTGGCGGAGCCGAAGGTGGCGGCGCGGTGGGAATTTTCCATACGCCGGCGCGACTAAGCTTCCGATCTTCCATCGCCGCCTGTTCCTGGTCCTTGAGCCACTCCGACAAATGTTGGAAGGGCGGGGCCGCCGTGACAACGAACTGAGCGCCTTCCTTGTCGGTCCCGACTTCGACGATCCGGGCCTGGCAATTCGCCGGAAGATCCCGCAGCCGCGCCATCAGCCCCTGGTTCTCCGCGGTCTTTGGGTCCCCCAGCAAGTGAACGGTCACCTCGCGCCCGAGGCCGCTCCGCCTGCCCCGGAAGCTTTTTGGACCTTCCCCGGGCACCGCTTCGATCAACTCGTACTTTTGAGACACGTCCATGGGGGCTCCGCCTTCATCCGACATCTGACATCGTACCGCGCCCTCTTCCGGGGCGCATCTCAAAATCGACGCTATATCCCGCCGCCTATGGTACCCTAACCGGGACGGGCCTATGAACTTGCTTTCGAGGGTGGTCTGGTCGGAAGGCATGTGCCTGGAACCGCACCATTTCCAGGTACAGAACCGCTACTTCGAAGACGCCATTCAGTTCGCTACTTCGTCGCTCTGGTTTGCTTCGTACGGCTTGGCAGGCGTGGAACTGGACGCCGAGGCGCTCCGCAACGGAACCGTTTCGCTGCTCCACGCGCGCGGGGTTTTCCGCGACGGTCTGCCCTTTCACATGCCGGAAAGCGATGCGCTGCCGGAGCCGCGAGCCATCGCCGACCTGTTTCCGCCCACCCGCGACGGCATCGTCGTCATGCTCGCGATCCCGCCGCGCAGACCGGGCGGCGTCAACTGCTCGCTAACGGAAGAGGGGGCCGCGGAGGCCCGCTACACCGCCCAACCGCGCGTCCTGCACGATGAGAATACCGGCGCCGACGAACGCACGGTGCAGCTCGGCCGCAAGAACCTGCGCCTGTTGCTCGATACCGAGCCGGCCGGCGACCTGCTCGCGATGCCGATCGCGCGCGTGTTGCGGGATGGCGCCGGCCACTTTGTGTACGACGCCAATTTCATCCCGCCGGTGCTGCGTATATCTGCCTCCACCCGGCTCATGCTGCGCGTGCAGCGGCTCATCGAAATCCTGGACGACAAGAGCGCCGCCATCGGCGGCAACGCGCGCAACACGGCGGGCGGCTCGGCGGAGTTCTCCACTCGCCAGATCGCCAGTTTCTGGCTGCTGCATGCCGTAAACTCGGCCCTGACGCCGCTGCGCCATCAGCTCATCGCCAAGCGCGGCCATCCCGAAGAGCTGTTCGTCGAGATGTCGCGCCTGGCCGGCGCCCTGTGCACCTTCGCTCTCGATGCGCACCCGCGCGAGCTGCCGCTGTACGATCACGACAACCTGAGCGATTGCTTCGACGCGCTTGACCGCCACATTCGCGCGCACCTGGAAATCATCGTCCCCACCAACTGCGTGTCGATTGCGCTGAAGCCCGCGGACGATTGCTACTTCGAAGGCGACATCACCGACCAGCGCTCGCTGGGCCGTTCCCGGTGGCTGCTGGCCATCCGCGCAGGCATGGGTGATGCCGACCTGATGGTCAAAGCGCCGCAGCTCATCAAGGTGTGCAGCCCGGTCTTCGTGCGGGAACTGGTGAAACGCGCCCTTCCCGGACTCCCGCTGACTCATTTACCAACGCCTCCCCCGGCGGTTTCCGCCCGGGTGGAGACGCAATACTTCGGCCTTGGCAAAGACGGCCCATGCTGGGAACACATGAGCAAGACGCGTAAGGTGGGAGTGTACGTTCCCGGCGAGTTTCGCGATCCCGAAATTGAGATTCTAGTCGTGCTGGAAAACTAATATGTCCCCTTCAGTCGCCACCCGCAGGCCGGAAAACCTGCCGCTCATTTTCCAGGAAGTCTTCACCGCCATCGAACGGCTGCGCTCGGGCCGCCAGGCTGTCTCCGATTCGCAGGCCTTCCGCCATCACACCCGCGAGGCCCTCAAGACCGCCGCCAACCAGGCGCTGGCCGCCGGCTATCCCTCCGAGGACGTCAAGTTCGCCACCTTTGCCACGGTGGCCTTTCTGGACGAATCCGTGCTCAATTCGCGGAACCCCGTGTTCACCGGCTGGCTCAGCAAGCCGCTGCAGGAGGAGCTGTTCGGCACTCACATCGCGGGCGAGGTTTTCTTTCAGCACTTGCAACAACTCCTCGGCCGAAACGATTCCGCCGACCTGGCGGATGTGCTGGAAGTCCACTATCTCTGCCTGCTGCTCGGTTTTGGCGGGCGCTACAGCGTGGGCAATCGCGGAGAGCTGGCGCAAGTCATGAGCCTCACCGGGGAAAAGATCCGCCGCATACGCGGCCCGTTCGGACCGCTTTCGCCGGCTTCCATGTTCCCCCAGGAAAGCGTGCGCAGCCGCTCGGACCCGCTGGCGCGAAAGCTGGGCTACGTTGCCCTGGCGTGCGCGGTATTGATGTTGCTGCTGTTCGGCGGCTATGCCTTGGCCTTGAGTTCGGGAGTGTCGGCGATTCAGAAGATCGCCGCGCAGGGGTGAAAAGGAGATCCACATGACCACTCTCTTCATTTTGCTCGCGGTTGTGGTGGTGGTTCTTATCGTCCTGGTCATTCTCTTCTACCTGAGGAAGAAGAAAGCCAAGGCCGCCGCGGATCGGGCTGGACAGCCGGCGGCGCCGGGCGCGGATGAAATTACTCTGCTGGCGCGCGCGGCCGAGGCCAAGCTTTCCGCTTCCAAGATCGAACACGGCGCCAGGATCGGCGACCTCCCGGTTTATATTCTGATGGGCGAATCCGGCGGCGCCAAGACCAGCATCATGCTCCACTGCGGTCTCGATCCGGAACTGCTGGCCGGCCAAGTCTATCAGAACGCCGATGTGGCCCCGACGCGCGCCGCCAACCTGTGGTTCTCGCGTCGCTCCATCTTCGCCGAGGCGGGCGGCAAGTTGTTGGCGGAGAGCGCCCAGTGGAGCCGCTTCGTACGCGCCCTGCGGCCGCGCTCCTCGGTATTCCGCAAAGGCGGGCAGGCGCCGCGCGCGGCGGTGGTCTCGGTCGATTGCGAGGCCTTCACGCGAGCCGGCGCGCAGGAAGCCCTGGCGAACGCCGCCCGCACCTTGCGCGCCCGTCTGGGCGAGATTTCCCAGGCGCTCGGCATCAATCTCCCGGTCTATGTACTATTCACCAAAATAGACCGCCTGCCGTTCTTCACCGAGTACGTGCGCAATTTCAGCGATGACGAAGCCACGCAGGTGCTCGGCGCGACTCTCCCGCTATTCGCCGGCCGCGCCGAGGGAGTGTACGCCGAAGAGGAGACCGCGCGCCTGACCGCCGCCTTCGAGGGGCTGTTCCGGTCGCTGGCGGACGCGCGGCCGCAGTTCCTGACGCGCGAAACCGACCCCGCGAAGTCCCCCGCCACCTACGAGTTTCCCCGCGAGTTCCGCAAGATCCGTCCCGCCGCCGTTCAGTTCCTGGTGGATCTGTGCCGGCCTAGCCAGTTGAGCGTGGGGCCGATGTTGCGCGGGTTTTACTTCACCGGCGTGCGGCCGATCATCGTCAACGAAACCGCTCCCGTCGCCGCCGCGGCCCAACCGCAGCCGGGCGGCTACGGATCGGTCGCCGGCGCCACCGGCATTTTCACGGCGGGCGGGCGAGCGCAAGCCGCCGCGGCCCCGCCGCCGCAGGTGGGCGGCGCGCGCAAGGTTCCGCAATGGCTCTTTCTCAGCCGCTTCTTCAACGATATTCTGCTCTCCGACCGGACCGCGATGGGCGCCAGCGGCGCCAGCACCAGGACGAATTTCGCGCGGCGCATGCTGTTTCTGGCGGCGGCGGCGCTGTGCCTGCTGCTGTCGATCCTGTTTACGGTTTCGTTCTTCAAGAACCGCGGGCTTGAGACGCGCGTGCGCACGGCGGCCGAGAGCCTCGCGGCCTCCGGCCCGGCTGGCGTGAACCTGGCGCCGGCCGACAGCCTGCGCAAACTGGAGACGCTCCGCCAGTCGCTCGAGTCGCTGATCGAATACCGGCGTGACGGCGCGCCGGTCTTCTACCGCATGGGCCTTTACGCCGGGAACAGTCTCTATCCCGAGGCGTGGCGCATCTATTTCGACCGCTTCCGCCAGTTGCTGTTCCTGCAAACGCAGAACGCCATGCTGCAAGCGTTGCGCGGCTTGCCGTCCACCCCGGGACCGGAGTACGGACCTACCTACGATGCGCTGAAAGCCTATCTCATCACCACGTCCTACCACGAGCACAGCAGCCGGCAGTTTCTTTCGCCGGTTCTGATGAAGTGGTGGGCCAACGATCGCACGGTGGATCCGGAGCGCCAGCAGCTCGCCCAAAAGCAATTCGATTTCTACTCCGACGCGCTCAAGGACGAGAATCCCTACGCGAAGGACAACGACGCTGCCGCGATCGACAGAGCGCGCCGCTACCTGGCCCAATTCGCCGGCGCGGAGCGCGTCTACGCGTTCATGCTATCGGAGGCCGGGAAGACCAACCCGCCCATCAACTTCAACCGCCAGTTCGCCGGATCGGCCGAAGTGGTGCTGGAGCCGGTGGAGGTGCCCGGCGCATTTTCCAAAGGCGGCTGGGCGTTCATGAAAGACGCCATTAAGAACGCCGACCGGTACTTCAGCGGCGAGCAGTGGGTTCTGGGCGAACAAGCATCCGCCAACATCGATCTCGTCAAGCTGGAGCAGGATTTGCGCGCCCGCTACAACGCCGACTTTATCGAGCACTGGCGCAACTACATCAAGTCGGCTTCGGTGGTGCGCTACGCCGGTCTGGCGGACGCTTCGCAGAAGTTGATGAAGCTATCCGGCAACCAGTCGCCGCTGCTTGAGTTGTTCGCGCTGGCATCGCAAAATACGTTTTTGGACGATCCGGCAGTGGCGCAGGTCTTTCAGCCGGTGCAGACGGTAGTCCCGCCGGGCAGCACGGACCGTTACATCCTGCCGCCCAACCAGAACTACGTCAACGCGCTGGTGACGCTGCAAGCATCCCTCGAAGCGATCGCCGGCCAGGGCGGATCCCCCAGCGACGCGGCGGCCGCTCCCACGCTCACCAACGCCACCCAAGCCAAGGTCACCACCCGCCAGATGGCGCAGGCCTTCCGCATCGATTCGGAAGGCCATATCGAGAGCGCAGTGCAGAAGCTGCTCGAAGACCCCATCGTTTACGTGGAGGGCATGCTCCGCGCGCTCGGCCCGGCGGAGCTGAATGCCAAAGGCAAGTCGCTGTGCGGTCAGTTCCGGGCGGTGCTGGACAAGTTTCCCTTCAAGCCCGACGCCAAGGTGGAGGCCAGCGTCGCCGAAGTCAACGGCCTCCTGCGCAAGCCCGATGGTTCTCTCTGGAGCTTCTACGATCAGAACCTGCAAAAGCTATTGGTCAAACAGGGATCGCAGTACGCGGCCGGCCCCACGGGGGGCGTGAACCCGGCGTTCCTCACCTTCTTCAACGCGGCCGCGCAATTTTCCGATGCGATTTACGCCGACGGTTCGCAAGATCCGCATTTTACCTACACGTTGACGCCCGAGCCCTCCGATGGCATCCAGAAGGTGGACCTGTCGATCGACGGGCAGAGCCTCAGCTACTCGGGCGCGGGCGCCCCGAAGCGGTTCACCTGGCAAGCGGCAGGCGCGCACAGCGTGAAGGCCGAGTATTCGCAGGGCGGACCGGACAACGCCTTTTTCGAGCGCGACGGCCCGTGGGCCATCTTCCACTTCTTCGACGATGCCGACCACCGCACGCCGTCCGGCGCCGGTCAAACCATGGAATTCGTTATGAGCCAGCGCAACCAGCCCTTGATGTCCAACGGCAAACCGGTCGTCGTCCGCCTCGGACTCGATATGGCCGGCGCGCCGGCGGTCTTCCAGCCCGGCTTTTTCAGCCGCTTCGCCTGCGTAACCGACGTGGCGAAGTAGGGAGTAGTTTTTGCGCCGGCGGATGCCCGCAAGAAAGCGGGCATGGCAGGCCGGAGGCCCACTCCACAGAAGGGGAGTATTTATGTCCGAACGCATCTCAAGAGCCTCGGTCAACCTGGATGTCGGCGCGGAAGCGCAGCCAATTCGAAGCGCTCCGGAGGCCGAAACGCCGTTTCGTATCCTGGTCCTCGGTGATTTCAGCGGGCGCGGGCTTCGCGGCGAACGGGCCCCCATTGCCGGGCGCCGCCCAAAGGCAGTGGACTGCGACAACTTCGACGACGTGCTCTCGTCGCTTTCGCCGTCCGTCCGTTTGCCGGAAGCGGCCCTCGGCTTCCGCGCGCTCGACGACTTTCATCCCGACAGCATCTATCGGCGCGCCGATCTTTTCCAAAAGCTTGCGGATCTCGGCCATCGCCCCGCGCCCGCTCCGGCCGCGGCTCCGGTAAATCCCCGGCCCGATGTGCCCGTGGGTCCGGCGTCGGGCCGAAGTCTCCTGGACAGCATGATGGACCAAGCCGACGACAAGCCGGCTTCCCGGGCGGCGGCGGAACGCGACCCGCTCGCGGCATTCCTCATGCGCGCGGTCGAGCCTCACTTGGCGCCGCGTGAGGATCCCCGGCAACTGGAATGGGCCTCGCGCGTGAATGACGCCGCGGGCCAACAGATGCGCGCCATCCTCCACAACCCGCATTTCCAATCGCTCGAAGCCGCCTGGCGCGCACTTGCCATGCTGATCGCCCGGCTCCAACCGGACGCCGAGCTTAAGATCTACGTGTTCGACGCCACGCTGGAAGAATTGATGGCGGGGGCCCCCTCGCTCGAACCCTGCTTCGGCGGCTTCGAGGACCCCTGGGCGCTGATCGTGGGCAACTTCGTATTCGGACAGACCGCCGAGGATGCCGCCCGCCTTCGCTCGCTGGGACGCCTTGCCGCCCGGTTGGGCGCGCCGTTCCTGGGCGAAGCCGAGCCGCCTTCCGATCCCGAACCCGGCGCGCATTGGCGGGAACTGGTCCGGTCTCCGGAGGCCCGCTGGATCGGCCTCGCCTTGCCGAGATTCCTTCTGCGCCTGCCCTATGGCAAGGACACTTCGCCCGCCGAGCAGTTCGATTTTGAAGAGATGCCGGAGAGCGTCCACGCCAGCTATTTATGGGGCAATCCGGCCTTCTTTTGCGCCTGCGTCCTGGGCCTGGCCTTTCGCAGCGAGGGCTGGGCGCTGCGCCCCGCGCTCCATCGCCAGATCGGAGGGCTGCCGCAGCACATCTACCGCGTGGATGGCGAATCCGTTGCCAAACCCTGCGCCGAAGCGCTCCTTATGGATGCCGATGCCGAGTTTATTTTGTCCAATGGGTTCATGCCGCTCCTTTCCATGAAGGACCAGGATTCCGTCCTCCTGCTGCGCATGCAGTCCATCGCCGATCCCCCCGCGCCCCTGTCCGGAAGGTGGGGCCGCGGCTAGCTGATTCCACTTGTGTCCGGCGGCCGGGTAGAGCATGATATTGCATGAGGTCGAATATGCTCCGTTTATCCAGAATTTGCTCCGTTTTGGTGGTTTTGTCGCTGGCAGTGTGCGCCAGCGCCCAGGAAAAGAAGCGGGTGGCCGTGATGGACTTCGATTACGCCACCGTGAAGAGCGGCCTGTCCGCCGAGTTCGGAGCCACCGCCGACATTGGGAAAGGCATTGCGGACCTGTTGGTGGACCGGCTGGTCAATGGGGGCGTCTACTCGGTCATCGAGCGCAAAGATCTCGACAAGATCGTCGCCGAGCAGAACTTCTCCAATAGCGACCGCGCCGACGCCAACTCGGCCGCCAAGATCGCCCGCATCCTGGGCGTGCAGTCCATCATTATCGGTAGCATTACGCAATTCGGCCGCGACGAT
>Ga0182027_10009825_pt1 | contig 13676 bp, 9 predicted proteins | sample 712E1DmetaG_FD_121300 | JGI IMG/M metagenome (GOLD analysis project Ga0182027, IMG submission 121300) | Permafrost microbial communities from Stordalen Mire, Sweden - 712E1D metaG (Illumina Assembly) | ecosystem: Environmental > Terrestrial > Soil > Wetlands > Permafrost | place: Sweden...
AAGAAGGTGATCGTCAAGCGCCTCAACTCCATCCAGAACATCGGCGCCATGGACGTTCTGTGCACGGACAAGACTGGAACGCTGACCATGGACCGCGTGGTGTTGGAGAAACACTGCGATGTCCAGCTCGACGAGGACGACGAGGTCCTCATGCTGGCATACCTCAACAGTCACTTCCAGACGGGTCTCAAGAACATCCTCGACCGCGCTGTGCTCGCGCACAAAGAAGAGATCCACGACCAGTTCAGGGTACCCGAGTACCTCAAGCTGGACGAGATCCCGTTCGATTTCGCGCGGCGGTTGATGTCGGTCGTGGTGGAAACGCCGAGCAAGACGGCGCGCCTTATTTGCAAGGGCGCACCCGAGGAAATTTTCAAGCGCAGCTCGCACTTCGAATACGACGGCGAAGTCATGCCCATGGAGACCGTCCTCATCGAGGATCTGCGCGAGGAGTACCGCCGGCTGTCCGCCGATGGCTTTCGAGTTCTGGCTATCGCATACCGCGATGTGGAGCGCAAAGCGGCCTACGCCAAGTCCGACGAGTGCGACCTGGTCCTGCGCGGATACATCGCCTTTTTCGATCCGCCCAAAGAAACCACGGCGCCGGCGATCGCGGCGCTCCGTGAGCGCGGCGTGACGGTCAAGGTCCTCACGGGCGACAACGAGCTGGTCAGCAAGAAGATCTGCCACGAGGTGGGAATTCCGACCGATCACATGCTTTTGGGCGCCCAGATTGAGGGCATGTCGGACGCCGATCTCGCGGCGGTCGTCGAGCAAACGACGCTTTTCGCGCGCCTTGCGCCCGCGCACAAACACCGCATTATTCTCGCCTTACAAAGCAAGGGCCACGTAGTCGGCTTCCTCGGCGACGGCATCAACGATGCCCCGGGCTTGCGCGCCGCCGACGTCGGTATTTCGGTGGATTCGGCGGTCGATATCGCCAAGGAGTCTGCGGATCTCGTGCTCTTGGAGAAGAGTCTGCTGGTCTTGGTCGATGGCGTTCTCGAAGGGCGCAAGGTCTTCACCAACATTCTCAAGTACATCCGCATGGGGGCCAGCTCCAGCTTCGGCAACATGCTTTCCGTGGTGGGCGCCAGCGCCTTCCTGCCGTTCGTGCCCATGATCCCCATACAAATTCTGACCAACAACTTGCTCTACGATTTCTCGCAGGTGCCCATCCCGGCGGACAACGTCGATCCCGAACAGACCACGCGCCCGCGGCCCTGGTCGATGAACGAGATCACCAAGTTCATCCTCCTCATCGGGCCGTGCAGCTCGGTGTTCGACTACACGACCTATTTCCTGATGTACTACGTGTTCGGCGCCAACAATCCTGCCCACGCCTCGCTGTTTCAGACCGGCTGGTTTGTCGAGTCGCTCATCACGCAGACCCTTATCATTCACGTCATTCGCACCAACAAGTTGCCGCTCTTGCAGAGTCGCGCGAGCTGGCCCATGAGCGTCACCACGCTTCTCGTCATGGCGGCCGGTTTGTATTTGCCGTTTTCACCCGTGGCAGGCGCACTCGGCTTCACACCGTTGCCGGCGCTCTACTGGCCGTTCCTGCTCGTCACCGTGGTCTGCTATGTCGCCCTAACCCAGGCCGTGAAGTCCTGGTTCCTCAAGAAGGCGTGGAGTTAGTTGGGGCTATGTTACGTAGCTCGTGATATCGAGGCGACCGTCCTTGGCGCAACTTATGCGAAGGCGCGCTCCGCGATGCAAACGACCGGCGACGATATCACCCGCCAGCGGGCCTTCGACCAAGCGCTCAAAGGCGCGGCGTAACGGCCGAGCGCCCAGGCTGCGGTCGGTTTCCGTGCGCAAAACCTGGGCGATCACGGAATCGTCGATGGCGAAGTCAATGCCGCGTTCGGCTTGCAAGCGCTGGCATGAATCGCTCGCGATGCGCGCGACGATGGCACCAAGCTCAGACTCCGACAGAGGCGCGTAGCACAGCACCTCGTCGATGCGATTCCAAAGCTCCGCAGGTAGGCGGCTGCGCGCCAGCGCCACGATGGTGTTGGTCGAAGGCGCCCGCGATCGTCGATAGCACTCACTGCCCAGGTTGGAGGTCATCACCACCGCCGCGGAGGAGAAATCCACGGTGCGGCCGCGCCCGTCGGTCAGGCGGCCGTCTTCCAGTACTTGCAGGAGCACAAGCAGGACCTCGCGACTCGCCTTTTCCAATTCGTCGAGCAACACCACGGACGCCGGACGCCTACGAATGGCCTCGGTCAGCTGGCCGCCGTCCTCATGTCCGACGTAGCCCGGTGGCGAGCCGATGAGTCGCGCGATGGAATGGGATTCGTTGTACTCGGACAGATCGATGCGAACCAGGGCGGATTCGCCGTCGAACAGCGCCTCCGCGACGGCGCGCGCCGTTTCTGTCTTGCCGACACCAGTCGGGCCGAGCAAGAGAAAAGATGCCAGCGGTTTGTGACCGCGAAATCCGGCGTAGCTTCGGCGAAGGACTGCCACGATTTTCGCGCGCGCATCGTCGTGACCGACCACCCGCTCGGCGAGCCGTTCGTCGAGCGATTGGAAGCGTTCGTCGTCGTCGCGCAGGAGCTGGCTGGCCGGGATGCCCGAAGCATCGCCAACCACGGCAGCTACGTCGTGCGCCGAGATCACAGCCTGTCCGAGGCGCTGCGCGCGTGCGACCGCTACCTCCGCGATGGAGAGAGCCCGTCCGGGTTGAGCGCGCTCGGAGGGATACCGGACGGAAAGCCGAAGCAAGCATGGTCCGACGTCGGGCGCGAAGGTCGCGCTTGCCGAACCGGCCAGCGCTTCCAACCCGACTTCTATCATCTCGAGCAGCTCCGCTGGTTCTGAGGCTGAAAGTACGACCGTCTCTGAGCCGTTCGACAAATCGGAACTGCCAACCTCGATGCGACGCAGATCGGCCGGCGTCAGCGCGAGTATCCAACGTCGGCCGGAGCTCGCCGTGGCGAGCAACTGGAGCGCGCCATCGCCGCCCTCGGGGCCAAGCCAGGCGGTGCCATCCAAGACGATCGGCGCGTCCGCCGGAGCGCGACGGTGAAAGGCGTGCAAGAGCGCGCCCGCCGAGGACGGGGAACCGAAATTTCCCGCCGGGAAAAGAGGCGGCTGCAGGCTGGCAGCCGAAAGCGCCGCCATGAGAGACGATCGGCCAGAACCGGGCTCCCCGACGACAAACACGACACGCGCCGTCTTGGCCTGCAGCAGATCGAGCATGCGGCCCAGCTCGCGCTCGCGGAAAAGCACGGGGACGCGTGGAGGATCCACAGGAAGAAGGTCCCACGCAGCGCATGCAACGGCCTCCGCTGCACGTTCCTGCAAGCACTCTCCGGGCAGGCCGACTGTCTGGTCATCAGTTGGCGGGACCAAGGTCGCCGGTAGCCGACCGGCGGCAAGCCCGGCCGCCGTGCGAGACGATCGTCGTTCAAGGTGGGCACCAGGTCCGGTCAGGGCGCGCATCACCAGCCCGCGCAGCTTGGCCGGGTCAGTCCCAGTCAGCGTGAGAGCTTCAATGGCCGATCCGCCGCTGCGTAGAACGGCGAGGAGAAGATGGAGAGACGATGTTTGCGTAGCGGCGAGTCCCGTAGCAATTTCCTGGCTCGCCCGCTCGATGGCCGCGGGATCGATGGCGTGATCGAGGTGTAACTTTCCGACTAGGACTTCGATGGTGGCCGATGTGATGCCGCGCTCGGCGAACAAACGAGCGGCCCTTCCACCCGCGCGCAGCATGCCAAGTAGGATGTCCACTGTGCTTAGCCCGCGCCCAGCGAGCTCGGCCAGTCGACGCGCCTCGACCATGGCGGCCCGATGATCCGCGCTAACCTGAACATCCGGGCCAGCCTCAAGACCCGAGAGCGAGTTCAAGGTGGCCTTCAAAGCTCCCGACATTCAAGAATAGGCTAACAGGGCGGGCGTATCCGTCAAAAAAGCCCTGTTCTTCCTGCCCCCAAAGCGGCTAGATTTGATGCCCTACCAAATCACCACACGAGGATTGCGATGTTGAAGTTCAATCGTGTCGTAGCGTTCGTTCTTGGAACCCTTCTGTTTTCATCGGCGGCCCAGGCGGCCAAGCCAGAGGATGTTTTTAAGGGCCGAATCGTCATCACGGACAGCCGACTGCCGTCGCGCTTTCCGTCTGAAGGCGCGTTCGTGGCGGCCATCCACCACGCCTCCATCGACAAAGTCTGGCCCAAAGAGGAGAAAGGGAACGACCACGCGGTGTGGACCTTCGAGTACATTGCCTTCTTCGCCAGGCCGCTGAACGACAACGAGATCACCGTGAAGTTTTGGGAGGTCGGCGGCGGTTCGCAGCGTTTCGTGGCCGGCGATGAGCAGTACACCCGCGAGCGGGGCAGCCGTATCTTTTCCGCCAGCATCACGGTGGCAAAGCCGGAATTCGACACCAACAAGCAGTACCTCATGACCATTGAATCCGGGACACGCGTGCTCGCTCAGACGAAGTTTTGGCTGCGCGGAAAGGGGCCGAAGTACAGTGGTAAGGTCGAGTTCTCTGACGAGGAAGCTAGACAAAAATAGCAGTTGCTGCGTTCGTCCTGGTAAACTTCAAGTGGCTATCGCCATCTGTCGATGGCCGACATGTTCTCTGGACAGGTCAAGGATCGCCGCGCGGCGCTTCTGGGCATAACTACAGAGCTGGAGCTTGAGAGAGGACCACGTGGAATCCTACAAAAGAACTCTGACAGCGGCTTTTCTTGGGATGGTGTCGATGCTGGGCTGCAAGGGTGGGGGAAGTGACGAATTGACGAGTCGCTTGAACGAGGCGAACGACAAAGTCGTGGCGTGCAAGAAGGACGTCAACGACCTCAAGAATCAGAACGCGGAGCTCAAGCAGAAGCTGGCCCAGGCGATGGCCAGCCCCAGCCGCGTGCAGTTGACCGATCCCGATATTCTGAACCTGATTGCCGAAATAAAGAGCAAGCGCGCGGGGGAAGACGGCGACATCGTGCTCGGCAAGGGCGACCTCAATCCCAAAGAGGCGAGTCGCGTGGTGAGGCAAGGCGCGCAGGCCTTGCAGAAGTGCTACGAGCGCGCGCTTAAGAAAAACTCCGCTCTGCAGTTTCAGTCGGGGCTGAGCGTGCTGCTGGAGCTCACCGTGAAGCCCACCGGTCTGGTGAAGGGCATGAGCCTCGCGCCTCAAGTTGATAGCGAGATGACCGAGTGTATTCGCACGACGGTTTCGCGCTGGAAGTTCCCGCCGTTTTCGGGTGAAGCTGTCGTTGTCACGCAGAAGCTGACGCTCACACCGAAGAGCTGATAGCGCCGCTCGCGGTGCCAGAACGACGAACCGCCAACGCACGGTCTAGCGAAAAGAGATAAACCAGCTCGGATTTTCGTTGGCCGGCGAGAGTTACGAGACGTGGGTGAACCCGTCGCCTTCGTCGTCGCCGCTAGTTGGGACGGTCGCGAGTCAACTGCGCGGTGGTCGTCAGCTCGCTGCAGCCGAGGCCGACATCGCGAATGGCTTGACAAAGTTTTTGGTAGCGGGCCTCCACAGGCTTGTCCGCAGTGCGGGGCCGCTTTCCCGGATCGTTCACAGTCAAGCGCATCGAGGTGAGCGAGCTGGTGTCGACGTTCATGGTGCGCGAAAGCGCGTAATAGAGCACGGCGATGCGGTGGGGATAGTGGCGTGCCGGACCACGATCGATGTAGCGCGGACCGTGGTTGTAGTGTGCCCAATAGGCATGCGTCTTGTGGGCGCACGGCACATGTTTCTGTATCGTTCGCAAAACTCCGTGGCTGTCGCGCGTGTGAATCGTCACGTTGGTGATTCCGCCGCCGTCGCGCCAGTAGGCGAGCTCACGCGCACCGATGTCGATATTGGTCACCGGATCCATGACCTCTTGCCATGGCAATCCCCGCACGTTGCCGTTCACGCAGCGGCCGTGCCCATCGACGATACAGCGGATTCCCATGAGCCCACCGTCCTTGGCGTAGATACGGCCCGCCTTCACCGTCGTGCGGAACGCCTTTTCGTTCATGTCGCTTTCATTGATCATCACGGCGAGGATCAGCGACGGTGGAAGGTCGTAGCGTTTCGAGGAATCGAGCACGGCGTGGGCGATGCGCGCGCAGAAGCCTGGCTTCCATGGGGACGTTCGCCATCGCACGCGATCTTTCACGTCGCAGACGGTGGCGGTCAAACAAGACTCGCTGGGCATTTCGCTTCCGATGTTTCCGCTCCCCTTGCCGGGCGTCGGGCTCCTGACGGCAACATCTGGCCGTGCGTCATGGGACGGCATCGCCAGCGGAAACGCCATCATGCCTGCAAATGCGGCGATGGCCTGAGTTACGGAATTTTGACCGAAAGCGGGTAACACTCAGATTCCTTTGAACCACCTAGAGGCTGAAACTTACTTCGGCGTAGATGCCGGTATCTCAACTCCGGTCCGCGTGCGGCGAAGCCCGGAGGGAAAATAGGTCGGTCGAAAAAACATCTTTACTTTGAGTTTGGCGGTCAGTCAACCAGAAAAGATCCGAGAGGAATCTGCTGCGTGGCACAGCTGCCACGATTCCCGTAAGGTCTTCGGCGGATTCTTTTCCCGCCATGAGCAGAATAGCAGACGTATTTATTCCTCTCGATGCACGCGACGAACCCTTGGAGCGAGCGGTTTCTCGCGTGCTTGGAATTCCGTTGAGCTCCATACGCGCGGTCCGCGTGCTTCGTCGATCCCTCGACGCTCGCAAGGCGCAGACGATCGGCTATCGCCTGCGCGTGGAGGTGATTCGCGATGGAGAAAGTGATCCGGTGGTGGCGCCTGTTGCCGCGCCCATGTGGCCGCAATCGATTCCTTGTCCGCGCGTGGTGATTGTTGGTTCAGGACCCGCGGGATCGTGGGCCGCGCTTCGTCTCGCCGAGGCTGGTGTTCCGTCGACGATTCTCGAACGTGGCAAGCCCGTGCAGCCGCGACGGCACGATCTCGCAGGCGTGCAGCGCGGCCGGCTGGATGTGGATTCGAATTACTGTTTCGGCGAAGGCGGTGCTGGCACGTACTCCGACGGAAAACTTTACACACGCACCAAGGATCGCGGCGCCGTGGATGGCGTGCTCGCGGATCTGGTCAGGTTCGGCGCACCGTCGGACATCACCGTTGAATCGCGACCGCACGTCGGATCCAATCGCTTACCCAAGGTGCTGTCCGAGTTGCGGACATGCTTGGAGAGCCGAGGAGTGACGTACAAATTCTCATCGGTGTTTGCCGGGATCGTCGCCCGCGACGGACGTGTGCGTGGCGTGCGCACGCGCGACGGCGAGGAGGTTTCCGCGGATATTGTCGTCTTGGCTTGCGGTCACTCCGCGCGGGATGTGTACCGCTGGGCTGCTGACGCTGGTGTGGCCATCGAGCGCAAAGGCAGTGCCGTGGGCGTCCGCTTGGAACATCCTCAGCCGGTCATCAATCGCATCCAGTACGGCAAGGCCGCGACCGACGAGAGGTTACCCCCGGCCTTTTATGAGGTGAGCGCGATGGGGGCGGATCGCGGGGTTTACAGCTTCTGCATGTGTCCGGGCGGATTTATCGTGCCGGCGGCCACGGAGTCGGAGGGCGTGGTGGTGAATGGAATGAGCCTGTCCCGGCGCGACTCGCCCTTCGCCAATGCCGCCATCGTCGTCGCGTTGCGGCCGGAAGACTTTGGCGAGCCATCCCATGGTGTGCTGGCTGGAATCGATTTCCAGCGGCGAATCGAACAAGCTGCATTCGGCGCGGGCGGCGGATCTTTTCGCGCGCCGGCGCAGCGGCTGGTGGATTTTCTCGCCCGCCGTCCAAGCACGTCCCTGCCGGCAACGAGCTATCACCCCGGCGTGATGGCCGTGGCGCTGGATGAGGTGCTGCCTCCATTCGTGGTGGCGTCTCTGCGTGACGGGCTGGCCGCCATCGCCGCGCGCCTGCGAGGTTTCCTGCACGAGGAGGCCATGCTGGTGGCCGCCGAGACGCGAACCAGCGCCCCGGTGCGAATCGTTCGCGATCCGGCTACACTGGAATCGCCGTCGCTGGCGGGACTCTACCCAGCCGGCGAGGGCGCGGGCTACGCCGGTGGGATTGTCAGCGCGGCCATCGACGGCACCCGTATCGCTCAAGCCATTCTGGCGCGCGGCAGGTAGCGGAAGATCTTGTCAGGGGCGAAACGGATCGTCCTTCTCATCGGGCGAGGGTAGGGCGCGGACGTCGTCATCGTCGGCCGATCCTTGCTCGTCGTCGCCGAGGGCTTCCATTTCCGCTCCAGCGGGCAGAATCGAACCGTCGAGATAGCGCATGAACATATCGAGGAAGGAAGACTGCTTGGTCGAAAGACCGTCGAACACTGCGCCGACTTGAAAGGATTTTGCAATCGCCGTGCACCAAACCACGCGGGCTCGCAACGGTAGGGGTTCGGACGCGGAGCCGGGCCCGAGCAAGAGGATGAGGTCGATGAGGAGCTTTTCGCCTGATGCTAGGGGATCGGTTGTGATGACACAGATTCCCGAACGTGAGAGATCGCGCGTGCGCGCGATCAATTTGCGCCCGTCCGCCGTACAGACGTTGGCTTCAACGTCGACGTGGACACGGGGATGGCGACGCAGGTCCCCGGTTGATGCGGTCATCGGGCTCCCGTGGACTTGCTGGTCGTGCACGTCGAGAAGGCGCCGGACGACATGGCGTCAAGCTCGGCCTCGATTTCGCCAACGCGCAGCTGGCGGTGCAGTTGGCCGTCTCGATCAGTCTTCCGGTCGTTCACCATGTCAACCATCATCCGGCGACGCTCGAAGTAGAGCCGGTTCATTGTCGTCTCGAGATCACGTCTTAGTTCTGCCATGTGCAACGCCTGCGTTTGTGCCGCGAGCTCTTCGGACGAGAAGACCAGTCTGGCCAGATCCCAAGTGGCTCGCGCCTCGTATCGTATGTCATTTACGCTATCAATCCCAACTGGAGAAGTCAGCGCCGTCGACGAGCTATTCAAATCGAGCGACTCGCTGCGGCCATAGCGCCGAGCCACGAGCACGCGCAGCTCCGGCAGCCATGCAGCGCGACCCGCGCGCACGATATAGGAAAGGGCGCGATCAGGCTCGGCCATGGCGAGCTCAACCGCTTTCCGTCTGGCGTCGGCGAGGCAGGCACGGTCGCTGTCGCGCAGATCCACCGGCGGCTCCGCGGCGCGCGGCGCAGCGGGTGGAGGTTCTGGGACGCCATCGTCGAGAACGCCCGCCGCCAAAACTGGGATCGCTAGTTGCGGTTTCGCATCGAGGGGGAAGCTCGCAAACGCCAAGGCCTGCCACTGATGTCCGTCGGGCGCGAAAGCAGCCTGTCCCTGCACCGTCACCTTCGGCATCCACGATGTCCACAGGCTGGGCTTGCGCTCAGCACGACTTCGGGGGGTGTGCGCGCTTCGCACAGGCGGCATGATGTGTGTAGGGGACTCGCCGTCGGTGGAGGAGTAAAGACCGTCGTTGGTCGCGAGCCACACATGGTGAGCACTGACGGCCATATCCAGCGGAATACTACCAGCTGGCAACGCGATCGATTCCCAGTGGCGGCCCTCATCGGCCGAGGCGAACATTTCTCCTTGGCCTTGGCCCAAGGACACCCAAGGCGCACGGGCACCCGCGCGGCATGCGAGCCTTCGCGCCTGGACAGAGTTGGTGCGCATTTCCGCGCGGCCATCGGGCGAAAGCACCAAGAGTCCCTCGGCCATCATCACGACCAGGGTTTCACCGCAATAGACCAGGTCGATAGCGGTGTCGCTGTTGTCGAGCGCATGAGCATCGCCGTTTGGGTCGGCCCACGCCACGCCCGCGGCGGTTGTCCATGCCACGCGCTGGCCGCTCATCGAGAGCGCAACACCTTTGACGGCAGACGGCAGCTCGGTGGATCGCCGCGTGCTGTCCACTGTGGAGAGCAAGGCCAGGGTATTCCCATGACCGACGAGAAGCCACTGCGCAGCTGCCGCCAGGGCGGAGCCCCAAGCCTCACGCCCGAAGGCACGCAGCAGGTGACCGTCGGAGTCGAAGCGAAACGCCCCACGGCTGCCGGAGATCCAGATGTCGGTGGCGGTTGCGGCAAGCAGCAGCGGCGGATTGGGCGCAGTCTCTGCCCGCACTGGTGGCGATCGCTTGAGCCGGCGCTGCGCGAGCGTGCTTTCGCCGTCGAGAATCTCTTCGGCATAGTCGGTGTCGCGGTCGACTTCGGGCAGGTCGAGAAAATCCAGAATCTGCTCGGCTTCACGCTTGCTCGCGCCCGCGGCCGGAGCCTTGTCGACATCCTTGTCGACGTCGGGCCTTGCCAAGCGATGCAGCGGGTTTCCATCTTCGCGCAGAATCCACGCCTCGCCGTGACGAAGCACGGAAACATGGGCGTCGGAGGCGACGACCCGCTCTGTGGACCCTGAAAGAACCGGGATCCAACCTGCGTGCGCGGTGCCCAGCAGGGCAACGGTCGTGATGAACGCGGTGAGAGGGGAGGTGATGAGGACGACGACGTTCGATGTACGCATGCTTTCGCATAAAGCAACCAACGTGCCGTGCCTCCGCGATGAAACTATCGGCCTCGCAGCAAGCGAAGGCTTGCCGGGTCGGACGCATTCCAGCCGATCCCCGTCCGGTTTTCGGTCAGCGAGCGAGGGCCGGCCGGCGCAGGCACTCGGTCATGTCGCTGCGACGCGCGGGTCCTGCTCGATGCCTTTGGAAATCATCGGGACAAACGGATTCGCGTTCAAAACAACGGCAGCCACCGTGGCCGACATCTCCCAGCGGAAAATCTCGGCGGCGAGGTCGTACTTGTCGCGCAGGCCGATTTGGATGAACGGGTGCCCGGCGAGGTGCAGTGCCTCCTGCTGTTCGGTCGAAATGGCCGGTGGGTCATTCGCCGCCTGCAACTGGACGAAGACCCGGTCGGGTGGATAGCGATCGAGGAGCGTCTCGCCCGCCGTGGAAATGACGCCCCGTCCGCAATCGCGCGTCGAAGCCGACAGCAGTTGCGAGATCCATGGCCCCAGCGAAAGCAAGGATGGCGAGGCGAGGATGGTCACCTTGTTTCGCCCGTGCTTGGCCATGGCACCCAGCAGAACCCCGAGGCTCGTGCCGGGATTGCTCTCTAGCTGGTCGCCACGACAGGTTTCGGCCATCGTTTTGGCGCGCGCCAGGAGTCGAGCAAGATCGAGTCCGAGCAGCGCCGCCGGCACGAGTCCCACGAATCCCAGGGCGCCGAAGCATTCGCCGATGTCGGCAGGATCGAGAAATGTGGCGCGATAGCGATGGGCTCGGGCAATCTGTTCCAGGCTGTTTCCAGGGGTCGTGATGGCCGCGAAATGCTGACCGGCACGTTGGGCGTCGCCGTCGCACCGATCGAGGAACTTCTGCCAAAGCTGACTTTCCGAAACCTCGATGGCGCTGCTTGCGTCCGAGGTTGAAACCGTGAGCACCAGCGTGGTGTCAAGGTGAAGGGATTTTTCCAGGTCGTTGACAGTCGCCAGCGGGCTTCCGTCGAGAAAGTGCAGGCGAATGGCGCCCGCACCCCAGAGGCGATTCACGGCCGCGACAGTCGACTTGCGCTCGGTCCCGGTGAGAAGAACCACATCCTTGAAGCCAGCGATCCGCACTTCGTCAACGAGCTTGGCGATTTCAGGCAGCCTGGCTTCCATCTCGTCCGGCAGGGACAACCACGCGAGAGCGTTCCTGGCTTGGGAGCGTGCGGCGCCGACAGGGAAAACCGTGGGATCCCTTTTCCAGATGCTTCCAGGAATGCCGCGTGCCACCAGATCCAAGCGCTCGCTCTCGGTGGCGAATGCCACCGCCGAGGCGGTCTCGATGGCGGCGACCTTGGCAATGCGGCGGGCGTGGCGGCCTCCCGCGAATCCAGTCGCCAGCCAGGTATCGACGATGGCGAACGCTTCTTTTTCCGAGAGCAGGCGGCCGCCCAGGCACAGCACGTTGGCATCGTTGTCGAAGCGCGAGAGCCTGGCCGCTTCGACCGTCGCCGGCACCACGGCGCGGATGCCGCGGACTTTTCCAGCGGCGATGGCCATGCCCTGTCCGGTGGCGCACACGAGGATTCCCAGCGAGCCTGGATCGCCGCGTACGGAATTCGCCACGGCGCTGGCTATTTCGGGGTAGTCACAGGCCGCTTCCGAATCGGTTCCAAGGTCCACGATCTGTCGTCCTTGGGCGCGCAGGCGCGTGACCAAGTTGTTGCGTAGACTAAAGCCCGCATGATCGCAACCCACGTAGACTCTCACGACATCCATGGCGCCCTCCCGGTGTCAGCATGAAGATAGCAACCTGGAACGTCAATTCCATTCGCAAACGGCTCGATCGCGTTATTCCGTGGCTCGCTGAGCATGGTCCGGATGTGCTTTGCCTTCAGGAAACCAAGGTCGACGACGATGCATTCCCGCGCGCTGAAATCGAGGCCGCCGGCTACCACGTGCTTTGCCATGGACAGAAGGCCTACAACGGCGTGGCGCTGCTGACGCGAGAACCAGCGCTCGATCCGGTGCGGGGATTCGGTGATGATGTGCAAGATTTGCAGGCGCGATTTCTCATGGCGACGGTAGGCGACATCAGGGTGGGTACGTTGTATGTGCCAAACGGGCAGGAGGTCGGGTCGGAAAAGTTCCGTTACAAATTGGACTGGCTTAAAAGGTGGCAACGATGGCTGACGGCTCATGGCGATGTGGGCGCGCCGCTGGCGCTTTGCGGTGACATCAACATCGCCCCCGACGATCGAGATGTGTACGATCCGGTGGCGTGGAAAGATCACGTTCTGTGCCACCCCGACGAACGGGCCGCTCTGTCGGAGGTCTGCCGGTGGGGACTTGCCGACGTGTTTCGCCAGCACCACGCTGAAGCCGGACTTTACTCGTGGTGGGACTTTCGCCAGCTTTGCTTCCCTAGGAACATGGGGCTGCGCATCGACCTCATTCTGTGCACGGCACCGCTGGCCGCGCGCTGCACATCGGCCATCATCGACCGCAATGCCCGCAAGGGCACAGCCCCGTCCGATCACGCCCCGGTCATCGCAGAGTTCAAGTAAAGCTTGAAGTCTAGAACCAGTGGCGAAAACCGTACGCCAACCGCTCTAGCAGCCGAACCAGCAGCGACCGTCGCCGGAAGACATCCCAGCGCACCTCTTCACTGGCGGCCATGTCCGCCTCCAGCATGGCCGCGACTTTGGCGTTGAAAACCCGGTCCAAGCCATTGACGACCAATTCCAGGTTGTAGACCAGGGAGCGGTGGTCAAAGTTGTAGCTGCCCAGAGACACGAAGTCCTGATCCACCAGCAGTGCTTTGGTGTGCACGACGGGACGATGTTGGAAGATGCGCACGCCGGCGCGCAGGAGGCGGCCGTAGGTGAAGTGGGACGCCAAGTCTACGGTGTATGTGTCGCTCTGCCTGGGCACCAGGATGCGGACGTCGACACCTCGACTGCACGCATGCGCCAGGCTGCGCACAAAGCCCGGATCGGGCACGAAGTAGGGGCTGGCGAGAAAAATGCGTTCCACGCTGGCTCGGATGGCGTGTAGGGCGGCCCTGCGGATGGCGAAACGGTCGAGAACCTCCCGGTTCGCGATGACGGAAACGGGCACCTCGCCGAGAGGCGCGGATGCGACCAGGTGCTTTGCGCTGAAGCGCAGGCGGCGCTTGGTGCGCCAGTTCCAGGTGCGCAGGAAGACTGCCTCGATGGTCGCGA
>Ga0182027_10009826_pt1 | contig 13675 bp, 20 predicted proteins | sample 712E1DmetaG_FD_121300 | JGI IMG/M metagenome (GOLD analysis project Ga0182027, IMG submission 121300) | Permafrost microbial communities from Stordalen Mire, Sweden - 712E1D metaG (Illumina Assembly) | ecosystem: Environmental > Terrestrial > Soil > Wetlands > Permafrost | place: Sweden...
GCCGTACTGTGTAAGTTTTTGACGGATTGCCAAATAATCAGCCGTAGCTCTTGATACTCGGTCTAATCTGTAAACAATGACAGCGCTGATTTTCTTTCTATTCTTACGGCAATATTCCAAAAGCTTAATAAGCATCGGCCTGCCGACTATACTTTTCGCAGACTTTCCTTCTTCTTTAAATATTTTATCTATCTTGAGGTGACGACGTTCAGCCTCTTTTTTACAGAGCTCTTCCTGAGTGCTAAGAGAAAAATTATCAATCTGCTCTTCGGTAGAAACCCGAAGATATAAAATAGCTTTTTTTGAGATAGGTCTCATATGCCTCCGAGTAACTCATTAAGTGTTTTTCCATCGAAAATTTTTCTTTCATACTCTTCAAGCCAGCATTCAACCAGATACTGTATTTCAACCAAAATGTCTTTTATCTGGTCGTCGGTAAGATCTTTTGCTGTATCTCCTAAGATCTCTCTTGCTTCGTCAATATCTTTCTGTTCTATAGGCATGGTTAGTTCCTTCTATATTTAATAGTATGGCATTTATGCCAAAGACACAATCATTAAAATTTGGCATAAACACAATATATGGTAAATAATACAATTACCGAAAAAGAGGTAAAGCGAAGGTTTGGAATCCGAATGAAGGAGCTAAGAAAGAAGAAAGGACTTTCTCAGGAGAAACTGGCTTTAGATATTGAGATGGATCTAACGTCAGTTAATGAAATAGAGAATGGGCATAGAAGCCCTAAGCTCATTACGATGTATAAAATATCTCGAGCTTTGGGTGTTAATCTGAGAGATTTAGCAGACTTCTAATGAGGGAGCCTATAAGTTTATTTATCTAGTCGGAGGTGATATACTATCCCTATGGGTATAAGAGAAGATAAAAAAATTATTCTAGAAACTGCTAATAAGATAAAAGAAGCTCGGGAAAGTAAGGGGCTTACTCAAGCAGAAGTTGCAAAGAAAGCCGGAATTCATAGTAATTCTTATGCAAAAATCGAGCGCGGAGTATCAAGTCCCAAAGGGGTATCATTAACGAAGATTGCTAAAGCTCTTGGAATTAAAGCCTCAGAAATTTTACCTGTTTAGTTTTTAGTTTTTTTATTTTTTTCAAGTTCCTTTTGAATTTCAGCAAGCGCTTTTGGGTTAGTATGTCCAAGCATATGCACTCCTGCTTGAAGATTTTCTAAAATCTCAATTGCCTTTTCCGGAGTAGCATTTTTCGGATCCGTACGTTTTAAAATATTAAGTACAGTGTCTATATCCTTTTCATTTATTTCGTACTTGCCAGATTTTTGGTTCATGCGCATAGTATACACCAAATTATCCTTGAAGGACTAGTAAATAAATTTTTCCAACTTAAGAAACCGAAACATTTCTCTTGCCGGTTTGCTTCCCGTTATCCTTCTCATGATTTCCCGGCTATATGATTGAGATAAGATATTAAGGCTACCTTCCCACAAAATTTTCCTGTCAATTATTGCCAACTTGCGATGATGATTGCCGGACGTAATCAGCACTTGAACCCCGATCGTTTCAAAGTTACGGATTTCTTCTTCCACTTGTTGTCTCATTGACAAATCATGTTCTTGCGGATCTCGGGTGATCACATAAACTTTGATTTTTCTTTTGACTAAACTATCAAAAATAGGCGCCAGCGTAAACATCCTCTGGCAAGTGATAAATGGACTTTCAATAATGACTTCTTCCTGACATTTTTTAAGGTCCCGTATAAAAGCTTTGTAGAAAGTCGTTTCATCATATAGCTTGGAACTAATGAAATTTGAAGACCTTGTTTTAAAAGGCCAAAAATCAAACATTTTTCTCCTCCTTTCTTTGATTAATAATGGAAACTTGACCGTTAATGTCGGTAAATCCGAGTTTCTTGAGTTTTTCGAAGGTATTTAGTAGACTAGAATAGATTTCGTTCCACCTGAGGGTAAGCTCGCCAGCCACGAAATATCGATAATTTATGAATCCGTTTAGAAAAGAATTAATTGTTAATATTTTAGGAGTATTTTTTGTTATTGGTTTAACTATTTTTTATAGCCTTCAGTATAAAAATAATCTGCAAAAAATTTCCCCATCTACAAACACAAATGTAAATCTTCCTACGACGAACACCCCTCTGACTTTAGCTGAGATTCAAAAACATAATTCAGCCGGTGATTGTTGGGTTATTATTAGCGGCAATGTTTACAATGTTACTTCCTATGTAAATATGCACCCGGGCGGAGCATCCAGAATTAGCTCATATTGCGGTCAAGACATGACACAGGCCTTCCTGAGTCAGCCTCATTCATCTGTGGCTAGCCAATTGCACGCGGAGATACTTTTGGGCCCATTGAACGGACAAACCAGCACGCAAAATATTCAAAACACGCAAAACAATCTAACTCAGCCTACAAGCAACAATTTTAGAAGAGGTGGCGGAGATGATTAAATACTTTTTACTTTCCAAAAAAATTCATCGCTTTTTTGTCTTGATAGTTTCAAGCCTCTCGCTCATAATGGCTTTCACCGGTTTGCTTCTAAAATATCCTTTCATTTCTTCCAAGCTAAACTTTCTTGATTTGGGGATGATTAGATATGTCCACAATCAATTAAGCCCATGGCTGGCAATCGCTTTGTTCGTAATGGCTATTACGGGAATTATCATGTATATTTCATTGTGGCCAAAGAAACCACAAAATTTACCCAAAACAAATTTATGAGATTCGTCTTAAGATCCAAAATTCACAAAGCCACGGTGACAGAAGCCAACATTAATTATATCGGCAGCATAACTATCGATCAGGAGTTAATAGAAGTGGTCGGTCTCTGGCCGGGAGAAAAAGTGTTGGTCACAAGCAATACGTCGGGAGCCAGACTGGAAACTTATGTGATTGCGGGAGAAAAAGGATCTGGCATTATTTGCATGAACGGAGCAGGCGCTCTTTTGATCAAAAAGGGCGAAGAAATAATCATCATGGGATTTGAATTGACGGATGAACCGATTAAAGCAAAAATGATTCTGGTTGATAAGAAAAATAAATTCCTGAAGTTCCTCTAATTTCCCAAAGCCACCAAAATCGCCCCGACTACCATAAATATTGCGCCAATCACTATTGAAGCCGTAACTTTTTCTTTAAGAATGAAAAAAGCTAATACGATAGTAATTACCAAGCTTAATTTATCAATCGGTGCCACCTGCGATGCCTCGCCTAACTGAAGGGCCCTAAAATAAAAAAGCCAGGACAAGCCGGTGGCGATCCCCGAAAGAACTAGAAAAACAAAAGAAAATTGGGAAATTGAGGAAAGCTGTTTGTAGGTTCCTTGGAAAAAGACGATCGCCCAGGCAAAAACGATTATTACCAGTGTCCGGACAGCTGTTGCCAAGTTGGAATCTACATTTTTGATCCCGATCTTGGCCAATATCGCCGTCAGGGCTGCAAAAAATGCCGATAAGAGAGCGTAAATTAACCAGCTCATAAATAAATTATAGCACGACCTTGGTCCGAAAATGGTACAATGTCCCCATGTTAGTCGATAATATCGGTTTAATTATTAAAGCAGGCAATGGCGGAGACGGAGCCGCTACTTTCTTGCGCAATGAAACCACAGCCAAAGGCGGTCCTGACGGCGGTAACGGAGGCAATGGCGGAAATATCTACTTTCAGGGCTCTACCAACATCAACGATCTGCGCGAATTTAGGTACAAGAAAAATATCACGGCCGGAAACGGTGTCCCCGGCAAAAATAAAAAATTATTCGGTAAAAATGCCGAGGATTTGACCATTTTTCTTCCCTTGGGCACCCGGGTCTCCGAACCGGCAACCGGTAAAGTTGTTGAAATAATCAATACGACTATGCCAATTCTTGCCGCCCGAGGTGGGAAAGGCGGACGCGGCAATACGGAATTCAAATCTGCCACCAATCAGACCCCACGATATGCTGAAAAAGGTACTTTCGGAGAAGTAAAGAAATTATTCTTGGAATTAAGGATTATTGCTGACGTCGGATTAATCGGACTGCCAAATGCCGGCAAGAGTTCTCTGCTCTCAGTCCTAACCAACGCTACTCCCAAAATCGGCGCCTACGCCTTCACAACGCTAGAACCAAACATAGGAATGTTGAGATCGCAATCGAAATCCCCGAAAGGGGACGTAAAACAATTTGCGATTGCAGATATTCCCGGACTAATCGAAGGCGCGTCTCAAGGAAAAGGTTTGGGAGTAGAATTTCTAAAACATATCGAAAAAACCAAGGTTTTGGTTCACTGCATTGATTCGTCCTCTCAGAATGTACTGAAAGACTATTTAACAGTCAGAAATGAATTTAAACAATATAACACTACCCTACTTGATAAACCGGAAATTATTTTGCTGACCAAAACCGATCTAGCTGACGAAGACCAAGTCAAGAAAAACGTCAAGATTTTGAAGAAAGAAAAGAAGCCCGTTTTGACCGCTTCTATCTATGATCCGGAAAGCTTGGAAACCTTAAAATCAGCCTTGGAAAAGCTCTTGAACTAGCCTCGCTCATTGACTTTTGAAGCGATTTTTGGTATAATGCATTTATAAATCGGTAGATTTGATCCCCTCAAATTTGAAGAAATAAATCTGCTTAATTTTGGAAAGATCTGATTAGATCAGTTAAAGATAATAAGTATTACAATTTTTTGAAATTCGTATCTTTTTCCCTATTCATAGCTTCTACATATATTTAGCAGTTTTATTTTTTTAAGTTATTATGAACAAAAGAAGATTTGGTAACAATTCAGGCCAAAATTTTAGGGGCGGTCCGAGAAGAGGTTTCGGCAGGAAATTTCCCCAAAAAGTGATGCCTAATTCGGAATTAATTGCTGCAATTGCGGCCACTAATGCCATAAATGCGGCCAAAGAAAGCCTTCCGGAAGTAGATTATATTCCGGTCAATAAGTTTGAAGATTTCAAAATCTCACCTCAAGTTCTGGAAAACGTCAAACTTAAAGGTTATTCTGTTCCCACTCCGATTCAGGATCAAATTATGCAATCTGTAATTGAAGGACGGGATGCGATTGGTATTGCCAACACCGGAACGGGTAAAACAGCCGCGTTTCTGATTCCTTTGGTTGACAAAGTTTTCAGAAACAAACAGGAAAGAGTTTTGATTGTTGCCCCTACTCATGAATTAGTTTTACAAACTCGCGACGAATTACGGGGATTTGCCAGAGGATTAGGAATATATTCCGCACTTTGTATCGGCGGGGCAAACATGAATAAGCAAATTTCCGAACTGAGACAGAAACCGCATTTCGTCATCGGCACGCCCGGAAGATTAAAAGATTTGATCGAAACCGGAATTTTACGGTTATTCGAATTTCACAACGTAGTTCTGGATGAAGCCGACCGCATGGTGGATATCGGCTTTATCAAAGATATTAAATATTTTATTTCCTTAATGCCACCGGTCAGACAATCATTATTTTTCTCCGCAACTATTTCCGGAAAAGTCAGAGAGATACTGCAAACATTCGTTAAGAATCCCGTCACGGTATCCGTCAAAAAACAAGAAACTGCAGAAAACATCGAGCAGGAAATTATCAGAGTTGAGTACGGCACAAATAAGGTCGATAAATTGCACGACCTATTGAGACAGCCTGGATTTGGAAAGGTACTTATTTTCGGCAGAACAAAATGGGGTGTGCAGAAATTGACCGATGAATTAATTGCCCGCGGATTTAAGGCCAGAGCAATTCATGGTAACAAAAGACAGAGTCAACGCCAAAGAGTTTTGGATGAATTCAAAAGCAACGAAATTCAAGTTCTTCTTGCCACCGATGTGGCGTCACGAGGACTGGATATTCCCGACGTTAGCCATGTAATTAATTACGACATGCCGGAGTCATACGAGGTCTATATTCATAGAATCGGAAGAACCGGAAGAGCGGACAAAAAAGGCACCGCCATAACCTTCATCGAGGGGTCTGTATAGTGATATAATTGCCTCATGGATTTTACGGTCTATATTCTTCGGACTTCTTCTAATACTTTCTACACAGGACAAACAAATAATCTTGAGAAAAGGCTTAAACAGCATCAAAGCAAGAACAGCAAATCAGCCAAATATCTAAGACGCTTTGAATCATTTGAACTTTATTATAAAGAGAGTTGTCCTACCCGCACCGAAGCCATGCGTAGAGAAATACAGATCAAAAATTTATCCCACAAGCAAAAAGAGGTTTTAGCTAAAAAGGTTGATAGACTCCGTGAGAAAGACCGTTAAGCATTTGGCTATATCCGTTCATAAAAATTGCCGTAATCCAGAAGGTCAAAGCGATTGATATCACGGTCAACAAAATGCTCACAATGCCTACCGTTTTCACCTTTTTGTCCGGTTGTCTTAAGTATTTAATTCCCGGCCAAAGCCCCAGAGGGGGAAGAAGGAAGCTCAGAAGATAAATGCCTATTTGCTTCCAAATTCCCATTGATACCGGTTTGACCCTTAATTCCTTCCCGCAATTCGGGCAAAAATAATCCTCCGGCAGAATATGAGCCCCGCAATAACGGCAACTTGCCGGTATTCCCACAACTTCATCCATTATTTAATTGTGCTTCTCTTTGTAAACATTGTCAACACAACTGAATCTAGCTTGACATTATAGGCTAGATTATATATACTCTCTGTCCATGAAAAGTCTGAGCTTAAAAATCGGGAAAAATATCGACCTTCTCAAGAAGGATCTTTCGGATATGGCTTCCGGCTGGCTCAAGTCACTAAAAGATGACATTAAGTTCTACAATGATTACACTGAATTATTGGCGATTTGGACCATCCTATTCGCGACTATTACGGGTCTGTTTATTATAGCTATTAAAAGCAATCTCCTGGTTATGCTTTTGTCTTTCGTTTTTGCAGTAATAATAACCTTTATCAGTAGTCTAGCCTCAATAAATTATCTTTATGCCCTGAAATATCAAAATAGAAAAAGTGTATTTTCTAAAATTCATAATTCACTCAATAAATCTTTCAGAATAAGAGATTCATTCCGCCTTATAAAACTTCCTAGGATTTCTATTCCAAATATCGTAAAGACATTCAAATTAGCTTCTTAATTTTTGCTACAATTAACACATGGAGTGGTACAAAAATTTTAAATATAAGGGTCTGACCATGGTCGGAATAAGCATCCTTTTAACAATAGTCTTATCTAGGTACAATTTTCCCAACAAAATCCTTCTTGAAAACAGAAATATTCCCTTTGTCGGTTCCGTCGTTGCAGGCATTTTGTACGCCTCCACCTCTACCGTAGCCCTAGGAATATTTATATTGCTGGATTTGGCAAAGAGATTACCGACTGTGGAAATCGCAATATTGGCGGGTCTGGGAACAACTATAGCAGACTTTATGATTTTTAGATTTTTCAAAGACGATCTAATTTCCGAAATTACTCCAATCTACAATAGGCTGGGTGGACGACATTTAACCAAGCTTATGCAACACAAATCGATACAGTGGTTCTTGCCAATAATCGGTGCAATTATCATCGCCTCTCCTTTTCCTGATGAGATAGGAATAGGCTTGATGGGGTTGACCCACATAAAAAATTATCAATTCATTTTATTGTGCTTCATGTTGGACGTAACAGGAATATTCTTACTTGTCTCTGCGTTCTCTTTAACTAAATAGTTTCAAAATATAGGGGGCGAAAACGTATACTCCCAAAACTACCGAACCTATTACTGCAGTTAAAACCATTCCTGCAGAGACATCTTTAGCAATTTTTGCTTCCGCCCTATGCTCCACCGTAATCAAATTTACCATTTCTTCAATTGAGGTATTTATCATTTCCGTTAGAATTACCAGCAAAATAGTTATCAGTAAAATTATCATCTCAATTGTCGTAACCTGGAAATATAAACCCAAAACTACCACTAATACCGCGGCAATATAAGCAATGCGTAGATTACGGTTATTTTTCAAGGCATGCCAAATGCCTTCAGATGCATACCTAACAGACCCAAACAAAGACTTATCGTAATTCATAATTAATTTCTAATCAGTCCCATAAAAAATTGCCTAGTTATAAGATACACAATTAATGTTATCACTATCCCTAAAATAGTTCCAATCACCGTTTCTCTTACCGAATGCTCTTTTGTTTTTACCCTAGACCAAGCCAGAAGCGGAATAAGTCCCAGCAGAAGAAAAGCATAACCTTTGTAAACAATCCCTATAAATAGGACTGCCGAGGTCAGAGTCGCCAAATGTATACTAGCCTTAATCCACCTATTAACAATGGTGATAATTGTTAGACCTAAAATAACGGCAAAAAGATCTATATAGATAATTTTCGGTCCATTGAAAAAATATATAAATAAAAAATAAAGAAATATTGCAAGCCCACAAACAAAAAAGAGCAAGGGTCTTTGCTCCCTATTGGAGACATCGAAATTGGTAAAATATCCCATCATTACGCCACCGACTACAAATAAAATTACAGGCAGCACGAATGCATAGGAAATTATTGACCACTTGAGAGCATGTGAATAATCGTGACTAAATTTTGCAACCGAAATGAAAATTATTGGGAACAGAGTAAAAGTGGGCCCTAGTAAAAAAGATATTATTCTGGCAAAACGGTTCATAATTTATGAAGACGCATTTTTTAATCTTTGCAAAGTCGCTACTTTCCCTAAAATTTCCAAAGATTCGGGAAGAGGTAGGCCGGATTCATAGCCGGTCATAATTTTATAGAATAAACCTCCTTTGATTTTATTTTCTTTTATTATTTTCCTCATCACTGCCAAAATTGAATCCTTTTTCCAATCAGAAATTTTTTCAAATTTACCCGAAATAATTTTTGCAATATTTTTTTCCTCACCGGACAATTCAGGCGTTTTTGGTAAGACCATATTCCTAAATTCTGCCAGAGTTTTCATTCTCATCTTAGCTAAACCAATAATTAAATCTGCCGTCACAGGATTCGTCTCCAAAACGGATAGAACTTCTTTATCATTTTTATAAAAATCTGTTAATTTATTTTTTAAAGTTTGGTCGTCCATCATTCTGAGATACTCCCCATTCATCCAGGTTAATTTTTGCAAATCAAAAATTGGCGCGACTGTCCCGACATCTTTTAAATCAAAAGCCTCAACTAATTCTTCCATCGAAAGAATTTCTTTCTCTTCCTGATGGCTCCAGCCCAAAAGCGCCATGAAATTAATTAAGGCTTCCCGCAGATATCCTTCGTTTCTTAAATCCAAAACCGATCTGGCGCCATGACGCTTGGATAGTTTTGTTTTGTCCGAACCCAAAATTACCGGCAAATGTGCAAATACGGGTTGCTTCCAACCGAAAGCCTCATAAAGCAGAATGTGCTTTGGCGTTGAGGAAATCCATTCATCTCCTCTTATCACGTGGGAAATATTCATAAGATGATCATCAACCACGTTAGCCAAATGGTACGTTGGAAATCCGTCAGATTTGAGAATTACAAAATCCTCCAAGACATCGGTTTTAAAAGAAATCTTTTTATTTCCGATTGCGTCGGTCCAGGATATTTCCCGGCCGGCCGGAATTCTAAATCTAACCGCACCTTCATCCATGTAAGCCAAATCCTTTTTCAGAAGAAGGTCGACGTGTTCTTTATAAATATTTTTTCTTTCAGATTGTACGTATTCTTCATCCCAAGCAATTCCCAACCAACCTAGAATTTCATAAATTGCCTCTTTTGCTCCCGGAACAATTCTAGCCCGATCGGTATCCTCAATCCTAACAATAAATTTACCTTTTGTGTGCTTCGCGAAGAGATAGTTAAAAAGCGCTGTTCTGGTATTTCCGATGTGCGGAATGCCTGTGGGGCTGGGTGCGATTCTAACTCTAGTCATAAGTGATTGTATTGATTGTACTTGAATTTTTCTCTATACTCAAGATACGTTCAGTTTCATGAACGTATCAAGTTGTGCCTACTTTAAATAATACAAAAGACGAAACAATAAAAATTCTTAAATGGTTAGCTATCGTTGTTGGCATTATAATCCTCTTCTGGATGATGGTAAAATTCTTATTTTTTATAAAAGATCTTTTTACCCCTCCGCCACCCCCATCAGCCTCCTTCGGAAAATTATCTCCTATCGTTTTTCCAAACCAAATCAAAGAAAACCTTATTTACTCAATCGGCACTTTAACGGGATACCTTCCCAGCTTTTCGGATCGAGCCAAAGTATATAAGATCATAATTGACCCACCGACGCTACTTGGGCTTGAAAAAACACGCGAAAAGGTTTCTAAAATTGGCTTTACAACCTCAGGTGCTCAAATTTCGGAAGATACCTATCAATGGATCAATCAGGATGCAATTCAAAAAATAATGACTATAAATATTTTTTCTTCAAATTTCACCCTTTCTTCTTCATATTTATTATCAAAAAATCTTGCAAACTTCTTAGGAACCGATGAAGTAGAAAGCACGGTAGATACAACTAAAACATTTCTTTCAGAATTATCATTATTGCCAACCGACATTAACGAAACTAAAACTAAAACTACCCTATATTCAATTGCTGAAGGCTCTCTTGTTCCGACATCAAAAATTTCAAATGCTGAGATAGTGAGGGTAGATTTTTTTCAAAAAGACATCGATAAGCTGCCAATTTATTACGAAAAAGGAATATTCTCAACTCTTGATTTTCTGGTCGGAAAAGAAAACGGAAATTTGGAAGTACTAAGTGCTAATTTCCTTCATAGAAAAATTTCAGATTCGACATCCACATACGCGATTAAAACCGCTGCGCAGGCTTATTCAGAATTGCAAAATGGAAAAGCATATATAGCTAACAAGGACTCAAATACCGTTGAATTCACAATTAAAAACGTATTTCTTGCATACTACATAGGAGAAACCGATCAGGATTATCTAATGCCGGTCATTGTATTTGAAGGAAGCAACAATTTTATTGCTTATGTTTCGGCGGTTAAGGATGAATGGATAAGTAACTAACATTTCCGGAGATTTGATCCAATAACCTCAGCGTATCCGCAAATCTATCCTCGCTATCCATCACGACAACAATTATCGTATGGCTTCCCTCTTTTTTTGAAGTTACCAAGACTTGACCGGCTTCGGTTGTGTAGCCTGTCTTTATTCCGTTCACGCCTTGAACTCCCAATAACTGATTAAGATTAATTAATGAATATTTATTAAATCCCGTAATGTCTGATATTTGCAAAGCTTTAGTTCCCACTATCTTTGCTAACTCCGAATTGCCTATGGCTACCGATGCAAGTCTGGCCAGATCCAAAGGGGTAGTAAAATCACGACTGTCTTCCAAACCGATTGAATCGGCAAAATTTGTTTTATTTAAATGAAGCAACTTGGCTTTTTCATTCATTTTTTTTATGAACTCATTTTTCCCTCCGGGATAATTCTCGGCAATTGCCAAAGCTGCATCATTTCCCGAAGGAAGAAGCATGGCGTACAAAACATTTTCAAAAGAGACTTTTTCTCCAATCTTAAATCCAACATTCACGCCCTCTAAGTTTTCCGTTTGAATTGTTAGAACATCATCTAATTTAAATTGTTCTAAAGAAACCAATGCTGTCATGATTTTTGTAGTTGATGCCAAAGAAAATAATAGATTTGGATTTTTTGCAAAAAGAACAACACCTGAATCTTTGTCCATAATAACTACGGCTTTTGCTGAAACGGAAGCATCAATCGGAGCAATGAAAACAGGATATTGAGAATTCGTAATTGAAAACGGAAAACTGCGTACATGTGTCTTAAAATTATAAAATCTCAAAACAATGTCCAGAAAAGCGCCAATGACCAAAATTAAAAGACACAACGAAATAAACGCGTAAAGAATATGTTTCTTTCTCTTTTTGAAGAAATTAATGGGAAAACCTTTCATCGACTCTCTCCATATCTCTCGGAAAAAGACTTGCTTCCCTGACGTTTCCTAAATTAAGAAGTTTCATGGTCATTCTTTCTAACCCAAAAGAAAATCCCCCCTCGGGTGGCATACCATATTTAAAAGCCATAAGATACATCTCAAAACCCTTAGGATCCATGCCCCGATCTTTAATCGATTTCAAAAGATCAGCATATTCGTGTCTTCTTTGACTGCCGCTCAAAACTTCCGTACCCTTAAATAATAAATCGTAACTCAAAGAATATTCAGGATTTTTCGGATCAGGCATAGTGTAAAAAGGCTTAGCTGCGGTCGGAAAATGGGTTATGGTTACAAAATCACTTTGATATTTTTCTTTGGCATATTTACAAATATCAATTTCATCCTGGGGTGCTAAATCTTTTTCTGTCCTTGAATCCCTATTAAATTCTTTCAATATAATCTCCTGAGCTTCGCGCAGTGTAAATCTGGGAATTTTTCCAAGTGAAACATCCAGTTTAAAGAATTTTTCAACGTGCTTTATCATTTTGATTGCGGTTGACTCCAGAATGTCCAGCAATTCTTCAAACTCCACAAAGCCTAATTCGCAATCCATTTGCGTTGTTTCGGAAAGATGTCTTGTTGTTACTGACGGTTCGGCTCTATAAGCATGAGCGATGGTGTAAACCCTTTCAAAAACTGAAACCATAATTTGCTTATAAAGTTGCGGACTTTGGGAAAGAAGCACTTTGTGTCCATAATAATCAACCGGAAAAAGTTCCGCTCCGCCCTCCGTCGAACTGGCAACAATTGTCGGAACAATTATTTCCGTGCAACCCAAATTTTCTGCCGCCATCCTGAAACCTTCTATCAATTTCGCCTGGACTTTGAAGATTTCCGCAACCTTAGGGTGACGAAGAGTTAGGGAACGGTTATCTAACAACGTTGGAAGCTCAAGGTTCAAATCTTTCCCGCCCATGTCAAAAGGCAAAACTTCGGCTTTTTGGAGAATCTTAATTTCCCTGGCCTCAATTTCGACATTTCCGGTGGTTAATTCTTTATTTTCGGTTTTAGAGGGCCTTTTTTTGACCAAACCTATTATCTCAAGCACATCCTCAGGATGAAGCTCCACGGCCACTTTATGAGCCTTTTCCGATACTTGTGGATTGACAACCACTTGAACTGTCCCCGAACTATCTCTAAAATCAAGAAAGACCAATTTTCCATGACTTCTGATAATTCTGACCCAACCCTTCAAAAAGATATCCTGGCCAATCTTTCCTATTGTTTCAGATATTTTTATCCTCACCATACCCCTTATTGTAGCTATTTGGTATAATATTGACAAGTACAAAAAAAGCATTTAGAATACATATTCTGTCGATTTAAAAATATATGGAAAGCCCTAGAGGACCAGGAAGATATAAAGAGAGAAAAAGTGGGATTATAATAAAAACCACCGGAAAAAAATCTAATTTTATTGCGGAGCAACCTAATAGTAGCACAGTTGCTGCCCCAAGCAGTCTTTACACAGATATTGAAATTGACTTAGGGGCGTTTAGAAAGCCTGGTCCACATGAAAAAATTGATCCTAATGATATTAACATACTAAAGAAGGGACCAGATAAGGGACTTATTACCGTGTCATGCCTAAAATATGGCCCCAAACCAATAAATAGCCACAAAGGTCCTAGAAAATAGATTTCATTGGAGATCTTTAACTTTTAATTGTAATCTTTTTTCTCCGTTCCATTCATTTTCATCAATGACATAAACAATATTTATTTTGTCTCCAATTTTAATTTTTGAGAACATTTCTCC
>Ga0182027_10009827_pt1 | contig 13675 bp, 14 predicted proteins | sample 712E1DmetaG_FD_121300 | JGI IMG/M metagenome (GOLD analysis project Ga0182027, IMG submission 121300) | Permafrost microbial communities from Stordalen Mire, Sweden - 712E1D metaG (Illumina Assembly) | ecosystem: Environmental > Terrestrial > Soil > Wetlands > Permafrost | place: Sweden...
AGTGGAGCGGTCGCCCAGAGCAGGGAAACGGCCTTGGTTGCCACCGGGCGGCTGGAATTTCTTGCCTTTCAGGCAGAAAGGCCCAGAGTGGAGCGGTCGCCCACAGCAGGGAAACGGCCTTGGTTGCCACCGGGCGGCTGGAATTTCTTGCCTTTCAGGCAGAAAGGCCCAGAGTGGAGCGGTCTCCCAGAGCAGAGAAACGGCCTTGGTTGCCACCGGACGGCTGGAAAAGGGCTCTGGTCGGCGGCGAGAGGGGCGAGCCGATGCGAAACAATGGTCGGGGGAAATTGGGGTGATCTGGCCTGGCTCCGATTCCGAGCGTGACCAGATTGGAATCGCATTGCATCTTGTCGGGTGAGAAATATGATATTGGTTACGTAAAATTGCGATGGATACTCACGAAAAAGCTCTGGCGCGGATTTTGTTCCAACTGAAGATTCACACTTCGGACGGGCAGGTTTTTGAAAATTTGTTTACGGCGATTATGGCGAGGGTTTATCAGGATTTCCTCCAGGTGAAGCCGCAAGGGCCAATCGGGGACAGGAAGAACGACGGGTACTGCAAGAGCAAAGGAATTTATTTCCAGGTATTTGCACCTGAGAATCTGAGCCTCTCTGAGTCGGAGGCGATGAAGAAAGTAAAGGCTGATTTTGCTGGCTTAAAGCAATATTGGAATTCGTTTTGCGCCGTGAAACAGTTTTTCTTTGTGATGAACGATAAATATAAAGGGACATTTCCAACCATCGAAGCAGACCTCGCTGAGATCAAGAGCAAGCACAATCTGGAGGAGGCCGGATCGTTTTTGGCAAGACACTTGGAAGACGCGCTTATGGGGCTAAAGGATGACGAAATATTTTCGATTGTGGGGTTCCTACCGCATCCAGAAAAGCTCCAGCAATTGGACTACTCCGTTATGAACCAAGTGATCGGCCACGTCATGGCGCATAAACAGCGGCTCACCTCGGTTGAAATTTTGTCGGCGCCGGATTTCGACGACAAGATCAAATTCAATGGATTAGGCCGGGAGGTTGCAGCTATGCTGACCAACGGAAGTTTTCATGCGGGGTTGGTCGAGGGGTATTTTTCCCTTAACAGTGATTTTGCGAAGCAGGAAGTAAGAAACCTGCTGAATCAAATGTACCAGCAGGCCATAACTAAGTATTCGGGGGTCGCAGGTCGAGAAGTGAACAAAAGCGATTTGGTGTTCTTTGATTTGCTGGCAAGCATAGTCCCGGTTGAGACGCAAGCGGCGCAGGATGCATCAATCGTCCTTATGGCCTTCTTCTTTGAGTCCTGTGACATTTTTGAAGATCCAAAGCAAAAAGGAATGAAATAGATGTTGTTGCCGCAAAAACATATCAAGCTTGCTGAATCCTTTCTGGGACTCGGTGGCTTTGTACTGGAGCACTTGAAGTCACCGATAACCATTGATTGCCTGTGGGAACGTTTTGAACCAGTGAATAACACGGATGCGTTTCCGGCGTACCATACCTTCGAAAACTTCGTTCTGACGATTGATTTTCTTTTTATGATCGGAGCCGTGACCTCCAATGAAGAAGGCAACCTTTTACTATGCGTCTGATTAGCCTTCGAGCAAATAAATCCAGCTTCCGCTCTGTCCAGTTTAACGAGACGGGCATGACACTTATTGTTGCTCGACAGAAGAATCCCGAAAGCTCCGATGCGACTAAGACTTACAATGGGGTGGGTAAGTCTCTCGTGATTACGTTAATACACTTCTGCTTAGGTTCGAGCAAAAAACCCGCGTTTGAAGCGGCAATTCCTGGCTGGGAATTCTCACTGACATTCAAAATTGGTCCGAAGACATTTGTTTCGACACGGAACACCTCGACTCAGGATAGGATATTCCTGAATGATGAGGAAATGAATTTGACGAAGTTTAAGACGACGCTTGAGGAACAAGTCTTTTCTATTCCTCCGGAAGCAGAAGTTCTTTCGTTTCGGACGTTGCTACCTCGGTTTGTCCGACCACGAAAGGCGAGCTACGTCTCCTTCTACACCGTCCGACCGAAAGAACGGGAATACGAAAGCCTGCTGTGCTGTGGCTTTCTCCTTGGTTTGGATATTAAGCTTATAGCTGAGAAATATCGTCTCAAACGAGAGCGCGACCGAATCGAGGAGTTGCGTGGCAATTTAAGCAAGGATACCATCTTTTTGGAGTTCTTTACTGGAAATAGGAATGTAGATATTGAACTCATAGACCTGACAGAGGAGATCACTCGATTGGAACGTCAGTTGGAAAACTTTCAGATTGCGGAAAACTACCATGATCTTGAAAAACAAGCAGACACGACTAAATGGCAATTGCAGGCGAAGCGGAATAGATGCACATTGCTTGGCAATACAGTGGATAATATCAATAGCAGCCTAAAAACTCGTCCTGATATTGCCCCGGAGAAGCTCGTTCGATTATATGAGGAAGCAATGGTTAAGCTCTCTGAAGCTGTCGTGAAGGAAATTGGAGAAGTGGCGGACTTTCACAATACGCTAATTGCGAACCGAAGGAAGCGGCTTGTAAAAGAGAGGACGCGCCTCGAAACCGAAATTGTAGAAGTGCAAAAGGAGATTGATGCGTTGAGCAAATCTTTAGACTCACAATTGCAATTTTTGAACGCGCACGGGGCGCTCGACGAATACACCAAGTTGTCCAATCATTTGAATGATCGGAGGGGGAAGGCACAAAAGATACGGGATTACAAGGAGCTTTTGCAAAAGTATAGCAATGAGGCGCAGGCGACAAACATTGCGTTGAGCAATGAAACACTTAAGACGACCGCATACCTGAAAGAGTCCCATCCTGTATTGGATGGCAACTTCGAAATGTTTAGGTCTCTGGCGAAGAAGTTCTACCCGACCAAACCGGCCGGCCTAACTGTTGAAAATAACGAGAAGGAAAATCAAATTCGGTTTGATATTTCTGCTCGGATTCAGGACGATGCTTCCGATGGCATTAACGAAGTAAAAATGTTCTGCTTTGATTTGACGATTTTACTGGGTCATCACAATCACTCCGTGGACTTTGTGTTCCACGATAGTCGCTTATTCAGCGATATTGACGCGAGGCAGCGGGCGATCCTGTTTAAAGTGGCTTTTGAACTGAGCAAGATGCGGGGGATCCAATACATTGCCAGCGTAAATGAAGATCAGATTGCAGCAATGCGGGCTCATTTCAGCGACTCAGAATATCAAGAAGTTATCACCGAAAAGGTAACTCTCGCACTGACGGATGATTCGGATGCCGAAAAGCTTCTTGGGATACAGGTGGACATGAGACATGAGGGGGAAGATTAGCAGAGTATCGGAGGGGAGGAGTGAGATTTGCACATTGGTTCCTTTCTTGGGGGAAAACGGTGCCGCATGTGACTGCACCCAAAATCGGTCGGTCGTGCGCCGGATGGAGCAAAGAACTAAACGACCCCCAATGTTGATTCCCGTAACCAGTGAGCGTAAAGACTGACAACGTGAAGCTGCCTGAATAGAGTGACAAGCGTTTCGCAGAATTTAGTATAAGAGATTTTCAGATTCTGAATGCCCTTATCGTTTTCAACCCTGTAAAGTATCACGTCATTTGCAGCATCGTAGTGCGCTGAATTATGACCAATTCCATTTCTCAGTTTATTGTCAATGAAGGGCACAAAGAGATCCGCAATCGTCAAGTGTTCTAGAAGCCCTCGTTTTGCCCCATTTGTAGCAATATCAAATTCGTCTAAATCCATTACTCGTTTTAAAAGCGGGACACCAACTTTGTTTTTGTGAATTATGCCTTCAATTCCTGCCGCGATAACGGTTATACGGCAGAAAGTTTCAAAAACCTCCACATAAAGGAGCTTTAGTTCCTCAAACTTCTTCTCCGTCACCGCGTAATCCTCCAGCGCATTATTCTCATCATCCCAATAAAAACGAAGGTAAACCGGGCTAAGGTGGAGGTAGTGTTTTGCCCAACGGTCACGAATTTCAACCAACTCACGATACATTGATTCGTCCTTCCCATTGGCCTTGAAATAATGGATAAGGTCTTTCATTAAGGGATGAGAAGTCGCACAGCCCAGTGCCAGTCGTTGCTTCACCCTCTCTTTGGCTCCATCAGTTCCCGGCGCAAACACCTTTTCCCATTCTTCTATTGCGCGGAAAGCGGCTCTGATTCTGTCATTTTCAGAATGAACCTTGCCCCCAAGTTCTAATTGTTCCCATTGCCTGTCGAACAATGCCCATTGCTTCCGCTCGAAATGTGTCAAAAGGTTATGAACGGACTTCCAGTGCTTCGTCGCATTAACCTCTCGGATTCGCTGATGTAGCATAAACTGCTGCCGGTTCTTTGGAAGAAAAGCGGTCGAGAGATATGGAGAAACAATATCGTGCTCAGGGAATGGGTTAAGCAGTCTTTCGCTAAACGTCCTTACCGGCAACCCCGGTTCTTCCTCGCAGTCATGTGCATTTGTAAGATTCACCAATTCGAGTGGTTTGATGTCTTTATTAATAAGCGATGTCATCGCCTCTTGAAAAGAAAGGCCCGTCGCCGTAAGCTCTCGCATCTTGGTGTTTAGGTGGAGCAGCACTCGATACTTGATTTCAATGCCACACTTCGGGCACGGAAATGCACAGTCTTGATAATCATCGTCTCCAAGTGTGGTTCTCGATATGGTCTTTTGGCCGCAAGTCAGACATTGCAGGGTTCGCCGATGAATTGCCATAATTTGATACGTTAATGCACGGGGTCAAGCCATGCTTTTGCTCGTTTTCTTGTTCGTTCGGGTGTTTGCCAGAGGAACCTTTCTGCGGCAGGATTGGAGTGCGACGAGAAGTGGAGATCAAAAGTATGGTTTTTTGCTGTCTGCAAACAACAACGGTTCATCGGCCTGCGGCGCGGCGTCTTTTGGCAGGTCCCTCGGCGTTCTTTCCATGCGCACGTCAATGCTGTCGAACCCATCGAATGGAAGACCCAGCCGAAACTGTGTCATGGAAACAAATGCGGGGTTCAACTCCACCCCGATGCAGTTTCGATACAACTGCTGGCAAACGCGCAGGGTGGTCCCCGAACCGGAAAATGGGTCCAACACCCATGCGCCCTCCGCTGAAGACGCCAGCACGATGCGCGCGATCAAGGCTTCCGGTTTCTGGGTGGGGTGATTCTGCCTCTCAGGGTTCGAGTAGTGAACATGAGAAAAACCCCATACATCGCCCGGGTTTGCGCCGGTCATGTTGTTTCTGGCCCGGAAATACTTCTGGGGAACCCTGACCGAATCCAATCGAAACTCAAAGTTTTCGGATTTCGTAAAAAAAAGAATATCCTCGTGCCGGGGAGAGAATCCCCGCGTCCTTCCCATTCCCTGCGTGTAATGCCAGGTAATCCAACTGTTGAAAAAGAAACCAAGCTTCTGATCCAAAGCATCATATAGATAGCTAATGAAGCGGACACCCATGAAAACGTAGATTGAGCCGGTGCTCTTCAAAACGCGCCTGGCTTCCGTGAGCCACGCCTCGGTGAATTCGAGGTACTCGCGGAACCCTCTAAGATCGTGATTATTCCCATAATCTTTTCCAAGGTTATACGGTGGATCGGCGACAATCAAATCCACGGATTCTGAAGGCAGCGATCCAAGCTCCGCAAGGCAATCACCCTGCCGCAAATCAATCTTTGGTCGTGTCATCTGTCTTACCAGTCTTGATGGCTTCTTCCATTATTCCGCGAATCGCCGCTATCGCGAAATCCGAGCATTCGGCATAGTCCGATGCTTCTTCCGGGATCTTGAAATTTAGCGTCTGATACTGGACAGGCATGGGCATAAACTGATTTGGGTCAAAGATGGGAGAACGAAAAGCAGCCTGCAATAATGGATCTCATTTCTCCGGTCGTCATCATGCGGCGTTGCATCCTATTTGTGTTTCCACTTCCAGATTTGGTCCTGATGGACGCCGCCCAGGGCCAGCAGCTTCTCCTTGTCATAGACCATTTCCTCACGGTTCAAGCCGGTCAGGGAATAGTCTTTCATCAGAAAGATCGCCTCCTCCGGGCAGACTTCCTGGCAGAAGCCGCAAAAGATGCAGCGGAGCATGTCTATCTTGAATTCCTTGGGCGCCTTTTCCACGTTGCCCGCCTCGGGCGAACCGGCGGGGCCGGGCGGCGTGATGCGGATGGCCTTGGGCGGGCAAATGAATTCGCAAAGCTGGCAGGAGACGCATTTGGTGCGGCCCTCCGGGTCCTTCACCAGATAAGGCGCGCCGCGATAGCCTTCGGGCACGGTCCATTTTTCCTCCGGATACTGCAAGGTCACTTTCTTCCTGAAGAAATGACTGACGGTGACCTTTAAGCCGCCCACCACCGCCGGCACGTAGAGGCGCTCGAGAAAATTCAACTGGGGTCGTTTGACAATCATATCTTCATTCGTCGTAACGCGTCAGTGAAGGCGGGGAATGGTAGGGCGAGGCTCCAGCCGAGCCGTCTTTGGCTGGGGAGGCTCCGCAGGAGCGTCGCCCTACCATCCACGACTGACACATTTTCATTCGTCTTATTCTCATTGTATGATCCAGAGCCAGACGGCGGTCGCCACAATGTTGGCCAGCGCCAGCGGAATAAAGACGCGCCAGCCCAGATTCATCAATTGATCGTAGCGGAAGCGCGGCCACATCCAGCGCACCCAGATAAACATCCCCAGCAAGGCCACGACCTTCGCCAAAAAAATGACAATGTGCAGCACGCCCAGAACCCACTGCGATTCGCCGGCGACCCGGTTCAACCCGGCGAAAGGCAGCGTCCATCCGCCCAAAAACAGAGTCACCATCATGGCCGAAACGGCGATCATGTTGGCATATTCGCCCATGAAGAACAGCGCGAATTTCATCGAGCTGTACTCGGTGTTGTAACCGGCCACCAGTTCCTGTTCCGACTCCGGCAGGTCGAAGGGCAGGCGGTTGGTTTCGGCGAAGGAGGCGATCAGGAAAATCACGAACGACACCGGGGCGCGCAAGATCATCCAGCCCGTCCAACCGTGGGCGGCTTGATAGGCAACCACCTGACTGAGGTTCAAATCGCCCACCCACAAAAACACCGGGATGACCGACATGCCCATCGCGATTTCGTAGGAGATCATCTGGGCGCTGGAACGGATTCCCCCCAGGAACGGATACTTGGAATTGGAGGCGTAGCCGGCGAGGACAATCCCGTAAACGCCCAGCGAAACAATGCCGAAGGTGTAAAGGATGCCCACGTTCAAATCGGCGATGACCATCTTTTGGCCGCCGATCTTCGACCCGAACGGTATCACCGCCATGACCAGCAGCGAGGGAATCATGACGATCATCGGCGCGAGCCAGAAATACGCCTTGCGGACATGGCCGGGGGTGAAATCCTCCTTGAGGAATGATTTCACGCCATCGGCCACCGGCTGCAAGAGGCCGAACCAGCCGACGCGATTGGGTCCATGCCGGTCCTGGATGGCCGCGGAGACTTTGCGTTCCGCCCAGACGGCGTAGGCCACAATGGGCATGACGACACAAAACGCGCCTGCGACCTTGATGGCGCTAAACAGGACGAATTGCTGGTCCGGCGTCAAATTTTTTAGAAAATCCATCGTCTTTACTCCTTAATCGTCGCACCCAGGTCCCCCAGCGCGGCCCAGGTCAGGCCGCGAAAGGCCGGGACTTCGGCGGCCATTTGATTGAAAAGGCCTTCCATGGCGGTCACATCCTCCAACCCGCACAGGCCGCGGGCCAGTTCGTGCAGGAATTCCCATTCCGGACGCGCCTGGCCCTTGGGCTGGATGCCCTGCTCGAACCGCTGCACCCGGCCTTTGGCGTTGACAAAACTGCCGCGCTTTTCCGCAGGCGCGCAGCCGGGCAATAAGTAATGCGCCCGCCCGGTCGTGGCGTTGGGCAGAATGTCGCTGACAATGAGCGTCTCAAGCCGGTCCAGCAAATCCGCGCCGATGCCGTGCTTGGTAACATCTTCGCCAAGGACTAGCAATGTCTTGATGCTCCCGCCCCGAATGCCTGCGGCGATTTTCGCGAGGTTGGAGCCCATCGGCGCGGGCGCGATGCCCGTCAGCCTGGCCCCGGCGCTGTTGGGATTGCGGTCGGCGTTGAGCAATAGGGCGTCCGCTTCGCCGGTGCGCGGGACCGAATCGGTGAGGGCGCCCAGCTTGCCGGCGAGTTTTTTCAACAGGTAAAGCTCCTCGTTGGTTTGCCGGGCGGAGGCGATGATGGCGGCGGACCCGGCGGGCGCGTCGGCCAAAATATTCCCAACCTCGCGCAGCGCCCCGGCCCAGGCGTTTTCGGCGGATGGAGCCTTGAATTTGGCGCCCTGCACGCGGGTGAGCCGGTCGTCGCGGTTGATCCATTTGTAATTGAGCCGGCCGTAGTCGCACATCCAGCAGGAGTTGACGGCGTCGTTCTCGCGCGGTTCGAAGCGATACACAATGTCCTCGCGGGAGCCGATGACGATGTTGCAGCCGGTGGCGCAACTGGCGCAGATACTCTCGCTTTCCTTGAGGAACCAGACGCGCATTTGAAAACGGAAGTCTTTGGAAGTCAGGGCGCCGACCGGGCAAATATCCACGGTGTTGAGCGTGTAGTTGTTGTCGAATTTTTTGCCGGGATAGCGGGTCAGCGTGGTGTGGCTGCCGCGCTCGCTGAGACCGAGGGCGTCGTCGCCGGCGATGTCGCGCGTGAAACGAATGCAGCGGGAGCAGAGGATGCACCGCTCGTCGTCCAGCACAATGCGCGGGCCGAGATCAAACTGCTTGGGCTTGTGGACTTTTTCCTCGGCAAAACGGCTGGCCGCCTGGCCGTATTGCACCGAATACTCCTGCAACTTGCATTCGCCGGCCTGGTCGCATATAGGACAGTCCAGAGGATGGTTAATGAGCAGGGATTCGAGCACCGCCTCGCGCATTTGCCGGGTGGCGGGCGAACCGGGGTAAATCTCCATGCCGGGCGAGATGGGCGTGGCGCAGGCGATGGCGCCGCGCGGGGTGCCGGGTTCATAGGGCAAAACGGAGCGGATGATCTTGGGCGTGCCGTCCGGGTTGAGAACGGGCTTGCGGTCCGGGCCGATGGCGGGGGTGCCGAATTCGACCAGGCACATGCGGCAATTGCCGGCGACGGGGAGTTTGGGATGGTAACAATAGTGGGGGATGTCCACGCCGGCCAGGGCGCAGGCTTGCAGCATCGTGGTGGCCTGCGGTTTGCCCTGCCAGTCCGGCATGGTTTTCGGGACCTCGATCTCGCGCCCGTCCACCTTGATTTTGATCTTCTCGACCGGCGGCGGGGCGGGTTTTAATTCGGTTAAATTGGACATTTAGATTTCTCCTCGATGCAAATCGGCAATCGGGAATATCATTTCGAAATCGCCCCACATCAAATCGCCGTCTTGGAGATGAAAGCTCTTGAATTTTCTTAAATTGCGGTAAGCGATGGTCTCCGGATTTCTCGCTTTGCGCAGAAAAGGGCCGAAATCCATCACCCGTTGGGTGCCATCGCTGAACTCGAGCGAAATTCGGTAGTCGCCAAGATGTGTGGCTTGGGTGATTTCCAAACACTCTTTCGGCTTGGTTGACGTTGTAGCTTGCATCTTAGCTTAATCGGTTCTTCCAATATCGCCAGCAGTTCATGAAATGGCGCGGAGCGCGGAACGCATCACCTCGTCAGAAGGGAGCAGCTTTGTTTTGCCTTCGCGGATTTCGCGCTGGCGCCGGCGTATCTCCTGTTTCCAGGCGCGCTTCGAACCGGCATCCATGCTTTCCTCCAGACTCGACAAAAGTCTCTCGGCGATTTCCGCGCGCGAGCTTCGCGGCAGGCTCAACGCCTCAATGCAGACTTTTTGTGCTGTTGTACTCATGACACTATTTTCTCATCCTTGCAGATGTTTGACAAACGCCCGGTGGGCCGCGCTCTTGATGCCTCTGTCCAGCGTGCGCCGCAACTTCTCCCTGTCTCCTGTCAAGAGTGCGCGGAGGTCCAGCCAAAGTCCGGGAAAAACGCGGCTGCAAATAACGCCGTCGGCTCCCGGTTTCAACACGGCGTATTGGCCTTCCTCCAGGGCAAACCAGTGAACTTTCGCGTCCATAACCTGCCAGACGAAATACTCGCGGACCAGGGCGCGCTGATAGACGGCCCTTTTCTCATGCAAATCGTAGCCCTCGCTGCTGACGGCAATCTCGCCCGCCAATTCGGGACTGCCTTCGAACATGCCGTCGGGCGCGACTTTGCAGCGGGCCAGCGGGCCGGACTTGATGCGCAACATCACGTCGGGCAGATATTCGTTTTTGCCATCCAGGCGCAACGAACCACAGATATCCGAATCGGTGCCCGGCGTGGCCCAGGCGTACATTTGCAATAGTCCGGCGAGCACTCCGTGCGGACCTGAGTGAAGACTGCTGATGGGTGGCGACATAACGACAATTCCTTCGATCAGTTCGGCGAATTTGATGTCCGGCGTCGCCTCGTAGCGGCGCTCAAACTCAGGCACGGTCAAATGGTCGCCGTTGAGCAAACGCGGCGCCGCCGCGCCCGGCGCGGGGCCGGCTGCCTTGCCCCGTACTGTCTTCTTGCTGCTTTGTAGGGTTGCGCCGCTCATAGACGTTTATCAAAATGTCACACTTGCGGGCTGGCCGCAATTTTCATGGTGGCGCCCGCGCCGCCGCCGGCGACCGGGTTTTGGCCGGCGGCGGCGCGAGCCTCAAATTCCTCCCGGAATTGGCTGACAAAACTCAGCACCGGCCAGGCGCAAGCCTCGCCAAAAGCGCAGATGGTGCGGCCCTGGATGTTCTGGGCGATGTGCAAAAGATAGGCGGCGTCCTGCGGCCGGCCTCCGCCGTGGGCCAGGCGGTGGAGGGCCTTGCTCAGCCAGAGCGAGCCTTCGCGGCACGGCGTGCATTGGCCGCAGCTTTCATGCGCGTAAAAGTCGGCCAGGTTGGCCAGCGCGGCCACGATGTCGGTCGAATCGTCCATCACAATGATCGCGCCCGAGCCGGACATGCTGCCGGCGCTCTGCAGCGTATCGAAATCGTAGGGCAAATCCAGCAGGTCCACCTCCACCGGCATCGCGCCGCTTGCGGTTTGTTTCCTGATCTTGAATTTCTGGCCCGCCTTGAAAACCTTGGCGGAGGAGCCGCCGGGGATGACGGCCTTGAGCTTCCGCCCGGGGCGCAGGCCGCCGCCGAAATTCCCGTGGAAAATCAACTCGCCAAGCGTGGCTTTGCCGACTTCGATTTCGTAGTAGCCGGGCTTCCTGACGTGGCCGCTGATGCTGACAATGCGGGTGCCGGTGTTGTTGGGGGCGCCGAGCTTGGCGTACGCGGAAGCGCCCATCTGGATAATGTGTTTGACGGCGGCGAGGGTCTCGACATTGTTGACAATGGTCGGGCATTGGTAAAGGCCCAGGAGCGCCGGGAAATATGGCGGTTTGATGCGCGGATAGGCGCGTTTGCCTTCGAGCGATTCGATCAGGCCGGTTTCCTCGCCGCAGATGTAGGCCCCCGCGCCGCGATGAATGTAAATCTCCAAATCATACCCGCGGCCGAGGATGTTTTTGCCCAGGAAATTCCTGGCGCGGGCCTCCGCCAGCGCGGTCTTAAGAAGGCGCGCGCCGCCGGGCATTTCGCCGCGGATATAAATGTAGGCCAGATGCACGTCGTTGGCGTAACAGGCGATGATCATCCCCTCCAGCATTTGGTGCGGGTCCTTGTGCAGGATCTGCCGGTCCTTGAACGTGCCCGGCTCCGACTCGTCGGCGTTGCATATAAGATAAACCGGCTTGCCGCCGCGGCGGTCCACGAACGACCACTTCAGCCCGCAGGAGAAGCCCGCGCCGCCGCGCCCGCGCAGGCCGGAGGCTTTGACCTCTTCGCGAATCTGCTCCTGCGGGGAGGCTTGTTTGCCGCCGGGCAAATCCCTGGGCGGCAAGGCCAGCGCCTTCTTCAGCGCCTCATAGCCGCCGTGGCGCAAATAGCAGTCCAAGTCCGGCGTGTAGCCCGGGACATCCACGTTCTTTAGGATGAGGCGGTATTCCTGGGGCATGGTTCAATTTCGGATTGGGGATTGCGGATTGCGGATTTCCCCGGAATGCGGCCTCGGCAACCCTGCACTCCCCAATCCGCAATCCGCAATGGGAAGCCGAACTTCGGCCAATCCGCAATTCCTTGACTCTTTCGCGGGATGTCTTAATTTCACGACGTTGCCATGCCCGATGGTGTAACGGTAGCACAACAGACTCTGGATCTGTTTGTCATGGTTCAAATCCATGTCGGGCAGCCAATCCGCCCTCGCGCCTTCGGCGCAGGCCCAGGGGCGCGGCAGGGCAACGCTCGCGCGGAAGCGCCAGGCAGTGGACGGCTTTTTGAGTTCTGTTCTCACGGTGAAACGCATCGCTCTGCATGAAGCGATAGAGCAATTCATTGCTTTTCGCAAGGACAAAACTGTTCTGGGTGCAGGACAAAATTCTTCGCCTTCTTGGTAGGGCAGAGCTGCCGCTCTGCCCTGAATTCTTGGGCGGCGCAGCAGCGCCGCCCTACCGGGGACACGAAGAATTTTGCCCCGCTCCGACGCTCACACCCGGTGATCCTCGCGGATGATGGTGCGGCAGCCGCCGGCCTGGCTGGAGCGCCAGTTCTTGGGCGGTTTGGTCTTCTTGAGTTGGTCCAATTGACCGATTTCCTTGAGACGCAGGTAGATGAGTTGCCAGGCACAAGGGCGGGCGGGGTCCACTTCGCAGTGGTCTTCACGGGACCCGCTGCACGGGCCGTTGAGCATGCGTTTGGCACAGCGGGTGACGGGGCATACGCCGCCGTAGAGGTGGAGCACACAAGAGCCGCACGCGCCACATTTTTCCGCCCAGACTCCGCGTTCCTCGAGGATGCCGATGAACGCGGTGTCCAGGCCGGCATAGACGGGTTTGCCGCTGTACCGCTCGGCCACGGCCTGAACGCCGGCGCCGCAACCCAGCGACAAGACGGCGTCGTGGTTCTTGATGGCATCGGCGGCTTGTTCGAGGAAGACGTTGTCGCACTGGCGTTCGATGGTGGCTTCACCGACTTCGAGTGGGAGGCCTTTGAGTTTAGCGGCCATGCGCAGCGCGGAGGCGATGATGCTGACTTCGCGTTGTCCGCCCGCCAGGCAGACGGTGACGCAGGTGCCGCAGCCGAGACGAAAAGGAAAAGATAACAAAAGGGGGTCAGTTAATGGTATTGTAATATGACAATACCATTAACTGACCTCTTTACGATCTTTGCTGACAGAGCGCACGGATTGCGGTACAAAAGGTCCGTGCCGAATACAGACAAACTCGCTGAATTTACCGCTTGGTGCGGCAAGAACATCACCGGCGACGAAAAGGGACAGGCGCAAATCTTCCTTGACCGCCTTTTTCAAGCCTTTGGTCAACCCGGTTGCCTTGACGTGGGCGGGACGACCGAATTCCGCATCCGCAAATCCAACGAAGACGGCGGTGGCACGGCCTTCGCCGATTATGTCTGGAAACCCGTTGTCCTCGTGGAAATGAAAAAGCGCGGGGAGAATCTCCAAAAACATTACCGGCAGGCTTTCGATTACTGGACGCGCCTCGTGCCCAACCGCCCGCGTTACGTCGTGCTCTGCAACTTCGACGAGTTCCGCGTGTACGATTTCGACACCGACCTCGACGCGCCCAAAGACACGGTTGCGC
>Ga0182027_10009828_pt1 | contig 13675 bp, 17 predicted proteins | sample 712E1DmetaG_FD_121300 | JGI IMG/M metagenome (GOLD analysis project Ga0182027, IMG submission 121300) | Permafrost microbial communities from Stordalen Mire, Sweden - 712E1D metaG (Illumina Assembly) | ecosystem: Environmental > Terrestrial > Soil > Wetlands > Permafrost | place: Sweden...
ACTCCGTCATTGCGTCCCCAGTGGCGGAACGTATCCGTGTATGAGCTTCCATGCGCGCCCAGGGTGTCGATCAGCCGGCCGTTCCTGTAAACGCGCACCGCGTAGGCATTCGGTTCGGTATTCTTCCAACTGAAATACACGGTCCAGTCGGATGAGTTGTCGTGGAACCCCGAATTGCCATCATGCCACCCCCACCCCCAGTCATGATGGTCGTCGGAAGAGATGTCCGTGCTCGCGCATGAGACCTTCAATGACCTGGGTTCACTGAGGGTATAGGAGATTAATGAAGATGGGGTTTGTTCGGGCAGGTTGCTGGCATCGCCTGTCACCGTTGCATATACGCCCGATAGCCAGCAGATTGACCCCGGGTAATTCGGGGTTTCGATGACATAGTAATTTACCGCTGTGTCTTTTCCGATCGGCACCACGATCGTCCCGGGATGGACGGTTATCACGAAACCGTAGTTTGTGCCTGGACCTGCGTAGCAGTTCGTATCCGCGCTCACGGTCAGTGTGGGAGGAATGGCGGTGGGGGGCACCGGTGTGCTCGTCGGGGTCGCCGCGGCCTGTTGCGTGGCGGCCTGCTGTGTGTACACTTGCAGCGTTGCGGCAACGATGGTCGCCAGTTGGTTCTGGCTGGATTGCGGGAGTGTAGCCGTGGCGAGAGCGGTGTTGGCAGGACCAGTCCCAAGGTCAACCGTCACTCCGCATGCGAGCGCCGTGACTGCGAGCAGGCTGAATGCGGCAAAGATTCTTTTGATGGGAGACATGATATTCGCCTGTATATAATATACTCCAAATCCGGCGAGTCAATATGTAATTTCTATGTAGATTTAGTTACACCTCCTGTCATTGTCGTAGATGCCAGGTGCTTTTCTTGGTACGAGCCCCGTAGGGGCGTTCGCGAAGCACAACGTCCCCGTACTTGCACTAAGGGGATCCCGAAGCGAAGCGTAGTGGAGGCAATCCCGAGTGAGGAGAGCGTAGTGTGGCACATTTATCTAAAGACAGGTGTTATATATTCACTGTTTCCTTAAACAAAATACCCGATTTTTTGGGATTGGGGGAACCATCGATTCCCCCAATCCCAAAAAATCGGAATAATCTGTCCCGAAGTGCTGTTTTTTTCCTGCACTTCGGGACGAAGGTATGTATTTTCATTTTAATTTATCAATGAATCCCCTCGCCAACCTTATGGCCTCTTGAGGTTCCCTGTATGCCTGTACCGTGAGTCTGGGATGCGGGTTTCCGCTGATCATCTTCGAGATCTTTCGCCCCTCCTGGTGGATGCACAGCACGGGCTTTCCCACCTGCAGCGCAAAGCCGATCTCATAGCCCACGCCGTGCGACGGCGCGCTCACTTCCGCGATCAATACATCCGCTTTGCGGATCCAGATCACATCGCGCTCGTACACCTCGCGCGCCGGTGTGACGGCTTCCAATGCAATGACGTTTGATTCCGCGAGATGCGCGGTCGGTATTTCGTGGCCGTCCCCCAGCAGAGCTGCCATCAGATCCTGGTAGATGCGTTCGAATTCACGCCCCCCGGTGATCGAACAGGCAAAATAAATTTTCATTCCCTGGGCAACTTGTTCAGGATGGAGGAATTCCTTTCCATTTTTCGCGCCGGCTCGTTACCGCTTGTTCGCATGCTTTCAAGTTCCGTGCTGAAGGACATCCAGTCATTGACCAGGATGACAATGTGCGGGGATGTATCCTTGAAGAAGAATGGCGAGAGGAACAGGCGCAGGGTGGAAGCCGGCATCGGCAACGCGTTCAATTCGATGACCACCGCGGTCAGTTTGAACAGCGGATCAAGGATGTCCTTCTTAAAGCCCCGCAGACTCTTAGGCGGGAACAGGACCGCCAGGTTGGCGGATGTGGCGCGCTTGATGCGGCTGTAGGAGATCTTCATCCGCAGGAAAGGCGTGGCCAGCAGCAGGTGGTCGCTGAAAGGTTGGACATACGCGCTCTTATGCATGGCCCACATGAACAATGAGATCAGCATCACGCCTCCGCCCACTCCCGCCAGGGTCTCCCATTGCCAGCCTGCGGTCAGGCGTGTGTAGAGGTCGCTGTAGAATGGCCAGGCGGTCGCAAGCAAAGCCAGCCCCATCAGGAAAAGCATCGGCCACCAGCGATCCAGCATCCGCGTATAAATGACGAGAGGGTATTTTTTTCCCGCTTTTGCCATGGTATTTATTCTTCGGGTTCGGACGACGGGAGGGGCCGTCCGCCTCGTTCATCCGCCGGGGGCTTACCGCCGTTCAATTGCGCGCTCAGGCGCCCGATGGCTTGTTCCAGGTGCTCGCCGCGCAGGCTGAACGTGATATCGCCGCGCGTCTTTTCGATGATGCTGCGCGCCAGGTCGGTCTGGCGGCGCAGGCCGCTGGTGATGGCGTCCGGATAATCCATCGTGACCAGCACCGAGTAGATATCGTCCATGATCCCGAGCAGGCGTTCGGCTTCCTTGGAGTAACCGTGCCGCAATATATCGAGCGTTTTGCGGCGCAGCTCACCCACCACTTCGGCCAGGCCGTTCAGGTAGGTGGCTCCGGACACATCGAGTTCCCCGGGCGTGAGCAGTGGACGGTTTTGGATCAGCGCACAGGTGACGTTGGCTTCCACGAATTCCTTCAGTGCATCCTGTGTGTAGCCTGTATAGAAGAGATCGGGATAATCGGCCAGACCGCCTTTCAAAGACTCGGCCAGTTTTCGCGCTTCTGCCAGGTGCTCGTTCATCACGTCGTCTTCATCGCGATGGACGGCGCGGATGGCGAGCGAACAGGCGCGCGTCAGCTGGCGGGCCAGCGCCAGCGCTTTATCGCGCGCCGCCGTGCGTGCGTCGAAGTTATGACGGATATCGTCGGTGATGCTTTCCAGTTTTTGCATATTCCTTATCGCTTGCTTGCAGATTTTAAGTCAATGCCGGGGGAGTCGCAGGCTCAGGCCTTATCGTCCTTGGGCGGCTCAGGCGTCTGGTGCGGACGGAAGAGATGCTCTGCCAGGGAGGTGTTCACCGGCACGTTGATCTCGCCGAAGGCGGCCTCGTAGCGTACCAGGTTCTCGCCCAGGGCGCGCAGCAGCAGCTTGGCTGAGATCGGTGACATAAGGACCCGCGCTTTTACGATGGCATTGGTTTCGGATGGCAGCAAATGGGCAAAGTCGATCACGATGTCGGCGGGAGAATGCGAGATGCGCGCCAGGTTGGCATAGACCGTGTCGAGTCCGGGCGGTACCTCGAGTGTGGGCGCAACCGGGGGTTTGGGTGGGAGAGACATGGCAGGTCATCCTTCCGGTTAGAACGGGATATCGTCTTCGGCGGGTGCGGAAGCCATCTCACCGGCTTCGGTCATTCCACCACCGCTGTCGCCTTCGCCGCGCGTGCTCAGGAAGCGGACCGTTTGCGCGGTTATTTCAAAGGAGGCGCCCGAGCTGCCGTCCTGCTTCTGCCAGATGCGCGGTCCGCCCGTGGTTTTATCGGGCGTGAGGCGTCCTTCGATCAACACCTTCGAGCCTTTTTTAAGGTACTGGTTGCAGATCTCGGCTTGTTTGCCCCAGGCCGATATGCGAAACCAGATCACTTCCGTTTGTTTTTGACCGTTGCTGTCGGTCCACGATCGGTTGGATGCCACCGAGAAAGATGTCACTGCCTGGCCTGAGGGGGTGTAGCGCATTTCGGGATCCTTGCCGAGGTTGCCGACGACGATGATGGTATGGTACATGGTGTCTCCTTTTGAGTTAAGGGAACGCCGCAGTCGCGGCGTTAACGATTGATATTTCCATTTTACACTTATTGTGGAGGGTTGCAAGGAGATTTGCAAGATTTAACCTGATTCGGAAATGAAAAAAAATGACACTCTTTATGTGACAGTTTTTTGAAATATGATTTTGTCATCCCTTTATGGTTGATGATACAGTCCGGTGCCCTATAGGAACCAGCCGGGATCACAGAAGCTCTCTTTTGATGGAAAAAATCGTATTTACTCATATGTATTCTGTCCGTCATTTACATATAAAAAACACCCAATTATTTTGGGATTGGATGAGCCGAAGGCTCATCCAATCCCAAAATAATTGATATTCTCGAAGATGCCGAGTGTTTTCTCGGCGCCCCTCCCTACGGGAGGGCGACCGTACCCCAGGGAGTGGGGTGGGGTATCTGAAAAGGAATATTTTTTCACGTAAGAGGAATAGTTCTGTGAATAAATAAAAAAAATCGGGGTCACCTGCCCCGTCGAAATCAGTGTCACCTGACCCTGTTATTCAGAGCCATGTGGTCGTAAATTAGAAGCCATAAGATTGAATCAATAATAATTATCTTATCCAAAGGAGAATAAAATGGTCAATGCAGTTACCACCCGCAGGGGTGAAGTCGTTCGAACCCCATCATTCATCACCACTCTCTTCAACCACCCGCTGGCCGGTCTGATCTGGTTGCCGATCCGCGTATGGCTTGGCTGGCAGTGGATCAACGCCTCCCTGCACAAATTCGAGAGCCCGGCCTGGATGCAGACCGGTGCGGCCCTCAAGGGTTTCTGGGCGGGTGCCGTTGCCATCCCTGCTACCGGGAGTGCCCCCATTCAATACGACTGGTATCGGACCTTCCTGCAGTTCATGCTGAATACACAGGCTTACATCTGGTTTGCCAAGCTGGTGCCGGTCGGTGAGTTCCTGGTCGGCCTTACCCTGATCCTGGGCGTATTCACCGGCTTTGCGGCTTTAACGGGCGGCTTCATGAACTGGAATTTCGGCATGGCCGGTTCCGCCAGCGTCAATCCGATGTTCTTTGCCCTCTCGGTCATGCTGGTTATAGCTTGGAAAGTCGCCGGCTACTTTGGTGTGGATTACTACCTGGTGCCGTGGCTTGGATCGCTGATGAATCAGAAAAAGGAAAGGATCGTAAGATCGCCTTTCCCCTCCGCCGAGGGAGCTGCGGCGGATTAGCACGTTCAGAATGATCAAAAAGACGGCGAGGAAACTCGCCGTCTTTTTTGTTTCAGCCGTTCACTCGCGTTTCATGCGCTCGGACAGATGATACTTGACGGCATAAGTCGCCAGTTCGATGCGGTTGGATAATTGAAGCTTCTCCAGGAGGGTGCTTACATAATTGCGGGCGGTCTTCTCGCTGAGGTGGAGGTTCTGGGCGATCTCGGGGTTGGTCTTGCCCTGCCCCACTTCGTAGAGCACCGCCATCTCCCGATCGGTCAGGTCGCGAAAGGCATCTTCTTCCTCCTTGCGCTCGGCGGTCCGCACCCGTGCGAACAGGCGGCTTGTGGTGGCCGCATCCATCACCGAATTTCCCTGGGCTGCCGCGCGGATTCCGCGCAAGACCTCCTCATTGCCGACCTCTTTCAATAGATAACCGACGGCTCCGGCCCGGATGGCGCTCATGACCAGCTCTTCATCCGCAAAGGATGTCAGCATGACCACTTTGGTTTCCGGGAAGCGGTCCACGATCCGGCGCGTGGCCTCCAGGCCGCCTTCGCCGGGCAGGCGGATATCCATCAGCACCACCTGCGGGTGGAGGCGCTCTACCACCTGCGAAGCCTCCTGGGCTGTCCCGGCTTCGCCGATCACCTCCATGTCGGCCTGGTCGTTGATCAGTGTTTTCAATCCCAGCCGCACCAGGGCATGGTCATCGACCAACACCACGGGGATCTTGCTCATGGTTGCTCCTCCATTGGAATGTCCAGGGTCATGCTGGTGCCCTTCGCCAATTTTTCGACGGCCAGCTGCCCGTGCAGCAACGAGGCCCGGTCGCGCATATTTCGCAGGCCGTGACCTTCCGTGACTTGCGACGACAGCCCGATCCCGTCATCCCTGACCATCACGCGCAGGCTGTTTGCCCAGCAGTCGGCCGTGATCGAGACGTGCCTGGCGTGCGCATGCCGGACGACATTCGCCATGGCTTCCTGGAGGATCGCCATGACATGGATGTTGCGTTCTGGCCTGAGAAAACACGAATCGGGCAGGTCCAACTTCAGGTCCACGGCCACCAGCGAGCTGAAGCGCGGGTCGGTGGCCAGCTTTTGAATGGCAAGCTTCAGAGGTTCCGGCGACACGGCCGGGGCATGCAGCTGGCTGAGGTTCTGGCGCAAGTCACCGATGGCATCGTCCAGCACGCCGACGGCAGTCGCCAGACGGCTTGCCAGTGGGGTGTCCTGTATGGCAAGTTTCTCGGCAGAGCTGACGAGCAGGCCGGCCGTATAGACTTTCTGGATGGTGCCGTCGTGCAGTTCACGGGCGATGCGCTCGCGCTCATCCGCCAGCATTTGCTGCTTTTGCATGGCTTCGATCTGGCGGGTGGTTTCAACGTCGAATATTTCCAAAAACCGGATCGTCGTCCCGGCCATTGCCAGGCCGATCAACGCCCGGATGAGCTGGGGAGGAACGAGCAGGTAACGGGTGAAGGTGTCCGTATTCAACCAGTTCCCCGGAAAAAAAGGGACCGGCGGGACGATCAATCCGGCTGCCAGCGCATAGAGCGCCATGGCGATACCGGAAAGCTGCAGGGCACGTACGATCCCGGGTACGTCGTAGGGGGTGATCCGTTTAAGTGTGTGTTCGCGCAGGGCGTAGGCAGCCAGCAACCCACCTGGCAGGCCAATTAAATAACGCGCCAGTGCATTTACGGCGTTATACCAGGTATTAAAATCAGTGTACCAGGCCCGGAAGGGGAACAAGGAGAGCACCAGCCAACTGATCAACAGGAGGGCAAAAACGATGTGCAGCTCGCGGCGGTGCTTCAACGGTTCCAACAGGGCCAACCCAAATCCATACAGGCAGGCAAAAGAGACAGCCAACAGCAGGAGGTGAAAATAATGAAGGAGAAGGACGATCCCCGAGGCCAGGTATTCAGACTGCAGAGGGATAAAGAGGTCGCCCCACTCGTGAAACCCGTGCAGGAAACCGAAGGCGGCCAGCCAGTTCAGGCTGCGTGCCAGTTCCAGATGGGAGGAATGCCTCGACTGCAGGGCGATCGCCAGACCCAGCACGAAGAACATCAGTCCATAGATGAAATAGATGATTTCGTGATTGACAACAAATAGATTTTGAATAAACTCGATCATGAAAAAATTATAGCACTGCTATTATACAAAGTACCGCGTAAATACTGCGTACTGTGTACTTTCAGTATCTAAACCAAAATTAAAATATTTGAGCACGAAGCAGTAAAAATGACCTTTACCCTTTCCACCGCTTGTTCTTTTGGGGATTTTTTTGCCTTCGAAGATGCAGGTGTTCTCTCTGCATCTTCGAAGGCAAAGATGTGATGCGAAATATAGCATCCCCGTTTTTGCTTCTAAGGGACAACGTCCCCGTTCTTGTTACTAATCAGCCGCAACCGCCACACTCTGGGGAGCATCGGTCGGTTGGGGCCTGGCCGCGTAGCGAAACCCGGCGAACATCAGAATGGCCGAAAGCAGTTCGGCCAGGTACAGGAATTGCCCGTATCCGAGACGGGTCAGCGTGCTGGCCGAACCGATGAGCAGTGCGCCGGCGGCGATCAGCACGTTGCCGATCACACGGTTGGGCAGGACGCGCTTGCGCCAGAACAGGAACGCGGAATAGATCGCTCCGCCCACCAGCGTAAGCAAACCATAAATGTTGAAAAACGGAGTCGTCAACCGGACAGGCGAGCCGAGCGGCAGCAGCCCGCGCACCACGGTCACCTGTTGGCCGCGATAAGTAGTGGTGGTGGTCTGCGCGCCAGTCGGGAGTGTCTGTCCCGCCTCCAGCACTTTCGTCCCGTATTGTTCGCTCACCGGTTTGGATATGGTAAAGGCTCCCGCGTCCAATTTGGGCATGGCATTCAACATCAGGGTGCCTGCGAAGAGACTGCCGAGCACCAACAAAACTGTGACGCCGTGCACCCAGGGCTTGCGGACGAGCAGGTAGAGTGTGCCGTGCCCTATCCAGGCCGCATTCAGGGCCGCGCCGAACAGATACCAGACGAAGAATATCCAGCGGTTCCATGCAAGAGATAGATAAGCCTCCGCAAAGCTGCCTGCGCCGAACATGGCCAGGCCGATTCCCCAAAAGAGAAAATTCGGCGCCCGGCGTACAAAAAAGCGCTGCAGGACATAGATCGTGAATCCCAGCATGAGCGCGGTCGAGATAAAAGGAAAGATCTGGTTGATGGACATATTCCTCTCCGTATGGAATTAAAAATGGATGATGCCTAGCAAAACACCGGCCGCGAACACGATCAGCGCAACCATCAGGACCCCCATCAGGATCAGCAGCGCAGGTATGAACTTCTCAAAGAACATCGACTTTTCGGGTATGTGGGATCCATCGTTCGCGCGAGTTGGGTTGGGCATGTTGACCCTCATTTAGACTTGTTTGGATAATACTAATTTTCGCCGGCTTTTCGATTGGGTCAAGGGAAGTTTATATAGATTTTTATTAGCGTTTGGCCAGGAAGGGATCACCGGTATTTTATGGCAGAAGCAGTATACTTCCTGAAAATATCATCAAGGAGAGGTGTGATGCCTGCAACCCCGCATATTGAAAAACATTTTACGGCTTCTGAAACCGTGCGTGACGTCGTGATCGGCATGTCGGACGGGTTGACGGTGCCCTTCGCGCTCGCGGCGGGCCTTTCGGCGATCGCCACCAGCAACGTGGTTGTACTGGCCGGGGTGGCTGAGATCGCGGCCGGTTCCATAGCGATGGGGCTGGGAGGTTTCCTGGCGGCCCGCTCGGACGAGGAACACTATCACAGCGAGCGCCTCCGCGAAGAAGACGAGATTGTCACGAAGACCGATTTCGAGATCCGTGAAACGGAAGAGATCCTGACGGACTACGGCTTGACGAAAAAAGAAAGCCAGCCGGTGGTCAAAGCCCTGATGAAGCGACCGAAAGATTGGGTGGACTTCATGATGCGATTCGAGCTGGGGCTGGAAGAACCGAATCCGAAGCGGGCGGTGATCAGCGCTGCGACCATCGCTGCATCCTATATCGTCGGCGGTTTCATTCCACTCTCGCCTTATATATTGATCCATCAGACGGCGCAGGCCCTGCCTTATTCCGTCGGCGTGACGCTTCTGGCGTTGGGCGTATTTGGTTATATCAAAGGCCGCTTTACGGGAACACGGCCTTTCCGTTCCGCCCTCCAAACCATGCTGATCGGCGGGCTGGCGGCCGCTGCGGCTTTCCTGATCGCCAAATGGATCGGGTAAACCCATACAAAATCTAAACAAGTCTTTATTATTCTTATGATATAAATTCGCGGATAAAAAAGGAGAGAGATCTATGCAAGAAGCAGTTAAGGTTGAACCCTCAGAACCCCCTAAACGTTACCATCCACTGCTGGTTACATTGCACTGGCTGATCGTCCTGCTGGTTTTCACCGACTTATATCTGGGTCTATTTGTATTTAAGCCGCTGATCCAGGAGGGCGGAGCTCTTCGCATCCCTGAGTCGGCTTTGGCAATCCACATGGCGGTCGGGATCGCGATCTTGGTGTTGATCGTGGTCCGGTTTTTTGTCCGCACCGGCACCAGGAAGCCGGCAGCCGCGACAGTGGGGAATAAATTTCTTGACTTCCTTGCAGGGCTTGTACATTATGCGCTGTATTTTTTTGTATTCGCAATAACCGTTGTTGGCCTTGTGTTTGCCGTACAGACCGACAGGCTCCAAAGGGCCTTTCTGGGTGGCGGCAACTCTGGATTTGAAGGTCGGCCGGTTGGCGGAAACTTTGGTGGTTTCCCCACGCCGGGACCGGGAACCCCTCAGCCCTCTTTTGGAGGCAGTGGTAATTTTCCCGGCGGGAACCCGGGTTTTCAAGGTAACGGCTCGCGTCCTGGCGGCCCCGGTTTCCCTGGCGGGCCGGGCAGGAGGGGCGGCTTCACCTTTTTCCTCCTGCCATTGCATCTCTATATAGCAGTGGTGCTGTCCATTTTAATCTGTATTCACATCCTGGCCGCCCTCTATCACCAGTTCATACGCAAAGATCAGTTGATCGGCAGGATGTGGTATGGAAAGGCCTGACGGTTAATCCGCAGAGTGCGAATGGATGTCCATTCGCACACTTTTTTATGATTTCATTATGCGATTGACCTGCAAAGGTTCCTGCGATTGGATAAGAATCTACCGCATTACTAATTCGCCCCTATGATGTTGGAGAGCAGCTCATGATCAATATAATTGTTGCCATCCTGACCGGTCTGGTTTTACTCAGCGGGGCATTGCACAACATCCCCGGCATTGGATCATCGATGGATAGATTTGCCGGCTGGTTAAGTACATTCGATGTCGTTATCGGCGTCGTCGCGATCGTGCTGGGTATCCTGGAATTGCTCAGCCTGGAAGGCATCCTGTTGATCCTGGCCGGTTTGGTGCTGGCTGCCAGTACCTTGTATTCGATCCCTTCCATCGGCCCATCGCTCGGAAGATTTGCCAGCGCGCTGGCCAAATTCCGTTTGATCATAGGTGTGGTCATCCTGCTCGTCGGTGTTTTTGAGCTTATTGCATATTTATTCAGTCCGTTCGGCCGCTTTCGATGAACAATTTGATACTGCTTCGCAGTAATTTATATTTTCAACCGGCAAAATCATGTGGATGGTCCGGGGGCCTGGCTGGAAATATCCATACCGACCTGCCCAGCGACCATTGCCAGGCGGCCAGTGCAGCCGCGCAGGCCGCCTGGCAATGGTCGGCAACATCTTCTGCGCGGGAGATGTCTTTTAATCCCTGTGTTTCAAGCCATTGAAGAAGTCGGGAACGCGCCGACCGTTCGCGTTTGAAATTCGCCACTTCGTTGGCGGGCGCATTGCGCAAGAGCATGGAGGCGCCCGGGTGCACTTCGACGATGCGAAGGTCGAAATCCGGTTTGAGGGTTTCCAGCATACGGGCCAGTACAATGCCCCGCAGGGTCAAATAGACCATCCGCATCATGGTTGGCGGCATGATCCCAACACTGCCCTTTTTTAAAACCAGCTGGCGCAATTCTCGGTCAGAAGCGCGGTCCCCTCCACCGGGGTTATAGGAGAGGGGCGCATCCATCCCGATCACAATGCGGTCATTTTTCCCGAGATCGGATATCGTGCGAAAAATGCGTTGGTCGTCGGCTCCCTCTACAACGTTAATAAATTTTAATTCGGCCCCCTGCTCTTCGAGAACGACGAGATAAGTATCGGCAATGTTACTTGGACCCGACAGGTCGAAGCCAACGACCTTCATTTGGTCATCATCATCCTGGCTGCCCTGCGGCCGATCTCGACCGCGAAGTTTGTGCCGCGATCCCAGGGATAGACCTGGCTCATCGAAGCGAAATATAACCCTTTGATGGGCGTCTCGATGGCGGGAATATTCTTCGAATGATCGACCAGCGGGACGGGCTGGGCATAGTTCGTTTTGAACACCCAGACCTTCTTCACCCAATCCTTCTCAAATGCCGGGTTGAATTTCTTGAAGGCCGGTATAAAGCGCTCCAATAATTGCCCATCGCTCATCGAGAAATATTCGTGGCCTGCTTCGAGATAATCGCCTGCATACACGATGTGGTCGCCCCCAAAATGCTCGGGTCCTATAAAATTCGTATGTTCCACGAGAGCCAGCATCGGGTAGCCGGCCTCCTTGGGCAGGTTGAACCAGTAATAGCCCTGCTCCGAGAGCTGGCGCTTAAGCGCCAGCACCATGACCACCGCGCCCATGGATTTTAATTCCAACAGGCCCTTCAAATACGACCCGGGCAGGTCGGGACACAACCTGGCCATGAGATTCGGCGAGGTGGTGACCAGCACCTTATCGTACGATTCTTTTTTGTCCGCTTCGATCAGGAGCTTGTCATCAGTGACCTGCTTTATCGACTTCACCTGCACGCTCAACCGGATTTTCACTCCCTGGTCCCTGAGCCTGTCTGCGAACATATTCGCGAAATTTTGAAATCCGCCCTCGGACGTGCCCAGCCGCGTGCTGCGGGCTTTGAGACGCGCCCACATCCAAGCCATATTGACGTCTTTGTAGTATGGCCCGAACTTTCCGATGAGGAGGGGTTCCCACATCTTTTCGTAAACTGTACGGCCCGCCCATTTGGACAGCCATTCATCGGTGGTGTATTTTTCCAGATCTTTCCAGTTGTCCGTTAACCGCAAATAGAGTCCGACAAAACCAAAGCGGATTTTATTCAAACCGAACCCGAGTCCGGGGAAGAGCAGCGCTTTAAGGATCGAGTCGAACGGATACCACTTACCGTTAAACAGTAAAACGGTATAGGGCCGCGGAAAGTAAACCTTATCCTCCCAGCCCAGCTCGCGGATCAATCCGAGCATCGACTTGTCTGATTGGAACCAGTGGTGATAGAACTTTTCGACGGACCAGTCCCAGTAGGGCTCCTTGAATCCGCTTGCCAGCCCGCCGACGTAATCTGCAGCCTCAAAGATGACGACTTCGTGACCGGACTTGCGCAGGTCGTACGCGGCAGCCATGCCGCCGAACCCCGCGCCAATGATGGCGATTTTCATGGTTCTCCTTTGATGGCTTTTCACCCCTGCGGGCTGATTTTTGTTTCGGTCCGCAGTGAATCATTCCACTTGATGCCTTCGCGCGTGAGGAAATACGCGCCGAGCAGCGTGATCGGCAGCCACAATGCGACATGCAGGACCAGCGTATAACCGGCCGCGGTGGCTTGATCCACGCCATAGGCGGTCAGCACGGCGATGCCCGGTGCATCGAACGTGCCGATGTAGCCTGGTGCGGAGGGTATGGTGGTCGCCAGGTTGACGATGCCGTTCATCAGCATCAGTGCGAAGAAGGAAACGCTGAAATTAAAGGCATGCATCACAAGCCAGTATTTACCGGTTTCAAGCAGCCAGATGATCACGGAAGTGATAAATACCATCAGGATATTGAGCGGAGAGCGCAGGGATGCCAAACCATCCAGGAATTTGTGCATCAATCCGCTTACATTTTCGCGAAATCGTTGGGGCAGCAGGCGGGCGATCAACCAATCGGCCAACCGGGCCGTCACCTGCGGAAACAGGGCAGCCAGCAAAAAGACAACCAACGCACCGAGAAAGACCCCCGTCCCTATCACAGCCACCTGCTGCAAGTTGCCCACAAAGCCTGAATTACTCGTCAGTCTGGCGAGCTCGGGCAGGTTGAGGAACACGAAACTCAGCATCACAACCCCGTCGAAGATGCGTTCCACGATGATCGTGGCAAGCGAGGCCGAAATGGAGACGTTTTCCCTGCGCTTGAGGATTACCGCCCGCAGCACTTCACCGGCGCGCGCCGGATAAATATTGTTGCCCATATACCCGATGGTCGTGATGGGGAACATCGTTTTGGTCGGTATTTCCTTGATGGGTTTGAGAAGGTAATGCCAACGCCAGGCCCGCACCCAGACCGCGACGAAATAGACCGCAATACCGGGCAAAAGCCACCAATAGTTCGCGTTTTGTACGGCGCCCCAGAATTGATCGAGGCGCAGGCCGCGCAGGGACAGCCAAATAAAGACAATGCTGATCAGAATACCAAGCCAGAACTGCCATTTTTTCATGCGAGCATTGTACCAGAGGGAGGTATTCACGTCCCGGCTTAACCCGCCTGTGAGGGACGGTATAATCTCTTTCGTGGATGTTAACGGACCCGCCTCCGATTTTGAGTTACCCGACCTGGATGGCGTTCTCCATCGATTGCATGATTACCGCGGCAAGATCGTCAT
>Ga0182027_10009829_pt1 | contig 13675 bp, 11 predicted proteins | sample 712E1DmetaG_FD_121300 | JGI IMG/M metagenome (GOLD analysis project Ga0182027, IMG submission 121300) | Permafrost microbial communities from Stordalen Mire, Sweden - 712E1D metaG (Illumina Assembly) | ecosystem: Environmental > Terrestrial > Soil > Wetlands > Permafrost | place: Sweden...
GGCCGAGCGCGCGCTGCTGGGCTGCTTGATCCTGGACAACCGCCAGGTCGACGGAGTGCTCGACATCTTCCCCGCCGGCGCCATTCACGCCGCCCGGACCGCCTACGGCAATGGCCGGACCGGCCAGGCCGAACCGCTCTTTTTCAGCGCCGCCCACCAACTCGTTTTTGAATCGATCATCGCCCTTTACGAGCTCAACATCGGCATCGACCTGACCACGCTGGGCGAGGAACTCCTGCGTCGCGGCCAGCTCGAAGCCATCGGCGGCTCGCCGTATCTGGCCGGGCTCGAGGACGACATCTTCTCGCTCGGCCAGGTCCCCGAATACGCTCGGATCATCGTGCAGAAGTGGCGATTGCGGCGGCTGATCCGTTCGGCCAACGCCATCGCCGACGAAGCCTCGGGCTCCGACGCGCCCGTGACCGACATCATCGAGCATGCCGAGAAGCGCATCTACGAAATCACGATGGAACAGCAGCAGCAGGATTTCGTTCACATCGAACAGGCGGTGGCCGATCAGCTCCAGGAGATCGAGCAGCGGACCAAGGGGAGCGGCGAGGCGCCCGGCCTGCTCTCGGGCTTTGCCGCGTTGGACAAGCGCACCGGCGGGTTCCGGCCGGCCAACCTGGTGATCATCGCCGCGCGCCCCTCGATGGGCAAGACCGCGTTGGCGATGAACATCGCCGCCAACGTGGCCATCCGCCACAAACGGCCCGTCGGCATTTTTTCGCTGGAAATGTCGATCCAGGAATTGACCCAGCGCATGCTCTGCACGCAGGCGCACGTGATGATGCAACACGTGCGCGGCAACGCCCACTTGCGGCGCGATGAACTGGAGTCGCTGCACGCGGCCGGCGAGCGGATCGCCGCCGCGCCGCTGCACATCGACGACTGCGGCAGCCTGTCGATCCTCGAGATGCGCTCGCGCGCGCGCCGGCTCAAATCGCGCTGTCCCGACCTGGCGATGATCGTGGTCGATTACCTGCAACTGATGAACGGCAGCGGCGGCCGCAACGAGAACCGCCAGCAGGAGGTCAGCGAAATCTCGCGCTCGCTCAAACAGCTCGCCCGTGAGCTGGAGATCCCGATCCTCGCGCTCAGCCAGCTCTCGCGCCAGAGCGAACAGCGCCGCGGGACCAAGGACGTCATGCCGCGCCTGTCCGATCTGCGTGAATCCGGCGCGATCGAACAGGACGCCGACATGGTCCTTTTCATTCACCGCGAAGGGATGAAAAAGGCCACCGAACGCAAACCCGGCGAGCCCGATGAAGCCAAGATCCGCATCGCCAAACAGCGCAACGGCCCGATCGGCGACTTCGACATGCTCTTCATCGGCGACTACACCGAGTTCGTTAATTTGGCCCATCCGGAAGATTAGGGGAAGTGCGGAGCGCGGAGTGCGGAATGAATAAAATTCCCAATTCTTTTTCGTGCTCGTGCTCGTGCTCGTCATCGTAATCGTCGTCGTCATCGATGAAAGTGAATCATTCGAGGACGAGCACGAGCACGACAAAAAATTCCTGGCGCCGGGCTACTCAAAATCGATCTCATCGGACAACTCATTGCCGTCGCGCGGCCGGTCGCAGGGAAAATGCTCGGCCAGTTGCCGCCCCACCTCCTCGATCCCACGCACGAGCCCTTCGGTGAAGTGGCTCTGGCGGAATTCGGCGGCCACCGTCGCGGTGAGCGCGTCCCAGAATTCCTGGCCGACCCGCTCGTGGATGCCCACGTCGCCCAGGATCGAAAAACGCCGCCGCGCCGGAACGACGAAAAACAGGATGCCGTTGCGCTCGCGGGTCCGGCTCATGCCGAGGCGCACAAAGGCCTTTTCGGCCGTGCGGTGGACATTGCCCCAAAAAAACGGGGCCACCGAGACGCGGATCTCGCCCGAGGTCTGGTGCTCGGCCGCCTCGATCGCGCCTTGGATCCGTTCGACATCGAACAGGCGCCGGATTTTATTGCGGGTCACCCAAAAGAACATCGCGTTGCCCCTTTCGCAGTGGACGACATGGACGCAATGGACGAGGTGGACAGAGCGCTCACCACGAACCTGTCGCTCCGCCGCCGCCCGAGCTCCCGCCGCCGCCGCTGAAGCCGCCGCCACCACCGCTGAAACCGCCGCCACCGCCGCCGCCGCGTCCGCCCGACATCAGCATGTACAGCAGAAAGAGCGCCAGGGATGGATTGGTGATGAACAAGACGATCAGGAACACGGCGCCGATCAATAAAAAAACGATCTGGACAAGACCGCCAACGGGCGGGGAGTGCGGGTGAGAAGGGCCACGAACAATCCGGGGCGCTTGAGCCGAAGGCTGCGCGCCGCCGATCGCCCCCAGCAGCGCGTTCACCGCGCCGACGACCGCGCCATCACGATCGCCGGCCCGGATGCGCGGGTCCATGATCTCCTGAATGATCTGCGAGGAGACGGCGTCGGTGACCGTCGACTCCAGGCCATAGCCGACTTCGATCCGGACTTTGCGGTCCTGGGCCATGATGAAGAGCGCGAGGCCGTCGTCAAGCCCCTTGCGTCCGGGTTTCCAACGCTCGAAGGCCTTGACCCCCCAATCCTCGATCGGCGTGTCGCCGGTCGACTGGCCGATGTAAACGAGGATTTGATGGCCGTTCGCGCGCGCGTAGTCCTCCAGCTTGGCATCGAGTTGCGCGCGGGTGGATTCGGATATGAAGCCGGCAGTGTCGGTGACGTAGCGGGTCGGCGACGGAGGGATGGGCACTTCCGCCGCGTGGAGGCGAGCGCCCCCGGCGGCCAGCAGCGCGAGCGTGAAGATGAGGACAAAGCGCATCATTGGACCTTGATCGGACCTGAGTTATCAGAACTTGACTTTGGGTGCGGTCTCGGCCCCCGCTTGGGACTTGAAGTAGGCTTTTTCGTTGAACTTCGCGCCGAACATGCCGGCCACCATGTTGGTCGGGAAGCTGTTGCGCTTGGTATTGAACGCCTGCGCGGCCTCGTTAAAGCGCATCCGCTCGACGGCGATCCGGTTCTCGGTCCCCTCAAGCTGCGATTGCAGGGTCGAGAAGTTCCCCGTCGCCTTGAGGTCCGGGTATCGCTCAACGACCACCAGCAGGCGCGAGAGCGATGCGCCCAGCGAATCCTGCGCTTGCTGAAACTTGGCGAAAGCGGCCGGATCGTTGGGAATGTTCTTCGTGCCGCCGGCGTTGACCTGGCCCACTCGGGCGCGCGCCTCGGTCACCGCGGTGAACGTATCCTTTTCAAAGTTCGCCGCCCCGCGCACCGTCTCGACCAGGTTGGGGACCAGGTCGGCGCGCCGTTGGTAGACGTTCTCGACCTGCGCCCACTGGGACTGAACTTTCTGGTCCAGCGCGACCAAGCTGTTGTAGGTCCCCGCCAGGGATCCGCCGACAACCAGCACGGCGAGCACCAGCAACCCGAAGCAACCGATTGCGATCCATTTACCCATGATCCCCATGCTCCTCATGAAAAATTGAAACAAACCCATCCCTTGAATATTAACCCACTCCGCTGCCGATGACAAGGCTGACCTTGGGAACGGCGCAATGGACGCAGTGGACGGAGTGGACGAAGCGGACGGAAAGTCTCAGGGCTCCAGCTTCAGGTTTTTGAGCGTCTTCTTCCACTCGGGCAAGGGACCGCTCAGGGGAATGATTTCCGCGGCTTCTTCCTTGAGGCAGCGGCAGGGTTCCAGGTTCAGGTTGGCGCCGCAGCCCGGACAGAGCCCCTTGCATTCGGGCTGGCAATAGACGCGGTCGGGCAACTCCGACAGGATCAGCTCGCGGAAAACTTCGTCCAGTTCGATCTCGTCGCCGGCGTAGGTCCGCGTCAGCGGCGCGTCCTCGCTGAACTCGCGATCCGCTTGCTCCTCTTCCGGCCTGTTTTCAATCCAGGCTTCGTTGACCGTGACGTGAATCGTGGCTTCGGCCGGCGCCAGGCAGCGCACGCAGATCGACGTGACCTGAGCGTGGATCTCGCCGGACGCCAGCACGTCCTCGCCGATCAAATGGAAAACCACGTCCCCCCGCACGTGGCCGGTGAATTGATATTGCTCGTCGCGGAGGTCCAAGGCTTCCGGAGGCAGATCGAGTTCGAGTTTCAGCGGTCCTTCGCGCAGCCGCTCCACCGGGATTATAAGCGTCGCCATTGTCGCACCTCCAATAGAGGATTATGTTGGGGAGAGGAAGCCGCGCGGGTGCGCCATGCGATTGAAGCTGGGGGAAAAACCGCCCTGCCTTGAAACCTGCCCCCACTGTATTTTACGGCCGGTGATGTTGAATTTCCATCGATTATGATTACGATGACAAGCACGAAAAATCAGGAGGAAACTTTCTGGAATTGCTCTACCGCCGCTGGGTAAATCCGTTCAGGTTCTGCAAAATGCGGATGTTATCGAGCGTCTTGCCGGTGCCGAGCACGATGGCCGTCTCGGGATTGTCGGCCAGGCGCACGTTCAAGCCGGTTTCCTGGTGCAGCAGGGTATCCAGGCCCCGGAGCTGAGAGCCGCCGCCGGCCATGACGATGCCCGAGTCGACCAAGTCGGCCGCCAGTTCGGGCGGGGTTTTTTCCAGCGTCGCCTTAACGGCATTGACGATCGCGGCGACCGGTTCGGCCAGCGCCTCGCGGATCTCCTCGCTGGTGATCGTGATCGTGCGCGGCAAGCCGGCCACCAGGTCGCGCCCCTTGATCTCCATCGTCTTTTCTTCGGGGAGCATGTCGGCCGAACCGATCTTAATCTTGATTTCCTCGGCCGTGCGCTCGCCGATCAAGAGGTTGTATTTGCGCTTGATGTGCTGGACGATCGCCTCGTCCATCTTGTCGCCGGCGGTCCGTTCGCTCATGCAGACGACGATGCCGCCCAGCGAAATGACGGCCACTTCGGTCGTGCCGCCCCCAATGTCGATGATCATCGAGCCGCTCGGCTCGGTCACCGGCAGGCCCGCGCCGATGGCCGCGGCCATCGGCTCGTCGATCAGGACGATTTTGCGCGCCCCCGCCTGATCGGCCGACTCCACCACGGCGCGCTTTTCGACCTCGGTGATGCCCGAGGGGACGCTGATGACCACGCGGATCTTGGCCCCCGGCAGCGCCCGGCCGAACGTACGGGCCTTCTTGATAAAATAGGCCAGCATGTTCTGGGTAATGGCGAAATCGGCGATCACGCCGTCCTTCATCGGCCGGATGGCCACGATGTTGCCGGGGGTGCGTCCGAGCATGCGTTTGGCGTCGGACCCAACCGCCAGCGCCTGGTGGGTGTCGGTGCGGATGGCCACGACCGACGGCTCGGCCAAAACGATCCCCTGGCCCTTGACGTAAACGAGCGTGGTGGCCGTACCCAAGTCGATGCCGATATCAAGCGAGAACATTTTACTGAGCAAAGAAGCCATGTGCTGGGGACCCTTTTGGTTGGCCATGATGCGCTCAAAAGATTGAAGCCTTGGGTGGGAAGGCCATGGAAACCCACTGCCACGCGCGCCGGGACTCGCAACCCGCTCAAGCCCGCATAATCTCAGTATGTTGTCATTTAGCGCAAAACCTGTCAACAGCAGACTGCTTGAAACCCGGCGTCGCGAAGTCGGCCGCCGGTCAAAGATCGAAGCCGATGAAGGAAAGCATCCGGCCGGCCTGGTCGCCCGCGCCGCGATACGAATGATAGCGGTCGCTCTGGCCGAGCGTGCACTCCCCGCAGTCGAAGATCCGCTTGGGATCGATCCCCGCCTGGGCCAATTGCCAGCGGGCGACGGCGGGCAGGTCAAGGTGGGTCTCATCGGCGCAGACGGGCGCGCCCGGGAAGGCGGCGCGGAACTGCTCGACCAGGGCCGGACCAACCTCGTATCGCCCCACGCGGATGCAGGGGCCGAGCCAGACCTGGAGCCGCGCGGCCTGGGCGCCGCGCGCGTCCATCTCGCGGGCCAGTTTTCCGGCCAGCCCCGTGAGCAGGCCGCGCCAGCCGCAGTGGGCCAGGCCGACGGCGCGCCGCACGGGATCGACGGCGAAAACCGGCAAGCAATCGGCCGTCTGGATGACCAGCATCACGCCGGGCAGTGTGGTCATCAGGGCGTCGGTGCGCGGAAACTCGCAGGCGCGTAGCGCGGCTTCACTGCGAAAGCCGGGGGGGAATTGCCAGGCGCCGGCGAGCTCCTCGATCGCTTCCAGGTGATCTTCGTGGACCTGCTCGGCGCCGATAGTCAGGGCGGTCGGGATGGCCCCGGCCGCGCGCGCCTGGGCGATCGTGGCGAAGAAATCAGCCTTGCCCGGCTCAGGGAGCGCGGCGCGGGTGGTGACGCCGTGGGTCAGGCCCGGGATGGCGCGCCACGGCGGGCATTGGACCGTCAGGGCGTCGGCCGGGAGGTCGGGCTCAGGCATGGGTCGCCTCGAAATAATGGGCCGCCAGTTGACCGCAGGCGGCCTCGACCTCGCGCCCCTTGCTCCAGCGCACCGTGACGGTCAAGTCGGCTTGGGCGAGGGTGCGGGCAAAGAGGTCGAGCACGGGTTCGGCCACCGGTTCAAACGGAAGGTGCGGGCTGGGGTTGAACATGATCAGGTTGACCTTGCAACGCAGGCCGCGCAGCAGGCGGACAAGCCGGCGGGCATCCTCGGCCGTGTCGTTGACGCCGTGCAAGAGGACGTATTCGAGGGTGATGCGCCGGCGCGGCTCGAGCGGGTATTGACGCAACGCCTCGAGCAGGACGGCGAGCGGCCATTTTTTGTTGATCGGCATCAGCGCCGTGCGCGTCTCGTCGGTCGTGGCGTTGAGCGAGACGGCCAGGCCCACGTCGAGCTTTTCGCGGCCGAGCCGCTCGATGCCCGGGACGACGCCCGCGGTGGAGACGGTGATGCGCCGGCGCGAGAGGCCGAAGCCCACGGGGTCGGGAAAAAGCCGCAGCGTGGCCAGGACGTGGTCCAGGTTGTGTATCGGCTCGCCCATGCCCATGAACACGAGGTGATGGATCGCTTCACCCTCGGCCAGCAGGCGGCGGCGGATCTCGATGGCCTGGCCGATGATCTCGTCGGGGGTCAGGTTGCGCTGGAAGCCGCCGAAGCCGGTCAGGCAGAAGGTGCAGCCCATGGCGCAGCCGACCTGCGAGGAAAGGCAGAGGCTGGTGCGTCCCGCGCCCTCGTCGCGCATAATCACGCTTTCGACGTGCCGGCCGTCGCGCAGGCGAAAAAGGACCTTGCGCGTGCCGCCTTCGGGGCCTTCGGCGCGCACGAGGGCCAGGCCGCTGGGCTCGCACTGCTCGGCGAGCCACGCCTGCAGGGCCTTGGGCAGATTGCTCATCGCGCGGGGGTCTTCCTCGCCTCGGGCGAAGACCCAATGGAAAAGCTGCTTGGCGCGGTACGGCTCGAAACCCGCCTCGGCCAGCATCGTGGTGAGCGCTTCCACGCTCAGGGCGCGCAGGATCGGCCGGGCCGTGGGGGGATTCAAGCTCATGAAGAGTCGTTTCTTGGGGGATTCTTCGGCGTGGGTTCGAAAGGACGAAAAGGACGGCTGTGCGGAACTTATCAAAATCGCATGGCCATGCTATTCATGAAGCCAGCGGCTTCACGACGATCAACGAAAATGAGTCCTTTAGGTCTTTGAGGTCCTTTTCGTCCTTTTGCCGTTCTTCGCTAGCGGCGCAAGGAGCGCTCCATCGCCGGCGGCTCAAACAATCTCAGTTTAATCGTTTTGAAGGTAAAGGTATAGGGGGTATTTGAGAGGGCATTGCGCCCGATCGTGCGGGCATGGCGCAAAATGGTGACCCGGTAAAGCGAATTGGGCCGCCACTGGGCAGAGATATTCAGCCGCGTCCAGCCGGTATCCTGGGCCGTCACGAGTGACATGTTGGGCGAGGAGTCCAGAGGCGGCCGAATGCGCAACGTGTCGGCGGTGATCGAAGCCGGATCCATCGGGGCATTAAACAGAATCGATACGGGGGTGCCGGGACTTAAATCGAGCTGCGTGCCGTTGTTCTCGGGTATGGTGCCGATGACCGAGGGATCGCCGGTGGTCAGGCTCATGCCGAAGGGCTCCTGCAACGCCAGGCCGGTCTGGTCCTTGGCATCCTCGCTGAGGTGAAGCGTATAACGCGTGCGGAAGCGGGCGACCGGATCATCGCCCGAGCCGATCAGCAGCACGCGCAGCACGTCGGGATCGGGGTCGCCGATGGTTGCCCGGAAGGCGACGACCGGATCGATGCTGACGGCTTGGCGCACGCTTTCGGCGTTCATTTTTTTGCTGAAGCGGATGGTGACCGGGATTTCGCGCTGGATGATCACGTTGCGGCTGCCGTCGGCGGGATCGGTCGAGACAACCGTGGGATAATCGAGGATCGGCTCGAGCAGCAGGCTCTCGATCTCGATATCGTCGCCGGCTTTGAGTTCGATCGGCCCCTGCTCGGCGTTTTGGAAACCCTGGGCCTGGGCCAGGATCGTGTAGCGGCCGGGGGGGATCTCGCCGATCGCATACTGGCCGGTCGCGTCGGTGACCGCGACCTTGGAACCGCCCGTCAGGGCCACCGAGATGCCGCTCATGTCCTGGACCTTCTCGTCGTTCTTCAGGGCGACGCCGTGGATGCGGGCCAGGGTGGAGGTGGTGGTCTGGAGCGCGTGCAGGGTGAACTGAACGTCGGTTTCGGGCAGATTGGTCAGGTCGATGTCGACGGGGCTGGCCGGAGCATAGCCGGTGGCCGTGGCCGTCAGTTGATAACGCCGGGGAAGAAGGTTTTCCAGGGCGAAGGCGCCATCGGGACCCAGGCGGGTGCTCAGCATGGGCCGGCCGGCGACCTGGATGGCGACCTTGTCAAAGTCATTGGTCGGTTTGCCGTCGGGGCCGAACATTTCGACCAGGCCGTGAATGCGGCGCGTGCCGGACCCGACGGCTTCGGCGGGGGAAAGCGGCAGCGTGAGCGTGGTTTCCTCGGGGCCGGGCAGGACGCGCACGTCGACGTGGGCCGGTTCAAAGCCTTCCATGCGCGCGAGGAGCGTGTACTGATCGGGCGGCAGGCTCCAGAGGAAGAAGCTGCCATCGGACGCGCAGGCCGTTCGGAAGCGGGTTTTCTCCAGTTCGACCATGCAATGCGACCAATCGATGCCGACCGTGGCGGCGCGGGCGCCGGCCAGCAGCACCTGGCCGCGGATCGCCCCCTGATTGCCGCGGGCGGCCGGGGACGCGGTCGGCTTGGCACGTGTAAGGGTCGCCGGAGCGAGCCGGTATTGCTGGATTTTGCCCGACGCAATCACCACCACCCGGCCGATGGTTGCCCGCTCGAAGCCCTCGGCCCTGGCCAGCACCTCGAACGTGCCGGGACCGATCCCTTCCAGCGCGTAGGCCCCCTGCTGATCGGTGATCGAGACATGATTCGTGCCGGGGATGTAGACCTGCACGCCGCTGGCGTCGTCTTGATCCGGAAGCGTGATCTCGCCGACAATGCTGGCCGGCGGGGCGGCCCCCGGCGGGGCGCCGAGCGGGTTGGCGCCATTGCCTCCGTCCTGGTTTTGACAGCCCGATAGGCCGAGGACGAGCACGATGCCAAGCAGGGCGAAAGCCGGCCGGCGCCTCGAGATCATGGTCCTGGTTTCCACGTAAAGTTCGCCTTTTTCGTATATTCCTGCTCGACCTGCGCCTTCGTGTCCGTGGTGCGGCTCATGAAGAGGTCATGCTCCACACGCGGGGTCACCTCCTTGAGCGGCGGGATCCGCATCGGACGGCGCTCGCGCAGGAGGACCGAAGCGACGCGGTCTTCGTTCACGAAGGGCTCGGACCAGTGGCCCGGTTTGAGCCGCTCCAACTGGCTCTTGAAAGAGTCCGGCAATTTGGCCACTTCGACCGGGGCCGAGTCATCGGGCAGATCGATCCCCTGGGTCCGCAGCGCCTCGTTGATTTGCGCCGCCTCGCTGACGAATTGGTCGGCCGACTTGACTTTTTTCAGTTGATCGCTCATGTTCGCCTGCAACCGGTCGAGGGCGTCCTTCTTCGCCGCGGCGCCGAGCTTTGACTGGTCCGGCCCGAGCGCCATCATCATAAACGTGTACTTCACGGTCGGCGGGGTCTTATATTCTTCCTGGTGCGCGGCGTACCAGGTCTGGAGGGCTGCCGGCGTAAGCTCGCCCTTGATGCGATCGGCGACGGTCTTGTCAATCAACGCGGCCCCGGTCACTCCAACGCGCACATTCTTGACTTCATGGGCCAGCGGGTTCTTGGGGTCGCTCAGTTGCGGCTTGACATACTGGCGCAGCAGCGGCACCATGAGCACCGACATCCGCCTCAGCATCTGGTTGATGAATTCGGGTTCGGCGGGCCGGCCTTTACTCTGCCAGATTTCCTTGATCTGATCCCAACGCACCTGATCCGGGCCCACCGTGGCGATGACCGTATCGGTCGTCAACTTGTCGCCCCCCGCGATCAGATCATACTTGATTTTCAGCGCGGGATCCTGGAACAACTTGTCCATGAAGACGTCCAGCTTCTTACGGAGTTCGTCCTGCTGCATGCGGGCGACGACCCGATCGCGCAGCTCGCTGAGCGGCGGGTCGCGCTCTTCGTTCTTCTCGGCAACCTGGATCACCTGGAAGCCGTGCTTGGTCTGGAAGATCGGGCTGATCCCGCCGGCCGGGGTGGCCTTGGCCGCCTCCAGGATCTGCGGCAGGATCTGCGGAACGGTGGTCCCCTTCGGCAACCGTTCGGAGAGTTCGCCCTTGGTGCCCGCTTCGGAGTACTTCTTGGCCAGCTCCTCGAACGTGGTCCCGTTTTTGAGCTCCTTCAAATAGCTTTCCAGGCGCCCTCGGACCTCCTCCTGCTGCTCTTTGTTCATCGGGACCAGCAGCTTTTCATTGGGAACCAGGCTCTTGAATTCCTTCCCTTTCTCGCGGCGCAGGGGATGGGACTCGTTGTCGGCGCGGATATTGTCGGCCTGGCTCTTGTCGCCGCTGACCTGCGTGGCGATCGATTCCAGCGTGTCGCCCTCCTTGACCACATAAGGAGTGTAAGTGGTCAGGAGCAGTTGTCGCATGCGGAAGCTGAAGGGCTGATGATAGAGCGGCTTGTTCTTACCATAATAGGTTTCGATCTGCGCCTGGGTGGGGGTGCTCGCGGCGTCGGCGCGCAGGGTCTTCTGGATACTGCGCACGATCAGCCGGTCGATCTGCGGCTGGACGTTGGCCGTGACCGACTGGACCATCGAGCTGTCGGAGGATTGATCGACCTCGGCGGCGGCTTCCCGGCGCGTGGCGACCCAGCGGGCCACCTCCTTGAGCCTATCATCGGGCAAGGCGGCGATCTTGTCGGCCGGCAAGCGCTCAAAACCGGGGATCGGGCAGACCTGCATGAATTGGCGCAAATCGAGAACGGTCAGGGGCCCGCGGCGGGTCTGGGCAACGATTGTAGTACCAGGGCGCGGCGCAACGAATTGGATATTCTGGACCGGCGCGCCGGCGCCAGCCAAAGCGGCGCGATCGGCGCCGGGCTGCGCCAAGCCCGCGACCGCCCAAAAGCAAAAATAGCCCACGAAGACAAGCGTGCGCCGGCGCCCGATTTTGCTCGAAAAAAAACGCATGGGTTTTTCCCTCGTCTGCTGAAAATGACTCACGGCTCCGCGCTGGTGAAATGCGGATTTCCTGAGATTGCTGGTTCTCAGATTAGCCCAAGCGCTCAGGGCCTTCAAGCATCAAGTAATGATCGCGCTCGGTAATGATCCCGCTTGCCGCTGCGCGGGCAGTGGCTTATGCTGGATGGAAAGCGGGGGGGGAGCGGATTGCGGATTGCCGAATTTTCGTCCTCGTGCTCGTCATCGTCATCGCATTCGCCCCAGTCAAATTTATGAGTTTTCAAAATTTCGAGGAAAACGTCATGGAATGCCACGAAGAGCCGGCGACAGGGGTCTTGCTGAGCAACCTGGGGACGCCGGCGGCGCCGACCGCGGGAGCCTTGCGCCGTTTTTTGCGCGAATTCCTTTGGGATCCGCGCGTGGTCGAGTGGCCCCGGCCGCTGTGGTGGCTGCTGCTGGGCGGGGTGATCCTCCCGCTGCGCCCACGGCGCTCGGCGCGGCTTTATCGGCGCATTTGGACGGCCGAGGGCTCGCCGCTGCTCGTCCACTCGCGCCGCCAGGCCGCCGCTTTTGAAGAGGCCATGCGCGGACGGGCCGAGGGCGCGCTGGCCGTCGAGCTGGGGATGCGCTACGGCGTGCCGTCGATTCATGACGCTCTGGTGGCGCTGCGCCGGCGCGGCTGCCAGCGCATCCTGCTCCTGCCGCTTTATCCCCAGTACTGCGCGGCGACCAGCGGCTCGACCTTCGACGCGGTCGCCGAGACCCTCAAGCAGTGGCGCTGGGTCCCCGAGTTGCGCACGGTCAACCATTACCACGACGACCTGGGATACATCGGCGCGCTGGCCGCCTCGGTGCGCGAATGCTGGCAGCGCGAAGGCCCCCCCGACAAGCTGCTCATCTCGTTTCACGGCCTCCCGCTGCGCTATTTCCTGGCCGGCGATCCCTACCCATGCCAGTGCCGCAAGACGGCCCGCCTGCTGGCCGAGGCGCTCGAACTGCCGGGCGACCGCTGGCAGGTGAGTTTTCAGTCGCGTTTCGGCCGCGAGGAGTGGCTCAAGCCGTCCACGGACCAGACGCTCAAGGAACTGGCCGGCGCCGGCACGGGGCGCGTCGACGTGATTTGCCCGGGCTTTGCCGCCGACTGCCTGGAGACGCTCGAGGAGATCGCGATAACCAACCGCGAGATTTTTTACCGCGCCGGCGGCCAGCGTTTCCGATACATCCCCGCTCTGAACGACCGGCCCGAACACATTCAGGCGCTGGCCGCGCTCGCCGAGCGCCACTTGCAGGGTTGGGCCGCCAGCAGAGTTTGAGCGCGAAGCGCGGAGCGCGGAGTTCGGAATGCTCGTGCTCGTGCTCGTCCTCGTCCTCGTCATCGACTTCTTTCTAACTAAACCTCCGCATTCCACATTCCACATTCCGCATTTCACATTCCGCATTCCGCATTCCGCAATTTTTCCCCTCGCTTCGCCCGCCTCTTGTGGTAAGCTCCCTCTCGGGAGTGGGTAGGGCGATCGCTGGCCCGCCGGGCTTCGGCCCGGCGGACGAGAGGAAAGTCCGAGCACCATAGGGCAGGATGCTTCCTAACGGGAAGGCGGGGCGACCCGACGGAAAGTGAAACAGAAAACACACCGCCGATGTCCGCGCCCGAGCTTCGGCCCAGGCGCAGGCAGGTAAGGTTGAAATGGTGCGGTAAGAGCGCACCGGCGTCGTGGCGACACGGCGGCCTGGAAAACCCCATCCGGTGCAAGGCCAAATAGGGAGGAACGCGGCGGCTCGTCGCATTGGACCTCCGGGTAGGCTGCTCGAGCCGCGGGGTGACCCGCGGCCTAGAGGAATGATCGTCGCGGGGCGCCACAAGGCGCTCCGAACAGAACTCGGCTTACATACCCACTCCCACTCCCCCCCCCACTGAAAATCTATCGTGCTCGTGCTCGTACTCGAGTATGTATTCTTAATCTCAATCTTAATCTTTTCTCAGTCTTCCAATCTTCCAACTGCCGTCCTTTGAATTTCCGGGAATTTCGGGGACATTTCGCCAATATCGGCTTGACTCTTTGCCCGATGAGGCCGAACTTGCTCGATCATGGCCGACGGTTCGTGGGCGAACGGGAGCGGCTCCGGCTCGCCCTCCTGGCCATGCAGTAGCGTGACCCCA
>Ga0182027_10009830_pt1 | contig 13673 bp, 11 predicted proteins | sample 712E1DmetaG_FD_121300 | JGI IMG/M metagenome (GOLD analysis project Ga0182027, IMG submission 121300) | Permafrost microbial communities from Stordalen Mire, Sweden - 712E1D metaG (Illumina Assembly) | ecosystem: Environmental > Terrestrial > Soil > Wetlands > Permafrost | place: Sweden...
GCCCCGACGCCCGGTCCCGCGGCGATAGCCCGCCCGGGCGCCCTGTCGTTGCCGGTGGTCTTCGACCGCAGTTCGGCCGACGCCGGGCTCGGGCTGGGCGGCGTCGTCGATCCGGTCGATCTCGACGCCGGCTACCGGCTGGCGAGGTTGACGCCCGCCGACGTCGGCAGCTCGAGCCGGGCGCTGGCCGTCGTCCTCGACGACATTCACGGCTTTACCCTGAGCTCCGTACCGCCGGGCTGGGTGGCGGAGTTCGGCTTCTACACGCCGGCGGTCCCCACGCCGCCGGTCCGCCCGGACACGGTCATCCCGGACCAGGTTCGAACGCTGCGCTCCCTGTTCGCCTACTACGGCGAGGCTCACGTGGCCTGGGTCCGGCTGGTCGGGGACGTCGCGCAGAATGGTGTGAACACCTATTTCCCACGCTGAAAGGCGGGCTACGGGCCCGGGTTGCCCGCTCTCCCCCGGGTCGGTTAGCCTTCAACCAGGAAAGCGGGTTCGACAATGGCGCCGGGGGCCGGTCCAACCAGACAACGCCTCGCGATCGAGGCCAGCACCGAGGACGGGAGCCAGTGGAACGCGAAGCAGTGCTCGTCGGAATCGATGTAGGCACCAGCAAGGTCTGCGCCCTCATAGGCGAGGTCGCGGGCGACGGCAGCCTGACCATCGTGGGCAAGGGTGTCGTGCCGGCGAGCGGTCTCAAGAAGGCCGTCGTCGTAAACATCGACCAGACCGTCCGCTCGATCTCCGGCGCGGTGGATCAGGCGGAGCGCATCTCGGGCTACCAGATCGACAGGGCCTTCGTGGGCGTCGGCGGCCAGCACATGGAGAGCCAGAATTCGCGCGGCACCGTGCTCGTCAGCGGCCACCACCGTGAGGTCACCAGCGAGGACGTGGAGCGGGCCATGGAAGTGGCCCGGGCGGGCACGGTTCCCGCCGGGCGCGAGGTCCTGCACGTCCTGCCGAGGGGATTCATCATCGACGGTCTTGAGGGGGTCAAGGATCCGCTCGGCATGAGCGCCGTACGCCTGGAGATCGAGACTCACATGGTCACCGCGGCGGCCAGCGCCGTCCGCAACCTGGCCAAGTGCGTTCAGGCCGCCAACGTAAAAATCGACGAGCTCGTCGCCGCCTCGCTCGCCTCGGCGGAGTCGGTCCTCTCCGACACGGAGAAGGACCTCGGCGTTGCCGTGGCGGACATCGGCGCCGGCACGATCGACCTGGCTCTCTTCCTGGACGGTTCCCCGTTCAAGACCTCGGTCCTGCCGGTCGGCGGCAACAACGTGACGAACGACGTTGCCATCGGCCTCAAGACCAGCCTGCAGGCGGCCGAAGAGCTGAAGATCCAGCACGGCAGCTGCGACCTCTCGACCGTCGCCGAAGACGACGCCATCGGCATCTCCGTCCTGGGCGAGGCGGCCGGCCGCACGATCAGCCGTGTCGAGCTGTGCGGCATCATCGAGGCCCGGATGCGGGAGATCTTCGAGATGCTCGGTACGGAGATCAAGGCTTCAGGCGAAGGAATGCTGCCGGCGGGCGTCGTGTTGACCGGCGGTGCGGCCCAGCTGGCGGGGACCGCGGCCCTCGGCCGCGAAGTGTTGAACATGCCTGTCCGCGTGGCCGGGCCCGTGGGCGTCGGCGGGCTGACCGACAACATCCTCACTCCGGCATACAGCACGGCGATCGGCCTGCTCTACTGGGGCGCCCGGGGCCTCGAGGCCGCCGATCGCGGACCGTATCCCCCGGCTCCCGCAGGAGGCCTGCTGTCGCGCGTCCGCGGCGGCTTCCGCAACCTCTTCCCGTAGGCGACCGCTCCGGCAGGTGAGTGGTGCGGCGCGGACTGGGGCCATGAAGACGACCGAGTTGACCATACAGACCGCCAGGCGCCGCGGCCTGTTCGACCTGACCCGGGCTTGCGAGGGATTCGTGGCCGGCGAGGGCGACGGCCTGCTCAACGTGTTCGTGCCGCATGCGACGGCCGGCCTCGTCGTCGTGGAGCTGGGCGCCGGTTCCGACGCGGACCTGATGGCGGCGCTGGACAGGCTCCTGCCGCGCGACGATCGTTGGGTCCACCGCCACGGCTCGCCCGGCCACGGGGCCGATCACCTGGTCCCGATGGTGGCTCCGCCGTCGCTGACGATCCCGGTCGTGGGCGGCCGCCTGGCGCTCGGCTCCTGGCAGTCGATCGCTCTCCTCGACCCAAACGAGGACAACACGAGCCGCACGGTCAGGCTGGCTTTTCTGCCCGGCTGATTGCCGTCCTCCACACGTCCCACCGGATTGCCGGGCGATTCGCACGATCTTCCTCGGAAGTTCGAACTGACGTTCGATCGTCCTTCGTGGAGGGGCTGTTTCAGTGTGCGGTCGCGGGCCCACCAATCCTCGAGGAGGCGTATACTGCGTGACATCCGAGCCAGCCCCGTCACGCGCAAGTGCTCTACCAGTCCCGGGGGGGCCGGACCGAAACGACAATATCTGCCGGACACCTACCGGAGGATCAGGAATGCCGCTGCGGTCCGATTCCGAGAACTTCGCGCTTATCCGTGTGATCGGCGTAGGAGGCGGTGGTAGCAACGCCGTCAACCGCATGATCCGGGCCGAGATGATGGGGGTCGAGTTCATTGCCTGCAACACTGATGCGCAGGCCCTCCTCCAGTCGGACGCCCCCCACAAGATCCGCATCGGCGACAAGATCACGCGCGGTCTCGGTGCCGGCGGCGATGCCTCGATCGGCCAGAGGGCGGCCGAAGAGGATTCCGAGAAGATCGCCGACGCCCTGCGCGACTCGGACATGGTCTTCATCACCGCCGGCCTCGGGGGCGGTACCGGCTCCGGCGCGGCGCCGATCGTCGCCGAAATCGCCAAGGATCTCGGTGCGCTCACCATCGGCGTCGTCACCAAGCCGTTCTCGTTCGAGGGTGCCCGCCGAAAACTGGTGGCCGAGATGGCCGCCGAGGAACTCCGGGCCAAGGTGGACACGCTCATCACCATCCCCAACGACCGGCTGCGGGACGTCGTCCAGAAGAACACGTCGATGGTCGAGGCCTTCCGCTTCGTCGACGACGTGCTGCGCCAGGGCGTGCAGGGGATCAGCGACATCATCACCGTTCCGGGCCTGATCAACCTCGACTTCGCGGATGTCCGCGCCGTCATGAGGGACGCCGGCTCGGCCCTGATGGGCATCGGCAAGGCGGGCGGCGACAACCGTGCCATCGATGCCACGCGCCAGGCGATCGCCAGCCCGCTCCTCGAGATCAACATCAACGGGGCCCAGGGGATCCTGTTCAACATCAGCGGATCCTCGAACCTCAGCCTCTTCGAAGTCACCGAGGCGGCCGAGGAGATCAGGTCGGTCGCGGATCCGGAAGCCAACATCATCTTCGGAACCAGCTTCGACGAACGCCTCGGGGACGAGGTCATGATCACGGTCATCGCCACGGGCTTCGATCCGAGCCGAAAGCGCGAGACTCCGCGAAGCGAACCCCGAAGCCAGGTGCCGATCCCGGTCTCGGTCTCTCGCGACGGACGGGACTTCCAGCGCGAACTCGACGAACAGACTCTGCGGACGTCGGACCCGAGCGGGTCTCGGGGTCGCTCGGCCGTGACCTACGGCTATAACGGGGCCATCGAGCGGCAGCCCGCTCCGGACCCGGTTCGTACGCCGCCGCGCCGCCCTATGCCGGATCGGTCGCCTACCAGGTCGCCCTACGACGACACGGACCTGGAGATCCCGAGCTTCCTCCGCCGGGCCTCCCAGGAGGAGAAGGGGTAACCCTTCGCCGACTTGGGCTCGCTCATCGATTCGGGTGCGGTCGACGGCTTTCGCGGCGCCCGCTCTCGTGTGCTGGAGGTCGTCGCCGCCGCCTGCCGGCGCGGAGGACGGGATCCGCTCGACGTGACTCTCGTGGCCGTCTCCAAGACGGTCGAGGCCGCCCGGCTGCAGGCCGCCGTCGAGGCTGGCCTGACGCTCCTCGGTGAGAACCGGGTCCAGGAGGCCGAATCCAAGGCGCCCCTTCTACCGGGTGTGCGCTGGCACCTGATCGGCCCGCTGCAGTCGAACAAGGCCCGCCGGGCGATCGAGCTGTTCGACGTCATCGAATCGGTCGACTCGGCCGACCTGGCCCGCCGGCTGGACAGAATCGTCGGCGAGGCCGGGCGTTCGCCGCTGAGCGTCTACCTGCAGGTCAACGTCGATCGCGACCAAGCCAAGGCGGGCTTCCAGCCGGAGACGCTGGAGTTGGAGATGCCGGGTCTGGCCGAGCTTGGGAACCTGCGTCTGCTCGGACTGATGACGGTCGGAAGGCTCGTCGGCCGGGCCGAGGATGCGCGGCCCACATTCACACGTTTGCGTGAGCTATCGGAGCGGCTGCGCGGCCTGACAGGCGAGCTCGGCCCGGGTCTGTCGATGGGGATGACGGACGACTACGCCGTAGCGATTGAGGAGGGAGCGACGGTCATCCGCGTCGGGAGGGCGCTCTTCGGCGAGCGACCGCGCGGCGGCGAAGCCGGGCCGGCCTAGGATCTGGAGCGGGTGCGGGATTGGGGGGCGGGATCGACGCCGGGCAGGGTTGCCCGCGATTTGCGGGTCCCGGGCCGCCGATCCGGGCGGGCGAGTCGCGGGCCGCAGAGTGCTCCGGCCGGGCTCCTGGAAAGCGGCTTGCAGACCCGGCGCCATAATCAAGCCGGAATGGACTCTGATCGCTGGATTGACCGCTCGCACGCCGCCGCGCGATTTGCCGTGCGGCTCATGCCACGTGGAGGCGCGGATCGAGTCGACGGCGTCTCGCCGGAGGGGGTTCTCCAGGCCCGAGTTTCGGCGCCGGCTGTGGCAGGCGCGGCCAACGCGGCTCTGCTCCGCCTTCTGGCCGACGAACTCGACGTTTCCCGAACCTCCGTGCGGCTGGTGGCGGGAGCCACCGGCAGGCACAAGCTGGTCGCCGTCGACGGCGTCTCACCGCAGGACGTCGCCGCCCGGTGGCCGGGCATCAAGGTCTAGCCCGGCCGCAGGCCCGCGGCAACTCGGGCTCGCTCCGCGGCCCCCGGCATGTCCCGGGGCCGCCGGCCCGCGCGTCCTTCCGGCGTCGCGCGGCGGGCCGCTATAATGCGGCCTCCGGTGCTTCGAGCGCCGGTCTCGTGGGCGATTAGCTCAGCTGGTTAGAGCGCGCGGTTCACATCCGCGAGGTCACTGGTTCGAGTCCAGTATCGCCCACCACTTCGTCCAGGAGCGGGATGCCCGAGCCATGACGCCTTCTGGCTTGCTCAGGCGGCGTTCGCGTCCGGGGTCGCCTCTGCCAGGGCGGGCAGTCGATCGGCCGGGACAGGAGGGCTTACCAGATAGCCCTGACCGAGCTCGCAGCCCATGCTGAGGAGGGCGTCGAGCTGCGACTGCTGCTCGATGCCCTCGGCCACGACCTCGAGCTGGAGGCTGCGGGCCAGCGAGACGATGGCCTGGGAAAGAGCCTCGTCCCGCGGACCGTTGGTGATGACGTCGACGAATGGTTTGGCGATCTTGAGCACGTCGATGGGGAGTCTCTTGAGGTAGCTGAGAGAGGAGTAGCCGGTCCCGAAGTCGTCGATCGAGATCCTCACGCCCAGGGACTTGAGCTGTCTCAGCAGATCGGCCACGATCGCACTGTCGTCGACCAGGACGGCCTCGGTGATCTCGAGGTTGAGCCGGTCGGCGGCCAGGCCGGACTCGGCCAGCGCCGCGGCGATCGTTTCGACGAGGTCGGCCTCGCGCAGCTGGCGCGGCGAGATGTTCACCGCGATCGAGAGGCCGGCGGCCGCGCCGCCGTCGTGGTCCCAGGCGGCGACCTGGGCGCAGGCCCGGTCCAGGACCATTCGGCCCATGGGCACGATCAGCCCGGTCTCCTCGGCCGCGCCGATGAAGGCCGCCGGAGCCAGGAGCCCGCGGCTCGGATGACGCCAGCGCACGAGGGCCTCGACCCCGACCATCCGGCGCGTCCCGGTCGCCCACACCGGCTGGTAGAAGACCTCGAACTCGTTTCGCTCCACGGCCCGGCGCAGATCGGCCTCGAGCGCCAGGCGGTCCTGTACCTCCTTGTACATGCTCGGATCGAACATCTCCGTTCGCCGCTTCCCCTTCGCCTTCGCGACGTACATGGCGACATCGGCGTTGCGGAGCAGCTCCTCGGCGTCGGTGTCCGCGCCGCGCCCCAGGGCAATCCCGATGCTGGCCGAGGCGAAGGCCTGGAGCCCGGCGATCTCGAAGGGCTCGCTCAGCGCGGCCGCGACCCGGCCGGCCAGGTCGGCGGCCTCGTCGGCGCCCCCGAGATCTTCGAGCAGCACGGCGAACTCGTCTCCGCCGACGCGACCGACGGTGTCGCCGCTCCGGAGCACCGAGGCTATGCGCGCCGCCACCGCGACGAGCAGCCGGTCCCCGGTGCCGTGGCCGTGCCCGTCGTTGATCTGCTTGAAGTCGTCCAGGTCCAGGAATAGGACTCCGACTACCCCGCGGCGCCGGCGGGTTCGCACCAGGGCGTGCTCGACCCGGTCGGCCAGCAGGGACCGGTTGGCCAGGCCGGTGAGGGGATCGTGGAGGGCCTGGAAGGTGAGCTGGCGCTCGAGCGCCTTGCGGTCGCCGATGTCCCGCGCCGTGAGCACCAGACCGGCGACCTCGGGCACACCGAGCATGTTGGAGACCACCACCTCGGTCTCGCAGTACGAGCCGTCAGCTCGCCGCAGGCGCCACTCCGCGCGTCGCGTCGCGCCCTGCGCCGCCGCCACCTCGGCCATGACCGCCAGGCTCATCGCGGCATCGTCGGGGTGAAGCAGCTCGGTCAGGGGGAAGTGTTCGAGCGAGTCCGGTTGTCGCCCCAGGACCCGCACCGCCGAGGGCGTGATGTAGCGGATGCGCGAGTCCGCGTCTGTCAGCATGACCAGGTCCGAGCCGTTCTGGACCAGCGCGTGGAGCCGGGCCTCGGTGCGCCGGGCCGCCCCCGATGCCACCAGCGCTGCATTCTGACGGGAGGTCGCTCCGAGCCGGAGAAGCACCAGCACGATCAGGAAACCGCTGGCCGGTATGTGCTGCTCGAGTGCGCCCAGGTCGCCCCAGGATACGATCGCCGGAACCACGAACGCCACCGAGATCGCGGCGTACGGCAGCCAGCTGAAAGACAGGGTTCCCTCGCTGCCCTCCTCGGCAAGGGCGTCCCGGCCGCGCATGATCACGAGACACACCGCGGCGAGGACGGCCCAGAACCAGGCTCGGAATAGATCGGGCAGCATCGCCAGCGATCCCGGCGGCGTCATCGCCTGGATGGACAGGCAGAGGTCTGACACGAACAAGCAGGCGAAGGCGAGGGCCAGGAGCTGCCGGGCCGGCCGGCTCACCCCCTGCATGGGCACTCGTATGATCGCTATCGCCAGGAGGACCAGCGCGAGATCCGCGGAGGGCGGGACCGAGAGGAGGACGAGGTCGACGAGGTTCGTCCCGGAGTCGACGGCGAGCGGGTACAGGACCAGGTGCCACAACACCATGGCACCGGCCCAGGCCACGATCGCAAGGTCGAGGCCGAATACGACCACACCCAACCGGCCGGGCCTGGCGCGTGTCAGCGACGCCAATCCCCACATGATGAGCGGGTACAGGCCGATCCCGGCGGCAAACGTGATCTCGGCGGCCGACCCGGGGGCAAGGTCGGCGCCGTCGATGGGGGTCGCAAATGCGGACAGCCAGTACAGGACGCAGGCGGCGACGACGATCCAACTCGACCGGCGGTCGAGCCCTCCAAAGATGCGCCGGTGACGAACCTGCCAGGCGAGACTCCCGGCCACGATCCCGCCGGGTATCGCGCTCAAACCCCCGATGCCCACTGCCGGGGACGGCACACCAAGCCCGAGCGCCAGCCACGCCGAGTAGCCGGACGCGAACAGAACGGTGGCCGCGAGAAGCCAGGATCGCCGCGGTGCTCAGGATCGCGGCGGCGATCAGGATCGCGGCGGCGATCAGGGAGGCCTCGCCCGGCATCGGGCCGGGCTCCGGTCGGGGAGGGGAGCGGCGCGACCCGGGTCCGGCGGCCGGGAGCTCCGTCGAGGAGGCCGGCTTCGAGCCGGCCCACGGCCTGGCCACGGCAGGCATCCTCGTCCATGACCTCCTGGCAGTGCCGCTGCCCATCGAGAGGGGCCGAATGGCCGTGCCGGCCGCGGTCGCGCTCGACGAATCGGAGGTCGAGCGCTACACCCTCCAGCGCTTCGAAGCTCGGCCGTAGCCGTGGAGCCTTGATACACCGCCGACGGTGCGAGCCGGGCCGGCGCCTGCAAATGGGCGCATGATTGGGACATGAGAACGCCCGACCATTCGCCAAACGAACCCTCTTCCAACGTCCTGGACTGCGTCATCGTCGGCGGCGGCGCCGCCGGCCTCTCGGCGGCCGTCAACATGGGTCGCATGCGGCGCAGCGTTCTTCTCATAGACGAGCGTGACCGCTTCCTCTGGCATCACGTCGCCTACAACGTCCTGGGATTCCCCGACGGGATCCCCGCGGCGGAGCTACGCCGACTGGGCTGGCGCCACGCCGCCAGGTACGGAGCGCGGCTGCTGCTGGGTCATGTCGCCACGGCCAAGCGAGACGGCGACATGTTCCGGCTGCGGATCGACAGGCTGCCGGCGGGCGGCGCCTGGGGGCAGGGTTCCAGCCCTGGGATCCCGCGCGACCCCGAGATGGCCCAGGTCTTCGAAGAGGTCCCGGAGACCGGCCAGATGGAGGTTCTCGCCCGCACGGTGATCCTGGCCACGGGCGTCGCCGGCCACTTCCCGGAGTTCCCGGGTCGGAACGAGTGCGTCGGCCGGAGCCTCTTCTGGTGTCTCCATTGCGAGGGCTACGAGTCGATCGACCGGGTCGTGGGCGTCGTCGGCCACGACGAATCGGCCGTTCAGACCGCCCTGGACCTGCTCGTCTTCACCGATCGCGTGACCCTCGTGGCCGGGCGGCCGGAGGGCTTCGAAGTTCCGACTTCGCGTCTGGCTGATCTCGCCGGGAAGGCGATTGCCGCCCACCCGTACGGCGTGGCCGAATACGAGAACCGGGACGGCCAGATGCTGGCTCTCGTCCTCGACGATCCACGTCGAATGCGCCTCCCCGTGGAGCAGGTCTACACGATCCGCTCGACCGCGGCCGTCGGCGACCTCGCCCGCCAGCTGGGCCTAGAGCTGACCAGGGACGGCCAGATCGTCGTGGACCCTGAGCAGCACACCAGCGTGCCGGGCGTGTACGCGGCCGGGGACGCGACCAGCCTGCACGACCATCAGCTGAGCGCCGCCATGCACGAGGGCAACCAGGCCGCCTGCGGAGCCAACTACCATCTCTACGACCCGGCCCAGCGTGCGCCCAATGGCGACGGGGAGTGCTGACGCACGAGCCCTGGCTCCAATTCGGTCCGGCAGGGTCAAGATTCCTGGACCGACACGGGGCAGATCGCGGCGAAGTCGCACCACCCGCAGGCCCGCCGGCTCGGAGTGGGGGAGAAGCCGCTATCGTGGATCTCGCGGGCGCGGGCGGCCAGCCGGGCCCGCATGCGGTCCAGTTCCGCGTCGGTTCGATCGGCCCGGCAGCGCAGGCCGTGCTCGACGAAGTCCAGGGTCACGCGTTCCGGCCGGCCCAGGCCCAGCCCATCGCGGCAGCCGAGCGCGTAGATCGAAAGCTGCAGGCTCGACTCGGCCTCCTGCGTCGAGCCGGCGCGCCCCGTCTTGTAGTCGACCAGTTCGACGCCGCCTGAGGCCAGGCGGTCGATCCGGTCGATATACCCGGTGATGACCAGGGTCGGCTCCCGATCCGGCCCTGGGTCCGGCCGGAGATCCATTCGAAAGCGAACCTCTTCGCCGATCGTCTCGGCCGGATCGGCCGACTCGGCCGCCCAGAAGCGGTCGAGCATCGGCTCGGCGCGAGCCCGCCACGTCCCGGCGTCGCATTCGGCGGGCAGGGAGCTGCTGGCCCACGCCGCCTCAAAGAAGCGCTCCAGATCTGCCCGATCCGGTGGCTCTTCCTCGTGGGCCAGCCTCTCGCGCCGTTCGCGCGTGAACTTCTCGAATACGGCGTGCGCCGCGGACCCGAAATCCGCCGCCGGCCTGGGCCGCTCGGCCCCCAGCCGGCACAGGTACCGCAGGGCGTACTGGCGCGGGCACCGATCGAAGGCGTCGAGCGTGCCGTAGCTGAACCATTCGGGCCGCTCGACGAAATCGAACGGCGATCCTCCGGCGATCACGTGCGCCGCGACTGCCTCCGGGTCCGGCGCGGCCGACCGTTCGGCTTCGACGCGCCCGGCGGGGCAGCCCGCTTCACCTGCGCCCAACACCACGTTCGTCATGCCCGGAGTCTGCGCCCTCGTAGTGTCAGCTTGTCTGTCACGGCCGCGGAAGTCGGGTCGGAACCTTGGCCTCCGCCGTCCGGCTGGAGTCCGGATTCAGCCGCCGAGCAGCGGCAGCCACTCAGGCACAGGCGCGACCCTCAGAGCCTGTCGATCGAACGGCCGAAGACGGCACTCCCCGAGCTTCGCTGATCGGCATTGTCGGCCCGGGATGGCGGCTCGGCGGGAGAGTCGAGCGGGGAGTCGGGCGGGGGCATCGCGCGGGGGCCGTCGGGCGGGGAGTCGGGCGGGGAGTCGGGCGGGGGCGTCGCGCCGGGAAAGTGGCATTCTGGTGCCGCAAACGGCCGCACCGGCGCGCGGCTGAGAGGAGGTTAGCGTGATCTCGTCCGAAAAGGTCCGCTGGGGCATCCTGGGCCCGGGCGGAATCGCCGCCAGGTTCATGCGCGACGCCGGCCGAGCCTCCAACGCGGTCGTCGTCGCGGCGGGGAGCCGGAACCGCGAGCGGGCAGCGGAGTTTGCCTCCAGGTTCGGCATCCCCAGCGCCTACGGGTCGTACGAGGCGCTGCTGGCCGACCCGCAGGTTGACGCCGTTTACGTCGCCGTCCCGAATTCCCTCCACCATCCCATGACGATGCAGGCGCTGGCCGCCGGCAAGCACGTCTTGTGCGAGAAGCCATACACTCGCCATCCGGAACAGGTCGACGAGGCCTTCGACGCGGCCGAGGCGGCAGGCCTCGTTCTCATGGAGGCGTTCATGTGGCGCCACGCCCCGCAGGTTCGGCGCTTCCTGGAACTCGTGCCCGAGGTGGGTGAGGCCCAGTCGATCCGGACGACCTTCAGCTTCGTCCTGACCAACGAGGTCGACGTGCGGCTCGCCGCCGGCCTGGACGGCGGCGGCTTGATGGACGTCGGCTGCTACTGCGTCAGCGGCTCCCGCCTGGTCGCCGGTGTAGAGCCGTCGCGCGTTTTCGGCTGGCAGGTGCCGGCAAAGTCGGGCGTGGACGAGAACTTCTCCGGAATGCTGCAGTTTCCGTCGGGCCTGGTCGCCGAGTTCGTGACCGGCTTCACCTCCGACCACCGCTCGCTGGAAGTGATCGGGAGCAGGACGACCCTCTCACTTCGGGATCCCTGGCAGGCTGAACTGGGCGGGCTCAGGCTCGGCGACCGTGATGTCGACGTGGCCTGGGACGACCCGTACCGTCTCGAGATGGAGAACATGAGCGCGGCCATCCTGGGCGATGGGCAGCCGCTGCTGGGTCGGGCGGATGCGCTCGGCCAGGCCCGGACGATCGACGCGCTGTACCGTTCGGCGGCGTCGGGCGCGGTAGTGTCTCTCGACGGTTGACGCCTTGCCGCGCGCTCGTCTCGGCGCCCGAGACGGCCCGGCTCGACCGTCCGGCCACCGCCGCCCGAGCCGGTGGGGCGACCTGCGGGCCATCTTCTGCCATGCTGGTGTCACCAACACGGCGTCGCGCCGCGGCGCCCGCATGAGGAGGGCCCCATGGCTCTGAGCCTCAAACCTCGCAAACGGATCGGGCTCGTCGCCCACGACAACAAGAAGCACGACCTGGTCGAGTGGGCCCGCTTCAACCGCGGCATGCTCGCCCAGCACGACCTCGTGGCGACCGGGACCACCGGCTCCATGCTCGGGCGAGAGCTGGATCTGCCGGTGACCTGCCTTCAGTCCGGCCCGCTCGGCGGCGACCTGCAGGTCGGCGCCATGATCGCCGACGGCACGATCGACTTCCTGGTCTTCTTCTGGGATCCACTCGAGCCCCAACCTCACGACACCGACGTCAAGTCGCTCCTACGGATCGCGGTGGTGTGGAACATACCGGTGGCCTGCGACCGGGCCTCGGCCGACTTCATGATCTCGTCGCCGCTGATGATGGGGGCGTACGAGCGAACGGTGCCGGACTACACGTCCCACAATGACCGCGAGCTTCCCGGCGACGACGAGATGGCCGGGGGCGGCGAAGGCGAACGCGCCCTCATCGATCCTTCCCTGGGTTCGATTTCCTGACGCCCTCCGCCGCCGGGCGCCAGGGGCGGCGAGTTGCGAGAATACGCGGATGGATCGACAGCTCCTCTCCGGTGACGAGGCCGTCGCCCTGGCGGCCCTGCATGCCGCCGTGGCATTGGGCACGGGCTACCCGGGCACTCCATCGACCGAAATCCTCGAGGCCTTCGACACGCTCGGAGGCCGGGCCCAGTGGGCCCCCAACGAGAAAGTGGCCTTGGAAGTGGGCCTCGGGGCGGCTTTCGGCGGTGCGCGCGCCCTGGTGACGATGAAGCACGTCGGCCTGAACGTGGCCGCGGATCCGCTCTTCACGGCGGCCTACACTGGCGTCACCGGCGCGCTGATAGTCGTGACCGCGGACGACCCGGGCATGGCCTCCTCGCAAAACGAGCAGGACAACCGCCGCTACGCCGTCGCGGCCGGGCTGCCGATGATCGAGCCGTCGGACTCGCAGGAGGCCTACGACTTCTTCTTCGCCGCGGTCGAGATCTCCGAGCGGTGGCACATCCCGGTCCTGTTCCGCATGACCACGCGCGTCTGCCACTCGAAGTCGATCGTGACGCCGCGCCCGGCCGGCGCGGATTCGCCCGGCCCAATCGCCCCGCCGGCTGCGAAGCCGCATTTCGAACACGACATCAACGCTCGCGTGATGATCCCGGCCAACGCTCGCCCGGCCCACCGGCGCCTCCGCGCGAAGCTGGCCGAGATCGCGGCCTGGGGCGAGAACGGGGCCTGGGAGGCCGCTCCCGGTCGAGCCGCGCTGAACCGCATCGAGCCGGGCGGGGCGGCGCTCGGGATCGTGACCGATGGCGTCTCCTATCTGCACGCCGCCGAGGCCGCCCCGGGTGCCGCCATCCTGAAGATCGGGCTGGTCAACCCGCTCCCGGTCGAGAGGGCTCGCGCCTTCGCCGCCTCCGTGGCCCGCACGGTCGTGGTGGAAGAAGGCGATCCGCTGATCGCCGACTCGCTCCTCGCCGCCGGCATCGCCGTGGAATCGAAGCCAGAGATGTATCGCTTCGGCGAGCTCGACGTGCCGCGGGTCCGCTGCATCCTCGCCGGCGACACGAGCCCCGAGCCGCCGCCGGCCCGCGGCAAGCCGCCCGAGCTGTGCCCGGCCTGCCCGTATCACACTGTCTATGCCACGCTGAAGAAGCACGACTGTATCGCCGCCGGCGACATCGGCTGCTACACCCTGGGCGTGCTGCCGCCGTATGGGGCGATGGACACGTGCGTGGCCATGGGCGCCTCGATCGGCGTCGGCCTGGGCCTGCGCCACGTCCTCCCGCCCGATGAAGCGCGCCGCGTCGTCTCGATCATCGGCGACTCC
>Ga0182027_10009831_pt1 | contig 13673 bp, 14 predicted proteins | sample 712E1DmetaG_FD_121300 | JGI IMG/M metagenome (GOLD analysis project Ga0182027, IMG submission 121300) | Permafrost microbial communities from Stordalen Mire, Sweden - 712E1D metaG (Illumina Assembly) | ecosystem: Environmental > Terrestrial > Soil > Wetlands > Permafrost | place: Sweden...
AAACATGGAGATCTAGAAAGAGATTATAACAGATTTCAGTTACAACCTACCTATCTCTCTCAGGGTAACGGCAATTATCGAGATACCAATCAAAACCGCCGCAATGATATCTGGTTTAATCCCGATATTCAGGATGAGAATATTATTTTCTTTATGAATTTAATCCAGGCAGATGGCTTTAACCCTCTGGTCATAAAACCTGAAAGTTTTCTGCTTAATGAAAACCTGGATTTACATAAACTGCTAGAAAATGTGGCCAAATATAATGATATTAACACGCTTAGCCCTTTTCTCAAAAAACCCTTTAGCCCGGGCGAGCTTTTCTTTTTTATCGAAAAAAACAACATTGTACTAAAGTGCTCTTATGACGCCTTCCTGGAGACTATCCTTTGTTCTACTCAAAAAATACAGGAAGCTGAGCACGCCGAAGGATTCTGGACTGACCATTGGACATACAACCTGGATTTAATCGATAGTTACCTTTCCTTATATCCTGAAAAAACTAAGGAACTCTTCTTTACTAAAAAAGTTTTCTCTTTTTTTGATAACGCCGAAACCGTTAAACCACGCAGCGAAAAATATGTACTTTATAATGGACAACCACGCCAATTACACTCGCTTTCTGTAGACAACCATAAAAAAGAATTGCTGCATAGACGCACGGTAAATGCGCATTTTACCAGGACGCTTCACGGTAAGGGAGAAATCTATTACACCTCACTACTTGGTAAACTATTATGCCTGGCAGCCAACAAGATCGCCTCCCTGGATCCTGAAGGCGTAGGCATTGAAATGGAAGCTAATAAGCCTAACTGGTTTGACTCTCTTAATGGCCTGCCTGCTCTCTTTGGCTCCTCAACCTGCGAAACCTTTGAATTAAAACGCCTGCTTATGATGGCTAAACAAGCATTGGAGAGCACCGCGATCAAGGAAATTGAGTTAGCTGAAGAAATTGCTAAGCTTATTGAAGAACTCTGCGTTATATTCCCAGAAGAAACACTCTCTTATTGGGATAAAAGCAGCTCCTTAAAAGAAAATTACCGCCATAATATCCGCCTAGGCTTTTCCGGTAACCTGATCACTTTGCCGGTGGATAAACTTCTCAGTTTCCTTAACGGCGCCTTAGACAAAGTTGACCGCGGATTAAATAAGGCTTTTGATAAAACGCGCGGGGTATATATTTCCTATTTTATTAATGAAGTTACGGAATATGATTTGGTTAAAGATCATTATATAAAACCTGTAAAGTTTTGCCAAAAACCGATTCCCCTGTTTCTAGAAGGACAGGTGCACGCCTTAAGAGTCGCCCAAGACAACCAACAAAGCTTGGCTCTGCACCGGGCAACTAAGAAAAGCGCACTTTTTGATAAAGAACTAAGGATGTATAAAGTAACCGCTTCGCTTAATTCCATGCCGGAAGAGATCGGCAGATGCAGGGTATTTAGCCCAGGATGGTTGGAAAATGAATCAATCTGGCTGCATATGGAATACAAATATATCCTAGAGCTGCTTAAAAACGGATTAAATGAAGAATTCTACGCCGATTTTAAAAATGTGCTTATACCTTTTTTAAATCCGCAAAAATATGGCCGCAGTATATTAGAAAATTCCTCATTCCTGGTAAGCAGTGCATTCCCGGATAAGAAACTGCACGGAAACGGCTTTGTTGCCCGCCTCTCCGGTTCAACCGCAGAATTTTTGCATATCTGGCTAATTATGAATGTCGGGCGCAATCCTTTTTCCTTGAATAAATCCGGCCAACTAAATTTAACTTTTAGGCCAAGCTTAGCCGGCTGGTTATTTGATAAAACCGGGAAATATTCTTTTAATTTCTTAAGCCAGATTCAAGTGACTTACCACAATCCGAAAAAGAAAAATACCTTCGGAAAGAATGCAGCCAAGATTAGTAAAATTATTATCCAAGGTAAAGATGTATTCGCCGAATTTGACTCATCAGTGATACCTTCTCCTTATGCCCAGGCAATCAGGTCACGCCAAATTAAAAAAATCGATATTTATCTAGATTAACAAAAATCCAGGTTAGGAGATAACCTGGTAATTTACTTAAAAACCGCCTTAGCCGCTTTAACCAATCTGCTCACTTAATTTAACAGTAGCCGACAGGTTAATGCTTAAAGTATGCACAAACAAAATTTGGTAACAATTCCCATTATTTACCGCTAAGATACTCCCTTTAACTTTGCAGAAAAAATGCTCACGCTTCTGTTTAGTATTTCTTTCTTTTAAAACATAAAGATACGGCCGAGGCTTAAAAACATCAGTACTTTTAACCGGTTTAACAATGTAAGCAAAATGCCTACGCACCACGCTATGCACGCCCTCTTTATCCGCGACTTCTGAGCTAGCGATTATTTTACGGCCCCGCGTAGGAAAAGTCAGATTTTTGTAAAGTAAATCTCTCATCATTGTGCCTCACTAATTTAACCAAACCTAGAACAATTAGGGGTGCTGATCATTCAGAACATGAGGTATTTAATTTCAACTAAAGTATGCAAGCAAAAACAGGCTAAATCAATACGATTTAGCCTAAAAAAGAAAGCGTTTCCTCTTGTGTAGAGGACACCAATAGGCGTTGGGGTGCCTATATTAGCCAGATGGCCCTGATATTAGTTACTAGAATTAAATTTAAAAGTGTGGATTAAGCTTGAGGCTTCTTGAAATACAAACGCGGTTCTTTACCTTGAAAAATTCTCAGCAGATTGGCTTTATGCCGGATAACGACAAAAACACAGAGCAACAAACTTAAGTAAATAAGCATAACCGGCAGTTTAAGTAACAGAGAAAAAACCGGCAAAGCTATAGCGCAACAGATGGAAGCTAATGAAACTATCCTGAAAATAAAAAAAACGGTAAACCAAGTGAGAATTAGCAACCCAATCACCACATTCAAGCCGGTAACGATTAAGGAAAGGCCGATTAAAACACCAAAAGTTGTAGCAATCCCCTTGCCTCCCTTAAATTGCAAAAATATCGTCCAGTTGTGGCCGCAAATACAAAATAAACCCATAAGTATGCGCAGATTTAATACCGGCAATAAAACTGGCTTATCCGCAAAATAGTTCCCCAGAAAAACAACGACCAGCAATCCTTTTAAAATGTCCAGAAGTAAAACTGTAATTCCCGGGCCTTTACCTAAAGCCCTCAAGGCATTGGTGGCGCCTACATTGCCTGAACCAACTTTACGGATATCAATTCCTTTTAGCACCTTGCCAAAAAGATAAGCCGTAGGTATAGAACCAATCAGGTAACTAGTGATTAACGCGACGATTGTCAGTAGCATATAAAATTCCAAACCCTCTCTTTACGTAATCTACCCCGGAGATAACCGTAAAAATTACTGCCGGCCACCAGATTAACTTAGCAAGATTCCATTGCAGTAAAACGCAAATTACCGAAAGCATCTGAAAAATAGTAGTCAATTTACCCCACTTAGTAGGATAAACATCTAAGCTTTGTTTAACCATATAGATAACCACGGCTCCCATAATAATGATCAAATCCCGGGAAATTACAATAAAGCTCACCCAAAGCGGAAACTTTAGAGCCAACCGGCAAATCGGTGACAAAAATATAAAAGCTCCCATTAACAAAAGTTTATCTCCCAGCGGGTCTAAAATTAATCCGGCTTTTGATTGCATTTTAGCTTTTCTGGCAATATAACCGTCTAAGCCATCCGAAATAACACCTAGAGTGAATATAGCCAGGGCCAAGTTCCTTAAATACGTTCTTTCCGGGCTATAATATAACAAACAGGCGATAAAAAAAGGAACGCTCAAAATGCGAAAAGTTGAAATTTTGTTAGCAATATTCATCCCCCACCGTCTTTCTATTAAATTATTAAACCGTACGACTTTAAGAATTAATAACTAGATTGATGCAGGATTCATCACCCGCATCAATCTAGGCTACTTAATTAACTTTATCCGTTGTGGCGGCCAATAAACAATCATCGCCTGTCCCAATAAATTATTACTCGGCACAAATCCCCAATAGCGGCTATCTTTAGAGGTAGCTGAATTATCTCCCAGGACAAAATAACTATCTTTAGGTACCACCATTTTGTCACCCGGAGCAGACAGTTGGCCCAAGTTGTAATAATAAATCTGATTAAAAATTGCTTCCTGAGCAGGCTTATCATTAATGTAGATTGAGCCGCCTTTAATTTCAACTACATCACCAGGAAGCCCGACTAGCCTTTTAATAAAATCTTTGCTTCTATCTTCCGGATAGATAAAAACAATTACATCCCCTCTTTTGGGTTGCCGCACTGCTGGCAAATACCAATTAGTAAAGGGGACTTTTGCACCATAAATAAATTTATTCACTAAGATCAGGTCGCCTTCAATTAAAGTCATGCGCATCGAGCCGGTAGGAATTTTAAAAGCCTGAACGATAAAAGCCCGAATAACCAAAGCCAAAAGAAAAGCAATAATAATTGATTCAGCCCAATCGCGGATTACGGATTTCTTTTTTAAACTCATATCTTTAATACCTCCAGAAAAGCCTCTTGTGGTATCTCAACCTTACCAAACTGTTTTAGCCTCTTTTTACCTTTTTTCTGAGTCTCCCAAAGTTTACGCTTACGGGTAATATCGCCTCCAGAGCATTTACTGGTGGCATTTTTCCCTACTGAACGCACTCTTTCCGAAGCCAAAATTTGGCTGCCAATCGCGGCCTGAATCGTTACTTCGAATAATTGCCGCGGAATCAACTCCCTAAGCTTGGAAACTAAAAGATGCGCCCGAGAGGTAGCTTTATCTTTAAACATTAAAGAGGAAAAAGCATCGCAAATCTGGCCGTTTAGCAATATATCGAGTTTGACTAATTTTGTCGGCAGATATTCTTTAACCTCATAATCCATAGAGCCATAACCACGGGTAATTGATTTCATGCGGTCATAAAAATCCACAATAATTTCAGAAAGTGGTATCGAAAAAACAACTTTTACCCGGTCCTCACCTAAATACTCATTGGAAACAAATACTCCTCTTCTGGATTTAGTAAAATCACAAACGGCTTCTATGGAATCAACCGGCACAATCATTAAAAGATTAGCAAATGGTTCTTGCGCCTCCTGAATATCCTGGGTAGCACAAAGCTTCATCGGCGTATCTACTTCAATAAGCTCACCAGCCTTAGTTTTTATGCGGTAAACTACATTAGGGACAGTAAGAATAAGATTTAGATCATATTCGCGCTCAAGCCTTTCCTGAACAATCTCCATATGCAAAAGGCCTAGAAAACCGCAACGAAAACCTGTACCAAATGACTGGGAATTTTCCGGCTCAAAAACAAAAGAAGCATCTGAAAGTTTTAATTTATCCATGGCATCGCGCAACTGCGTAAAATCCGCAGGATTAACCGGATAAATTCCGCAAAACACCAGAGGTTTTACTTTGCGATAGCCGGGTAAAGCCCGGGCACAGGGATTCTTAGGGTCAGTTACCGTGTCTCCAATAATTATCTCCCGAGGATCACGGATATTGGCGGTGAAATACCCAACCTCTCCGCAAGTTAAGCTATCCACAGCAGAATATTTTAAATCCTTAAAAACACCCAGTTCTTCGATCTTATAGACCTTACCGGCATGAAACATTTTTAACTGTGTTTTAGGAGTGATTACCCCATCGATAACCTTAACAAAAATCACCACTCCTTTAAAAGCATCAAAACGACAATCAAAAATTAAAGCTTTCAATGGTCCATCAATTTGGCCTGCAGGGCTAGGAATGGTTTCAATGATACGATCCAGGATTTCAATAACCCCTTGGCCCTCTTTAGCGGAAGCCAGGATAATTTCATCTTCTTTAAAACCCAAAACCGTCTCGACCTGCATTTTAACCCGCGGCACATCCGCAGAGATCAAATCCACCTTATTAATCACCGGGATAACATGTAAATTATTTTCTATAGCCAAGTAATAATTTCCCACGGTTTGCGCTTCAATCCCCTGTCCGGCATCAACCACTAGTACTGCGCCTTCACAAGCCGCTAAAGACTTAGATACTTCATAAGTAAAATCCACATGGCCAGGAGTATCGATAAGATTTAAAATATATTCTTGGTTAAATTTCTTGGAAAAATAATTTAGCCTGACCATGGAAGCCTTAATTGTAATGCCACGCTCCTTTTCCAACTCCATATCATCCAAAAGCTGATCACCTTTATGGCGCTTATCCACCGCACCGGTTATCTCTAAAATCCGATCAGCCAGAGTGGATTTACCATGGTCGATATGCGCGATAATCGAAAAATTCCTAAGCAGCGCTCTATCCATTTATTTTACATAAATTAAACATCTTAGCGACCACCTGTTCAATAGAAAGATCCGTGGTATCGATATAAATTGCATCCGAGGCTTGGCGTAAAGGCGAGGCTTGACGGGTAGAATCTATTTTATCCCGATTAGCTAAATCAGAGGCCACATCACTTTCAACCACTACCTGGCCTAATCCTTTTAATTCCTTGAAACGCCGCTGGACCCGCTCTTTCGCCGATGCATCAATAAAGAATTTTTTCTGAGCCTGCGGGAAAACAACCGTACCAATATCTCTTCCGTCTAAAACACAATCTCCCTTTTCCCCAAATTCTCTTTGCAGCTTAACTAAAATTTGGCGAACCTCTTTAATTTTAGCCACATCTGAGACAAACTGCGTAATCCTGGCCTGCCGGATATCCAAAGAAACATCCTGGCCATCCAACATAACCGTTAAGGATCCATCCGGATTATTACGCAAATCAATTTTTATCTTACCCGCCAACTGAATAATACCCGGCTCATCATTGATTAAGACATTTTTCTCTAAAGCCTTGAACGTCAGAGCCCGATACATAGCTCCGGTATCAATATAAAGAAAACCTAACCTTTTAGCTAAAATTTTAGCAACTGTACTTTTTCCTGCACCAGCTGGGCCGTCAATAGCAATAATCATGCTAATTTTTCTCGTTTTTTATTAGCTAGAGTAAGAATTTTGGTAAGAGATCTTTGGTTTTTGTTCTGCAAGGCAAGCTTTAAAGCATTAAGTTCCTTCTGAAAGCAGGAAACTGCGGATAATAAATTTTTACGATTACTTAGAAAGATCTGGCTCCAGAGTTTGGCATCGGAAGCGGCGATACGCGTAGTATCGTTTAAACCGCCTGAACTCATACTCAAAAATTGTTCCGGAACCGACCCCATTAAAGAAAAGGCAACAGCATGCGGCAAATGGCTTGTAGAAGCCAGAATTTGATCATGCTTATTCGGAGAAAGCTTAACGATTTTAGCGCCCAAATTTCTCCAAAGTAATTCAATCTTATTTAAAGCATTTTTATTGGTTTTAACGGTAGGAGTAAGAATACAAACCGAACCCTTAAAAATATCAGCTTTAAGATTAATCGCTCCTTTTTTTTCTGAACCTGCCAAAGGATGGCAGCCGATGAAATTAGGAATAAGCTTACTTAATTTAGCGACAATATTTTCTTTGCTACTGCCAACATCAATAACTATACAGCCTTTTTTTAATTTATTTGAGATTTTTACGGCGAGATTCACAATTACATCAACCGGAGTAGCTAGTATAACTAAATCCGCATCTTTAACTACATCTAAAGATGTACCCACTAAATCAATAGCTCCAGCCTTTTTAGCTAAATTTGCATTTTTCTTCTTGCGGCTTAGACCGATAATTTGACCAGCCAGATGCCGTTTTTTTAAAGTCAGGCCTAAAGATCCCCCGATTAATCCTGTTCCGATAATCACAACTTTATTGAACATTTTCATGAAATTTGCCTTCCCACAGAATTAGCCACAGCTCGGAGCTGGTTCATTAAATCGAAAAATTTACTCGGAATAAGTGACTGCGCGCCATCTGAGACTGCATCTTCCGGATGATTATGTACTTCAATAATTAAGCCATCCGCTCCAGCAGCAATCGCAGCACGCGATAAAGCCGGAACCCAACTCCATTTCCCAGCTGCATGAGACGGATCAATAATAATCGGTAAATGCGAGAGTTGTTTAACTACCGGTACAGCGCTAATGTCTAAAGTATTGCGAGTAGAGTCTTCGAAGGTACGGATCCCTCTTTCGCAAAGAATTACCGAAAAATTTCCGCCGCTTAATATATATTCTGCCGACATCAACATATCTTTAACGGTAGAAGCCATCCCGCGTTTTAAAACTACGGGTTTCTTTGTCGCTCCTACTTCTTTTAAAAGATTAAAATTTTGCATATTCCGGCAGCCAATCTGCAAAACATCAACATAGTCGGCAACCAAACCCACATCCCGACTATCCATAACTTCACTTACCGTAACTAAGCCTAACTCATTACCGACTTCTCTGAGCATTTGTAAACCGGCCTTACCTAAACCCTGAAAGCTATAGGGGGAAGTGCGCGGTTTAAAAGCGCCTCCCCGCAGTACGGTTGCCCCGGCTTTTTTAACATCCCGGGCAATTTCATATAAACCATCAATATTCTCAATCGTGCAAGGCCCGGCCATAATCACCACTTTCTTACCGCCGATTTTTACCCCTTTACCCAGATCAATTATTGAATCTTCTTTTTTAAATTCCCGGGAAACTAATTTAAACGGTGAAAGCACCGGGATAACATTTTCTACGCCCGGAAAAACTTCCAGAGGCGTAACCCGCAATACATCCTCTGGGCCAATCACACCAATGATTGTTCTTTCTGAACCCTTGGAAACATGCGGGGTTAAACCCAACGCCGTTACTTTTTCAATAATATGATTAACCTGCTCAACGCTAACATCTGGTTTTAAAACAATAATCATGAATTTTTCTCCATTAAAACCTTACTTAAAACACGCAGGCATCTTTGATTTTCCTTTTGTGTGCCGATAGATACACGAATATAATTCTTTAAACCATACTGCCCCATATCCCGGACAATCACTCCGAATTTAAGCATCGACTTAAACACTTCCTGGCTATCTCGCCCCACGTCAACCAAAATAAAATTTGCAACTGAAAGAACATAACCCAAACCCATTTTCGAAAGCTCCTGATAAATAAAATCCTTGCCTTCCAAGGTCAGGCGACGGGTTTTCTTTAAGAAGTCTTTATCATCCAAAGCAGCTAACCCAGCAACTTGAGCCAATAGATTAACATTAAACGGCTGCCGCATACGTTCCAGATAGGGGGTCAACTGCGCAGAAGCAATTGCATAACCCAAACGCAACCCGGCTAAACCATAAGCCTTAGAAAATGTTCTGAGGATAATTATCTCCTTTTTTCTTTTTAAATAACTCAAAGAATCCGGATAATCATCGACATCAATAAAAGCATTATAAGCCTCATCGAAAACTACGATTACTCCTTGCGGCAAAGCATTGAGAAACTCGTCAATTTCATATTTAGTGACGTAAGTACCGGTGGGATTATTAGGATTGGCAATAAATACCAATTTAGTTTTTTTGTCCACTAACTTTAACATTGCCCCCAAGTCATATTTAAAATAACGTAAAGGCGCCTGCTTAACTTTACGGTCATTAACTTGGGCAATGATCTCATATTCCAAAAAAGTCCCCTGGGAGGTAACAATGTTCTCATCCGGTTCCATAAAAGTCTTAATTACTACATCAATTAATTCATCTGAACCATTACCTAAAACAAAATTTTCAGGAGCTAACCCAAAGAACTTGGCCAGCCGCTTTTTTAAATAAAACCCCTGCGCATCCGGATAACGGTTAATCCCGGACAGAGCTTTTTTGATTGCCGCTATGGCTTTAGGCGAAGATCCCAATGGATTCTCATTGGAAGCCAGTTTAATTACTTTTTTTAAACCCAGCTGCCTTTTGGTTTCTTCTATCGGCTTACCCGAAACATAAGGATTAACGCCTAAAACACTTTTACGAACTAATGCTTTCACTTTTATTTTACTCTCCAATAGGATACGAACCCAATATTTTTAAATAACTACACTTGCGTTCAAGTTCATTCAACGCTTTCTTAATCAGGACATCTTCTTGATGACCTAAAATATCTACAAAAAAATAATACTCCCAAGCTTTCTTTTTTGAAGGGCGGGATTCGATTTTAGTAAGGTTAACCCCATATTTACGAAACGGTAAGAGCATCTCATACAAAGCCCCCACGCGGTCTTTAATCGAAAAAAGTAAGCTTGTCTTATCTTTGCCTGTACGCACGGCGACATTTCTACCCACCACCAGAAAACGGGTGATATTATGTGCCGAATCTTGAATCCCGCTGACGAGCACCTTTAACCCGTAAACTTTGGAGGCCAAAAGCGAAGCAATTGCTGCAGCATTTTTTTCTTTCTTAGCCATCTCTGCTCCCCGGGTAGTACTGGATACATCTACCAATTGAGCATTAGGTAAATTTTTCTGCAACCAAATACGGCACTGGCCAAAAACTTGGGGAATAGAATAAACAACGCGTATTTTATTTTTTTTACAATTCGCTAATAAATTATGGGTTACCTCCAAAATTACTTGCGCGCAGATTTTTAAATCTGAATCAACAAAAACATCAAGCGTGTGGCTGACCGCACCTTCTATGGAATTCTCAATCGGCACGACACCATAATCACAACTGCCTTTCTCTACCTCAATAAATACATCAGTAATAGTATTACAAGCGATATAACTAACTTGAGAACCAAATTTTTTAATCGCTGCCAAATTAGTAAAACTTGCCTGCGGACCAAGGTAAGCTATTTTAAGCGGCTTTTCCAAAGCCAGACTAGCTGACATTACCTCGCGGTAAATCGCTTCTAAAGCGCTCTTTTTTAAAGGCCCTTTATTTAAGCTGGAGATTCTGCTTAAAACCTGCATCTCTCTTTCAGGAACATAAATACTTTTGCCGGAATTAATTTTAATTTTACCGATATCTTTGGTTGCTGACGCACGCTGGTTTAATAAACTAATCAATTTTTTATCAAGTAGATCAATTTTTTTACGCAATTTGTCCAGACTCATTTTTAACCTCCAGATCTTCCTCTTGAGTAAGTGGCTCAATGTCAGCTTTAGCTTCCTGCTCTTGGGCTAAAACCGTAAAATCTTCCATTTTAGGCAAATCCTGAAGAGATTTTAACCCAAAGTGCTCCAGAAATTCCCGAGTAGTACCAAACACAAAAGGGCGGCCGGGGATTTTTTTCCTTCCACAAATCCGGATAAGATTCTTTTCCAGCAGGCTTTTCATCACTCCATCAACATTCACATTTCTTAAAGACTCAATCTCAGCCTTAGTTAAAGGCTGCTTATATGCAATAATCGCTAAAGATTCCAACGCGGGTTTAGATAATTTTTCGCTATAACGATTCTTAAAAAGTTTTTTCAGAAATGGAGAAAAATTACTATTGGTAATCATCTGGTATCCTCCGGCAATTTCAATTACCCGAATACCCCGATTCTGAGCCTCATATTCGTTTTTTAATTCTCCAATAATTTTATTAATGCTGGCCGCATCTAGGTCCCCTAAAACCTTTTTTATCTGTTCCGTGGTTATTGGTTTCTCAGATGCAAAAATTAATGCCTCAATCGCTGATTTTAAATTATTCTCTTCCATGTTGAATTTAACGGCCCCTTTTTTGTTTATAAACTAAGTTTAATAATTCTTCTGTGGTATTTACTTGAGAATTCAATTCTAAAACCTTCTTAATCATCCCCAGCGCTTCGGTCCTTTTGTATTCTAATTGCAGCAATACGTCCAAGGCTTCATCGGATATATTTTTTACTTGCGACTTTTCTCCTACGGCGCGATCTTGAATTAAGCCAAATTTTCCTACTTTATTCTGCAGCTTAGCCACAATTTCTTTTGCTCTTTGCTCACCTATGCCGGGAAGTGATTTCAAAGAAATCAAATCTCCTTCATCAATAGCTTTAGCGATTGAAGAAATCGGTTTATTTAAAGCCTTAAGCGCTGCCCGCGGGCCTATACCGGAAACTGTAATAAATATTTCAAAAAAATCTTTTTCCACTTGGTTAAGGAATCCAATTAAAATAGGCACGCTCTTGGCTTGATCAACCTGATAGTAGTGGTAAGTTAACAAAGAAATTTTATCATCCGGCCCCATCGCGGTGTCAAGCCCTTGCATGACACAAGCCGGAATAAAGACCTCATAACTCAAGCCACCTAGATCCAGAACCAGGTAATTTGATCCTTTTTCAGTAACGCGTCCTGAAATTCGAGAAATCATAATTTTACTTTCGCAATATAACTATGTGCGATTGCCAGCGCCAAAGCGTCAGTAACATCCATGTAAGAAGACAAAGTTCTTAGCCCTAAAGTGTGGGTAACCATCCTTTGCACCTGAGCTTTAGAAGCTAGTCCTTTGCCAACTATAGCTTTTTTTATGCGCGTAGCTGAATACTCAAAAAAAGGCACTTTGGCCGTAAAAGCTGCCAGACAAATCACTCCTCTGGCTTGGCCTAAAATACAAGCAGTTACCGGATGTTTATAATGTGAATATATTTTTTCCAGCACTAAGCAATCTGCTTTGGTATCGCTGATTAATTTGAGTACCCCGCGGTAAATTTTATCAAGCCGCGCCGGAATAGTTTCTTTAGCCGTAGTTTTAATTATTCCTGCCTCAATTAACGCCAAGGAACTTTTATGGGCCTGGATAACTCCATAGCCAGTAACGGCTAAGGCCGGATCAATCCCTACGATAATCATTCTTCAGAGGCGACCTCATCTAGAATCTCATCAGGAATATCAAAGTTGGCATAAACCTGCTGAACATCATCATGATCTTCTAAGGTCTCCACCAACGATAAGACCTGCTTTGCCTCATGGCCGGTAACCTTAATCGTTGAGGATGGAATCATGGTTAATTCCGCATCATCCCATTTAATACCTTTATCCGTAAGCGCCTGCTTCACTTTCTCTAAATCCGATATGGCAGTAAAGACCTCATAAACATCGCCCTCATGCTTCATGTCTTCAGCTCCGGCATCCAAAACAATATTCATTAATTCATCTTCTTTGATTTTGTCTTTAGCCACGGTAATATAACCTTTTTGCGTAAACATCCAGCTCACCGATCCGGCTCCAGCCATATTGCCGCCTTTTTTAGACATAATATTACGAATTTCAGCTGTCGTCCGATTTTTATTATCCGTAAGCGAATCGATTAAAACCGCTACTCCACCCGGCCCATAAGCTTCATACATAACTGCCTCATAAACTATACCTGGCAGCTCACCGGTTCCCCGTTTAATTGCCATCTTTACGTTGTCTGAAGGCATATTAGCTTCTTTGGCCTTTTGCATTATTGCGCGCAGCCGAGGATTAGAATCAGGATTTCCTCCGCCATCTCTAGCGACGACTACCAGTTCTTTAATAATTTTGGTAAAAGTAGCCCCACGCTTAGCATCAGCTATACCTTTTTTTCCTTTGTTTGTTTTCCACTTCGAATGACCTGACATAACTCCTCCTTGTGTACGTACACAACACCCGCGCAATTCCAATTAGCGCGGGGTGTCTTGTCTCCTAGACAACACCGCCCCAATTCCCCACGAGGGGACACTGGCGCAATTCCAATTAGCGCCAGGTGACCGCTTAGCGGCGGGTGTCTTCATTATTTCTTAATGAACAGTAAATAAAATAACTCCCAATATTTTAAGCAGGCAAAATAAGCCGGGTTCTGTCTTGATGCCTGCCTGTCTACCGACAGGTAGACCTGCCG
>Ga0182027_10009833_pt1 | contig 13671 bp, 14 predicted proteins | sample 712E1DmetaG_FD_121300 | JGI IMG/M metagenome (GOLD analysis project Ga0182027, IMG submission 121300) | Permafrost microbial communities from Stordalen Mire, Sweden - 712E1D metaG (Illumina Assembly) | ecosystem: Environmental > Terrestrial > Soil > Wetlands > Permafrost | place: Sweden...
ATTATTATTCATCGCCGAACACTTTGACATTCGATATGACAAAAGCGAGTATAAAGCGCCCGAGGCAAACTATCTGCTCGATAACACAGGGTTTTCATCATTATCTATTATTGTAAAACTATAAGAATTGTTTTTAATCCCGCGAAAACATTGGGTCTTTCGCGGGATTTCTGTTTTTGGGAACCTATGAAATTAACTGCTCGCTGTTGTTTTTTCAGCATACATTGAGTAAGTTTTGATAATAACAAGGAACTTAAAGACATGTTCAAACAACTCGGTATTGTAGGTACAGGGGCATTGGGTACAGGAATCGCTCAGCTTGCTGTGCTATCTAAAATTGATGTTCAACTGTATGATGTGAACGATACACTTTTGCGGCGATCGACTGTACGCATTAATGCAAATTTGCGCAAAATGGTGAACCTCGGCACTCTCACTACGGAAGAATTACAGGCAGCAATGGAACGTATCCGCACGCGAACAAGTCTGCCTGACCTGGGAAATTGCGAGTTCATTATCGAATCAGTTATTGAAGATATTCGTGTGAAGAAAGATATTTTCAAACATCTTGACGCGAGTACGAAGAGCACGGCAATTCTCGCAAGCACGACATCTTCCCTTTCTATCACTTCCATTGGCGCGTATACTCGGAATCCAGAGAGAATTGCAGGCGTGCACTTTTTCCATCCCATCGAAACGTCTGCACTTGTTGAAGTTGTAAAAGGATATAATACGAATAATGAAACCATTGAGAAAATCATTGCATTTGTCACTCTACTCGGAAAAATACCTATTGTTGTGAAAGATACTCCGGGGTTCATAGCAAATCGCGTGTCCCAGCCGCTGTTTGGCGAAGCGCTCCGGTTACTTGGAGAGAATGTAGCAAATGCTGAACAGATAGACCGTATAGTGAAAAAAATCGGCGGCTTTCCAGCAGGTCCTTTCGAATTGATGGATCAAATGGGTATTGATGCGATGCTGGCTGAAGCGCAATCCTTGTTTGAGCAATCTTTTTATGAGCCGCGCCTTCGTCCGCATACGATACTGAGACAAATGGTGGATTCGGGATGGCTGGGGAAGAAAACGGGCAAGGGATTTTTTAGTTATGAAGAAAATAATAGCAAGTAATTTTAATACGATTCTCATGGTACATTAACAATGGAGTAAAAGATTGAAGACTGGCAAAAAGAAAACTCCGAGAGTCTCAAAAAATAACACAAAGATCTCAAAGGTTAATATCAAAGTTACCGAAACAACTCCATCACGTGCGAAATCGAAACCAACTCCACCACGTATTTTCATCGTTGGCGAATCTCCCATGGTGGAACAATATGCGGAGTTATGCACTGCACATGGATATGATGTCTTTATTTCATGGAACGAAAAGCTTGCACGAAAGCCGGAATTCAAATCTGATCGCATCAAAATCACCAATGTCATTCCGTCAAATACTTCATTGGTCATGGAACTGACAAACATCAATACTCTTGCGAAGAAAAAGAATATGGAGCGGTTCGACAAAGAGCTGGCAGAAACCGCACCGATGCTTTCTTCTTCTATCACTGTAACCGCAACGGAACAGTCTTCATGGATTTCAGGCAAGCACCGTCTTGTCGGTATCGCTGCCCTTCCAGCTCTTATCCAGAAACCATGTGTTGAAATCGCACCGACAATTTACTCGCCAAAAGAAACTTTGGAAGTAGTAAAACGATTTTTTCAGTCCATTGGAAAAGAAATTGAGATTGTACAGGATCGCATAGGTATGGTACTGCCACGCATACTTTGTCGCATCATTAATGAAGCCGCCTTCGCTATAACGGAAGACATTGCATCGCCGCAAGATATTGACACGGCACTGAAACTCGGCGTCAATTTTCCATTCGGGCCGTTTGAATGGGTGGAACAAATTGGCTTGAAGCAAGTGTATGCCGTACTATCGGCACTTCAAGCTGATTTACAAGAGGAGCGGTACCGAGTTTCTCCACTTCTGAAACAAATGGCGCTTACCCGGGAATATTGAGTTGAACCTGTCAAAGAACAATGATTAACGCATTTGTATTTTTTTTCGCAAGAGGCATTACAATGAAACAGATCAGGCGGATATTCACACTGACAATATTTGTGCTTGGCCTTTCTTTCAGCCAGCCTAAGCTTTCGCTAAATAAACCAGAAGTTGATCTTGGCATTATTTATAGCGGAATGAAAAAACACGGCAAGATTGAGCTAACGAACATCGGCAATGATACATTGCGGATTTACTCGATACAGCCTTCGTGCGGCTGTACAACTGTAAAACAACCGAAAGGAATTCTCCTTCCATTCGAGTCCGACGTGGCAGAAGTGGAATTCAATTCCAGTGGATACAGTGGAAAAGTAGAAAAGCATATTACCATCACGACGAACGATCCGTTATATCAAAATGTTACAGTAAAATTAATTGCTGATGTAAAGCAAGAAATTGAATGCACCAATCATTCCTCGTTAATGTGGCTTGGGAATATTGTCCTTGGTAAAACTTTAGTACAAGAAACATCCTTAAAAAATATTTCTGACCATAAAATCAAAATCAAAAGCTTCACAACTTCTTCCTCATCCTTGAACGTAACGTTAGAGAGAAAGATGCTCAATCCCAACGATACGCTGAATGTGCAGATAACAGTGAAGCCGGAGAAGCTTGGTTATGGCAGCGACCATTTTACAGTTGAAACCGACAGTAAGAACCAGCCCTTTGTAGAAATAAGGGCTTCCTACGTTTGCGTAAAAGAGAATTGAACATGCGTCCGGCGCTTCTTGAAGCCCTCGTGCTCATCGTTGCGGCAATTGTATTGGGCGTCGCATATACTTTTGTAACGAATCAAGGTTTTTTTGTTAAGACGCAATCGGTGCAACCTGCGACGACCTCCAACATGGAAATGATTTCGCTTGCACAAGCAAAGGATTTATTAGAATCTCAACACGCTCTCTTCATTGATGCACGCCATGAATTTGATTATCAGGAAGGGCACATCCGCGGTGCCGTCAATATTCCATTAAAAGAATTTGACATACATATCACTCGGTTGAGTAAGATTTCAAAAGACAAACTGCTGGTTGTTTACTGTGATGGCGCCGAATGCAACTCCAGTATCGAATTGACAGTAAAACTCATAGAATCGGGATTCACAAACGTAAAAGTATTCTTCGGCGGCTGGCAGGAATGGAATTCTGCTAAACTGCCTACTGAAAAATAATCAGCTCTCTCAACCATCAGACTCATACTAAAATGAAATCCTTTTTTTCCAATAAGATCCTTGTTCTTCTTATACGAATTTTTCTTGGCGGAATATTTGTCATCGCCAGTTTGGATAAAATTACGGATCCGCAAGCATTCGCTAATTCTATTCTTCAATACAAGGTCGTTGGACCAACACTCGCTATGTACAGCCACGATACTTCCATCGTTAGAACTCCTCTGCGGACTTAGTTTAATCATAGGCCTCTATCCACGCGGCTGTGCATTGCTCATAACAGTTATGCTTGTTGGTTTTACAATTCTCGTTTTCTCTGCTCTTTCACGCGGACTTGATATTTCTTGCGGTTGTTTCTCTCAAGATCCTCATGTGAACAAAATTGGTTATCAAAAAATAGCAGAGAATTTCGGATTGATTATTTTAAGCCTGTGGCTGCTCTTCGTAAAGAATCAGGACATCAATCTTTTACAATCCCTGAGAAAACATCCTGATAAATCGTAATTGAAATCTCACATAGGGCATTGAGACCCTTTGAACATAATACATTGCACGTTACGACAGCTAGCCGCATGGCCTTCTCTAAGATGATGAGCCAATGAATCATTCCCTTAGTATTAATTCTCTTTGACTATGCCTTCTCTTCATATTGACGATGATATTGTTTTAAAAATTTTAGAACCCGATAACGCCGTTTCGCTTTTTTCCTTAATTGACAGGAACCGTTTATATTTGCGCGAGTGGCTCCCATGGGTCGATACAAATACGACAATCGAAAACAGCAAACTCTTCATCCTTTCAACAATAGAACAATATAAATTAAATCTTGGCTTTCAATGCGGCATTTGGTTTCATGATGAACTTGCAGGCATCATCGGATTTCATAGCTTCGATTGGATGAATAGAAATGTTGAAATCGGTTACTGGCTTGGTGAAGAATTTCAAGGTCATGGTATTATAACGAAGGCCTGCCATGCTCTGGTGGATTATGCTTTTGATGAGTACAAACTCAACCGCGTTCAAATTCGATGTGCTACAGGCAATAAGAAAAGCAATGCTATTGTTGAGAGGTTAGATTTCATCAATGAAGGGACTACTCGACAAGCAGAATTTTTATACGATCACTATGTAGATTTGTTTGTGTATGGTATGACATCAGATGTATGGGAAGCACACTCTAGACAACGATCTGAAAAGGTGGAATGGAAGCAATGAAGCCAAAAATACCACAACCAATTTATATAATTATATTAGTGATGTTTTAACACCAGTGCTGCCCACGAAAAAGAAAAACGATACGAATGGTTTATGTATATTTTTTCCGGTCTCACTTTCTTTTTCCCCAAACTGACTCGCTTTCCTTTGGGTTCATCGCTATGAAGACATTCCTTTTTATCAAATCATTTTCTTATCTTGCGGTTCATAAATACGAACGCTGGTGTTCATTTATTCATCGAGGTCGGTATGAGAAGTTCAATTAATTTTCTTTTTCATCTCATTGGTTTTGGTTTGGTTTTTACATCCCTTCTTGGCGGATGGATTATTGAAAGGAGAATTCGCGGAGAGCAGGATTGGAATCAAAAACTCTATATTGGAAAAATCAGCCGACGCTTCGGTTTGCTTTCGCCAATCGCCTCAGTTGTCATGTTGCTTACCGGTATTATCAATATTTTTAATCTCTACGACGGCAATATAAATCTCTGGTACACCGAAGGTTGGTTGATTGCGAAGATCATCCTCTTTGGTTTCCTGCTCATTAATGGAGCCGTCTTCGGCCCAATTATTATCCGGCGCCGTACAAAATTGATGCAAGGAATCGCAGAGAAAACTGCATCAGACGATGCAAAAGCCACTTGGTCCATCCTCAATAAAAACATTACCACTTTTTATCTCGTTCAATTCCTTCTCCTCATCATCATTCTCTGTCTTTCGGTAGCTGGCGGGGGGAAACATCCGGGAATTATTTAATTCATGAATACTAAACAATTCCTTTTCATTGCCTGTGTGTGCCTATGTATTGGATGCCAAGAACAAATTCCACAAAAAGGAATGTGGGCTGGCACTATCACGATTGGAGAAAACAAACAGCTTCCTTTCCTGATATTTCTTGATATAAATTCGGCTGTGCCGGCCGGGTACTTTTTAAATGGCGCAGAACAAACCTCGATTCCTGAAATTCGGCTTCATGGGGATTCGCTTTCCCTTATATTTTCTGAGTATAATGCGGCAATGTGCGGAATATGGAATGGCAAAGAATGGCGCGGCAAGTTTTTCCGTTATCGCTCTGATACAAGTTGGAATGCATTTGTCTCGACACCAAAGAACGAAAGAAATGAAAATAATCTTTCAGCAATGCCGATTGGCATTCCGCTTGCCGGCAAATTCCAAGTATATATTTCCAGCGTTAATGGAATCGATAGTACCACTACGGCAAATTTTTGGATGAAGAACGACAGTGTTTTTGGAACATTCATCGCGCCGGACGGTGACTACGGTTTGCTCGCCGGCACTCAATTCGGCTCTAAGATTACACTGACTCGATTCACTGGTTGGCAGGCATTTATTATAGAAGTGGAACAACATGGAAAATTCTGGAATGGTAATTTGTATTCTAGAAGCGGAAAACCGGTGGCATTTACGCTCGCACCGCATACTACGCTTGAATCAGAAATAAAACCCGTTCATAGCACAACAATGAAAAATCGAAAAGCACCGTTCACATTTTATGGGACAACATCGACCGGAATAATTGTGAGCAGTACGGATACCCTCTTTAGGAATAAAGCGCTATTAATCGATATTATGGGAACATGGTGCCATAACTGTTTGGATGCCGCACCAATTCTTCAACAAATGTATTCTGAATTCGGAAAAGATGGATTGGTAGTAATCGGACTCGCTTTTGAAATCAGTGATAATCCGGAAATGGCGAAGAAAAATCTCACGCTTTTCCAAAAACGCTATGGAATCGCTTATCCAGTACTCTTCTGCGGCAGCACGAACGATGCGAACGTTAACCTGAAATTACGATCTCAACTTAACGACTTTTACGCCTACCCGACAACAATCTTTATAGACAGGAAAGGCGTTGTTAAAAAAATTCATGTGGGCTTTAATGGTCCGGGCACTGGTGACGAATTCCAAGAACAGATAAAGCAATATCATGAAACGGTGAAACAATGTGTACAATGATCCGGAAGGCAAGAAATTACGGAATACAGAATAGGATTAGTAATGAAGACCTGTCTCAAATTACAATTGTCATTCCGAACTTGCCTGCCCCGATGTTGTATTCGGGGTTTCGGAATCTATAGAGCGTCCTGCAAATAGATGCTGAACCGAGTTCAGCATTACTGTACTGTCTGTTTTTGAGATGGTTTATCGAGATTTGGGTTATCATTTTATTGTCTGAACATTTAAATTATAATGAAAGGAAAACATGATGGACCATAGACTCGTCACTACAAATATCCAACTTGACGGATACCGCGTCGTAAAAAATCTTGGCGTGGTGCGTGGTATTATTGTGAGATCTCGCTCGCTCATCGGTAATATCGGAGCTGGATTTCAGATACTTTTTGGCGGAAATATAAGTCTTTATTCTGACCTTTGCGAACAAACCCGCCGTGATGCTTACGAACTGATGATTCGCCACGCAGAAGATCTTCATGCCAATGCTGTGCTTGCTTTTCGTTATGATGCAACTGAAATTGCTGCCGGTGTGACAGAAGTACTGGCATATGGAACCGCTGTTGAAGTAGAAAAAATATAAGCCTGAAATTTCTGTGCGGTAGTTCACTACCGCACAGAAACAAACCCACGTACTTTCATCCAATCAATGCAACACTGAGCCCAGCTGATAACCGGACCTCTGTCTTCTAATAACGCAAACCCATGCCCGCCCTTCTCATAAATATGCATTTCAGCCGGAACACCTGCATTGCGAAGAGCCGAAAAAAGATCGATGCTTTGCGATACTGGAGCTCTATCGTCATTGGTTGCATGGGCTAAAAATGCCGGTGGTGTTTCCTTATTCACTTGCTTAATCAAGTCTTTATAAGCTCCATACACTAACACCATAAAATTCGGTTTTCCATCAACTGTATCGATGTCATCATGACGAATTGTTTTTTTATAATGTGTTGCTACGTTCAAAGAAAGGTGCGCCCCAGCAGAAAAACCCATTATTCCAATTCTATCTGGATCAACATTGAATTCTCTCGCTCTGCTTCTGACCACACTCAATGCCCGCTGTGCATCCAATAAAGCGGTATCGCTGCTGAGCCGATATGCAAGGACAAACGCAGCTATTCCGTTATCATTCAACCAACGGGCAATTTTGTATCCTTTTTTTTGTATCACAATTTGACGATACCCGCCTCCAGGAAATATGAGAATCGCAGGATGGTTTGTATTGCTCTTCATAGGCAGGAAGACCGTGAGATACGGCTGATGTACAACAGTGATATTACTTTTATCTCTTTCTATGCCTTGCAGATAATTTGGTGGTTGACCAACAGGTTGCCATATTTGGATAATCTGATTCTGAGAAAAAGCTAGCGAAACAGTTAAAAGCAGAAGCGCTGCTCCATCAATGAAAAATTTCATTGTTTTGTGCTTCCTTGTTTTTTCGTAAACTCAACCCGCACTGGATTTGAATTATCATACTGTTTTATTACCAAGTATTTTAATTCGGTATCACCTGCATTTCGAATTCCATGTTCAACATTGGACGGGCAGTAAAAACTTGTGTACGGTTCAGCTGGCGTCCACTTCCCTTCGAGGTATAATTCAGCCTTTCCTTCAAGAATAAAGAAAAATTCATCTTCCGCGTGAACATGGGGCGGGTGCGTTGCTGAATGCGGAGCGACAACACTCATTTTCAGAGTTTTTCCGTCTGCAAGGTTCGGATCAGCGAACCAGTATTGATACCCGACCTTTGTTTTTTCTATTTTATCTATTGAGAATTTATTGATGCAGTTTTCAACAGTATATTTTAATGTATCGACATTTCCTGTTGCCCCTGTTTTAGATTGTGCCACCATACTGCCGACACCTAATACAGTCAACAAAAATCCAGATACAAGATATCGAACTGATTTTTTCATATTCCTATTCTCCTTTTTACTGTATACTTCTTAATATATAATAATGAGAATATTTTTCAAAGAGCACAATAAATATGCGTAGGATAGAGAAACAAAATATTGAAAAGGAGAGAATGAGATTATTACTGCTGGATTATTTATTCATATCGAAGAGATTCGATAGGATCGAGATTTGCGGCTTTCCATGCGGGATAGACACCGAACACTACGCCGACAAAAGTAGTAATCGCGAAACCGATTAATGCCCAATCAAATGGAAATACCGGCGGAAAATTTAATGCGAGCGCAGCTAAGTTGCCGCCAAGGATACCAAGCCCGACACCAATGACACCTCCGATTTGGCATAAAACAATAGCTTCAGTAATAAACTGCGACAGAATATTTGAGCGCCGAGCTCCAACAGCTTTTCGAATTCCAATTTCTTTTGTTCGCTCTGTCACCGATACAAGCATAATATTCATAATACCGACTCCAGCTGCAAGCAATGAAATAAAACTCATTAAACCCACACCAAGTTTAACGTAGAGTGTAAAATCATTGAACGTAGCAATGAGCGAATCGTTAGAAGAAATAGAAAAGTTATCCTCATCGCCGGGAGCAACTTTTCGTAACGTGCGAAGAATCATTCTTGTCTCTTCAAGACACTCATCATACGTTTCCGGGCTTTTTGCTTTAACCTTAATATAAACACTGCGTATCTTGCCGTACTGGTTAAGAAATGTACTGAGTGGAATATTCACCTTGTTTTCAGATTCCGCTAGCGTGGAACCTTTCGATTCAAACGTTCCAATAACAGTATAACGGTGTGCACCTATTTTAACGATACTGCCGACTGCTCCGCCATGCGGAAACAGTTTGCGCTCAACATCCGCCATAAGAATGACAACGTATGAGCCATATTTCACATCATCATCCGTGATATTTCTTCCATCTTTAATTGACCAGTTGTTCGTCCGTATTCCCTCCGGCTCCTCACCACCGACTCCAACATCCGGATTGGTTTTAAGTGCGCCAAACTGTACCGTTTCTGAACTCTGAAATACTCCGATACCAATATACTGCGCAAGTGTTATCCGCTCTTTAACAGTTTTTGCTTGTTCGTATGTAATATCTTTCCATTTTAGTGATTTTAACCATTGTGTGCGAGTCGCGATAGCTGGCTGCTTCTGAATCTGGAATGTGTTGGTGCCAAGACCGCTCAAACCAGTTTCAATACTGTTCTGCAGTACCTGAACGGCTGTCATGACACCGATAATAGAAAAAACTCCGACAATAATACCCAGCAGCGTCAACGCCGAACGAAGTTTGTTGGAGCGGATGGCTATCAAAGCCATTTTTATTATTTCAGAAAACTGCATAGAAATTCTCTAGAGGTAATCAAAAACACCAATCCCAATGCCCCCCCCGCGGCGCTTTCCCTAATTATTCATATCTGAGAGATTCGATAGGATCGAGATTTGCGGCTTTCCAAGCGGGATAGACACCGAACACTACGCCAACAAACGTCGTGATCGCAAATCCAATCAGTGCCCAGTCAAGTGGAAATACCGGGGGGAAATTAAATGCAAGCGCAGCCAAGTTACCTCCAAGTACGCCAAGTACGACGCCAATGATACCACCGATTTCGCATAGCACAACGGCTTCAGTTATAAACTGCGATAGAATATTTGACTTGCGAGCACCTAACGCTTTCCGAATACCAATCTCCCTTGTGCGTTCAGTGACAGATACGAGCATGATATTCATAATACCGATACCGGCAGCTATCAACGAAATAAAACTCATAAATCCAACACCAAGTTTGACGTAGATTGTAAAATCATTAAAGGTTGCAATGAGCGAATCATTTGAAAAAATCGTAAAATCATCTTCATCGCTCGGCGCAACATTGCGTATAGCCCGAAGAATCATTCGTGCTTCCTCAACACAATCATCGTACACTTCTGTATTTTTCGCTTTGATCATTATATGGATGCTGCGAAGTTTTCCGTATGTATTGAGAAACGTACTTAATGGAATAACAACATAGTTATCATTACTTCCCCCCAGACTTGATCCCTTCAGATCAAATGTTCCAATCACGCGATATCGGTCATCACCGATACGAACCTCACTTCCCACAGCACCGCCATGAGGAAAGATTTTATTAACAACATCCTGAGCTAGAATTGCGACATAGGAAGCGTAGCGAACATCATCATCATTGAGGCTCCGTCCTTCTTTTATAGTCCAGCTATTTGTAGGAATACCATCGGGCTCTTCTCCTGCCACGCCGACACTTGGGTTTGTCTTCAAAGAGCCAAATTGAATAGTCTGTCCGCCTTTCCATGATTCAAGCGCAACAGATTGAGCAAGAGACATCTTTTCTTTAACAATCAATCCTTGTGGATAGCGTATATCTTTCCACTTCAATGATTTGAGGTACTTGGCACGACCTGCCATAACTGGCTCCTTCTGAACTTGGAAGGTATTGGCTCCGAGACCGCTTAGACCATTTTCAATACTGTTCTGCAGTACCTGAACGGCAGTCATAACACCTATAATAGAAAAGACTCCAACAATAATACCAAGCAAAGTCAACGCAGAGCGAAGCTTGTTGGAGCGGATGGCTGTCAAAGACATTTTAAATATTTCAGAGAATTTCATGAGTCACATTAAAAGCACAACAGTGAGAAGAAAATGTTTTGCCTATTCATATCTTAGTGCGTCAACTGGATCGAGACGCGACGCACGGTACGCCGGTAAAAATCCAGATACCACTCCAACAATAATCGAAACAAGAAGTGCAATGAATACTACACTCAAAGGCATAGCTGTGGGAAGAAAAGTATCAATGATCAAACTGATCGGAAAGGCGATAATGATACCGATGATGCCGCCGATGAGACATAATGCAGCAGATTCCATCAAGAACTGCAGAAGGATGGTACGCCGGGGCGCTCCAATTGCTTTACGGATTCCAATTTCTCTCGTGCGCTCTGTCACCGATACAAACATGATATTCATGATTCCAATACCACCGACGAAGAGCGACATTCCTGTGATAAATAAACCAACGGCTGCAATAACTCCACCAATCGTATTAAAGGTTTGGATGAGCGTCTCTTGCTGGTTGATTGCAAAATCATCCTGATCTTTCGGTTTAAGACCGCGTGATCTGCGTAAGATACCCCGGACTTCTTCTTTCGTATTGTCCAATTCTTCCACAGATTTTGCTTTCACCATAATCTGCAGGTCACTTCGATGTGACATAAACTCTTGAAAGAAACGATTGATTGGAACATAGACTCTATTGTCAAGACTTTCCAGTCCAAGAAAGCTGCCTTGTTTATCAAACACGCTTAATACTTGGTACGCATACCCACCGATTTTAATATTTTTCCCTATAGGATTTTCATTAGGAAAGAGATTGGCAGCTACTTCTGAACCAATGGCGCATACGGGGCGGCCCCCATCTGCTTCCATTGGAGTAAAAAATCTACCGAATGCAACAGTTGATCCACTTGTCTCTAGCCAGTAAGCTCCCGTACCAATAATAGTGACGTTCTCAACAAGTTTTTGTCCATATATGACATTTCGTCTCGTGCCCGTGACAGGATTCACCGCTTGTGCATATTCTGAATATTTTTCAATATCTTTTGCTTGCTTAATGCGGACATTTCGCCGATTCTTTATTATCCACCAATCATCATTATGATTAGCCCATGACCATTTCTGTACATATAACACATCAGAACCGAGAGATGCTATACTTTTATTGAAAGCGCGATTCAGCCCTTCGATCGCCGTTCCCATGAGAGTTACAGAAACAATACCAATGACAATGCCAAGCGTTGTCAACACGGAGCGCATTTTATTAGCACGGATGGCAGCAAATGCAATCGCCATTCCCTCTTTGAATTCATCAAATACAAATTTCATATTATGCCATGACTATTGTTGGTTGAGTAAAAACTTTTCGATTCTTGATTGGCTCGTCCACTTCCATTTTTCCATCGCGGAGACGAATCCGACGATGCGCATGCAACGCGATATCCTCTTCATGTGTTACGAGGATGATTGTATTGCCTTCCTTGTGCAATGTATCGAAGAGCATCATAATTTCATCGCCGGTTTTCGTATCAAGGTTTCCGGTTGGCTCATCTGCAAGTAAAATAGATGGATGTGTCACCAGAGCGCGCGCTACGGATACACGTTGGCGTTGTCCGCCGGAAAGTTCGTTTGGCTTGTGATGAATACGATCCGTTAATCCCACGCGTTCAATTGCTGCGCGCGCTAATTTCTTTCGTTCCATCGATCCAACTCCGCCATAAATGAGCGGCAGTTCAACATTGTGGAGGACATCCGATCTGGCAAGCAAGTTAAACGTCTGGAAAACAAATCCGATTTCTTTATTGCGAATTTTGGCAAGCTGATTGTCGTTCATATCGCTGACATTGATGTTGTTCAATTCATACAAACCGGATGTAGGCGTGTCGAGACAACCAATAATATTCATCAACGTTGATTTGCCGGAACCAGAAGGGCCCATAATAGCCACATATTCGTTTTTCTGAATCTGGATTGAAACACCATCTAACGCATGGACTTTTTCTTCGCCTACTTGATAGATTTTCGTGATGTTCGTGAGCTGAATAATACTTGGCATTCTGGCTTCCTTCCTGTTACTCTACTTCTTTCAATTTTTTTTCTGCTTGCTTTTTATAGTATTCATTCTGTGTAACTGCAATCGCTCGCTGATACGTTTCTTTCGCTTCTTTTTTTTGACCTTTTGCCTGATATGCTTCACCCAGAGAAATAATTGCAGGAATAAAATCCTTATCAATGCTTAACGACTTGTTCAGATTTGTCATTGCCTGATCGTTTTCGCCTTTTTTCAACAAAGCTTCCGCGAGACTTTGATATGAATCTGCCGTGTCGGGACGCAACACAATATACTTCTGAAAGTATTTTGTTGCATCATCGTAGTGTTCGATGCTCATGCAGAAGTAGCCATAATTTTTCCAAACACGCCAATTCCCCGAATACGATTTAACGAGCATTTTGTGTTCATTCTCTGCTTCAGCATTTTTCTTTGCTCTCGCTAAAAAATATGCCTTTCTAGACCTGCCCTGAAATTCATCCAGTTTAATTGCTTCATCCAATTGCTTCCAGCCCTCGACATCATCACCGCCCATAATGGAAGGAGCTATTAAGTAATATTGAGCCAATGCAATTCTCGCGCGAGCATTTTGAGGATTGAGTTCCACCGATCGCTTAAATGCATTTTTTATTTTCGGTGCGAGAAATGCCTGTTTAATCATACCAGCATTTTGTGCTTTTTCACCGAGAGCAGC
>Ga0182027_10009834_pt1 | contig 13671 bp, 6 predicted proteins | sample 712E1DmetaG_FD_121300 | JGI IMG/M metagenome (GOLD analysis project Ga0182027, IMG submission 121300) | Permafrost microbial communities from Stordalen Mire, Sweden - 712E1D metaG (Illumina Assembly) | ecosystem: Environmental > Terrestrial > Soil > Wetlands > Permafrost | place: Sweden...
GCTGGTCGGGTTCGGCATCAAGGGCGGGCGCGAGGCGGGTAAAAAGTTCATCGAGTCGGTGAAGCTGCTTTCGCACCTGGCCAACATTGGCGATGCCAAGAGCCTCGTCATCCATCCGGCCACGACCACGCACCAGCAGCTCACGCGGGCGGAGCAGGAGGCCACCGGTGTGACCGAGGACTATATCCGCCTCTCCGTCGGGCTGGAAGACGTTCGCGACATCGTCGCCGACATCGACCAGGCGTTGCGGCAGGCCGCCGGCTGACCGCCCGGTTGCGCGGCAAAGGGTTTTGCGTTCGTCCGGGCGCGGGTGAGTCAGGTGGTTTGCACCGTGCCGTGTCAGGGGGTTTGGCCCGGACGAACGCATTTTTTCGCTCCATAGGTCGGGCTTTATGGGCCCTTTATGCCCGACATCACGGGCAAACCTGTCGGGGATAAACCCCGACCTACCATCGGATCGGGTCACCGTATTTCGCAAGTCTCAGTTAGCGTAGCATTCGAGATATTTCAATCCCGAGCCGGTGTTGAAGATTACGGTCCGCTCCTGCGGTTTGACGGTGCCTTGGCCCACGAGGAGCTTGAGGGCGGCATAGCAGGCCGCACCTTCCGGGGCGGCGAAAACTCCTTCTGCGGAGCCCAGCTCCTTGGTCGCCGCAATCATCGAATCGTCGGACACCGCAATCGCCCCGCCGCCCGAGGTCCGGAGGGCGTCGAGCATGATGAAGTCACCGATCGCGCGCGGCACACGCAGGCCGGAGGCCCGGGTGTGGGCATGGGGGAACTCGGCGGCGAATTTCTCTCCCGCCAGGAAGGCACGAACGATGGGGGCGCAGCCCTCGGCCTGTACGGTGAACATCCGCGGCCGTTTGCTCCCGATCCAGCCGAGCCGCTCGAGTTCGTCGAACGCTTTCCACATTCCGATCAAGCCGGTGCCGCCGCCGGTCGGATAAAGCACCACATCGGGCAAGGCCCAGGCGAGTTGCTCCGCCAGTTCATAGCCGAGCGTTTTCTTGCCTTCGAGCCGGTAGGGCTCCTTCAGCGTTGAGACATCGAACCACCCCTCCGCCTCCCTCCGACGGGCCACCTCTGCGCCGCAATCGGTGATCAAGCCCTTGATCAGCGTGACATGCGCGCCGGCCTGCTCGGACTCGACGATGTTGGCGCGCGGCGTATCGATCGGCATGAAGATGTGCGCTTCGAGTCCCGCCCGCGCCGCGTAGGCGGCGAGGGCACCGGCGGCATTTCCCGCCGAAGGCACGGCCAGTTTCGTGGCGCCCAATTCCTTTGCCTTCGACACGGCGACGGCCATGCCGCGAGCCTTGAAGCTGGCGGTCGGGTTGAGACTTTCGTCCTTGATGTACAGCTCGTCCAGGCCGAGCCGTGCGGCGAGGCGGCTGGCCGGTAACAGCGGCGTCCAGCCCTCGCCCAGCGTGACGACGTTCTCCGCCTGGAGCACCGGGAGAACCTCCTCATAGCGCCACAGCGAACGCGGACGAGTGCGCAAGGCCTCTTTGGTCAAGGTGCGCGCGGCCCGCGCCAAATCATAGTGCGCCGAGAGCGGCTTGCCGCACGCCGTGCAGAGATTCTGTAGCCGGGTGGCGTCGTGTTGGGCGCCGCACGCCGTGCAAGCGAGATGGGTGAGAGTTGATGTGGTCATGGGAAAATCGATGGGCGCGTTGGCACACTACCGGTCAGCCCCATCAGGCGGCTCGTCCCGCGCGACGAGCACGGCGGACACGAGGTTGCCGGACACGTTGAGCGTCGTGCGCCCCATATCGAGCAGGCGGTCGACGCCCAGCACGATGGCAACGCTTTCGCCCGGCACGCCGATCGCCGCGAGAATGGCGACGAGGAGGGGCACCACGCCGCCGGGCACGCCGGCCGTGCCGACCCCGGCCAGGACGCTCATGAGCGCCACGAAGATCTGTTGGTTCACGTTGAGCGCCACTCCGAACACTTGCGCGAGAAACAGCACCGTGATCGCCACGTAGAGCGCCGTCCCGCAATGGTTGGCCGTCGCTCCGACGGTCAGCACAAACCGGCTGACCCGCCGGGGCACGTGCAACTCGTCCTCGGCCACGCGCAGCGTCACTGGCAGCGTTGCGTTGCTGGACGCCGTGGCGAATGCGGTCACCATCGCTTCGCGAATCCGGCCGAAAAACCGCCCCGGCGTCTGGCGGCCCGCCAGCCAGAGCGCCAGCGAATAGACGCCGAACTGGTGCAACGCGAACCCGAGAAAACAGACGAACACGTAGAAGCCCAGACTCCGCAAGACGTCCAAACCTGTGGTCGCCGTCAGCGCAAAACCAAGGCACCCGACCGCGACCGGCGCCAGTTTCATCGCGAAACCGATGATCGCCATGCTGACTTCGTAGAGCCCCTGGATAACCCCGAGCAGGGACGCGGTGCGCTCGCGCGGCAGCGCCACGACGGCGGCACCGAAGAACAGACTGAAGACCATCACGCCGACGAGGCCGCCGCCGGGATAGCCGGGAGCGAAAGCGTTGACGGCTTCCGCGAGCGGGTTTTGCGGCACGAGGTCGACCAGCGTTTCTGCGAGCGGTTGCGATTTCGACGACGCCAGCTTCGACGCCACCACGCCGCTGTAGCGTGCGCTCAGTTTTTGTCGCGCGTCGTCGGACAGGCTCCGGCCCGGCTTCAATCCGTCGGCCAGCGCGACGCCGATCGCGACGCTGAGGCCGGTGAGCACGAGCGTGATCACGAGCGATTTCAGGCCGAGGTGGCCGAGCTGGCGCGCGCCGCCCATCTCGGCGACGCCGAGCACGACGGCCGCGAACACCAGCGGCACGACCACCATGAAGATGATCCGGATGAAAAGCCGGCCAACCGGCTGGATGACGGACGCCAGCCACCATGGCAGGTGCGACCCGCCCGCGGAGGACGAAACGGCATTCGCCGCGACGAGCCCGAGCGCGAGCCCAAGGAGCAACGACGCCAGGATTTGCCCGGCGGGGGGCCATCGCCATGGTTTAAGGCTCACGCGGTCTCCCGAGATCGCGTCCGTCCCGCGGAGTCTTCCACGGGACGGACGGACCGGCGTTGTGCGCCGAAGCTGGTGCGACAGCGATCATGGCACGACGAGCACAAGTGCATCAGGCTGTTCGGAGCTCAGAGCCCCACCGTCGGAATGCCGGACCCGAAATACACGCCGTTGAACAGGAGTTTAAACGTCCCTTGCGGAGTGGCGCGGAAAGTTGCTTCCAGTCCGATCAACGCGAGTTTGCCCTTCCCGAGGGTGGCCTCGGTGGCAAGTTCGCCGCCGCGCAAATACTCCTGGCCGAGCGCCCAGCCGCTGTAGAGTGGGGTGGCATCGTCGAACCATGCCACCCTTTCGGCCGGCACGCCCAAATTCTCCGGACGGGCGAAGGTCGGGCTGTCCTGGAAAAAGACATAGCCCTTTTCCGTCAGACCGTAGGCGAGCGGGTTCTTGGGGTTGAACGATGCCGTCAGCACCGAACCGGGAACATAGAACTTTGCGGGCGACAGGTGCTTTTCTTTGCCGTCGGCGTCCTTCTCCACCAAGTGGTCCTTGAGCGGAAGCCCGAGGGCTTTGCCGATCCAGGACGAAGTACCCACGGCGACCAGGTTGCCGCCTGCTTCAACGAAGGCTTTTAGCGCCGGCACGGTCTTGGCCAACGTAACGGCCCCGAGCCGGTCGCGATATTCCTCGGGAATGGTCGCGGGATCGATGCGACCGAAACCACCCCGGCCTCCGGCAGCCGCAGCTGCGGGAGCCGCCTCGCCACCGGCGACAGCACCGGCCGCATCAGTGCCGGTTGCTCCGCCGGCTGCGGCAACGCCGCCTAGTGCGCCCCGACCACCGCCGCCACGGCCCTCGGAGTAAATTCCACTCGCCAGCACGATCACATCGAACTTGGCCTTGAGGTTGCCCGCGTCGAGCGCCGGCGGATAAACCACCTCGAAGGGGAATTCGTATTTTTCGAAGATCCACCGCGTCCAGCCGGAGGGAATGGAGCCACCGTAGACGTCGACCAGGCCGATCCGCACCGGCTGTAACTTGATCGCCTCGCCCGTGGGTTTCTGCGCGACAGCCAGCGCCGGCACGCCGATATCGCGGGCCCCTTGCGCAACGATCGCCTGCGCCTTATCGGACGCGGGCACCCAGATGGCGCCCGGGGCGAAGCTCTGGCCGTCGATAGTCTGCTCGTCCTTCAACCAATACACCTCCGCGCCGGCCTTGAGGAGGCGGTTGGTGACGATGAAGGCATCGTTGAGCCGGTGGCTGATCAGGTAGCCCGCCGGCTTGGTGGGGCCGTTGATCGCCGCCACCGGCGGTTTCTCGAGGTCAAACGACAGCCGCTGAAAGGGCCCATTAAAATCCTCGTAAACCCGGTCGAATTGCACGGCCAGTTGGGCCGCGAGGGTCCATCCGGTGATGTCGTAGGGCCGTTTCGGGGGACCGCCGGGATATTCGAGATCCGTCGGGTGATCGAGCGGCTCGAACGAGTCGAGCACGACCGGGCGATACGCCTGGGCGGCTTTCACGACATAAGACCCGGCCGGATATTTCTTGCCGTTGACCTCGAAGGCCGCGGTGGCCTTGTGCACGTAGACACCGCCTTTGAGCAGTGCATTTACGAACTTCACCGCCGTCGGGAAATCCTCCTGGTCGGCACTGATGATGTAGCCACGAGGATCGCGGAAGGCGGGATCGTGGAGCACCTTTTCGTAGAGCTCCACTGGCAGGCCGCGGGTTCGGAAGCCGCCGCCACCGTCGCCACCGGGCGTATCGCCGGCATCGGCCGCAGCAGCGCCGACCGGAGACGCATCTGCCCCCGCACCGGTGGCAGCAACGTCTGCGCCTGCCCCGGCTCCCCGGCCACGACCACCAGCGGGATCGACCCCGAGCGCTTTCGCGGCGGCCTTGAGCGCGTCGATCCGCTTGGGCGTGATGGTCCAGCTGTCCCGGCTGCCGCGCTCGATCGAGTTGTGGCCCATGATATAGATGTTGAACAGCAATTGCTCGCGGTTCACCGCCGCGTAGACGAGCAAGCCGCGGTTGATTTCGAGCTGGTAATCGATCGACTGCCGGTAGTGCCAGAGTCCGGGGCGAACCGGCAGCGAGCCATCGCCGTTCGCCAGCTGACGGTCGGCCACCAAGGGCACGACGCTCGGGGTCGGGCTGCCGAAGATCTCGGTCATGAGTCCGATCTGATTACGGAAATAGGTTGCATAACGAATGCCTCCGTTGGCCCACGTGGAATAGGGCGCCAACGAGCGCGACACCGAACCGCCGAGACCTTTTGAAACGAGCCGGGCATGCAAGGCGGCGCCAGCCTGCTGGATACCCAAAGGAATCAAGGGATCGTAATGGTAGTTGTAGGGATCGCGGAAGGGCGGGATGAAAACGATCGTGCCGGCGGGGCCGCTTTGATGGTGGTTGATCATCAATTGCGGATTCCACTCGATGTAGAGAACGCGGTTCTGATTCACCGTTTCCTTGAGGTTGTGAATGATCGAATCGCGGTTGTTGTCGTGCCCCGCGTATTTCTCGTAGAGACGCGGCAACCCCTGAAATGAACGCTTCGTCTTGTCGGGATTGCGCGCATACCAATCCGCGACGAGTTCAAGCCCATCGGGATTCGCCCAGGGCAGAATCGCAATAGTGCTATCCAGGATCTGCTGGGTCTCCTCGTCGTCCTTGCTGATCAGATCGTAGACGAGTTCGGCCAGGCTCTGGGAGTTGACGGACTCGGTCGCGTGCAGACCGCCATCGATCCACACGACGGACTTGCCCTCCTTCGCCAGCTTGCGGGCCTCGGCTTCCGGTATCTCGGCGCGCGTGAGCGTTTGCGAAATCGATTTGTAGCGATCGAGTTTCTTCTGATTCGCCGCCGAGGTGACGATCGCCATATATTGCGGGCGTCCCTCTTCGGTGAGGCCGATGCTCACGACCTTGAGCCGGTCGGACTCCACCTCCCATTTTTTCAGGAGCGTCGTGATCTGGGTATAGTTGGCGACCTGGTAGTCGTCGCCGAGCGTGAAGCCGATGATATCCTTGGCCGGAGTGATCTTGGGCGCGGCGCCGATCAGCGTGGTCGTCGCGGCGAATAGAAGCGGAGCCGCGCCGAGACGGACGAAGCGGCTCAAATGAGCTGGGATGGTGGATTTCATGTTGTGAATGCGAGTGCGAAAATTGAAATGGGTGCGGGAATTAGAAACTCCGGTGGATTTCGACGCTGTAGGCCCGGCCCACCCAGACGCTTTCGCCGGTGGCACCGCTATAGCCGGTGGAGCTCGTGCTCAGCGTCGGTTGGGCATCGAGGAGGTTATTGATGCCAAGGCGGACGGAGGAATCCTTGAGCCAGCCGTGGCCCTTCGGGCCGAAGTGATAGGTGATGCTGGCGTTCAGTTGGATCTGATCGTCGCCAATTTCGACGTAGGACGTGGAACCGTTGGTCGTGACCACCCGGATGTAACTCGGCCGGCCAAGAGAATCGTAAACGGACTGAGTCGTCGTGGCACCGGTGCGGGTCGGTCCAATGTAAGTACCGCTGAGCGAAGTCGACCAGTTACGCTGGCGCCACTGCAGGGTGGTCGAGCCTTTCCATTCCGCCGTGTTCAGACCAACGATCGAGTCGTTGATCGGGGAGGTGGGCGTGCTCTGGGTCTGCTTTTTGAGGAACTGGGCCCACTGGGTCGAGAACCGGAATTGCCCGAAACGCGTCTTCGGCAGGCTATAGCTCAAGCCATAATCGAGTCCGTTCGAGAAATTGACTCCGGTGCCATTGATCGATGTCGAAATGCTGCCGATCCACTGGCCCAGCGCTGCGGTCCACTGGCTTTTGGGCAGCACGGCCCACGTTTGCGCCAACAGAGCCCGGTCACCATCGGTAACCGCCGCGCGCAGGGTGTTCGGATCGCCGACGTAGCCGCCCGTGGTGTCGGTGGGGGTGATGCGCGAGCCGACATTGATCGACTGGATCGGCACGCCCGCGGCGAGCTGTTGCTGCGTGTATTGCTGCAATAACTGGGCGTCGAGCGCCGTGTCGCGACCGATGCTGCTAACCAGGCTGTTTTGGCGGATCTGCCAATAGTCGACCGAGAGGGTCAGTCCCTTGACCCAAGGCACGTCGACGACAAGACCGATGCTCTTGCCTTTGGATTCTTCGGGTTGCAGGGCCGGGTTGCCGATCGAGTAGGACTTGCTCAGTACCTGGTTGTCGGCGGGCAGGCTGGCGCTGAGCAAAATATTGTTGCGAACCGTATCGCGCGAGCCCGGAGGCGCGGAATTGGAAAACGAGGTCGGCTGATAAAGTGTGGCGAGGTCGGGGGCGTCATAGCCTTCGTTGATCGACGCGCGGATCAAAACGGAGTGAAGTGGCTTCCAACTGAGTCCATACTTGGGTTTGGTCGTGGAACCGAAGTCCGAGTATTTCTCGTAACGCGCCGAAGCATTCAACTCGAGAGAGTCGAGACCTGGCAGATGGTTGCGCGGTGCGGCCAGCGGGATGAGCGTTTCCGTGTAGGCGCTCTCGATCGTGCGGGAGGCGCTATAGTTGAACTTGGGCGAGGTGGTGAGGAAGTCGTTGTCCTGCGGATCGAGGCCGGAACCGGGCGGGTTGGTCCCCGCGAAGGGATCCTTGGTATCCGCCTTGAATTCGCGCCGCCACTCGGCGCCAAAGGCGGCGGCGACCGGACCGGACCACAGGTCGATCACCTTTCCCCCAAGATGAGCGTCAACGATGGGCAGCTTGCTGCGGCCGTAGCGATTGAGCGATTGGGTGTAGGCATCGCGGACGCTCTGCGGGTTGCTATAGGGCTTATCCGCTACGACGGAATTTCCCGCGACCTTGAACGTGTAGCCGAAGGGATTCCACGCGGTCGTATCAGTGCGTAGCGCGACCTGCTGGATATACGACTGGCGGATGGAGTTTACCAGGAAGTCGGTGGCATGTACGGCGCCGTAGCTCAGGCCCGTATCCCACGTCCACGAGGACGTGCCGAGGGTGCCCTTGAGCCCGGTCAGTGCGCGGTAGGATACATCGGACTGGACCTGTTTTTCCGCGCCGCCATCGGGGAAGAGCACGGCCGCGATGGTGATCGGCTGTGGCGTGCCGGTGAGGCGGGCAGTGCCGTCGGCATTGGCTGCGCCGGTCGGGCTGTAGAATCGCGAACCGAGCGGATTGAAGGGGTTATCCGCCGAAACCGTCACGACCGCATCGGAGGACTGCAGTGCCATCGGCTGCCGGTTGACCCGGGACGCGGAGTAGTAGCCGACGATTTCCCCATAGACACGGATCGCAGGAGTCAGATCATATTCGACGCGATTATAGGTATTGAAGCGTGAACTCCGTGGCTGACCGGTGATGTATTGGTTGTAGTCGGCATACAGGCTGCGCGGCGGTGCGACGTTGGACAACGCAGGCGTTCCAGTCGGAGTGCCATCGGTCGGATAGAAATAGCGGATTGTCCCGGAGGTCACGCCGGCTCCCACCCGGTATTGAGCCCAGATACTGGTGGTCGACAGGTTGTCGTAGGCACCGCCCGGGACATTCCAGGGGGCGCGGGCCGTCGCATGCCGGTCGGACGATTGGGAGGATTCGCGCTGCCAGAGGAATATCGGGTCACGGTTGTAGGCCGAAAAATTGATCAGCACGCTGCCTTTCCCGCCGGCGAACGTGGTGCCGAAACCCGAATTGCCCTGCTCATCCGTGCCGCCGCCATGCTCGGTCAGGCCGTAACGGAAGCTGTATTCCCCGCCTTGGGGGTCCTTGCGGGTGACATAATTCACCACGCCCGCTACTGCATCTGAGCCATAGACCGCCGAGGCGCCATCGCGCAGGACTTCGACTTGCTGGACGCCGAACGTGGGTAGGGTGTTGACATTCACGCTTGACGTGTTGAACGGATGCATCGGCATGCGCCGGCCGTTGAGCAGCACGAGCGTAGTGCTGGCGCCGAGACCGCGCAGGGAGATATTGGCATTGTCGCCGCGGGCGGCGACGGCGTTGGTGGCGGTTTCGTTCGCCGGGATGTTGGTGATCTCCGGGATGCCGATGAGCAGGTCGGCGGGCGTTGCGGAGTCACGCGCTCGGATGTCGTCGCTGGTGAAGGTTGTCACCGGCAGCGTTTTTTCCTCGTCGATCCGCTTGATGTTCGAACCGGTGACGCTGACCTTCGCGAGCACGATCACCTCGCCGTTATCGTTGCTCCAACGGGTGCTTGTCTGTGCGACCGCAATTTCAGCCAGCGCGAATACGAGAAGGAAACGCGCTACCGGGGCATTTGCCGGCATGAGGCGCGTGATGGATTTGAGGGTGTTCATTACAGTCCGCAGTTTTTTCCTGGTCTGCAGCCGCAGCAGTCGCTGACGTTGCATGGTCGGGTTGGGCGGGAAGCACCGGTACGTCCGGAAGGCCCGCGGAAACTGAATGAGAGGCTCGTCTGTCTGCCGTTGTCGGCTACGACGTGGATCGAGTTATCGTGCTGCGCCGAATGGCGAGCGGGCGTTGGATTGATGCACGACAGTTTTAATGTAAAGAGAAATTATGGAGATTAACGGTCATACACTGCCATCGAACGCAAACCGTGCGTTGATCTTCGAGTTTGGTTTTGCCCGAATAGCGAGATGCTTAGGCAACGACTGCACTTTGAAGCCATTCTTTCGTACTGGAGTGCATTACTAAAGTAGGAAGTAACACGAGGAATATGGACTATTAGTTAGACAATTGTAATTTTGAATCTGTTTTTGGCCAAACAGGAATGCCATATATATCTTTTAATGTTAATTTTAAGTCTGTATTCTTCGTCGAACACTGACCGGATTTCAACAGTGTGGATGGCCATAACTCGCGTTCCGGCGATGGGCTCAGACCGAGTGAGGACTTGCATGAGGCAAAGGTGACGCTTTAGTCTACTTACTGACTCAACTTATCAGCACCAACTCATTCACCAACTTGTCGCGCCAATGTCTCAGCCCGAAATCGCCCATTCTCCACTTGAGAGCAGCAATGCTCTGCGACGCTACGATGACATTCGTCAGCTGATTGCCAACCCGCAGAATCCTACACCGCTGGTACGGCTGAATCGTCTCGGACCAGCGGTGCCTGGGCACCTCTATCTCAAGCTCGAATGGTTCAATCCGTTTGGCTCGATCAAGGATCGCACTGCCTTCTACCTGCTGAAGGGACTCCAGGCGCGCGGTCAGCTTGACGGCAAAGCCATCGTCGAGCCGAGTTCCGGCAACACCGGCATCGCGCTGGCGGCACTGGCCGCATTGCTCGGCACGAAGCTCACTGTCACCATCCCCGACGGTGTGCCCGACGAGAAGAAGATCCTCCTGCGGATGCTTGGCGCGGAGGTCTGGGCGACCCCGGACGATTTGTGCCCGATCAACCATCCCAAGGATGGCGCGATCGCGCTGGCCCATTCCTTCGTCGAGGGCGCCGCGACCAAGGACCGCTATGTGATGCCCAACCAGTACGAGAATCCCGACAACGTCGCGGCCCACTTCGAGACTACCGGTCCGGAAATCTGGAACCAGACCGAGGGACGCATCGAATATTTCTTCGCGGGCTATGGCACCTGCGGCACGATAACCGGCGTCGGCCGGTATCTGAAGCAACAAAACCCGAAGATCCAGGTGATCGCCATCGAGCCGCAGAAGGGCCATCGGATCCCGGGCCTGAAAAATCTCCAGGAGGCGAAGACGCCAGCCATCCTGGATCGCAGCGTCATCGACCATGTCATCCGCATCGACGACACGCCGGCGTACGCCATGACAAAACGTCTGTTCCGCGAGGAGGGCCTGATCGTCGGTCCATCCACGGGCGCGATTGTGCAGGCGGCCATCGAATTCCTGACCGGCAAATCCGGCGTTGCCGTGGCGATCTCACCGGACAGCGGTTTCAAGTACGCCAGCTTCTTTGCCGACATTCTCGGCAACGAAGGCCTGCCCGCCGATTGATTTCACTCTCCCGTACCACCGGCCACAACGCGCATCCACTATGCCAACCGATTCCCTCTCTCCCCGACTGTGGCAACTCCCACCGAGCCTGCCCGACGATCTCGCAGCGTTTGAGAAAAACGTCGCCCAATTCAAAGCCGGCACAATTTCGCCGACGCAGTTTCAAGTCTTCCGCGTGCCGCAGGGCGTTTACGAGCAACGCGAATCCGGCACCTACATGCTCCGGGTGCGCTTTCCCGCCGGCGTGGCGCTGCCGCACCAGTTGCGCCAACTGGCCGATGTCGCCGAGGCGCATGGCAACGGCGTGCTCCATATCACCACGCGCCAGGATATCCAGATTCACCGCGTGCGGGTGGAGGCGATTCCTCCCGCGCTCACCGCTCTCGCCGAGGCGGGTCTCTCGACCAAGGGCGGTGGCGGCAACACCGTCCGGAATATCGTGGGCGACTCCGAGGCGGGCGTAAGCGCCGACGAGGCGTTCGATGTGACGCCCCATGTGCTCCGTATGACCGAGTTTCTGCTGCCCGATCCGCAGTCGTTCCAACTGCCGCGTAAATTCAAAATCGCCTTCTCCGGCAGCAGCCGCGACCGCGCCGGAGCCACCGTCAACGACGTCGGCCTGATCGCGAAGGTCCGCGACGGCGTCGAGGGCTTCAGCGTTTGGGTCGGCGGCGGCCTCGGTTCCAGCAGCCGGGTGGCGGAGTTGCTGGAAGAGTTTATCCCGGCGACCGAGATCCCGCTCGTGGTCGAGGCGATCAAGCGTGTCTTCAACACCCACGGCAACCGCAAGGACCGCCGGCAGGCGCGGCTGCGTTTTCTGATCCGGCAGACCGGGCTCGAAGCCTTTCGCCGACTCTATCTGGAGCAGCTCGCCCTCGTGCGCTCTCAACGACCCGCGTGGCCGGCACTGAAGCCGATCCAACTCCACGCGCCTGGCATCGAACTCTCCGCCCAGACCGCGGCCCCGACCGCCGATCCCGCCTATGCCCGCTGGCTGGCCGCCAATGTGCAGGAGCAAAAGCAGCGCGGCTATTTTCGTGTCGAGTTGCCGCTGTTTCTCGGCGACATCCCAGCGGACAAAGCGCGCGCGCTCGCCGACATCGTGGAGCGTCACGGCGAGAAACAGCTTCGTGCAACGCAGAAGCAGAACCTCATATTGCGTTGGGTGCGGCAGGATGAGCTCGCCGCGTTGCACGGCGCCCTGGAGGAACTCGGGCTCGGTTCGAGCCAACCACCGGTGTTGCGCGATCTCGTCGCCTGCACGGGCGCCGCGAACTGCCGGCTCGGCATCTGCCTCTCGCGCGGCCTCGCGCAGGGCATCGCCGACGCGCTGGCGCAGAGTCGCGTCGATCTTCACGCGGTCGGCGATCTGACGCTCAACATCAGCGGCTGCCCCAACGCCTGTGGCCGGCATCCCATCGCCGACATCGGGCTGCACGGCGCCGCCCGCCGCGTGGACGGTCGTCTCGTGCCGCATTACACGTTGCAGTTTGGCGGACATGTCGAAGAGGGAAAAACCGTGCTGGCGACCGGACGCCACACTATCCCGGCCCATCGCGTGCCGGCGTTCCTCGTCGAATTGCTCGACGCCTTCGCCCGCTCGCCGGAGCGGCCGGATTTCGCCGCCTTCCTCCACACCGCCGGCGGCCTCATCGACGAACTCGCGGCGAAGCACAAACACGTCCCGAGCTTCAAGGAAGACCGGAATTTCTACTACGACTGGGGCGCCGAGGAGCCGTTCTCCCTCGCCGGCCGTGGCTCGGGGGAATGCGGTGCCGGCGTGCTCGACCTCATCGAGGTCGACTTGAAGAGCGCCGTCGAGGCCCTGCAGGAGAAACGGTATTTCTCCGCCGCATCGCTGGCCGCCCGCGCGCTGCTGGTCACGCGCGGCGAACAAGCCAACAACGACCGTGAAGCGTTCGCGCTCTTCCAGAAACATTTCATCGCCGCCGGTCTGGTCGATCGGTCGGTGCAAGCGCTCGTGGCCAAGGGGGCACAGGCCGCGGGTCTGCCCAGCTCCGCGACCGCCTTCACGGGCACCGCCGAAGAAGCGGCGGCATTCGTCGCCACCATCCAGGGCCTCTTCAAAAGCATGGACGCCACGCTGCAATTCCCGAAGCGCGCTGAGGCGGGTCCGGCGAGTACACCAGCCGCCATCGTCGCACCGGTCGTCCCGCCGGCGCCGGCTGCCGCACACGCCGATGTGGAGAAGGATTTCCGCGGTGTGATCTGCCCGCTCAACTACGTGAAAACGAAGATGGCGCTGACGCCGTTGAAACCTGGCCAGACACTCTCGGTCCTGCTCGACGACAACGGCGCGCAGAATGTGCCCGACAGCGCCGCCAGGGATGGCCACGAAATCCTGTCGATCGCCAACGAGGGCGCCCATTTTCGCGTCACGATCCGCAAAGGAGGCCGCGCCCTCTGAGTGCTTTGGCCGGTGATGTGATGATAGCGATCCCCACGCACCTCTGCCCCGACGAGATGGCTTGATTTCCCCAAATTGTTTACGCCGCGAGGGCGTGGCAGTGGCGCGCGAGCTGGCGGTCGCTGATCGCCGGCATCCGTTGCAGGGCAAAAATCGTCCGCGGCTCCCAGAGCATCGTCCGCAACGGTTCGAGGAATCGCTTCGGCACGTCGGGCTCCTCGATGTTGCGCAGAATGGCCAGGGTTTGCCGGGAAGCGGGCAGGCCCAGCCACTCCAGCACGCCGAAGATGCC
>Ga0182027_10009835_pt1 | contig 13670 bp, 12 predicted proteins | sample 712E1DmetaG_FD_121300 | JGI IMG/M metagenome (GOLD analysis project Ga0182027, IMG submission 121300) | Permafrost microbial communities from Stordalen Mire, Sweden - 712E1D metaG (Illumina Assembly) | ecosystem: Environmental > Terrestrial > Soil > Wetlands > Permafrost | place: Sweden...
CGCCCGCCACCGCCTACGGTCGCCCGCGCCTTCCCAGGCGCGGCAGCCGGGGCGGCAGGGCGATGGGCTCGCTCACCCGCTGGCCCACGGTCCGCGGCGCCACGATCGCCTCGGCGATCGTCGAGCCGACCACCAGCGCCACCGCCAGCAGCAGGGTCGTCACGAGCACGTAGACGCCGCTGGGTCCGCCCTTGCTCACCAGTCTGAAGATGCCGCTGAAGCCCAGCGCGCCCGGCACGAGCACCGTCAGTCCGGGTACCGTGATCGTCGCCTTGGGATGGTGCAGGTAGCGCGAGTAGACGTTGCCGGCAAGACCGACGGCCAGACTGGCGATGCCGACGCCCAGGGTCGTGCCCAGCGCCCAGACGCCGACCCGGCTGGCGACCGTGGCGATGATCACGGCGATGAACACCCAGCCGACGTCGCGGCGCCGGGCATTCTCCGAGACCGAGAACGCCAGCGCCGCGCCGACGACGGCCAGCACCAGCATCGCCGTCGTGGCGCCGTGCGCGCCGCCCAGCACAGGAAACGCGTCGAGCCGCCGAAAGACGGTCCAGGTGAGCGCCACGCCGATGGCCAGGTTGAGCAGCGTCATGCCCGCCCCGGCCAGTCGCGCGGTGCCGCAGACCAGGTCGCCGGCGGCCAGCTCGGCGACCCCCTGGGTGATGCGCAGGCCGGGCAGCAGCTGCACGATCGAGGCCAGCACTACTGTGGTGGCGTCGAAGCGCTGCAGGACGTGGCCCAGCAGCAGCGCCAGACAGGCGGCAAACGCCGCCGAGGAGAGCTCGAGCAGACCTTCCAGGCGGCCGCTGCGCCGCGCCAGGCCATGAAACACGGCCACGGCGAGCCCGATGGCCATCGCCGCGACGGCTTCGCGCGGGCCCCCGCCCAGCAACAGAGCGATGGCGGCGGGGCCCAGTCCTCCGGCCACCAGACGAAGCCACAGCGGAAAACGCGGTCGCTGGGCGACCAGCGCTTCGATGCGGCCGATCCCCGCTCGCGGGCTGACCCAGCCCTTGCCGACCTCGACGGCGATGTTCTCGAGGAGGGCGTGTGTCTCGAGATCGACGGTGCCGCGGCCCACGGGCACGAAGGCGAGGCGCTCCTCGCCGAACTCCTCGTAGATGATCTGCACCATCGTCGGCAGCACGAAGAAGTGCGCCGCCAGGCCGAGGCCGTCGCTACAGCCCGAGAGCTGCTCCGTGAGCTCGGCGGCCGTCTGGCCGAGCGGTGCGAGCTCTCTGGCCAGGGTCTTGAGAAACTCGACTCGAGGCTCCGTCGCCATATGCGCTCACTCCGATGCATCGCTTGGGGTCGCCCGCCCGCAGCGCCCGACGACATTGTCGTCGACGTTGAACGGCACATTGTAGTTCAGGCGGACGCCGCCGGTGTCCGACCCGGCCCGCTGGCCGGTCCACCGCGCCCGCCCGTCGGCGCGCGAGCCCGCCCGTGTCGGAGCGCCCGGGTGTACCATGGCTCCATCATCGGCTGCCACCGCGCCCTGGGAGACGACATGACGGCACTGATCGTGTTCGGCGTCACAACGGCGGTTCCCGGCGCTTCTTCGGCGTCCGGCGGGTCGACGCCATCGCCGGCCTTCACCATCCTGGCGGCGATCGCGTGGCTGGTCACGCTGGCTCTGATCGCAGTGGCCGTCCGAGCCAACTGGGGCCTCGCCAAGCGCCTGCCGCAGTGGCTCGTCACGGTGTTCCTGATCGTCATCGGCGTCCTGGTGATCGTCGCCTTCGTCGCACATACCGCCTGGATCGGGATCGCCGCCCTCATCGCCGTCTTCGCCACATGGCTGTGGTTTCTGGCCCGCTGGCTGTTCCCCCGCATGCCCGAGGTGCAGGAGCGCCTGGAGCGGGCCAGAGACCCCCGGCTCGCCGCCGAACAGGAAGCTGAGCAAGCGGTCTCGGCGCAGCGCGGAGCGGACCTCGAACAGGTGCTCGACGACGTGGTGCGCGAGGAGCACCCCGAAGACGTGAAGGCGATCGAGGAGGACTGACTCCCGACGTCGCGGGCCGCCGCGCGAGGCCGCGAGCCGCGCCGACGCTTGACACGAGATGTAGTATGACTGATTGTCAGTCATCTACGTGCCGACGCCTGGTCCGCCGGCCCTGGAGCCCAGATGCCCCGCGTCGTCGACCGCGAAGCCCGCCGTGCCGAGCTCGTCTCGGCGGCCGCGGCCGTGTTCGCGCGACGCGGCGTGGCCAACACGGCCGTCAGCGACATCGTCAAGGCCGCCGGCGTCGCGCAGGGCACGTTCTACCTCTACTTCGACTCCAAGGACGCCGCCATCCTGGCCGTGGTCGAACAGGTGGCCCAGACGATCTTCGAGAGCACGTCCGCGCGCGTCGCGGCCGCATCGTCGGCCGTCGACAAGCTGCTGGCCGTGGGCGCCGTCCTGTCCGAATTGGGCGCGCGACCCGAGGCCGCCGCGCTCGTCGACCAGATGCACCGCCCCGAGAACCGCGTCCTGCACGACCGTCTCGCCCACGACCTGACGGGGCGGCTGGTGCCCCTCCTTGCGGAGGTAGTCGAACAGGGCGTCGTCGAAGGAGCCTTCCGCGTCGACGACACCCGAGCCGCCGCCTGGTTCGTGCTCGCCGGTCTGCAGAGCGTGGAGCTCGCCGGGACCGCCCTCGGCGAGATGCCCGCCGCACTGGCCAAAGCGACCGGCTTCGCCCTGCGGGCGCTCGGCTACCAGGGACCGCGGCCGTGAGCGCCGAGAGCGCCATCGCGACGCACGCGCTTTCGAAGCGCTACCGCGACGTGCTCGCCGTCGAGGCTCTCGAGCTCGACGTGCGCCGCGGCGAGATCTACGGCTTCCTGGGCCGCAACGGAGCCGGCAAGACGACCACCATCCGCATGCTCCTGGGTCTCATCCGACCGACCGGTGGCGACGTCGAGGTGCTGGGCAGGGGCGTGCGGCCGGGTGCGAGCGACGCCTTCGCCCACGTCGGCTACCTTGTTGAGACCGCGACCGCATACCCCGGCCTCACTGTGCGCGAGAACCTCGACATCCAGCGCCGCCTTACACGGGCGCCCCGTGCCGCGGTCGGCGAGGTCATCGAGCTGCTGCGACTCGACGGGCTCGCCGACCGCCGCGCCGGGGTGCTCTCACTGGGCAACAAGCAGCGGCTCTCCCTCGCCCGGGCGCTGCTGCACCGCCCCCAGTTGCTCATCCTCGACGAACCGACCAACGCCCTCGACCCCGCCGGCATCGTCGAGATCCGCGAGCTGCTGCGCTCGCGCGCCGGCGAGCAGGGCGTCACCGTCTTCGTCTCGAGCCACATCCTCGGCGAGGTCGCGCAACTCGTCGATCGCGTCGGCATCATGCACGAGGGCCACCTGCTCGAGGAGCTCGACCGCGGGCGACTCCGTGCCGCGGAGCGTGAGTTCGTGGATGTCGGTGTCTCGGAACCGCAGCGCGCGGCGACCATCCTGGCCGCCGCCGGCTTCGCCCGCGTCGAGCGGACCGACGGACGGCTGCGGGTCTTCGACGCTCGAGACCGCGTGGCGGAGCTGGCGCGCGCCCTGGTGGGCGCCGGCCTCGACCTCACCGAGCTCACTCCGGCCCACGAGGATCTCGAAGCGCACTTCCTGCGGCTCACGGGAGGCACCCAATGACGTTCGCGCACGTGCTCGCCACGGAGTTCCTCAAGCTGCGTCGCAGCAAGGTGACGTGGCTCACGCTCGCGGCGCTGTCGATCGGGCCGCTGGCGATCGCCCTGATGATGTGGATCGTGCGTGAGCCCGGCCGCGCCGCGAAGCTCGGCCTGCTGGGCACCAAGGCGAACCTCTCGGGGCTCACGGCGACCTGGCCCTCCTACTTCTCGATGCTCACGCTGGTGGTCGGCATGGGCGGCATGCTGCTGCTCTCGTTCGTCGTGGCCTACATCTTCGGCCGCGAATACACCGAGGGCACCGCGAAGAACCTGCTCGCCTTGCCGGTGGGCCGCCACTGGTTCGCCCTGGCGAAGCTCGTCGTGGCGGCATCCTGGTGGGCGGTCCTCGTCGTGGCCGTGCTCGTCGAGGCGCTCGTGCTCGGAGCGGCGCTGCGTCTGCCCGACTTCTCGGCGACGCTGGCGGTGAGGAGCGTGCGCGACGCGCTGCTGGCGGCGGCGATCGCCTATCTTCTCGTACCGGTCGTCGCCTGGATCGCCCTGCTGGGCCGCGGCTACCTGCCGCCGCTCGGTTTCGCCCTGGCGATGCTTGCGCTCGGCGACCTGTTCAGCCACACCGGCTGGGCGGCCTGGTTTCCGTGGTCGATCGTGCCGCTGTTCATCGGCGCGATCGGGCAGCGCGTCACGACTGTCGCGCCGGGCAGCGTCGTCGTGGTCGCGCTGACGTTCCTGGCCGGCACCGCCGCCACGATCGCGCAGCTGCGCTGGGCCGACAACGCGCAGTAGAGCCGGCCGGAACCGCTACCCCGAGCAGACGCGGTTCTTGCCGAGCCGTTTGGCCTGGTAGAGCGCGGCGTCGGCCGCCGCGACGAGACCCGCGGCCTCGACGCCGTCGGCAAGCTGCGCGACCCCCACGCTCATCGTGATCTGCTCGGGCAGCGCCAGCGAACCGGCGCCGCCGAACTCAGCCTCGATGCTCTGCCGCAGGCGCTCGCCGACGCGGACGGCGCCGTCCCCGCCCGGCAGGCCGTCGGGCGCCACGGCGACTGTGCCCGCGACCCCGGTGTCCGGCCCGTCGCGGGCCGACCTGACAGCGGTGTCGGCCGCGCCTTCGGCAGCGGTGTTCGGCAGGATCACGGCGAACTCCTCGCCACCGTAGCGCGCCAGAATGTCGACACCCTGGCGAAGCTGGGCCTGCAGAACGCGGGCCACCAAGCGCAGCACCTCGTCGCCCGACTGATGTCCGTAGAGGTCGTTGAACCGCTTGAAATCATCGATGTCGAGCATGAGCAGCGAGAGCGGCGAGCCGTAGCGTCGCGCACGCGCCACCTCGCTGTCGAGACGATCGTAGAAATGGCGATGGTTGTGAAGACCCGTCAGGCCGTCGGTGACGGCGAGCTGAGTGAGGGCGTCGAACAGATGGGCGTTCTGGATGGCCGCGCCGGCTTGCTCGGCGAGCGCCCGGGCGAGCTCGATCTCCGTCTCTGAGAACTCGCGCTCGCCGCGCGGCTCGAGGAACGCCATCGCTCCCAGGGGAGTGCCGCCGAAGACGATGGGGACCGCACAGCGGGTCACGTACTGGACCGGCACCTTGCGGCGAGACAAGCGCCGCCGCGCCGGGGCCGGCAGCGCGAGCCGCTCCAGCCGGACCTCGCCGGTGGCCAGCGCCTGGCGCACGGACGAAGACGGGTCGTCGACGTCGGGTGCGGCAGGCAGCTCGCCGCGATCATAGGGAGCGAAGTAGCCGGTGCGCTCCGAGAGATCACCGCTCGCGGCGTCGAACTCGTAGACACGGCAGCGTACGATCGACAGAGCCTCAGCGGCCTTGCGCGCCAGGACCGAGAGCACCTCGTCGAGGACGACCGTCGAGCTCACCGCGCGACTGGCTTCGAGAAGGGCAGCCAGGTGCCGGTTCTGATCCTCCTGACCGATGAACAGACGAGCGTTGCCCACCGCCAGCGCCGCGATCGTCGCGAGCTGCTCGAACAGCTCACGTTCCTGCCCGGTGATGTGGCGGATGCTCTTCTCGGCGTGAGTGAGCACACCGATGACTTTGTCGCGAAACACCAGCGGCGTCGCGAGGATCGTCGGGTCGTTCCACATCTCGTCGCGCTCGGCCGGGGACAGCCCCGGGTCGTTGACGTGCGTCTCGACCGTGCGCCGCTCGCGGACGACCTGCCCGTAGCTCGTGTTGCTCGCCAGCGGAAAGGACGTGCCGACAAGATCGCCGGCGTCGGGATCACCGTCGGCCGACCATGTCGCCTTGAGCGTCAGCAACTCGTGGACTGGCGAGTACTCGTAGACCGAGCACGAGGCCGACGCCATCGCCTGGCCGATGGCGCTCGCCGCCGCCCAGGCCACCTCCTTGGGCTCGAGACTCGAGGTGAGTCGTCCGGCGACCTCGGCCAGGTTGCCGAGGCGCGTGGCTCCTGCCTCGCGCCGATCGTTGGCCATGTGCCGACGCCTCCTGCCTCAGTCGCGCGGCCGTCGCGTGCGCCAGTGGAACAGCGCCCCGAGGACCATGCCCAGCAACAAGCCGAGGATCGCCGCGAAGAGCACCAGCCAGACGAGCGAGACCGACGACGCCCCGAACACCCAGCTCGCCCTGACCCGGCCCGTGTTGGCCAGCACCAGCGCCGTCAGGAACACCACGAGCAGGACCGCGGCGCCGGCGGTGAGGTACAGGCGGGTCCGATGAGCCTTGCGGGCGAAGCGCGCGCCCCGCGTCTCGGCGGCGACACCCGTCCCGGCGGCCGTGTCCGGCCGACCGTCGGCCGATGCTGTCGGCTCAGTCTCGTCGAACGGTCGCTCACTCGGCTCCATGCTGTCTCCCCCCGGCCTTGTGTCCGAGCAGGGTGCCCGATGACTGCACAGCGCGTACCCATCGTGCCGGCCGTCGAAACGTAGCGTCGCGGGCTCGGCGACCGGCATCGAAGTGGGGCGTGAGCGGCCACCGACGGCCACTCCGGCGCGACGGGTCAGATCAGCCTCGCCCCGGGTGCGCCGCCTCGCGCGCTCGCGTCGGGCTCGCGCCTCTCAGGAGCCGCTTCCCTGGGCCGTGCCGGCGTCGCCGGCCGCCGCCTGAGAGCTCAGCGCCTGTTCGATGGCCTGCGCCAGCTTCTGGCGAGCCGCGGAATAGACGGCCGGCGAGGTCGTGTACTTGGGGAAGTTGAACAGGTGTCCGTACTTCACCGGGTACGGGTAGGTGGTGACGCTCTTGACGACCGACTCGACGAAGGCGGCCCCGCAGAGCTTGGTCGCGAGCTTGAGGTACTCGAGGTTCTGGAAGCCGTCGCGCAGGGCCTCGAGGCGCAGCGAGGACACCGGCGGCGCGCTCTTGTTCGTCAGGCCGTAGCGCGGGTAGTAGCCCGGGTAGATGAGGCAGGCCTCGCCGTTGGCGACGCGACCGTCCGGGTACTCGAACGAGAGCGGATTCTGATAGGGGTCCCTGTTGCCTCGCCCGGTCCGGGCGTTGCCCCAGCGGTCGACGTTCCAGTAGAGCATGCCGTCGACGTTCCACTGGTACATCAGCCAGCCCCAGACCTGCTCGTCGGCCAGCGACTTGTCGATCACGAAGTTGGGCAGCTTGCGCACCGAGGAGTTGTAGTAGGGATACCACCACACCTGGGCGCCCCTGTTTCTGAGGATGCGCAGCACCGGCACCCGGCCGAAGAAGTAGTAGTAGCGCACACACCAGATGTCGACGTCGTTGTAGAGGTACTTGTTGGCCGGCAGCATGGGGCCGAGGGTCGTGGGCCGGGGGTCGTCGGTCAGCAGGAACTTGGCACGAAAGCCGACTCGGGCGCTGGCCCTGTGCAGCGTCACTGCCAGGGCCTGGGCACGCAGCTCGGCAGCCCTGCTGGTGGGCTCATCGACCGGGTAGGCAACGAGCTTGTCCTGCCAGCCGTTGTCCTTGTAAACGCGACAGACGTTGGTGAGGTAGGTCAGCAGGGCGGAGCTGCCGGGCAGGAACTTCCAGGGGTAGGCCGGGCACCAGCTCAGCCAGGGCAGGCGGGCGGTCGGCATGTCGAGACCGTCCGCGGAGAGGTAGGGACGGAGGGTGTTCGTGTAGGCTGTGGCGTCGATTGCTCCGTCTTTCTGCACGCGGGGCGCCGTTCTGGGCATCAGGGGGCTCACGCCGTGCTGCTCGAGCATCGTGTAGGTAGCAATCGGGTTGGTGAGACCGCCGAAGTTCACGGTGAACCCGGTGCGCACGCTGAGGCGGCTCCAGCCGAAGCTCCACACCTTGAGGCTGACGGGCAGATCGACCTGTTGGGTACCGTTGGCCACGTGCAGAGTGCCGGTATAGGTGCCGGCCGGCGTCTCGTAGGGCACGTGGACCAGGACGTAGAGCGAGGAGCTGCCGGCGGGCACGGCAAAGGTCTGACCAAAGGCTCGCGGCAACAGCGGATCGGGGTACAGACCGGGCTTGGCCCCCGAGTAGGTGGTCGGGTGGGTGATGCGCACGAAAGCCACCTGGTCGAGCACGGTGTTGCCGGTGAGCAAGGGATCGCTGTCGGGCGACCAGGTCACCGCGACGCTGCGCCGCACGCTGCCTCTCAGGCCGACGATCTCGCCGACGTACTCGCCGCCGGCGGCCGTGAGGTTGACGACCTGCTGGGCGCCGGCCTTGGTGGTGGGAAACACGCGCACGGTGCCCAGGGCGGTCCACACGGCGGCCTGGGCGCACGACACGACGGCCAGGAACACACCGACCGCGACGAGCGTGGCGACGAGCGCAGCGAGGGCCGGGCGCAAGCCGATGGACCCCTTCAAGAACTTCACCGTCAGACCTCCCGACCCGATCGACGCAGCGCGGCCACGCTACCTGAGTTGTATCGGCAGCGAGCCTGCGGCGCTTGACGAGTGAGCCCGTTCGCCGCCCGGGCCGCCCGAGAGGAGACGGTCGGGTCTCGCCGCCGAGCTAGAGTCCGGCCTAGCGGCCGCGACTGGTGGCCAGGGCGACGGCGACGTACCCCGCCGTGATCGCGCCCAGGCCGATCACGAACAACACGACGTGGTGCACCGCCAGCGCGCGAGCCGCCGCGAAGGCGACGAGCAGGTAGAGCACGGTCAGCAGCCATCCCTGCCACGAGATCGGGCGCAGGCCCCAGCCGACCCTTCTCTGGCCAAACCACGGTCGCGGCATCGTCGTGACCTCCATCGTCGTGGCGCGCTGCTCGCACGCTCTCGAGTCGATCAGTTCTCGATCGTGACGAGCGTGCCGATCGGGGTGTAGGGCCAGACCCTGGCGGCGGCGGCGAGCGGCAGCTCGACGCAGCCGAGGCTCTGCGGCGTGCCGAACGACGCGCGGTTGAAGGCGTGGATCGCGTCGCCGCCGTTGAAGTAGCTGATCCAGCGGATGCCGGGGTCGTTGTAGTGTGAGCCGTCGGGGTTTGTGCCGCTCATCGTGCCCGCCGGGACGTGCTCGAACACCGGGAACGTGCCGAGCTGCGTCGGAGCCGACGGCACGCCGGTGTTGCCCGGTGAGCTCAGGACCAGTCGCCCGTTGTGCCACAGGTTGAGCGACTGCGGCAGGTCGCGGTGGACGTAGACGTAGCTGTAGCCGTCGCTGCGGCGCTTGCCGGCGACCGCGTCGCCGATCAGCGCCTGCCAGACCTGCGGTCCCACGAACCCGTCGACCGCGAGACCGTGCGTGTTCTCGACCATCATCACGGCGCCGCGCACGATGTCGTTGGGCCGACCGACGATCCAGAGCCCGCGCAGCTCCCCGGGGGTGTTCCGATACCGCCAGATGAACCGTCCCGCCGGTGGCGTGACCGCGGCCGCGAGCTGGCCCGCCAGCGAGCTCAACCGTGGGTCGGCGCTCGCGTGCCAGGAGAGCGGCAGGTACCCGAGCTGGGCGAGAAGCTGCTGCAGGCGCAGCGTCGACCCCTGCGGCACCTGCCAGCGCAGCGTGCGGGTGAGCCCGGCCCCGTTCTGCCCGGCGAGGTGCACGCCCAGCGGCAGCTCAACGCTCACCTTCTGGCCCAGCCCAAAGCCGTACCCGGTCGGCTGAAAGGCCAGTGTGTGGGCGTCGAGCTGCCGCCAGTGGCCGGGAGTGGCCGGTGAGACCCGTGGGTGGGCGGCGCCGAGCACGTCCGCGACCGTGCCCGAGAAGGTCAACGTGAGCTGCCCGGCGGGGGCGAGCCTGGCCCCCAGTCTTGGCGCCACGAGGAGCTGCGGATAGGGTCGCGCCGGGAACCAGCTCACCTGCACCGGCGCCGGCAGACTCTCCCAGGAGCGAGCGGCGGCGGCGACCTCGGTCGTGCCCGCAAGATGCGCGCCGCGCGCGGCCATGCCCAGCGCCACGACCGCCTGCGGGGCGGGCAGCGTCCGGGCCGGCGATCCGCCGAACGAGACGAGCGCGACCGGCGCGTCGTAGGCCACGGTCACCGGGGCCCCGGCCTCGACCTGCAGCCAGCGGCCGAGCAGATGGGCGCTGGGCGTCACGACCGTGAAGCTGCGCCGCTGGGCGTGACCGACCAGCCACCCCGCCCAGCCCGGCCGCCGCACGGTCAGCGCGACGGTCAACCGTTCACCGGCGGCGAGCTGGACCTGCGGCCACAGCTTCGCCCCCTGCAGCTTCACCGGCACCTGAGCGCCGGCCGCCGAGCTCACCTCCACGGTCGTCACTCGCCCGGCGAAGCCGGGCAGCACGACGCGCGCCAGCGCGTCGTTGGAGGAGGCCAGGCGGGCATGCGGCCAGGCGAAGACCACCGCCACGGCCAAGCCGGCCACTACCACGACGACCATGACGGCCGTCAGCACCCAGACGCGTGCTCGCATCGTTTCGCAGACCTCCGGCACGCCACTTGCGATCGGCGTGCGATCGATTCCCGGATACCGTGGTTGTGAGTCTCGCCCGCTTGGCAGAAGTTTCGCGGCCGACCGAAGGGTTCCCCCACGGACCGTGCCACCCAAACGGTCGACCAAGCGCCTCTGGACACCGTTGCGAGACGGCCATCGGCCGGCTGGGCGCCCTCGAACCTGCGCAGCGGGTCGCCGTTCCTGCAGAATCTGGGTGGATCGCCACCAACAGTGTCGGCGATGCCGCCGATCACGTCAATCGACGCTGGCGAGCGGGTCTCGTCGCACGGTCGTACCCCGGTCGCCTCGTCGCGGCGATGAGTCGCCGGCCACGCGGCGCACTTCAGTCGATCATCGGTGGGACGGCGGGCGTCTCGCCGACGGCGGCCGGCTCGCGACGGCTCGCCACGATGCCGCGCCCCGCGAGGACCGCCAGCGCACCCACGATCAGGACCATGCCGGCGGCCTCGACTCCGTCGGGCCGCTCCCCGAGCTGCAGCCAGGCCGCGACCACGCCGACCACCGGGATCGCCAGGGTGCCCAGGCCGGCGGCGCCGGCCGAAAGCGCCCGCAGCGCGTACAGCCACAGCGCCCAGGCCAGCATGTTGGCAAGGAGCACCGTGTAGGCCAGCGCTCCCACGAACGGAGCCGTCCACTGCGGCGCGCCGCTGTGGGCAAGAGCGGCGATGACGATCAGCGGCAGCGAACCGAAGACCATCTGCCAGGTGGTGAGAGACAGCACGTCCACGTGCCGACGGCGCTGCATGAGCTTGACCACGAGGGCGCTGGCCGCCCAGGCGAAGCCGCCGGCCAGCGCCAGGAAGCTACTCAGCAGGCCGTGCAGCCGCCAGGGCGCGACCACCAGGACGAGACCGGCCAGCGCCAGGCCCACGGCCAGCCACTGCGTGCCGCGCAGGCGCTCTCCCAGGAACGCCCAGGCGAGCAGCAGCAGCCAGAACGGCATGGTGTAGGTGAGCACGGCGACCTTGCCGGCGCCACCGCTGGCCAGAGCCCCGACGGTCAGACCGACGAAGGCGGTCGTCTGCAGCAGGCCGATGGCGAGGGTGTAACCGATCGCCGGCGGTCGCAGCGAGCGTCGCGCCACGACCAGCACCAAGAACAGGCAGGGGATGCTCAGCACGGCGCGCAGCGCCGCGAACGTGAGCGCCGGCGAGTAGCCCAGCGCGACTTTGGTCACCACCCACCCGTAGCCCCAGACCGGGCCGAGCACGACGAGCGCAAGGACGCCGAGGTCGCGGGCCCGGCCGTCCGGAGCGCCCGGCGCCGGGCCGTCCGCCGGCGACGGCGTCGTCGCGCCGTCGGTGGCGCCGGGCTTTGTGGTCACGCGCTTCTCCATTCTGGCGTGCGGGTCACGGGCAGTGATTTCCCGCAATCGTAGCCGATGGCGCGCGGTCGCCGCAGAGCCCGCGCCGACGCTTCGGGCGCGCGGTCGAGGTAAAACCGGCGGCGCCGGCGCCGGCGCTTCAGGCGCGCGGCGGAGCCGGTCCCGGCGCGTGCAGGCGCGTCGCCGGACGCACGCCGATCCCCGCCCTGGTGAGCTCGTCGGCAGTGTGGTTCACGGCGGCGTGCTTGGCCAGGTAGCCGGCCTCGAGCGCCGGCATGAGCCCGCGGCGCTCGATCTCGTCACGCGACAGGAAATAGTCGAAGATGTCGCTGGGATGCTCGCCGGCGGCCTCCTCGACGGGCTCGCCGCCCTCGTGCTTGGCGGACAGGTTGGCCACCGTGGCGGCCGCGGTCACGAGCTCGGTGCGACGCTCGTACGGCTGGCGCACGATCGACTTGTAGGCCTCGGTGACGTGATGCTCGAAACGCACCGCATCGGTCAGGCCAAGGGCTTCGCGCAGGCGCGACGACGCCTCGATGGTCGCGGCGTCGACCGAGTTCGACAGATTGAGCCCGGCGAGGCTCGTCGAGCCGTCCTCGCCCCCCAGGAGACTCGCGGCCATGAGCAGCCAGAGCACCGAGAACGGGTTGTCGATGCCCATGAACACCGACCTTGAACTCGTTCTCGACGCCGAGCTTGTGCAGCATCAGGGCGACCAGCACGGTGCCCGGGTTCACGTTCAGCACCTCGCGGATGCCGTACTCGGTCAGGTAGTGCAGGTATTCGTCGGCCCAGCGCAGCGGGTACCGGTTGGGCTCACCGATGCCGCCGAAGTAGCCGGTGATCGTCTCGGGGCCGCCGAGCATGACATTGCTGCCGTCGATGCCGCGCGTGTCGAGCGTCTCGACGTGCGACGCGCCGATGATCTGCATGGCCGCCGCGACGGCGACGATGTCCTCCCCCGGGGCCGACTGCTCGGCCATGTTGCGCACGCGGATGTAGCGCCCGGGCATCAGCTCCCGGCGTTCGATGGCCCGTCGCGCTTCGGCGATGAGCCAGGGAAAGAACTGCAGGGCGCTGATCTCGAGGGTCACGGCGCGTGTCTGGTCGATGTGGGCGCCGTCCGACGCCGCGCCGAGCACCCGGCGTCGGTAGTCGGCAAGCGACACGAAGGCGCCAGCCTCGCGCTGCTCGTCCAGCCACTCGAGACTCTGGAGGTACGGCGAGTGCTCGTCGCGCAGGCGCTCCAGCCGGGTCTCAAGGCGACCTGCCTCTGCGGCTCTGCGGTTGATCTCGTCGACTCCGCCGTAGCCGGCGATCAGATCGAGGAGGCTCTCGACCAGAAGGTTGTCGGGACCGGTGAGCGCGGCGTTGACGGCAGCGATGCCGGCGGGAGCGAGCGCCAGACGTTCGCGCAGCCTGGACCTGGTGACATCGTCTCGATCGCGGGCGGCGGGACCGCCCTCTCGCCGATCGGGAGTGCGACGGTCGACGGGCATCTCACACCTCCATTCGTGACACGGGCCGGCGCGCGCGTGAGCCGCAGGACGGCGGCCGCCGCGGGCAGACGAACACGGCGGCCCCGAGCCCAGCCCCCATGACGGACTTCTTGCGGCATGATGGCAGATTCCTCGATGAAACGCCTAACCAGTTGATTTGTTCCGCAGATTCTGCGGTCGCGCGACGGTGAGTCGACCACCGAGCGACGCGCCGCCGACCCCGGTCCGACGAGCGTTCCGCAGAATGTGCGCCCGGCCGGCGGCGTCTAGCAGGCTGCTGAAAAAGCAGCCGCCTCAACCTTACTGACAGCCTGGCGGAGGAGAAGCCCGCGCGCGCCTGAAAGGTGGTAGCGTGCCTGTCGAAGGGCGAGCGGAGGTGGCTAAGGA